>Ga0334722_10005938_pt1 | contig 12205 bp, 28 predicted proteins | sample C3_bottom_MG_FD_207210 | JGI IMG/M metagenome (GOLD analysis project Ga0334722, IMG submission 207210) | Sediment microbial communities from Yellowstone Lake, YNP, Wyoming, USA - C3_bottom | ecosystem: Environmental > Aquatic > Freshwater > Lake > Sediment | place: USA: Wyoming | collected...
TGGGCGCGTGATAAAGCCGGTGGCAGGCCGATTGTCGTGTCCGCATTGCGGCGAATTGCATCAAAACCCGAAGGATGGGTTCTTCAACACCTGGACGTGGGCCCAGATCGGATCGCTCGCGGCCAGGGGGGCGTCGCTGGTGTGCGCTCAATGCGGCGAGCCATCGAGTGTAGTTGCGGATCCTGGCGCTATCAATGGGAGCGTTGGGTGACAACCGGACAAGCATGGGAGAAACCATGACCGCACCGATCGACAGCGAATGCCCCACCTGCAAGTCGCCGAGAGGCACCGTGCACCGAGACGTGCGCGTGGGGGCGCTGGGGACAGAGCACGTCATCGAGATCCACCACGAGCACGGCACGTACATGCCGCACGGCGGCCATCGCGCGAGCTGCTCGTGCGGCTGGGGAAGCGATTGCTACGCGATGCTCGGTGATACCAAGCGAGCGATCGAGGTCCATCTACGACGGTACCGCCGCGAGAACTTCGAGGAACTGATCGCGAGGTCCTCGATCGGCGCGGCGATCGCCGACATCAAGGCACGCGGCATCGACGCGCACCTGGTCGACCTGGAGCGCGAGATGCGCCGGCCGTGGCAACGGGACAAGTCTGCAAACGCGAAGAAACCAGCCGCCAAGAAGTCGAGGAGAAGCACATGAAGCACAATGAATTCCAGCGCGGCGCGATCATGGCAGCCTCCGTCGCCGACGGCTACGACGCGACATCGACCCATCCGTATCGGCTCGGCGACTGCATTCTGAGCAAGCTGAACATCAGGAAACAGAAACCACGCGTCAACAAAAACGCTCCGAAACACGCGCCGCTCAACGAGAGCAATTCCTGGTTGAACGGTTTTGCCGTTGCGCTCGCCGAGATCCATCGTCAGTTGCTTCACGGCAACAACAGCTCCGGTGTTTGCGCGGCAGCGCGCGCCGCCGGTTTGACGCTCGCGTCCGCACGAGCGGCGAGCGTCTCCGACTACGACTTGAAAGAACTCAAGAAGGCCGGGATCCCGCGCCTCGCACACACCAAACAAAAGCTATTGGGAGCAAGCAAACGGACGGTGCAGCGGTGAACACTCACCAGAAGAATCTCATCCGGCACGAAGCCTTCGTGCAGGGGTTCGTCGCCGCGCGCGATCCCAAGAACCCTCGTGACACACTCTTCACCCTGGAGGAGGCCGAGCGCGCGTGGGTCATCCACGTCGAGCAGATGAAGGAAAAGGCAGAGCGATGATGCGCACGCCTGGGCCCGACGCGGGCAAGAGGCTGCTGTTCTGGGACGAGCTGGCCGGAGAGCTCCAGCCACTGCTCGACCTGCTCGGAGTCGTTCCGGGTGGTCGCAGGCACGGCCAGCCGAAAGACCACATTCGCAATGACGTGCCGCGGGCTGATCGTGAAGAGCTGGGCCGCGCCCTTCAGTTCCGCACGACCATGAACCCGACGGGCGGCGACGTCCTGATGGGCTACATGGGCTGGGCGAACTGCCGGATCTGCGGAGAGCGCCTCGGCACGCGGGATTTCTTCGGTCACGGCTTCGTGTGGCCAGAGCTGTCTGACCACTACGTTCTCGTCCACAAGGTATGGACGAAAGAATGCGACGAGATGCTCGCAGCGGTGCGGCGCGCGAGAAGAAGGGCCCCATGAGCATGGTCAGGCCCCACAAGCGCGAGGATCGTGTCGTTTGGCAGGCGTACGCACAGCGGAACAACAAGAAGATCTACATCGCCACGTTCGATAACAAAATTGACGCCGAAGACTGCTGCGCACAACACGACAAGGTGCAGAAGGACATCACGACCGCAGTCACCAAGACGGTTGCCGCATCCCTGCGATTCCACGCCGACCTGCTCGATCCGCCGAAGCGAAAGAAAGCAAAATCATGACCACTCACCACGGCTTCGGTCCCGAGCTGGGCAGGAAGCCCATCACGTACACGTGCCGGTGCGGCTTCCGCAGCACCGACTACGCCGAGGTCGCGCGCCACATCACCGACGAGCGCGCGATCGCGCACGCCCCGCGGCGCCTCACCACGATCCCAGCCGCCGTCGGATCACCAACGGCCGGGATCGAGATCGCGTCGACGCCGCACGGCGATGAGAACGACGCCGTCGAGATTCGCATGATCGTCCCCGACGGCGAGCCCGGTCGCTTCAGCCGCCACCTGGTGATCGTGCGGCGATCGAATATCCCTTTTCTGATCGAAGAACTGGAAGCCCACCGCCTCGACAAAGATCTCGATCCCTGCGCCGCGTGCGCCGCGCAGACGTTCGCGGCACGCCTGACGGACGACGCGGCGCGGACCAAGCACACATGTCCCGAGCCACCCCAACCGCGATCGCCGCGATCGCCGGAGGCGCCATGAGAGACGTCGAGGCCGTCATGATCATTAACCCCGGCGCCGGTCCCGTCGCCGGAAGCTCCGCCCGCGACGCGTACCGCAACATCGGTGCGTTCTGCCGCGAGCTTTCGCTCGGGCCCCCGCACGTCCGCATCGAGCGGCGCGCGAACGACGACTCCGACGGCCGATACAGCTACGTGATCCACCGCGGGATCCGCACGGCAGAAGTAGACATGCCGGGCCTACCCCTCGACCGCGTCGCGCTTCGCCCGGGCGACAACGCGTGGCATTTTCCCCGGCTCTACGTCGACGGCAACTCGTGGCTGTGGCCGTACGCGCTCAACACGGCGAAGAGTGCGCTGCTCGACCACGACGGATCCGCCGAGCGCCGCTACGAAGAATCCAAGGCCGACTGCGAGAGCACGTTCGCGCGAGAGCCCCGCTGCCCAGCCTGTAACGCGATCAAGGAGCGCAACTGGGGCTACGAGAAAGAGAACCCGCCGTACGGCTACGAGCGCCTCCGGTGCCTCGTGTGCGTCCCGATCGAGACCACCGCGATCCGTTCGTGGAACCTGGAAGCCGTCTACATGGACGACTCGTGGAAGAGCCTCCAGCACGGCTGCGTCTACCGCGTGACCACGCGGCGGATGCCCTACGAGGCCATCGGCGGCTCAGAAGATCCGATCTGCACGATCGGGTACTACTCGAACCGGCAGTGCCGGCTCCGCCGCGATCACGCTGGACCGTGCGAATCGACCTCGAAGGAGATCAAGCGAGAGCGCATCGAGCTGCCGTACCGAGGTGACACGTGAACATCAAGGTCGCGGTCCCGAAGACACTGCGGTGGCGATGCTCGTGGCTGGAGCACGCCGCGATCGTCGAAACCGCGAACCCCGCAAGACCACCGATCTGCTGCGTACCGGTATCGGACTGGGTATGCAGCGTCGGATCACCGTCGAGGAATACGAACGGCGGTACCGGAAGGAGGAGGCCCGATCGTGACACGCGAACTACAGCGACAGCTCTACGAGCTTCTGGATCGTTGCCCGATGGGCTTCCAAGACAACCGCATCCTGATAGTACGAAGCATGCTTATCCGGTTAACACCACAGAAGGAGATCTGACATGGCAAAGAGAAAGAATCCAAAAGCGCCAGGGTCGTACGTTGTCGTCAACGGGACGCTATACAACGCACGTTCGGCGGCTGCACGACATGCGCTAGCTCTCAGCGGGCCGGAGTTTGTCCCAATCGATCGTTGGACGGGATACGAATGGCGCCCCACTGGACGCGTACTTCACCGGACGCGGCCCTAGTGGTGACAACCGGACAAGCACGGTACGAAGCACGGCCGATGTCGACGCCGACATCGTCGCGTGGCTCGCGCAGCTCTACGATCTGAAAGATCGCCTGCGGGCGGAGATGGCGTTCGGAGAACAGCCAACGCCATGAACCAGCCCGCTAACTAACCCCACAACCAGGAGATCAAAACCATGCAAGTTCAGCGTATCGACAACATGTTCAACTTCACCTTCGAGAAACCCGCCGCCGAGATCGTGGAGCGAGCCAAGAACAAAGCCGCCATGATCCGCGACAAGATCGAGGAACGCGAGGTCCGCCTCAAGCGCATCCGCGCGGAGTACAAGATCAGCGACGCAGCGCTCGTCGACATCATGGCGCAGGCGCGCGAGCAGATGCAGCGCGGGGCCGCCGCGCTCATCTACAACTCGAAGGTGCGCTCCGACGACGGCCTGCGCGAGGATGACGTCACGATCGGTGCCGGTGTCGTCAACATGCTGCTCACCGAGCGCGACCACATCGAGGGAGAGAAGTCGCAGGTCGAGAAGCTTGACATGATCGTCCGCAACCTGAAGGACCTTCGCCGCTACGCGCCCGACGGCAAAGAATACATGCAGGGTCACGAGCTGACGGCGGTCGAGCTGAAGTTTTTGGGCTTCTGAATCAAAAAGGATGCCCGGTGAAGCCGCCATTTCGTTGCCTCTGGTGCGAAGAGCTGGTCGTCCCCGGCGATCTCATGCACTCGCTCCTGCCGGGCTACCACTACGCGTGCGCGCTGCGCTCGTCGCTCGGATCGATCAGCCACGTCCGGGGTACGTGCAACTGCCGCGTGAAGGACGGCACCACCGAGGACGATCCGCCCGGGCTCACCAAGCGCCAGGCCGCCCGACTCGTCGCGGACTACGTCCGCTGCCAGCAGCTGCCCCAGCCAGGGCGGAACTGACGAGGATGCCCGCGTGAAAACCTGGATCCAACAGAAGCATCCGTGGACGTGCTCGATGGTCGCCGCGCTCAACGCCGCGAGGTGGTGGGACCTGCCGGACGTCCCATCACAAGATTCGCCCGCATGGAAGAAGTGGATCGCGCGGTGCGGAGCGAGGTACGGCGGGGCAACGCGAGTCGACCTGCTCCACCGCCAGCTCGGCCTGGCCGCGGTCTCGATCGTCCCAGAAACGTGGGCGATCGAGGACGTCCTCGGACAGGGCGTGCCCGTCGAAGCGACGATCTGGGTCCCGTCGGCGGGCCTGCACGCGATCCTGCTCGTGCCCAGCGATGCCCGCCGGAAGCCGCATGCGGTCGCGCTCGGGATGATCCGCGAGCGCGAAAGTCCAAGGAAATCAAAAGGCAGCGTCCGCGAATACGTGCGGGTGAGGACGGCAGTCGAGCGGCTGATCGCCGATTACTGTTTCCCGATCGGCAACCCGAACCGACGGTTCTGGGCGCTGATCCCGAGGAAGATGCCATGAAGGAGCACGAAGCGACCAAGCTCAAGGCGGAGACCGGCATGGAGCCCTGCTGGCTCGTGTGGGAAGCCGCGGCCGACGGCGGGCGACCCTATCTCGTCGCCGTCGACACCAGCGAGGAGCAAGCGAACCTCCACGTTCGCGCGAAGCGCGACGAGGCGCGGGTGCACAACAAGCCGCCACCAATGATCCGGATCGAAGAAAGCTGGCTCGATCACCTCTACGGCGAGTCGATGACCAAGAGCTTCGACGAAGCCAAGAAGATGGCGAGGGAGGTCCTGCGCGCGCAGGTGGCCGAACTGCGGACACGGCTCGCGCGTGCGATCACGATCGCGAGAGAGCCCGTACCACGCAGCTGGGAGGGCGAGAAGACTCGCCTCGACGAGCTGGCCGCGCTGGAGAGGATCCTGCCGTGACCAGGGCAGTTATCGCGGCCAAACGCTTCATCGTCTGCCCGAAGTGCGAACGAGGTGAGTTTTCCATCGAGCATCTTTTCGCGAAGGACGCTGCATGGAGACACGCCTTTGGGCCGTGGCCTTGTCATGAACGAGGGTGCGACGCGACCATCAGAGGGCATGTCAACGAGGACGACTCGATCGAGATCACCGTCGGCTCGAAAAAGCACAAGCCCGGACTGACCCTGCTCAAGATCGGCGACCTGTGGCTGGTAGAGGAAGCCTACAGACATTACGATCCTGGTGACGACCACTGGGATTATCACTACCACTCGCATCAGTGCCTGACGAATCTCCTGCATTCAATCGAGAAAGTCTTCGACGGTACCGGAGAAGATCCGCACGGCCGGCTGCGTTTCGTGGCCAACATCGAGGACACGCCGGAGATTCGCGAACGACTCGACAAGATTTCCGGTCTGGAGGCGCTGTTTCAGCTGTTCGGCACCGACGGACAGCCGGCGCCATCCACATGGCCGGAAGAGAATCGTGGCGTGATCCCGTGGATCGCGGAGATGCAGCGTGCCGGAAACAAGGAAAGGTCATGACGTTTAAGCCTGGTGTGAATAACTACTCCATCGCACATCTCCAGCTGGAAGAGATCGCGCTGAAGTACGGCGCGATGTGCGCGAGCTGCTCGTCGCGCAAAGATCCAGCAGCCCAACGAAAAGCGTACGACAGCGCCTTAGAACACGCGCTCCATTACGTTGCGCGTGCTCTCTACGCCGCCTCGAAATCCACCGAGGGACCGCCATGAGCATCGATCATCCCGTCGAGCAGGCGCTTCGCCGCTCCCACTGCTCGCACAAAGATCGCGCCGAGCCGCAGCACCAGTGCATCGGGACCTGTCTCATCACGCCTCAGGGCGTAACGCTCGACTGCAAGGCGTGCGGCGGAGACGACCGCACGATCGCACCATCGGAAACCATGCCCGAAACCAAGCTCGTGCGCGCCGTGCTCGATGCCCTCGGGATCTCCTACGACGCCCTGTCCCCCGAGTACAAGGAGCGTGCGGCGGCGGTCGCCAAGCACTGGATGGCCGCGCGGAGGCTGGGATGAGGCAACGCGACGCCGTGCGAATCGAGGTTCGCGCCGCGAAGATCGCCGCGCAGATGATCCACTCCATGACGCACGACATGGCCGTCGAAGAGCTGGTCGGATGGATGCGCTGCGGGGACAACCGCGAGCGCGGAAGCTGGCCGAAATCCTTCGCGTGGCAGGCCGGATGGCTCGCCGCGATCATCTGGTCGCACGACTTCGACGATCAGCGCGAAACTCGAAAGGAGAACACCCATGGCTGAACTGACCGCACCAACATCGACCGATCGTGCAGCGACGCGACAGCTCGCCGACGCGATCCTCCAGAGCGTTCGCGACAACGTTCCCATGCCACTGCCCTTCGAGTGGCCAAAGAACGTGCCACTCGACTGCCCGGACTGTCCCGTGTCCGACGTCGAAGAGCTGATCGTTCAGCTCGCCCAAGAAATCGCACTGCTCGTCCAAGACCGAGGAGACAAGACCGCGTGGACCGAGGAAAAGAAATCAAACTGGCAGGAGATCGTCGACGCCTACCCACGCGAGGAATTTCTGGCCGCGTTCCGCGAGGCACATGCCACGCTCCACCGCCTGTGGTCAGCACAAGTCGGCAAGGAGGGCTACGACAAGGAAGCCTGGAAGACGCTCGACAACGCGCTCTCACGGTTCGCCCGCGACGCCGCCGAGAAAGTTGGCATCGGCCGATCGGGGGCGCTCCTATGACCGCGACAGCAAGGCCACTCGTCGGCATCTCCGTCCTCGTCGTGAAGCAAGGCAAGCTGCTCCTCGGCAAACGGCGCGGATCCCACGGCGCCGGCGAGTACGCGGCACCCGGCGGTCACCTCGAGCATCTGGAGAGCTTCCAGATCTGCGCCGCACGTGAGGTGATGGAGGAGATCGGAATCGAGATCGGCCCCCTGCGCTTTCTGCGTGTGCTGAACGCCACCCAGTACGCGCCAAAGCACTACGTCGATCTCGCGTTCGTCGCAGAGTGGAAGGCCGGCGAGCCCGAGGTCAAAGAGCCCGACAAGGTTGATCGCTGGGATTGGTATGCGATCGACGATCTTCCAGCGCCCCTGTTCGCGATGCTACCGAGCGCGATCGCGATCCTGCGTGACGGCAGCGGTCGGCTCTGCCAGGACCTCCACGCCACCCTTCCCGGAGAGGACGTGCCGTGACAGAGGCCCAGCGCAAGGAAGCCCTCGCACGCGTGAAGAAGCTCGCGGACGACGCGCGGCATCTCGCCGCCTACGACGGGCACTCAAGTCCGCCCGACTGGCGGCCGTTCGTGGCCGAGCTGGCCGACGAGGTCGCCAAGATCCTCGCGCCGCCCCCGCGACGCCAGAAACGAAGGAGGATTCCATGAAGATCTCAATCGGTGACATCTACGAAGACTGCGCGTACCACCCGGTTCGTTGCACGGAAGCAGATGCCGAAGGCGTGGCTGGTGTTTCGCTCATCGACGGATCCTCTCCACGCTCTTGCAGCATCAAACATTGCGGAGTTCGCAAGCTCACACAAGCAGAGACAGATGCGGCGATTGCCGCGTTCAAGCTCAACGGCGAACGCGGGCTCATGCGTCTACGCGGCTGGCCCGAAGAAGAGATCGACAAATTCCTGAAGACGTGGAGGTCCCGTGACTGAGTCAGAGCGAAAGATGCAGACGTGGAGGTCCCGTGACTGAGTCAGAGCGAAAGAAAGCTCTTGGCCGCGTGAAGAAGCTCGCGGGCGAGGCACACCACCTTACCGTCTACGGAAAAGCCCTTGATCTCACTAGACTCACGAACCTCGTTGCCGAGCTGGCCGACGAAGTCGCGAAGATCCTGGCGACGCCGCAGCAGAACCAGCAACGAAGGAGGGCTCGGTGAGCTTCGAGGACATGGTGAGATTCGACAGCTGTCCAGCGTGCCAGCGCACGATCACGTCGTTCGCGCGCCCGGTCGGGACGATCAGGTGCCAGCATTGCAAGGCCGATCTCAAATACGCGGTCATCCCGCCCGAGGGCTACTACGGCGCGTACCGCACGCTCGTGAGGGTTCCATGACCCGCGTTGAATTCCGACTCGCGATGCCCGGCCGAGCCAGCTGGGACGGTAAGTGGTCCGGCGACGAGCGCAACTTCACGCTCGTGCGTGACGTCGACGCCGAGACAGCCGACAAGATCGACGGCCGATCGTGGTCGTATGGCTGGTCCGATGGCTGGCGTGCCGAGGTCACCGCGCGCGTCGTGCGCGACGGCGAGACGCTCAAGCCGTCGCAGGGCTTCGACGGTTATGATTGGATGATCGCCAGCATCCTTCAGTACGGGAAGATCTACGCAGACCACGAGCGGCCGGAGATGGCGACACCATGATCGACATTCTCGGTCCGGTAACCGCCGCGGCGCACGGCGGCTGCGTGGAGTGCGATCCCAATGACGACCGCGGCGACGACCTTTACGTCTTCATCCTCGGAAGCTTCAAGCTGCGTCTCTGTCGGCAGCATCTCGCGATGCTGCGAGACAGTGTCGCAAGATCACTCGACGATCGTCGCACGTGACGCCCGGAAGAGGGATCTGCTACCGGTCGATCTCACGGCGTCACCGTCGGAGTCCCGTGATAGGACCTCTCCATGCAGATCCTCCTACGAGTCTTGCTCGCGATCCTCACGCCAACCAGCGACGAGGACGCCGAAGGGCTCCATCGTTTCGCCCCGAACGAGGTGACTATCGACGCGGCCTACGCCCACGTGTGGTCTGCCAGAGTGGCGGCAGCCGTGTACGGAGTCGACAGTGATTTGGTGCTCGCGATCGGCTACCACGAGTCACACTTTACGGACAACGTCGTGTCGAACGAGCCTGGGAGACGTGTGTCCTGTGGCGCCATGACTCCGTATCCCCAAACGAGCAAGTGCGTGTCGAAGTCTCTCCTGGAGCAGTACCTCGACGGCACACGGCACTTGGCCGTCGATTGGGGGCGCGCCGGCGACGTGCGAAACGCAAGAGAGGCACTTCTCGGATACGCGGGCGGATACTACCTGATTCGAGGCTGCCGCCAGGGTCCGATGCTCCGCTACGGGACGAGCGGCGATGACCTGTGCCGGACACCCGAGGTGTTCGGGTGGATCCGGACGCGCATCCGCGCGGCCCGGCAGCTCGTAGCGTCCTCGTGAGTGAGACGTCACCAGACGGCGATCTCGTCGTCGCCACAGCAGTTGGATCCGCATTCGGCAAAAAAGGGGCCATCGATCTGCGCGCGGTGTAAATAGGTGCATGTCCGACGTCCGAATCGGTCCCCGCGGATCCGAATGTGATGATGACGACGACGATTGCAAGCGGGGCAAGCGGGGGCATCAGGGGCCGACGGGGCCGACGGGACCTGGATCGGGGGGATCTGGGTCGACGGGGCCGACAGGACCCACGGGGGCGACTGGGCCCACTGGATCGGGCACAGGCTCTACGGGACCGACGGGTGCCACAGGCTCCGGTAACACGGGGCCGACGGGGCCGACGGGCGGCGGGGTCGGATCTGGCGATCTCGGTTGGTTCGGGACCGGTGTCGATGGTGTCCACACCACCGTGGGTAATGAGACGATCACCGAGGACAAGTTCTACTCGGACTTGAACATCGGTGCGGGCCACGTGTTCAAGACGGGGGGCTTTCTAGTCTACGTCTCCGGGACGTTGACGATCACGGCCACGGGCTTTCTCGATGCCTCGGGTTCGAACGCTGCCGCGGTCCTCGGCGGTGCGGGCGCGCCCACGAACACCGTACTCGGCGGCGGTGACGGCGGTGACGGCGAGCATGACGACGGGACGCCCGCACAGCCCGGCGACAACACGAATTTCGTTCCCTCACGAGGGGCTGCGCTCATCGGTGGCAACGGCGGCAACGCGGGACCGGGCGTTGGAGGTGCCGGAAACACACAAGCCGGCTTCGGCACGTACATGATCGCCACGATGGCGATCGGCGACTCGACGGGTGGTGGTCCTGGCGGTGGTGGGGGTGAGAGTGCCAACGACGGCTTTGACGGGGGTGGTGGCGGCGGCGGCGGCGGTGTGCTGGTGATCTGTGCCAAAACGATCGTCGCGCCCGCTGGTTCGATCCGCGCGCTCGGAGGCAACGGTGCCGCTGCGGGTGGTGGTAATGGCAGCGGTGGCGGTGGCGGATCAGGCGGCGTCATCCTCATCGTGACCAACAACCCGACCGCGCCCACCGTGGATGTGAGCGGCGGCGCGGGCGGGGCTGGATCAGGCGCGGGTGCGGCAGGCACAGCCGGAACCGTTGGCGTGCTGATCGCCATCTCGCCCGCATTCGGGCCGCTCTGATCGTGTCCCATCGAAACCCTTTGAAGCGAACGGAGCGAAGCTGATGTTTACACATAGCGCAATCCTTCTCTCGGGCGCTGGGGCGCCAGATGACGATGCTGTTTCTGCGCCGATCGGAACGTTCTATGATCAGCGCGGCACCACGATCCGCTGGGTCAAGTACGGCCTGAACGACTACAACTGGACGCCCTACAGCTGTGATCCTCGGGATGGGTACATCTATCGCGACGATCTTCTGTCTTCGGGCCTCGCCACCAGCAACTCGCTCGGCGGCGGCTCGGGCATCTTCACCGGTGAGGCCAACCATCCAGGCGTCGTCACGCAGCAAGTCACCTCGACGGTCACTCCAGATCGCAACCGGATCTTCTTCCTCGGCGGCGGAAGTCCCTTGACCGGAATCGTGGCAGGCACTGGCAAGATCTACATGGAGATCTTGTCGAAGTTTCCGACGCTCTCGGACGGCGTCGACGATTTTTCCTGGCGCGGTCCCGGAATGGACGTTCTGGTCACCGGCGATGCGACCGCCGGCATTTACTTCGAGAATGACAACCAAGTACACGGCAACAACAACTGGTTCGGTTGCACCGCGAACGGCGGCATACGCACGAAGACGGATCTCCTCGTCGCTCCTGTGGCGGGCGTGTATCAACGTCTTCGCTGGGAGGACGACGCGCTCAATACGTCCGCGCGCTTCCTCATCAACGACACCTTCATCTCGGCCAACGTGGCCAACATGCCGGCAACTGGCTTCGGCGCGTGCCCGCAGCTGATCAAGACGCTTGGCATCCTCGTGGCGCGACAAGCGGTCCTCGATCATTTCTACTGCGCGATTCTTCTCACGACACCTCGTTGACCCGGAGACACGATGAGCCTCGCAAAGATTCAGGAAGCGTGCACGAAGGCGGCTGGGCGTTCAGTGATCGTCACGCTCGTCGAAGAACGCCGCGGCCAGGGCGATCCGAATGCCGATCCGCCCGAATCGGGGCTCGTCAAGGCCGCGCACGTGCGCATCATCGATGGCACCGTTACGCACGAAATCGATCTCATCGGTCCTGATGGCAAGCGTACGGACGATGCCCTCACGCGGCTGGCCGTGTCCTGTGTGCGACCGCCACCACACAAGGCGCCGTAGGACGGCGGTCAGGGTGCCAAGCTCAAGATCAAGCGATCCACATGACGACGTCGTCGGCGGGCGCGATCAGGATCGTCGCGTCCGGTGGTGCCGCACGGAGCAGCCAGAGACGGGGTCGATACACGGTTCACAGCAGTGGGGCCCGCCTTTGGCAAGAAAGAGGCCAGCGATCTGCGTGACG
>Ga0334722_10005939_pt1 | contig 12205 bp, 10 predicted proteins | sample C3_bottom_MG_FD_207210 | JGI IMG/M metagenome (GOLD analysis project Ga0334722, IMG submission 207210) | Sediment microbial communities from Yellowstone Lake, YNP, Wyoming, USA - C3_bottom | ecosystem: Environmental > Aquatic > Freshwater > Lake > Sediment | place: USA: Wyoming | collected...
GCTGCCTCGTGGTCATGGCGGGGGTGGGCGGCCGGTCATCCCGGATCCCCGTTCCCGTTCCGTCCATTATCAGGGGAAATTCAATGTGGTTGACGGGACTTATGGCGGCGATCCTGCTGGTCTGGTCGGCTTATCCCCGGGTGGTGGCCGACCGAGATACGGCGGTGGGCAATTACTATATTGATGCGGGAATGTGGGAGATGGCCCAGACTTCCTATGAGAATGGGCTGAAATGGGCCCCGCATGACTCGATGCTTCACTACAAAATGGGGATGGCCCGCGAAAAGGGTTCAACTTATGACTGGACCGGCCGATCCTGGGACCGGGCGTTGCAGGACTACCGTGATGCGGAACGGCTGGGGCTCCGGGATGAGATCCTTTACGGCCGGATGGCTCTTTTGTTCGAGAAGAAGGGTGACATTGCCCGGGCGGCACAGGCGGGAAGGGAATCAGTCCGGATTTACCCGGAAAACGCCGATAACCTGTCCAACCTGGCTTATTGGCTGCTGATAAGGAACAATGCGCCCCGTGATGCGCTTGAATTCGCCGGGAAGGCCGTTTCCCTGGTCCCCAACCATCCGATGTACCTCTGGACCATGGGGCTGGTCCTTGAAAAATCAGGCAGGAAGCGGGAGGCCCTGGCCCGGCTTGACCTGGCCCTCAAAAACCTGGACCTGTTCCCCAATGGAAGGGCGGCCTACCAGGCTGATTTATTGAGGGATATCGCCCGGATCCGGGGCCGGTAGCCGGTCGAAAGTCAGATTTTTCCGGCGCTGACGAGGACTTCAACCATGTTCCTGGCCGCCACGGACCGGTGGCTGATGGCGTTTTTTTCCCCGGGGGCGAGCTCGGCCAGGTGCCGGCCATCCGGCAAAACAAAAACGGGATCATAACCGAAGCCGTTGGTACCCCTGGCTGTGGCGGCTATCCTGCCCGGCAGGATTCCCTCGGAAGAGCAGGATTCCCCGCCAGGCCAGGCAACGACCAGGACACAGCGGAACCTGGCGGAGCGGTCAGGGCTGTCCGCCATTTCGGCCAGCAGCTTGGCGGTGTTTTTTGCGTCGGTTGCCCCGGCTCCGGCAAACCGGGCCGAGCGGATTCCCGGTGCACCCCCGAGAGTGTCAACCTCCAGGCCGGAATCATCGGCCAGGGCGGGCAAACCCGATATATCTGCGAGAGCCCCCGCTTTTAACCGGGCGTTTTCCAGGTAAGTGGCCCCGGTCTCTTCGACATGGGGAAGGGGAATCCCGGATTCGGCACAGGAGAAAAGCTCAATCGGGGTGTTACGGAAGATATCCCTAAGCTCCTGCAGTTTGCCCCGGTTGCCGGATGCCAGCAGAACTTTCAAGGGGGCGGCCCGGCTGATTTGAGGGCCTTCTGCTGGGCCTCTAAAAGGATTGTTATCCCGCTCCGGGCGGTGGTAAGCATTTCAGCAAGCTCTTTTTCCGAGAATGGAACCGATTCGGCCGTGCCCTGGATCTCGACCAGGCGGCCGGAAGCGGTCATGACCGCATTAAGGTCCACATCAGCCCGGGAATCCTCGGAATACTCCATGTCCAGCAGGAAATGCCCCCCGGCCATGCCCACGGAAACCGCAGCCACTGCTTCGCGCAGGAAGGGCCGGACTGACTGGTCGCGCCGGGCCAGCCAGGCCTGGGCGAGGGCCAGGGCGACCCAGGCCCCGGTTATCGATGCGGTCCGGGTTCCCCCGTCCGCCTGGAGCACATCGCAGTCCACAATGACGGTCCTTTCCCCAAGTGCGTTGAGGTCGGCCACCGCGCGAAGCGACCTGCCGATCAACCGCTGTATTTCCTGCACGCGCCCGTCCGGTTTACCCCGGGATGATTCACGGGGGGACCTGGTTGAAGTGGCGCGGGGGAGCATGGAATATTCGGCCGTCAGCCAGCCCCGCCCCTTGCCCTTCATCCATTCAGGAACACCGGCCTGGATGGAGGCGGCGCAGAGAACCCGGGTGTTTCCCAGGGATATCAGGGCGGAGCCTTCGGCCCACTTAAGCGTCCCGGTTTCTATGGATAAAGGCCTGAGGGCGTTTTCCGGCCTTCCTTCATTCCTCATGATGGCGGTATTTTCCCATGGTTGGAGGCGTTAGAGCGAAATGAGGGGGAATTTTTCCCGGGGGAAGGCCCACAGGTGCAAACTGGCATCGAACCGGTATTCCCCGGAAATATAGTGGTGAAAGGCGGCCTCGACTTCCCAGCAGTGGATGTTGCGCACCAGGCCCACGGAGTAAAAACTGGGCTTTCTGTACTGGAAGTCATACTGGCCGGAGGCATAGACCCGGATGAGGCTGGTTACCGGAAGGGAAACCTCCGCATCGAGGAAATAGAGCTCCGGAAACTGCGAGGATGACTGGAAACTGTCGGCATACAGGTGCCTGGAAAGGCGGTATTCCATGGAAGTCTGTTCCTGGGCGGAAAGAGGAACCCGGTTATCCAGGTAAGACGGCCTGATCTTGAGCGAGGCACCCTTGTCCGGGATTCCCATTGCCATTATGCCCTGGGCCCGGCGCCAGCGGTGGTAAAAAATGTCGAAGTCGGCATCGGCCGACAGGGAAAAAGCCGGATTGGGATTGAACAACGCCTCCGGTGTTATCGGCATCCAGCGCCTGAGTATCCCGTCCTGGTGGTTGCGGAGGTCGTATCCCGACCGGATGGAGGCCGAGAAGCCGTATCCAAAAAAGGCGGAGATCCGTTCCGAAACCCAGTGCGAGTCCAGCCCGTGGTAGCCGAACGGGTCATAGCCGATTTTGTTGAACCTCTGGGAGATGCTATGCGTGGTTTGGGCCTCGAACCCTACCGGCAACGGGGTGCGCAGGGCGGTCAGGTTGTCGGCGCTTAACAGGAACCCCTTGTTGGCATCTTCCCGGAACTCGGTCGAATCCAGGAGGAGTATCCGGCTGCCCCGGTCCCGCCATGTTCCGTGGAGACGGGGACTGACGGTGAGCGAGCCGAAGGTCGGAATCCTGGTGTATGCCTCGAGCGCCGGCGTCAGCATTGTCTGGTTGACCCACCAGGAGTTCTGCCATTGGTAGTGGTGCTCGGCGTCAACCTGCAGGTAACTGCTCAGCCATTTGGTCAGCGTTTTGGGGACCGTGGTTACGGTTACCTTGGGGGCGTAGATTTCCGAGGTTATATAACTGGCCACCCCGTCGAATCCAACGCGGCGCAATTCGGTCCTTTCACCGAGCACGGAAACCATGGCCCCCGGAACGCGGCGCGAGACAAGGCCGGATACATGGCGCTCGCCGGAGGCCGTTGATGTCGGCAGGTAGTTCCCGCCGTAAAGCTGGCGAAATTCCGCATCGCTGACATAATCGGCCCGGAAAGCCGCATTCGTCGCCGGATCCACCGCAAAGTTTGCCTCTCCGAATGTTTCCCAGCGGACCCGGGGGATGCCCGGCCCCTGGACTCCCCGTTCCGCAATCCGGTATCCATGCAAACGGGCTATCCGTTGACCGTCATTTCCCTCAATGCCCTGGGTCAGGCCGTAGCCCCAGCCCTTGTTGGTGAAGTAGTCGATATGGGCCTGGGACGGATAACGCGGATGGAATGAAAACGAGGGGGAAGTCCGGATATACGATCCCAGGGCGTTTGACCGGCCGACTTCCGCCTCGAAGGGCAGCTTGAATTCCCTGAGCGGGGTGGAAAGGTAGGGAAGCCAGAGTACCGGGGTAGCGCCGGCATAGAGGGTAACCTGGAATGCGGTTATGTCCTTTTTAAGGCGGACCCTGATTCGTTTCGAGCGGATGTGCCAGTGGGGCTTGGGAGCGTCACAGGTCGTGATTATCCCGGGCTCGACATACACTTCCTCCTCCCCGGCCTGGTCAACCCTTTTTCCGCGGCATATCCAGGCGCCGGTTGTCAGCGTGACATCCTCAACCATGCCTTCCTTGGCCTTGATGTCATAGATCATGCATGAACCGGTCGCTTTGTGGTCCTCGCCCTCCCAAATCAGGTGGCCGGAGGCTGAGATCGTGTTTTTTTCCATGTCGATGTCTATGTTGTCGGCGGTTATCACGTTTCCCTCAAAGCGTATCTTCACGTTTCCGGAAAGGTAGGCCTGTTTTTTCCTGTCCAAATACTCGACACGGTCAGCCCTCTCCAGGAAGAGCACGGATTCCCCGGCCAACGTGGCTGATGTACCGGGTTGAAGGGGGCTGGCGCCCTTCCCGGTGGCGGGAAAAAGGGAAATTACCGGGATAAGGATAATGAGCCACCGGGAAATCGGGGGGATGTTCATGCGTTAATGGTCCCGCGCATGATGTCCGGGCACCGTTTCAGGCTATGGATTCTTCGGTCTGGGGATCGAATATCGAAGTCTTGCTCATGTCGAAAACCAGGTCGATATCCTGATTGACCTCCACCTGGTCATTGGCATGAACCTGGGCCACGAGGGGTGTGCGTCCAACCGTAACATACAGGTAAGTCGCGGCCCCCAGCGGTTCCACGACCTCGACCCGCCCGGTTACCGTGTTGTCCGGTGTTGCACTGCTGGCAAACAGCTTGTCATGGATGTCCTCAGGGCGGAGGCCGAGCAGGACGGTTTTATCGGTATATTGCTTGATTTTTTCCGCCGCTTCATCCATGATCCTCACCTGGATTCCCTCCTCGGTGGTGAAATACAGTCCGCCTTTCCTGTTGACCAGGTCTCCCTCGATGAAGTTCATGGGGTGGCTGCCGATGAAACCGGCTACGAAGCGGTTCTTGGGGCTGTTATAAAGTTCCTGCGGGGGGGCCACCTGCTGTATCCGCCCCTTGTTCATGACCACAATCCGGTCTCCCATGGTCATGGCCTCAGTCTGGTCGTGGGTGACATAGATGATGGTGGCCTGCAGACGGTGGTGCAGCTTGCTTATTTCCGCCCTGGTCTGCTGGCGGAGCTTGGCATCAAGGTTCGACAACGGCTCATCGAAGAGGAAAACCTTGGGTTTGCGCACAATTGCCCGGCCCAGTGCCACCCGCTGGCGCTCACCCCCGGAAAGGGCCCGGGGTTTGCGGTCCAGGTAGTCGGTCAGGCTGAGGATATCGGCCGCTTCCTTGACGCGCTGATCGATTTCCTCCTTTGGATACTTGCGCAGCTTCAGGCCGAATGCCATGTTTTCATATACCGACATGTGGGGGTAAAGGGCGTAATTCTGGAAAACCATCGCTATATCGCGGTCCTTGGGGGGGACATTGTTCATCACCGCTCCATCTATGGAAATCTCCCCGCGGGTTATTTCTTCGAGGCCGGCGACCATGCGCAGTGTCGTTGTCTTGCCGCATCCCGAAGGTCCCAGCAAAACGACAAATTCCCTGTCCTGAACCTCCAGGTTGACGTCACTAACAACATCCCCGATGCCGGGGTATTCCTTGCCAACGCCTTTGAGAATTACTTTTGCCATTAATAAGCTCGCGTAAACCAAGTTATCACCCCGGTTTCAGGGGTGTCAAGCAAAATACGGCCCAATTTGACAGTCATTTTCCCGGGGGGTAGGGTAGGCTCATGGTGGACAGAATAAGGGAAATACAGTTCCTGGAGTCTTCTTCACAGGAGGATACCTGGCGGATGTTCCGCATCATGGCGGAATTTGTCGAGGGCTTCGAGACATTGGGGGGGATCGGACCGGCGGTTTCCATTTTCGGTTCGGCCCGCACCAAGCCGGAGGATCCCATCTATAAGCAGACCAATGAGCTGGCCAGGAAGCTGGCCGAGAAGGGGTTCAACATCATCACCGGGGGGGGGCCCGGAATAATGGAGGCGGCCAACAAGGGCGCGGTGGAAGGGGGGGCCAAATCGGCGGGCCTGAATATCGAGCTTCCCTATGAACAGAAACCCAATCCATACGCCAAGATCCAGATGGGGTTCCGGTATTTCTTTGTGCGCAAGGTGATGTTCGTCAAGTATGCCGTGGCCTTCGTAATCATGCCCGGCGGTTTCGGGACTATGGACGAGTTTTTCGAGGCGCTGACCCTGATCCAGACCAAGAAAATCAAGCCATTCCCCGTATTCCTGGTTAATTCCTCCTACTGGAGGGGAATGCTTTCCTGGCTTAATGACACAATGCTGACAAACCACATGATAGATGCCGAGGACCTGGCCCTGTTCCATGTCCGCGACGACCTTGATGAGGTGGTTAGGGACCTGTCAACCTGGTATGCGAAGGTCAAGCATGCAGAGGAAATGCACTCCAAGCCGTAGAACGCCGGAAAGCCGTTGAACCCCTTAAGGCCCGCCTATGGCGAGGCCTGATGGCCCGCCCGTTTTTTCCGTTGCCTTCCTGAATGCGTCCGCCACTGCGGCCGCTGCGCGGGCGGATGCCTGGCTGAGCATCCCGGAATCCTCGTAGCCGGTGTTGAATCGTTCATCGTGGCGGAGGGTGAAAAGGATCTTGCCGTCGGAAGGCCTGACCAGCATTACCTGGACATCAACGACATGGTCCCAGCGGATGGCCCCGATTGATTTCGGTTTCGTCCAGGGAAGAAAGGGGAGGGCGTGGATTACCATCTGGTCCTTTTCCGTTCCATAGGCGACCAGCCCGGTTAACAGGACGGATTCAACCGGGCAGGTGGTGGAAGGCACGCCCAGGGGAACCCGGCCTATGGCCAGGTCTGCACCGATTTTCCCGCCCCAGGCCTCCCCATTGGGGCCGGGAATCCAGGAGGAGTCCACGTAGAGGCTGGCACCCAGCGCCCGGGCCAGGTCATTCTGGAACGCTTTTGCCGATGCCTGCTGGTTTTCCGGGAGCATCTGCCGGAAGTCCGCCGGATCGGATCGCTTAATGGTGCCGGCAAAATACGGGGTCATTATGAAAACCTGCCTAACCGGTTTTGCGCGCATCTGCGCGGATATATCCAGCTCATTTTTGGGGAGGTTGGCACATCCGGCCAGCAGGACAAGTAAAAAAGCCGTTTTGACCGGGTTACACACTGCCATCATTCCGGTATCTTATCAGGCGCGGAAGATCCGCCTATTTGCCCGCCGGCCCGGGTTGGATGTAGGTAAATACCCTGCCCGCGTAATTCCTGAAGACAACCCGTTCATCGGTGATTTCAATAATGTCCGGTGGAATGACCTGTACCTTGCCCCCGCCCCCGGGCGCGTCGATTACATATGCCGGCACGGCCATGCCGGAGGTGTATCCCCGCAGGGCGGAAATGATGTCCAGTCCTTCCTGGATCGTGGTAAGGAAATGTCCGGCACCGGAAACGGGGTCGCACTGGTAAAGATAGTAGGGCTTAACCCGGGCGGCAAGAAGGCCCTGCACCAGTTTTTTCATGGTTTCCGGGTCGTTGTTGACCCCCTTCAACAGGACGGTCTGGTTCCCAACCGGAATCCCGGAATCGGCGAGCATTTCACAGGCCCTGATTGATTCGGGTGTAAGCTCGCGCGGATGGTTGAAATGGGTATTGAAATAGAGCGGATGGTGTTTGCGGAGTTCCGTGCACAATTCGGGGGTTATCCGGGAAGGCAGGACGCACGGTATCCGCGAATCCACCCGGATGATCTCCACATGGGGTATGGCACGGATCCGCGAAAGCAGGCTCCCCAGGGTTGAGTCGGAAAGCATCAGGGGATCTCCGCCGGAGACGATAACATCGCGGATTTCCCCGTGATTGGAAATGTATGAAATTGCCCGGTCCATGTCCCCGGCTGTGGGGGTGGGGGTCCGTCCAACTGCCCGTCTCCTGGTGCAGAAACGGCAGTAGACCGCGCATTGGTAGGTAACCAGAAGCAGTACCCGGTCCGGATACCGGTGGACAAGGTGCGGGACGGGGGAGTCGGCGTCCTCGGCCAGCGGGTCTCCCGTCCCTGATGTGTCCCCGGCCTCCATCCCGGAGGGAACAACCTGCCGGCCAAGGGGATCGGTTGATGAGCCTATAAGCGAAAGATAATAGCTGTTTATCCGGACCGGAAACGATTTTTCCGCTTTCTCCAGCGTCACGGGATCCCCGCCGAAGCGCGCTGCCGCTTCCGTCCCGGAATTGATTCCCGATGAAACGGCGGACTTCCAGCCGGTTTCACCCATCAAGGCGCTTCCATGCAGGGAACCATTACCGCGTCGGGCATTCCGTGCACCGCTTTCTTATCTGCCGGACAAATTGTCGCGAGTACGCCGGAAAGTTCCGCCTCATCCGGGCCCGTTACGAAATAATACGGGGTTAATCGCACCCGTCCCACGCCTTCCCGGATCTCCCCGGTGGAGGCGTCCAGCCAGCGTACGGGAACAATCGCGGGGCGTTTATAGGGCTGTATTACATGGGGCCTTTCGGGAAAAGCCTCCAGAGCCTCGTTAACCGCCTCCATCCAGTCCCCGCGGGAAAGGTCCTGCCCGAAACTGACCCCATGGCTTCCCCAGGCTTCGGCGGAAAATCCCGACGGTTTGACCACGAACTCGCGCTCCCGCTGGGTTAGGCGGGCCAGTCCGTTCCAGGATGAAAGGGATTTTCCTCCGGCATTAAATCCGGCGATTACGGCATGCGGGGGAATCGGCCGGTTGTCCATTACCCAGGTCTGAATAACCAGGGATTTCAGTTCCCTGAATTCGGGTTCGCCCAGGCATTCCACCCAAAGCGCTTCAAGCAGGGGATGGTGAAGAAGGGCAAACAGGAGTTTTTCCTCCAAAAAGGCCTTTGGCGGGGGTGTCAGTGCCACCTGCTTCATTTTTGCCGCGGTAAAAAGCTCCCCGGCGGTCGGCAGGTTGGGAAGATCGAACAACTCGAAGAACCTGTATACGGCGTCAATACGGATCCCGTCCAGGCGCACCCCGTCCGGCCCGGCTTTCAGGTCGGAAGGTGCTACGGCCCGGCACCAGCCGCCGGCTTTTTCAACCATCCCGGCCAGCCACCGCATTTCCGGCAGGTACATCCGGGATTCCTCGGAGACGGCAATGGCTATAGCCGGTTTTTCGGCGCCGGAGGCATATGCCATGGCGCGCAGGAAACCCTCAACCAGTCCGCCCTCGCCACCCACGGGCATGCACCCCTCCCGGGCATACAGGCGGGAAAGGCAGTCAAGAAGGCCGAAACCGCCGGGAACGCTGTCCAGTTCACAGGCCGAAAAGCCTTCATCGGTCAGCAGAAGGTCCGGCCTGATTACCGGTGCAAACCGGCCCCGGAACCGGTTCATCCTGCCGAATTCGATGAGCCGTTCCGGTTTCCCGGCATCCAGGTATTCTGTGATGAATGACGGTGCCTCGCCCCTGACACTGCGGAAATATATCTCCTGGGCCGCCCTGGTAAACCTGAGCCATAGGCGCCCCTGCCGGGCCAGGGTGGAAACGGTGTCCCGGGATAGCGGGAAGGGATCAGGGGATATGCGGAAGGGCGACTTTAAGCCGGTTTCAGTCTGAAGGATGCCCTCCGGTGGGAGGCCATCCATGATCCGGATCGCCCTGGCTGCCGCCCCGGGTTTTCCGCATTCCTTCAGCATGCGGTTTTTTCCAGGCCGGAAGGCAGGCTGAAGTGGACATCCTCGCTGATCGTGCCGACCTCTTCGATGGTGCCGCCATAGCGGGCAACTATGGTGTTAACCAGCTCGCGCACGACCACGGCGGGAGCCGAAGCTCCGGCGGTTACGCCGACCGTGGATGCACCATCGAACCAGCGCCAATCCACCTCCCCGACATGGTTGACCAGGTGGGCACGGGCTCCCGTGCTTTCGGCCACCTCCCGCAGGCGCTTGGAATTGGATGAGTTGGGGGCGCCCACCACCAGCACGACCGGGGCTTCGGCGGCCAGCGCTTTCACCGCTCTCTGGCGGTTCCTGGTGGCGTAGCAGATGTCCTCCCCGGGGGAGGTATGCATGCCGGGGAACCTCTTTCGAAGCTCCTCCATTATCTCGATGCAGTCGTCGGAAGACAGGGTGGTCTGGGTGAGTACCGTAAGGATTTTCGGGTCGGAAATCACCACCGATCCGGCATCCTCGATGCAGGTAACCAGCTTCATCCGTCCTGCCGGGGCCTCGCCCATGGTGCCCGCCACCTCTTCATGCCCGGAATGCCCTATGAGGATAATTTCATCCCCGGACATGAGTGCCCGCCGCGCCTCCAGGTGAACCTTGGTTACCAGTGGACAGGTTGCATCAATGACCCGGAGGTTCCTTTCCCTGGCCTCATCCCAGACGAAGGGGGAGACGCCGTGGGCGCTGAAAATAACCAGGGACCCCGGGGGTACTTCCGCCAATTCATCCACAAACACGGCACCCCGGCTGCCCAGATCCTCCACAACAAAACGGTTGTGGACGATTTCCTTCCGCACATATACGGGTGGTTTGTGAACAGCGAGGGCGAGTTCCACTATTTCTATGGCCCGCTCGACGCCGGCGCAAAAACCCCTTGGTCTCGCCAGCAGGACTCTCATTTCCATTCAAGGGTATCACGGACGGGAGGGTGTAGGAAGGCTCCAGATTGCCGTTTCCTAACCTGCATTATTCACGAATCTTGCTCATTCGTGAATAATGCACCCGACGTCATGAATAATCCGGGCTATTGTAAGATGGCGTTGTGAAGACGTATTTGGCGAGGATGTCAGGAAAGGGTATTTCGCGGGCTCCACTTGAGTGCCCGCCCCACGAGGTTTTCACCCGCTGTTTTGCGGGGGAGCCGTTTGCCTTCATGCTCGACAGTACCCCGCCCGGGTCCCAGCAGGGCCGGTATTCCTTCATGGGCAGCAGGCCGTTCCTGGTTTTCACGGCCAGGGGAAGGAAGTGGTCGGTTTTGCGTGAGGGGCGTGTGGAGCGGGGCCAGGGTGAGCCGTTCCAGGCACTGGGACGGCTGCTCGCCCACTGGACAATGGAAAGTCCCGCCGGTGCCCCGCCCCTTCTGGCCGGTGCAGTGGGGTTTGCCGGTTATGAGGCGGGACGGATGCTGGAACGCTTAAGCCCTTCCCGGGTGCCTTCTGCGGGAATGCCCGACCTTTGTTTTGCCTTCTACGATTCCATACTGGCCTGCGATACGCTGCGGGGTGAGGTCTGGCTGGCCGGCGCCGGACTGGGCGGGCCCTGGGCCGCGGCAAATGAGGCGCAGGCCCGCCGCGCCCGGGAAATAGCCGTCCGCCTGGCGGCGCCGCCGCCGGACCGGCCCCTCAGGGAGTTCCGGATGACATCCGAACTGCGCACTTCCCTGCCCCGTGACAGGTATTGCGGGGCGGTGTTGGCGATAAAGAAGGCGATCAGGCAGGGCGAGATATACCAGGCCAACCTGACCCGGCGGTTTTCATCAGCATGGTCCGGCGATCCGACCGCGCTTTTTTTGGGTTTGCGTGAAATTAGTCCGGCGCCTTTCTCCGCCTTTCTCGATTTCGGGCGGGTAAAGGTGGTTTCCTCATCACCTGAAAGGTTCCTGCGCGTCCGCGGCAGGCGCATAGAGACCCGGCCGATCAAGGGGACCAGGCCGCGCAGTAGCGATCCCGCCGTGGACCGGCAGATGGCGCTGGAGCTGGTGCGGAGTCAAAAGGATGCCGCTGAGCATGTGATGATCGTCGACCTGGAGCGCAATGACCTCGGGCGGGTCTGCCAGGCGGGAACCGTGAAGGTGGCGGAGCTGGCCTCCCTGGAGATGTATCCCCAGGTGTTTCACCTGACATCAACGGTTACCGGAAGGCTGCGGGACGGGGTTACGGCCGTGGATGCGCTGCGGGCGACTTTCCCGGGCGGATCGATCACCGGGGCCCCGAAGATCCGCGCCATGGATATAATCGCCGGCCTTGAGCCGGAACCCCGGGATGTATATACCGGGGCCCTGGGGTGGTTCTCTTTTTCCGGCGACTGCGACCTGTCCATAGCCATCAGGACCGTTACCCTGGCCGGGAGGCGCCTGTCTTTCGGGGTGGGCGGGGGTATCGTGGCGGATTCCGATCCACGGGAGGAATATGAGGAAACCCTGCACAAGGCCCGCGGAATATTGCGGGCACTTGGCGTTGGCGGGGATGGCAGCGGGGCTGCGGCCGTCCGGGAAAATACGGCGAGTCGGGTGACCCGGTGAGCGATCTTTCCGCCCTGGGCCGGGTTTGGCTTGATGGCCGGCTGGTTGCCGCCGGCTCTGCCCGTGTTTCCGCCTTTGACCGCGGCTTTCTTTTTGGGGATGGGTGCTATGAGACACTGCGTTCATATGGAGGCAAGCCGTTCCTGCTTGATGGCCATATCGGCCGGCTGTTTGTTTCGATGGGCCGGCTGGGATTCCGGGGCATGCCGTCGCGGTCCTCTT
>Ga0334722_10005940_pt1 | contig 12203 bp, 12 predicted proteins | sample C3_bottom_MG_FD_207210 | JGI IMG/M metagenome (GOLD analysis project Ga0334722, IMG submission 207210) | Sediment microbial communities from Yellowstone Lake, YNP, Wyoming, USA - C3_bottom | ecosystem: Environmental > Aquatic > Freshwater > Lake > Sediment | place: USA: Wyoming | collected...
GGCGCACATTCGAGACGTAGCCGACGCTCTGGCCGCGTTCCTCGAGGACGGGGCCGAACAACGACGCGAGCTCGATGTGATGCGCGGGCGTCAGCGACTGGTTGCGGAACACAAGCAGTGCGGACGCCGAGAATCTGTGGCGCAGCGCACGCGCGTCGTCGTCGCCGATCCCTTCGCCGAGGTCGAGCCCTTCGATCTCGGCGCCGAAAGGAGTCGCGAGTGGGATGAGATCCATGGTCTCCTGTGGCTGACCGACATATGATAACGCCGCTATATTTTTCCTGCGCCACTGGGCGCAGTTCCTGCGTTCGAGCGCGCCGGAGGCATTCGTGCAGCACGCGCTTCCAGATCTCGGCGTCATCGGCGCGCACGCCGGCTGAGCCGGCACCGAGAGAGACGAGGTCACACCATGCTCGACTTCGACCCGCGTCGGGGCTGGGAGGCGTTGGACGCCCGCCTGAACCGCACCGAGAGCCCCCGACAACGCAAGATGCTGGAGACAGTCATCGAGCACGTGCAAGCGGAGATGGCGATGAGCCTCGATCGACTCATGGGAACGCTGGTTGCCGAGCCCGAGTACCACTTCTGGGTGGGTGGGAAGGACGTCGGTCCCAAGGGTTACGACGCCGTGCGCGACTACTACGCCGCCTTCGTGGCAAGCGGCGGTGCCGTGATGCAGACACCGAAGGACCGCATCGTCGTCGACGACGACCACATCGCCTACGAAGGCATGATCAGCAACGTCGTGCCGGGGCGGGTCGCGAAGGCGCGCGGCTACAACATCGACGACGAGGCCGCGCACTACCTCGTGCGTTTCCGCAACGTCGTGTTCTGGTCGTTCGACGACGATGGTCTCGCCCTCGGTGAAGACGCGTACACCGCGATCGATCCCGGCGACTTCGACGAGCTTGACTCGTCAGACCTGCCCGATGCCTACGTGAAGTACCTCGAGAGCTTGGGCGAACCCGTCAGGGTGCGCGCGTGACTACGCCGTTCAATTACGCCGGCAAGCGGGTCGTCGTCACGGGAGGCGCGACGGGGGTTGGCGCGGCATTGCTCAGCCTGCTCGCCGAGCTCGACGCGGCGCACGTCACGGTCCTCGACCTGAAGACGCCGACAGGGCCGCACGACGTCTTTCTCGACACGGATCTTTCGCGACCGAACGCCGTAGATGCCGCGATCAGCGCCATCGACGGCGAGGTGCACGCGCTGTTCAACAATGCGGGTGTGGCCGACACCATGCCTCCCCGCACGGTGATCGCCGTGAACTACCTCGCATTGCGGCGTCTCTCGGAGTCGTTGCTCGAGCGCATGCCTGAGGATGCGGCGATCGTCAACACCGCATCGACGGCGGGCGGCCAATGGGCCGAGCATGTCCCACAGATCACCGAGGTACTCGATCTCGATGGGTGGGACGACGCTTTGGCTTGGGTTGATGGGCACCTCGATGCCCTCGGTGTCGCGCCCTACTTCTTCTCCAAGGAGCTCGTGCAGGTGTACACGTTGCGCTCGTCACGTCCGACAATCAAGCGCGGCGTGCGCACCAACAGCGTTTGTCCTGCTCCCATCGACACGCCGTTGCTCAGCGACTTCCGAGCAACCATGACCGACAAGCTGATCGACTGGAACATCGCCGAGACCAACGGACGTCCCGCGAAGCCCCGGGAGGTCGCAACCGTGCTCGCCTTCCTCGGTAGCGACGCTGCGGCGTATGTCAACGGCGTCAACTTGGTAGTCGACGCGGGATTTACTGCCGCCTTGACTACGAACCAGGTCGACTTCGCGGCTCTGGCGTAGTCATGGCGATCAAGACCACAGACTCGACGGTACGCGGATGGCGAGAACCGAGGATGTCGTTGTGATGGCAGACGTCTCGGCGATCAGGAGGGGCACATGTTCGACCTGAGTGGGAGGACGGCGCTGGTCACCGGCGCGGGCCAGAACGTGGGCGCGGGAATCGCCCGGTCACTCGCGACGCAGGGAGCGACGGTCATCGTCAACGACCTCGTCGCCGAGCGGGCGGATGCGACGGCGGCGGCCATCCGCGAGGCGGGCGGTTCCGCCACGACCTCGGTGTTCGACGTCACCGACCTTGCCGCCGTCGAGTCCGCGGTCGCGGCGGTGGGCACGGTCGACATCCTCGTCAACAACGCCGGGAACGCAGGGGCGGAGCGCATGGGGGTGGCGCCCTTCATCGAGATGACGCCGGAGCAGTGGGAGGGCCCGATCCGGATCAACCTCTACGCCGTCCTCAACTGCTGCCGAGCGACCGTGCCGGGCATGGTCGAACGGGGGTGGGGGAGAGTCATCACGATCTCGTCCGGAGCCGGCACCGGAGGGGTCAACATCGGCGTGTCCACCTACAGCGCCGGGAAGGGCGGAGGCATCGCGTTCACGCGCACGCTCGCGCTGGAGGTCGCCCGTTCAGGCGTCACGGCGAACTCCCTGGCGATCGGTCTGATGGGGATGCCGGATCGGACGGTCACGGAGCACCTCGCGCGGACGGTCCCGGTCGGTCGTACCGGGACGCCCGAGGACATCGCCGCCGCGTGCGTGTGGCTGGCCTCCGACGAGGCTGCGTGGGTGACTGCGCAGACGATCCAGATCAACGGCGGGTCGATCACGACCTGACGCATCGGCCGGCTACCTCAGGTCATCGCCAGCTCAGCCCGCGGCACCAGGCGGGTTCAGGATGCTCGCTGGGCCGGGGCGCGGTTGTTGTCCTTGTCGTCGAGCCAGTCTGTCGTGGGCGCGATGGTGTAGGTGCTCAGGAGCGCGTGGATGAATGTGTCGTCGTGCAAGGGATCCGAAGGTTCCTCGACCTCGACGCCCTTCGACCGCATGTCGGCGATGAGGGTGTCGAAGACGCGCTCGTGGGTGAGGTCGTCGGTGTGGTCCATCACCTTCTTGACCTCGTCCATGTCGCGGTACACCTCGGCGCTCCAGTGAACGAGGAGGCGGATCTGTTCGGGGCGGTACCGACGGATGACCTCGTCCTCGGTGGTGATGACCCATTCGTCATCGGCGGGTAGGTACTCGAACATCGAACGGTGCTTCAGTCCGTCGAGGCCTCGCTCGTCCGGTCGCCCGACCGGGTCGCCGCGATGAAACATGAGCTCGTTCTGGACCACGACACCGCGGTTCCACATGGGCGTCGGGAGCGTCGCGGGCGGACCGAGTGGCCCCTCGGGCCAGTAGGTGAACGTGCCGGCCTCGCCGCGGTACCACCAGGTGATGACCTGGGCCATGTTGACGAGATAGTCGGTGAAGAGTCCTGACTTGGCCATGATGTTCTGGAGCCAGACGGGCGAGTTCTCGTAGCGCACCCCGCGGAACGTCGTGGCGTCAAGGTGCGGACTCAAACCGCTCTGGTGCGGTCCGCAGATGTTGAACAGCATCATCGTCGGCTTGGCGTACTGCGCGCCCCAGTACGACTTCACCTGGTCGAGCAGACGGCAGCTGTAGAAGATGTCCTCGACCTCGCGATGGAAGCACACCGAGTTCTGCCCGTAGAAGCCGCGGAACTGCGCGGTCGCGATCGAATCGAGCGTCAGGCCGTGGTCCTTCGGCACCACACCCGAGGTAGTCGCGATCAGCTCATCGACCGACTGGAAGTGGTGCGCCTGGATCGTCGGCCACGGCCCGTGCTGCTGCACGACTCCGAGGAGCCGCTCGTGCTCGTCGTCGCTGTAGACCTCGTCGAGCACGCGAGGCGGATGGACGGGTGTGAGCACCGCTGCGAGCGCGCGCTGATCGATCATCGCGACATCTCCGCCGCATCGGGCGCGCGCTGGTCGCGCAGTGGCTGTGAGGTCATCGTGTCGAGCACGACATGAAGCGCCGAGAGACGAAGCTCGTCAGCGTCACGGCGAACGGTCCCGTCGACCCTTGCGGTGGACAGGTTCGACACGCCTTCTTCGATCTGCGTCACGTAGATGTAGGAGCTGAAGTCGGCTTCGTTGCCCCGGCGGTCGACTATGTGCACGTTGGTGCCGTTGTGGCGCAGCGGGTACGGGCTGTCCAGGCGGTGTTCACGCTGCCATGCCATGACAGCGTCACGACCGTGGAAGTCGGCGCGCACGAACTCCTCATAGTCGGTCGTCCCGGTGTCGGTGCGACAGGAGAAGTGCACGTCGTCGGTGAGGAGACCGGTGAGGACCTCGAACTCGCCCTCGTCGTAGTTCAGCCACCACCGACCAACGAGCTCCTGCACTGTGGCGATGTCGATCGTCGCGTCGGTCATTTCTGCATTCCTCCTGATACTGAGATGTCGTCGCCGGTGACGAACGTGGACGCGTCGCTTGCGAGATAGAGCACCGGGCCGACGATCTCGTTTGGCTCGGCGATCCGGTGCATGAGCGTGCCGTCCGCGATCATCTGCTTGAAGCCGGGTGCGGTGCGTTCACCGCCCTCGGTCATCTCGCTCTCGAACGGTCCGGGCGCGAGGACATTGACGCGGACCTTCCACGGTGCCCACTCCTGCGCCATGCTCTTGGTGAGGTTCACGAGCGCAGCCTTGGACGCGCCGTACGCACAGATGGAAGCACCGCCGGAGTAGGCGGCCATCGTGGCGATGTTGATGATGCTGCCGCCACCTTGGTCGCGCATGATCGGCGCGATGCACTGACTCGTGCGCAACGGACCCTCCACGTTGACCGCGAACAGCTTGCGCCAGTAGTCGAGCGTCACATCCGCCGGACCGATGCGCGCCGGGTTGATGCCGGCGTTGTTGATGAGCACGTCGATCGTGCCGAAGTGCGCGACGACCTTCGCCACGAAGTCAGGGATCGCGTCCCAGTCGCCGACGTGGCACGCGAGCCCGATCGTCTCGCTTCCCGTGGCGTTGGCGATCTCCTTGGCGACCTGCTCGCAGAGGTCTGGCTTGCGGCTGCTGACCACCACCGACGCGCCGGCGCCGGCGAGGCCCTCGGCCATGGCACGTCCGAGACCCTTGGTCGACCCGGTCACGATCGCGACCTTCCCACTGAGGTCGAAGAGCGAAGCAGGCGACGTCATCGGCCGTAGTATAACGACGATATATTCTTCTCGTCTCGGAGAGGAGCCGACGAATGGCCTCGACCAGCTCACGAGCCTGCGAAGGGCGGGCGGCGCTCGTAACCGGTGCGAGCCGGGGGATCGGCCGGGCGCTTGCGCTGCGCCTGGCCGCGGAGGGCGCCGATGTCGCGATCTGCTCGCGCCCGAAGCCCGGATTCGAGCAGCTCGGCACGCTCGAGCAGGCCCGCGACGAACTGGCGGCCTTCGGTGGTCGGGTCCTCGCCGTCCCGTTCGACGTCGGCCGCACGGATCCGCCACGCGCGGCCCTGATCGACGAGGTCGAGGAGACGCTCGGGCCGATCGACATCCTTGTCAACAACGCCGCCGCGGGAGCCTTCCGGTCGTTCATGGACTGGACCGACGACGCGATGGCGAAGACGCTGGAGCTCAACTTCTGGGCCCCGTGGCACCTGATCCGTCGCGCGCTCCCGGGGATGCGCGAGCGCGGCCACGGATGGATCCTCAACGTCTCGTCGCAGACCGCCACCCTGCCCGAAGGACCACCGTTCCCACCGACGCATCCCAGCACCGAAGGAACGATGTACGGCGGGACGAAGGCGTTCCTGAACCGCTGGACCGCCAGCCTCGCGGCGGAGGTCCATGGCGAGGGCATCGCCGTGAACTCCTTCGCACCCGAGGCCGCGGCCGCGACCGAGGTGCTGGTCGAGTACTCCGACCTTCCCGACGAGCTCTACGAGCCGCTCGAGACCATGGCCGAAGCGGGCCTCGCGCTGTGCTGCGGCGAGCCCGATGTCCTCACCGGCCAGGTCGTGACCAGCCTCGAGCTGCTGGTCCGACTCGACCGTCCGGTGTACGACCTCACCGGCACCACCCTCGTGCCCGGTTGGCAGCCGGCCGACCTGGCGCCCCGGATCGAGCTCATGCGTCAGCACGCGCGCGGGGAGCGCGTAACGGCGCGTACGAACGTCGACCGGGTCATGGACGGTCGTGTCGGCTAGCACAGTGCAACACTCGGATGCGCGACCGTGCATCGCCATGCTTCGCGGAAGAGAGACGTCGTGACCAAGCAGATGCAACCGACCGAATCGGTGCCAGGTTTGCGGCCGACGCCCAAGGCGAGAGCGACGCGGGCACGCCTGATCGAGACCGCGGCCGACGCGTTCGTCGCAGACGGCTATGGCGCGACGTCGGTGCGCGACATCGCCGAGCGTTCGAGCATGACGAGCGGCGCGATCTACGGGCACTTCACCAACAAGGCGAACCTGCTCGGCGAGGCCGTCCGTTACCGGATCGCTGAGGATCTCGAACGCCACGGCGGTCGCCGCTACGACGAGACGAACCTCGCGGACTGGCTCGGGCACCAGTGGCGTGACTACCGCACCCGCCGGTCGCTGCGCGCCTTGATCGTCGAAGGCGCCGCGGCGGCCAGGATCGACGAGGACGCGCAGCAGCTGCTGAACGGGATCGTCACGGCGAAGCTCGACGAGTGGGCCGAGATGTACCGCGGGGTCTGGGAGGACGAGGGGCTCGACCCGGACGTCGACCCCGAGGCAGTGCTCTACCTGCTCTTCGCCGCCGAGGTCGGGACCGGAGTGCTCGAAGCGCTCGCGATCGAGCCCCCGAAGCCAGGTGTGTTGTCGAATGTTGTCCGCAAGCTCCTCGGATCGCTGGCAGGAGGCCGCCGGCGCGGCCGGCAATGACTTCCGTGTGGCGCGCGACAGATAACGCCGGTATATTCGCTTCAGCGCTGCAACCGTGGCGTGCTCGCGTCGTCGAGCAAGGGGCCGGCGACGAGACAGGGGGGTTCGATGAAGCGTGTGACTCGACTGGCGACGTTGCTCACGGCAGCGCTCGTGCTCGTTACCGGCGCCATGGTCCCGATCGCGGCCGCGCAGGGGGGCAAGGAGACGCCTCAGGCCACGGAGGTCGGCGTCACCCCGAAGGAGATCCGCATCGCGGTCCTCGCTGACGTCGACACGCCGGTGGCCCCGGGCCTGTTCAAGGGTTCGAAGGACGCGGTCGAGGGTTTCGCGAAGTACATCAACAAGGCGGGTGGGCTCGCGAAGCGCAAGGTGGTGGTCGACTTCATCGACACGAAGCTCAGCGCCGACGAGGCGCGCAACGCCATCATCAAGGCGTGCTCCGCGGACTTCGCCATGGTCGGTACCGCGGCGCTGTTCATCAACAACGTCGACGATCAAACAGGGTGTGTGGACAAGGCGGGTGCGGCGACGGGGCTGCCGGACATCCCGTTCCTGGCGACCGAGGTGCAGCAGCAGTGTTCGCCGATCACGTTCCCGGTGTCGCCACCGCAGGTGCTGTGTGACACCGCGGATCAGCATCCGCAGACGTTCCAGGCGAGCGTCGGCCGGGGCTTCTACTACAAGAAGAAGTTCGGCACGGATCTTCACGGGGTGTACATCTTCGGCAGCGACCTGAAGTCGGCTCGCAATGCATCGTTCTCGAGCGGCCTCGGTCAGGTCCGCCAGATCTGCTGCAAGTCGGACCGTGACTTCGACCTCTCCGCGCGTGCTCCCCAGTCTGAGTACACGCCGGTCGTGCAGGAGATGAAGGGCCAGTCGTCGACGTACGGCCAGAGCGCGGGACCGTTCAACACGACGGTCGCGCTTCGCAAGGAGGCCAAGCTCCAGGGTGTGAACGGCGTGAAGGTGTGGGACTGCGGCACTCAGTGCTATGACCCGCGATTGATCGAGCAGGGCGGCGCGGATGTCGAGGGTCAGTTCGCCGACACGCTCTACCTCCCGTTCTTCAACGCCGCCGACCGCAAGGCGAACAAGATGGCGGGGAGCTTCTACAAGTCAGTAGGCGTCGACAACGTCGGACAGCTCGGTGCTCCGTACTCGTGGATCGCGGCGATCGCGTTCCGCGACGCGGTGAATGCGGTCGTCAAGCAGAGCGGCGTGAACGGTCTCACCCGCAAGAACCTGCTCGGCGCGCTGGACAACATTCACCAGTTCGACGCTGACGGCTTCTATAGCGGCGTCGACCTCGCCGGCCGCACGATCGGTCCGTGCCACGTGCTCAATCAGGTGAAGAGCGGCAAGTTCGTCCGCATCCAGCCCACGAAGCCGGGGACGTTCGACTGCCCGAAGGGCGGCGTGGTCCACACGAAGCTCGATTTGCTCCAGGGCTGATCGACACCTGGACCCTCCGGCCCTTACCCCTTCGGGCCGGAGGGTCTGGCGTGGCGGAGAGTCGGTTCGTCAGACCTGGCGCGCCCACTCGGCGACGGAGCCCGCGAGGTGCCCGACGTCGTCGCTCGTCAGCCCGTGATGCACCGGGAGCGACAGGGCATGGTCCATGACCCGATCAGCGTTCGGGAGGCCGCGCTCCGGCGCTCGGTGCTCGATGTGCGCGAACCCGGGCTGGCGCAGGATGTTGCCGGTCCAGACCATCCGGGTCGGGATATTGCGCTCGAGGAAGAACTTCTGTGTCTCGGTGCGATCGATCTCGTCCGCGAGCACGAACGGGTACCGCATCCACGTCGTCTCGAGTCCCTCGGTGGTGCGCGGTCGCAGGACCTTGCCGTCGTGGTCCGTGAGCGCGGCATCGATGAGCTCGAAGGTCTGGCGCCGCCGCGCGTTGAACTCGCCGAGCTTGTCGAGCTGTACGAGGCCGTACGCCGCCATGATCTCGGAGGGCTCGAAGTTGTAGCCCATGTCGTCGAACACGAAGATCCCGTCATACGGCGTGCCGTCGGCGAGTGGGCCGAAGCGATTGTCGTCTCCTTGACGGCTCCCGAACTGGTAGGTCTCGGACCGGCGGCCCCAACGTCGCCGCACCAGCGTGTCGTCGAACCAGTCGGCGCGGTCGACACCGATCATCCCTCCATTGCCGGCGGCGGTGATGGCGTGGGACCGGGCGAAGCTCGTGACCGCGATGTCCGCGCGCAGGCCGGTGCGCGTGCCTCGGAGATGCGTGTCGAGCACGTCGCAGGAGTCCTCGACGACCAAGAGGCCGTTGGCATCCGCGATCGTTCGAATGCGGTCCCAGTCGGGGCAGTTCCCGACGAGGTTCGGCGCAAGGATCGCCTTCGTACGTGGTCCGATCATCTCCTCGATGGCGTCGACGTCGATCTGGAACGTGTCGACCTCGATGTCGACGAACGCCGGGATGATCTGCGATCGCACCAGCGGAGCCACGTCGCTCGAGAACGTGAGCGGGGACGTGATCACCTCATCCCCGGGCTCACAGCCCAGCAGGTCGACCGCGAGCCAGAGCGCGGACGTGCCCGAGTTGACCATGACGCCGTGTTGCTTCGCGAGGAGGTCGGCGCCGCGACGTTCGAACTCTGCGACGGCCGGCCCCAGGTCGAGCATCCCGCTTCGGAGGACCTCGACGACTGCCTCGATCTCGCGTTCGTCGTGTACCGGTCCGGCCTCGGTCACCCGGTGTTGTGCGCTCACGATCTCTCCTTCGCAGGTCGTGCTCGAACCTAAAGCCTAGTCTTGACTGAGTCAAGCATGTTGACTAGGGTGCGGGGCATGACGACGTCGACCACGACGGCGGAGCACTACACGATCGTCTCCGCCGACTGTCACGCCGGCGGGAGCCACGACCAGTACCGCGCCTACCTCGACGCCCAGTACCTGGACGACTTCGATGCGTGGCGCACGCGCTACGACAACCCATTCCGCGATCTTTTGAGCGAGAAGCGGACGCGGAACTGGGACGACGACGTGCGCACCCGCGATCTCGAGGCCGATGGCATCGTTGCCGAGGTCATCTTCCCCAACACGGTGCCGCCCTTCTTCCCGACGGGCCAGATCGTCGCGCCCGCCCCCCGAGAAAAGGACTTCGAACACCGGCTCGCGGGCCTGCGCGCACACAACCGCTGGCTTGCAGACTTCTGCGCGGCACGCTCTGGGCGGCGCGCCGGCTTGGCTCAGATCCTGCTCAACGACGTCAGCGAGGCCGTCGCCGACGTGCACTGGGCGAAATCGAACGGGCTCGCTGGCATCCTCTTACCGGGCGTCGCGCCCGACACCCCGTGGATCGATCCCCTCTTCTCGCACGCGTACGACCCGCTCTGGGCTGCCTGCCAGGAGCTGGAGCTGCCCGTAACGCACCATGCCGGTGGTAGCGGCATTCCGAGCTACGGCAAGCACGCTTCTGCCGTGCTGATGTTCGTCATGGAGACGGGCTTCTTCGCGAACCGTGCGCTGTGGCACCTCACGATGTCAGGCGTCTTCGAACGCTTCCCCCTTCTCACCTTCGTGATGACCGAGCAGGGGAGCGGCTGGCTTCCGGCTGTGCTCGCGCAGATGGACGACCTGCATCGCCAGACCCTCGACGGGCGGATTGGCGAGCTCGCCGTCACGCCCGAGATCGTGCTCCCCAGGCCACCGAGCGACTACTTCCGCACCAACTGCTATCTCGGTGCCAGCTTCCCCGCACCCCAAGACGCGCCGGTGATCGAGCAGCTCGGCACCGAGCGCGTCATGTGGGGAAGCGACTATCCGCACCACGAGGCCACGACCCCGTATTCCCGTGAGTCTTTGCGTCGCACATTCTCCGGCTGGGAGCCGGCGCCGCTCCAGCGTCTCCTCGCCGGCACCGCCGCCGAGGTGTATGGGTTCGACCTCGCCGCATTGGAGCCGATCGCCGCACGCTGCGGCCCGGCGGTCGACGAAATCGCGGTGTCGCTCGACGAGGTCCCCGGAGACGCGACCAGCCCCGCGTTCTTCAAGCCGTGAGCAATCCCACTGTGGCCGCGGAGCGAATGGACAGCACCGACGTCACGACCACTGGCCTCGACGAGGCCTTGCATCGTCTCCAGCGGCTCCTGTCCAGCCGTCGTGTGTTCTCGCGGCTCGCGGCTGCTGCTGGGATCGAGATCTCACAGCAGGCAGTCCAGGTTCTGCGCGTGCTCGACCGCGAGGACCCGCGCTCGGTCGCGGAGGTCGCGCGAGAAGCGCGCATGGACGTCGGCGCGGTCAGTCGTCAGCTCGCGAGTCTTGAGAACCTCGGCCTCGCCTCTCGGCGGCCGAGCAAAGCCCACGGCAGCGTGGTCCTCGTCACCGCCACCGCGCGCGGCACGCAGGTCGTCGCTCAGGTCAACGCGGTGCAGAACCGGCACCTCCAGGAAGCACTCGAAGAATGGTCCGAAGAGGACAGGACGCAGCTCGCTCACCTGCTCCTGCGACTCGTCGACGATCTGCAACAGACGCCATATAGGAGGTCGTGATACGGCGAGGGAACTGCGGAATAGGGAGGAGGTGCCGCGGGAGCCACGGCTTGGATCACTCTTGCCAAGATGACGGCAAGAGGTACCGTGAGCACACGTTGGTCTTTCCATCCGCAGTCAAGAATCCAGTCAAGAATCTGCGCAACACTGGGTGGACTCACCAGCGCCAGCCAGACCGAAACCGCAGGTCAACGCACTGCGCAGCACAGGACGGACGCCCCCGGTCGCATTGACACGGAAGGGGTCAGAGGTTCAAATCCTCTACCGCCCACCACAAAGCCGCAGGTCACAGCACCCGTGTGCGCTTGTCCCAGATGCGAGGGCACGCCCAAGTCCGCGAAAAGTCCGCGGACCGGGCGGTAGTCACCGCCATGGGGCACATCAAGCGACGGAAGTTGCACGGCGGGAAGACCGCGTACCTCGCGCGCTATCGCAGTCCTGACAGACGAGAGCGCTCCAAGCAGTTCGCGCGCCGCGCGGACGCGGAGCGCTTCCTAGCCCGAACTGAGGTCGCGAAGGTCGAGGGTGCCTGGATCGACCCGGCCAAGGGGAAGGTGCGGCTCGCCGAGTGGATCCCGCACTTCCAAGAGGCACAGCGACACGCCCTGCGCCCGAACACCATCGCGCGCGACGAGGTGTACCTGCGGACCCAGATCGTGCCCGCGTTCGGGGAGATCTCGCTGGCCCGGATCAGGCACCAGGACGTGCAGGAGTGGGTCAACACGCTTACCGAGAGCTACGCGCCGACGACGGTGCGCAAGTGTCATCAGATCCTTCGGAAGACGATGGCCGCCGCCGTCCGCGGCCGGCTTCTCGCCCACAACCCGTGCGACGACATCCAGCTCCCCAAGGTCGAGTTCGAGGAGATGCGCTTCATCGGGCCAGAAGACATCGCCCGGCTCGCGAACGCTATCGATCAGCGCTACCGGGCCTTCGTCCTGCTCGGGGCGTACGGCGGCCTGCGGCTCGGGGAGATGGG
>Ga0334722_10005941_pt1 | contig 12202 bp, 13 predicted proteins | sample C3_bottom_MG_FD_207210 | JGI IMG/M metagenome (GOLD analysis project Ga0334722, IMG submission 207210) | Sediment microbial communities from Yellowstone Lake, YNP, Wyoming, USA - C3_bottom | ecosystem: Environmental > Aquatic > Freshwater > Lake > Sediment | place: USA: Wyoming | collected...
CATCCATTCGATCCAGGCCGCCGATTCGGACATCCCGTTGCCGTTCGTGTGGACCGGCGAGGTCGGTGGCGGCGGTGGGTCCGACGTCGCGATCAAGTACCCGGTGAAGGCTGCTTCGACCCCGGCCTCGGGGAACATCGTGCTCGCAGGCGGCGTCCCTGCAACACTGGACAGCGTGCCGCTACTCGTCGGCGACCGCTTCCTGCCAAAGAACCAGACGAATCCGATCGAGAACGGGATCTACGTCGTCACCATCGCGGGTCCGGGCGGCACGGCTGTTCGCGCCGCCGACATGGACGCGCCCGGCGAGGTGACCGGTATGACGCTCGTGGGCGTGCAGGAAGGCAACGCCTACCCGGTGGGTAACGCGGACACGTTCTGGTTCGTCACGACCGACGGCGTGATCGTGATCGGCGTCGATCCGATCGATTGGGCTCTCTACCCGACGACAGCGATCTTCAACGCGAGTAACCGCCCGTGGCGCGATGCGGTGCTGAACACCAGCACGGTCTATGTTCGGACGACAGGCAGCGACGCGGCCGGCGATGGTTCGCTCGCCAACCCGTTTGCGTCGATCAACCGCGCCGTGCAGGCGCTCCCGTGGGCGCCGAACTACGACACGGTGATTCGCATCGTCGACGTTGGACCCGGCTCGTTCGATCTGCCGGATGTGCTCGAAGGGTTGTCGAGCGTCATTGTGAGCGGTACGACGAGCATCGCCAGCAGCTACGTCGTGGATGCTACTACCCCGCCGAACTCGACCACGACCGGCAATCGACTGTCACTCACCGGTGCTGCGTTCGGCGTGAACACGCTTGTAGGTCAGCTCGTCCACTTTCCGACGATTTCGATCTACGGTCGGATCTACGCGAACAGCGAGACGACGATCTGGGTCGTCACCGACAGCTCCGCGAGCGCGAACGATCTCCCCGCAGTCGGGGCTGCTGTCGACTTCCTCACGCTCGACACCGAGTTCGTCTGCGGCGACAACGGGTTCACGATGTCCGCACCGTCAAACTTCTATGGCTCGGTGTTTCAGTTCTGCTCGTTCGTCGGCAACACAGGCGCAGGCTTCATGGACGTGGTGGTGGGCACCGTCGCGTACTTCTACTGCGACGTGGCGACCGGCCAGAGTATGTTCGTCGATGCGCTCGGCGACATGGTGCTCACGTCCTGCTGGCTCCAGTCGCAGATTTGGGCCACGTCGCCGACGAGTACGGTCGAGCTGATCGCTGGCAACCTCGTGAACGACGGCGTGAACATTTACGGCGAGGGCGTGCTGACACTCCAGGGTGAGAACGCGGTCGTCGACAGCGGCGGCCAATATGCGATCGAGCAGGCGCACGGGCGCATCCTGTCCGACGATCCGACGAACGGTAGCGGCATCGCCTACGCCGCCATCCTGCGGCTCGACGATGTGCCGGGTGCGCTCTCGGCGAACGACCCCGCGACGGCCACGACAGGCAGCGGCGGCGACTACCGCCTACCCGATCTCCTCGAAGCGAGTTTTGTGGGGGTGGTTGACCCTACGAACCCCCTGACCGGCGTGACGGGGCCGTTCCTCGTGGACATCGGGCTCAACACTGGGGCGCGCTGCAAGCTCGGTGCGGGAAGCGACATCACGCGGGCTGGTGTGCTCAACCCTGTCGCGATCGGAGGTGTGCTGCGCTCGGCCGACGTCAGCGGGACGCGCATCACAGGTGGCACGCCCGCACCCGGCCCGAGCGGACCGAAGTTCCGCCGCGTCGTGTTCGCCGATTCGCCGGTCACGATCGATCCCGAGACCGACAACTCGATCCTGTGCAACACGGCCGGCGGTGTGGTCGCGATCACGCTCCCAGCGGCAGCGACCGTGACGGACGGCGCCGCGTTCACGGTGTCGAAGATCACGACCGACGTGAACGACGTGACGCTCACGCCGGCCGGGACCGACACGTTCCAGAACGTCGCGGCGGCGTTCTCGCTCGCATCGCTTGGGGCGGGGCTCGTCTCCGTCACCTTCCAGCGCCAGGAAACGGTCGCGGGCGTGAGCGCATGGCGTCTCGTTGCGACGGCCTGATCTGCTTCGCGCGTAACCTCTGATCGCAGGAAAATCCCATGCCCGCAGGTACATCGCCGTTCTCCAACACCGCGCTCCTCGACTCCGTCCACGGCGACGACGCTCGTGCGGCCGTCGGGAACGGAACACCCTTCGCGACTGCGCAGAAGGCGATCGATGCCTGTTACGCCAAGTTTCTTGCGGCGCCAGCATCCGAGCGTCGTGGATACACGATCGAGGTCGCGCCGTTTACGCAGTACGACGAGGATTGGGACATCACGGTCACAGGCGGGTTTCATCTGCTTGTCACATCGTCTGCGAGCTACTTCATCGGCGACTTCAACACGTCAGCTCTGGGCATCTGGGCGCCCTCCGCAGCCAACGCAAAGAACATCAACATCCTGGGTAGTATCGCCAACGTCAACGGAGTCAGGCCGGGCGTCGTGTTCTCGACAAGTGCGTCACAGCCGTGGAACCCAACGACCGGGCAGAGCTTCTTCGGCCCGCGTGTTAGTGGACGCATCAGCTTCGATGGAGTCACAGTCGATGGGAACGTAGAGTTCACGTTCCAAGGCGAAGTATGGGGTCAGGTCACGCTGACGACTGCGACCAACAGCACGAACAAGACCCTTTCGCTCTACTTCATCGATGCACGGTTCAAGCAGCCGGTCAGCCTCGATGCGAACAGCAACCTGTTCCAGTTCATCCGATCGCGCATGGACGACGGAAAGCTGCTCACCGTAGGTAAATACTCGAACATGGCCGACAGCGCGATCCTCGGCGGTGTCAGCGCGAACGGCCTCGGATTCGGGGTGCTTCCAGCACCTCCGGCTTCGACGCCGCAGGGCTTCTTCGGCTGTGAACTGAAAGGCGTGTTCACCGGGCTCCTTGCCGGTCCGGTGCTGTTCATGTTCGACGGCTCATCGAATGCGTCGTTCATGGCGAACGCGGGCACGATCGCAGGCGTCGGGCAAAAGGTGCTGCTCCAGTCGCAGCCGATCAAGACCGCGCAGGTCGATCCGCTCGCCGGAAACGACACCTACGGGAAGTTCGGCGGCGCTGCGTTCAAGACGGTGCAGGCCGCGCTCACCGCAGCACAGGTACTCGCCGCGGCTGGCGGGACCGAGGCTGCAATCCACCTCGCGCCCGGCATCTATGCCGAAGAAGTGACGTTCGTCGTCGCGACGCAGTTCAACCTCTCGCTCTATGGTTCAGGGCGAACGCACGTCGCGCGGCTCGCTGCGTTGAAGATCACGACGCCCGCCGCAAACACGCTCCAGGTCACGGTCTCCGACATTTCGCTTGGGGCATCGGCCGTGCAGGTCAATCCGCCGCTGTGGATTGCGAATGGTGGCGGCGCGGGCAACTTGTTCCTGACGCTCCAGAGCGCGTACTTGCAGACGCCTACGAACGGCAAGACGGTGCTCCAGGCGGACGGCGCGGGCGGCACCTGTTCGGTATCGATCCTCGACGGCGTGCAGATCAGCCACCCCGGCGCGACCGACACGAAGGGCATCGTCGCGTCGGGCAATACGCAGATGATCTTCGGCGGAGGTAACTTCGAGGTGGGAAGCGACAACAATCCCGCGGTCATCCTCTCGGGCAGTGCAACCTTCACGCTCAACGACGGCAGAATCGTCGTCGATGGCGGCGCTGCCGCAAACGTGAGCGCGGTATCGAGCACAAGCACCGGGGGCATCACGATCTCAAACGCATCCCTCACGCCGCGCGGCGACGGTGACGGCGTTGTGATCCCCCCCACGCTCGGCGTCAACCCGATCGTCACGGTCGGCGACACAGCCATCATCCAAGGCGCGGCTGCGACCGGGCTGCTCGTGAACGCAGCCGCGCTCGGCCCAGGGACCGGCGGTGTGGCGCTCCTCGGGCGGAACACCAAGGTCACGCCTGCGGGGGGTGGCATCCCCACGATTTCCGCCGCTCTCGGCGTGTTCTACCTGCCCGGTGTGGCCTCGACACAGGGGGCTGCCGCCCCCGCCACGACAGTCGTGCAGTCGCTTCCACAAGGTGTCTCGCGCCGCACCGTGTATGGCTCGATGTCGCTCATCGCAGGTGCCGCGGCCGATGCGCTCTGGACGATCGAGGTCGAGACGGGCGTCGGCACAGGCGTTTACAGCATCGTGCAGGTGCCGACGGTTCCAGCAGCGACCGCCGGAACGTGGCAGGTGGCGTACAGCTTCCAAGTCGCAGGCGGGCGACGCTACCGCTTCACCGCAGGGGGTGGCGTGGGCGTCACCGAGACGATTTCGCGGTACAACTTCACCGACGAGGTCTGATCTCGAATGGGCTACGAGACGCGATTTCGGAACGTCCTGCTCGTCGAGAAGGGCGCCGACAACGCCCGCGCGCAACGCAGCGGCGCCCCGTTCTCGACGATCACGGCGGCGCTCGCCGCAGCAACAGCGGGTGATGTCGTCCACGTCATGCCGGGCACGTACCCCGAGAGCCTCGCGATCGGCGCAGGTGTCTCGGTCGTCGGAGCGTCGCGCGAGAGCGTGATCATCCTACAGTCGCCGGTTGCAGCGGTTGACGTGGTGACGCTCGGCAACAACAGCGCACTCGAAAGCGTCACCGTACGGCTCGTTCCGACCGTCGCAGCAGCGATTCGCGGCATCGTCGCGTCTGCTGCGGGCTCTGCCGAGAACGCGCGGGTGCGCGATGTGCGGGTGGAGATCGACGAGACGGCGATTGCGGCGGTGAGCGGAACGGCGGCGACGGGGATTCACGCGACGGCCGCAGCGGTCGCAGCGAACACCTCGAAGTGGCTGCTCGAAAACGTCGATGTGTACGTGCTCGGGAAGGGGACGGCTGCGGGTGCGGCGAAACGTGCGATCCTCGTCAACACAGCGGCATGCACGGTCCGCGCGCGGAACTGCTCGTTCACGATCGAGCACACGGGCGGCGCGGGCGTCTCGACGAGCATCGGCGCGGAAGTGAGCTTCGCGGGTGCGCTGCTCGAACTGTCGGCATGCATCTGCAAGGGCCGCGATGCGGATGTGTCCGCGACCTCCGGCCCGACGACGCTGTTGCTTTCGGACGGCACGCGGCTCGCGTCAGATCCCCCGAACGCGAACGGGCTCGGCTACACGACGAGCACGAGCAGCAACGACCTGTTCTGCGACGCCGGGGCTCCGGCCGCGGGAGTTGTCAGCTACCTGCGGCCGGGTACGGGCACGTCGAGCAAGGCCGAGATTTTCGTGGAGGCCGGAGCCGCGAAGGTCGCACGCTACATCGCGGCCGACGCGATCACCGCGCCCGGTGGCAAGGTCGATGCGATCTTCACGTTGCAGCAGAACGGGAAGGATACGGCGCTGACGGTCACGTTGAGCGGTGCGGACAAGTCCGAGACGTTCGCGACGAAATCTGTGGGCTACAAGGACGGTGACACGTACAGCGTCGAGTGCGACAACGGCGCGAAGTCCGTGCTATCTGATGTGCGCGTCACGATCGGGTGGGGGTGATCCATGATTCAAGTTTCCGCTCTGATCGTCTCTTTCGCGTACATCGACGCAGCGACGGTGTTCGTCAATGTGACGTGGACGGCCCCCGACGCACCTGCGCCATGGAACGACGCTTCGCACCCGGCGGGATTCACCATCGTGCAGCCGTTCGTGAGCACGTTGGATCAACAGATCAAGATCCAAGCGGGACTTGCCGCATGGCTCCTTGTGAACGCGGGCTTTGTCGCTTCCTCCGTGATCGTTGGGCTGACACAGCCTGCGATGGACCACCGGGGACGCCAGTACACGAAGACATCCGGCGTCGAGACGCGGACCTACGGCCGCTACGGCGCGCCCTGCGACGCCTTCACCGCGATCGGTCCGCTCGCTCCCGAGACGAGCCGCACCACGAAGCGGACGTATGTGCTGCCCTTCGACCTCGACCTCATCGAAGGGACCGTGCTCCTAACGGGCGGGCAGTCAGGAGACGCCGCGCGCTTCACCGTCGCGCCGCTGACGCCGCTGAACGTCGTCGCAGGCATGACCATGGGCGTTCCTCCACCGGGTGTGCCGGTGCTCGCTGCTCCGATCGCCGTGGGCGACAAGCAGATTACGCTCAACCGGGCGGCGCTCAACGCCTTCGTGGACCTCGCGCTCATCGACTCCGGGTTGTGGGAGGTGGTCGTTACAGACGGCGTTCACACCGACGCCTATGGACCCCTGCCGTTGCCCGGTGAACAGCGAATGCCCATCAACGTCACGGCCTATGACCGTGAGACGGGCGTGGTGGAACTCGGCTGCATCCGTATCGCGACCGACGACGACGTCGCGCCCCCATGGGCCGGGTTCGAGTTTGCCTACGCGCAGAACGCGATGGTGCTGCTCACCCGCGCGATCGTGCCGCGCCTGGAACTCAATGGCGGCAACATCCCGCTCGTGCTGGGCCGCGCAGCGCGAGGGGCAGCGCCGGTCAAGGCGGGCGTCAAGATCGTCCTCGAATACACCCGCAACAGCCCAGGCGACGTCAGAAACATCGTGATCTTCGACGTGATGACTGGACAACCGGAATGATGATGTTGTCCTAATCCATGATGTTCTAAGGAGAACCGATGGGCAACGACGAGCAGCAGACCACGAAAGGACGCACCGACATCATCGTGGGGATGCACGAGGCCGACGCCGAGCGGGATGCGAAGCGCGAAGCTGGTGAGCGCGAAGATCGTAAGGACGAACGCGCCGCCGCGCAGCGTACGATCCGCGCGTGGCAGTTGACGGCACTCGCGCTGATCATCGTGTTGCTCGTGCTCGTCACGGGTGTCGTCGGCGTGTCTGTGTCGGGGCACGTCCCAGGCTACGGCGACATCGCGATCACGCAGCCCGGTGACAAGCCGCCGAGCACGCCAACGGAGACGAAGCCATGATCGTGCAGCCCAACAGCGAGCTTGTCTGGTTCACCGGGCTCGTCGGTCCCGAGGACATCACGGAGCTTGACGTGTCCGAGGGTGGCGGCTTCAAAGGGGTGATCTACGAGGCACAGTTGCGCGAGACGGCGCTGCACCCGCGGCCGGGGAAGCACCTGTTGAGGCTCGGCACGAGCATCGGTTCGTCCACCGCGATCTACGAGGGGTTCGGTCGGCCGCTCGACATGATCGCGCTGTGGGCGACGGTCCACGATTCGACGCCGTGGAACGGGATCAAGGGATGGGCACGGCTCGATCTGCTCGCACACGACCATCTGTTCGACATCACGCCCGCGATCGAGCACGAGGCGGTGTTGATCGCAGATCCGACGAAGATGCTGAACCCGATTGGCTTCGGGGTCGTGGACCAGACCGATGGCGGGAAGCACAAGATCGGCGTGTTCTACCACGACTCCGATCCGGCAACGATCGCGCTGTGGAGCGCGGGATCGAAACATGTGGACGGGCTGTTCTCCGGTCCACGCGAGTTCATCGACGGAGGGCACAAGCGCGATCTGCCGCTGCCGACGCCCGAGGACTTGCCGAACGTGCATCGGCTCGACGCGAAGTTCTGCAACCCGATCTTCCCGACCGAGGACAAGCACATCGACCTCGCCGCGAACCGTTGGCAGCGGCTCGCGCGGGTGTTCGACACCGCATTCGCCGCGCACGTCGATCGGGAGATTGACCTGTTGCGGCGGTGGGCAGCGCACGGCGCGACCGGCTCGATCCGCGCGCCGAAGCAGCACCACGGGAGCCTGATCGACACCTCCCCGGAGACGTTCGCGCTGCGGCGGCGGCTCTCCGCCGAGATGCAGGCCCATCCGATTGCGCTGGGGGCACTCTGATGTCTGCCATCGTGAAAAAAGGGGATCACAGCGGCGACGTGAAGCTCTGCCAGGAGCAACTGACCCGCCACGCGTACGTCTGCGTGACGGACGGTGACTTCGGAGCGAAGACCGAGGCGCAGGTCAAAGCGTTCCAAGAGGCGCACGGGCTCACCGACGACGGCATCGTCGGGGCGGCGACGTGGAACGCGCTCGCGGCCGTACCCGGCGCGACGTACGCGCACGGAGTCGTGCTGAACAACGCGATGCGGTCGAAGATCGACGCACTCGCTGCTGCGCTTCTACCCCAAGGTGTGCCCGTTCACATTACGAGCGGCGACCGCACCGCGCAGCAGCAGGCGCAGGCGATGTTGAGCTTGCCAAACCTCGACGCGTACGGGAAGAAGACGCAGGCCGCGTTCGCAAACGAGCCGCGCACGCTTGAACGGTGGACGCAGATCGTCACGGATCTGCAAGCGAAGTACGGCACCTTCAGCGACGATCACATGGATCACCGTTCTGCGGACGTGCGGACGCGCAACCTCGACGAGCGCCAGGGCACGGTGCTGCGCGCGGAGGCGCTGAAACTGTTCGACGGCCGCGTGGGGCGGATCACGTCGCACTTGCACTTGAACGTGAAGGGGTAGGGCGATGCGGTGCACGAACAGGCGGCGCGCGAATGGGCGGCGACGCGCGAACCCCGCCGCAGGGGTGGGGCTGCTGGTTGCAGCGATCGGTGCGTCGCTGGTCGGCTTGTGGGTGCTGTCGTCCGTGACGGACACGCCAGCAGACGGACAACCGACCTACAACTCCGGTGTTCGACTCTCCGACATCGGACGCGCGAAAGTCGAAACCCTCGCGCGAGTGCTCGCGCCGTACGGTATCCACGTCCACATCACGAGCGGCGATCGGACGGCAGAAGAACAAGCTCGCGCGATGCTGTCGAACGCCAACCTCGACGCGTACGACGAGCGTACGCGCAACGCGTTCGCAGGCAAGCCGCGCGACACCGCGACGTGGACTGCAATCGTGAGCGCGTTGCAGCAGCAGTATGGCACATTTACCGACGACCACATGGGCGGGCACAACGCTGACCTGCGGACACGCGATTTACGCGATGACAACGAGCGGAACATCGTGCTGCGCGAAGCCGCCAAAATCTTCCGCAAGGTCGGTCGCATCACCACGCACCTGCACCTCGGGTGGTAGGCTAAGCGAGACGCGACGGACGTGGCGCGACTCCGCGCGTCGAGAGTGTCTGCGTGTCGTCGCGATCGTAGCGAATCACTACGCCGAACATCACGTTTGCGAGCGCGTCGCATTGGCGCTCGGTGTGCGCAACACCGTGTTGCAGCAGGTACGCGTGCGCGAACTCGTGCGCGAGCACAGCGCGGATCCGATGCTTTGCCTGCTCGTGCAGCGTCGGCCGCACCGTAATCTGCGGCGCCGCTGTGCAGTACGCGAAGTCACGCGGCTGCGGAAACTCGCGCGCTTCGCCAACGACGATTTCGACACCCGCCATCGCGTTGCGGTGTGACCGCTGGCACCGCGCCGCGAGCCAGTTCACGGCATCGACAAGCTCGCGAGGCAGCGGTGGCGGTGTGCGCCGACCGCTCACTTCCGCATCCACGCGTTGCAGCACCCGAGCGCGGCGACGCTCGGATCGAGGTTGAACACCGGAGGCAACAGCGCAGAAAGGTGCTGGAACAACGTACACGTTCCGCGCGAATTTGACGTGGTGGGTGAAGTGTTGCCGTCACTGACAGCGTAGAAGGCGCAGTTCTCGCAGCGCACTTGCGCGCGCACGAACCCGGCCGCGTCCAGCGTCACGAGCGGTCGTTCCTGCCCAGCGGCGGCGAACTCGGGGTGGTCGCGCACGTACAGACCGCAGGAGTCGCCCGCGACGACGATCGTACCCCGCCCGAAAATCTTGCAGTGCCAACCGGTGAAATCGCGACACGTCCCGCACTGCGCGAACTGCGCGCGCTGCGGGTCATTCAACGCGGGTTCGAGGTACAGGAACGCGTCACGGCCGAGCCGCGAGCGGAACGCGCGAAGCAGCGACAGCATCAGGCTTCTGCGGTACTGGTGCCGCTGTCTGGTGCAGCGAAACCGTTACCGTCGTCGTTGCGCTTCAGCGGTCGTGCGGTTCCATCCGTGTCGAGAGTCCACGCCCACTTGTGGACGGCGGCCGCGTTCGTCTTGACGGAGTCGCCGATCGCACATGCGTCGGGGTCTGGGCAGTCGAACGCACGCAGGATCTCACCGAGCGACTTCCAGTCGTCGACCGTCGCGGAGCTTCGCGTCCACCGCGCGGAGAGCATCACGACCGACGCATCGGCGGAGTAGCCAACACTCCACCCGCGGTACTCTCGGATCGCCGCAGGTGCAGGGGTTGTGCGCGCGCCACGCGACCGGAGATCCGCGACCACGACTGCGAGCGATGCCATCTTGTAGCCTCCGCCACGCCGAGTCTACTGCGCGGTGCTGTTCTGCGCCACCTGCGCGTGTTATGCTGCGTGCGATGGGCTGCCAGTGCCGTAGATCGTCGTCATCTCGTGGTTCCCTCACTCGACGTACCAACGGTACGCGTGCGGCACTGATGGCTCATCTGGTCAAGCGCTGCGGCATGACGCGCGAGGCCGCGGAGAAGATCGCGCCACGCTCGGAGGCGCAAACATCATCGCGGCGCGCGCTGACTCCCGACGAGCTTCGCAAGTTCAACACCGCCACGAGGTACGTCAAAGACCCGGCGGTCCGTACGATCCTCCTCCTGCTGCCGCTGACCGGGATGCGCGTTGCAGAAGCGTGCTCGCTACGTCTGTCCGCGTTCGTCACGACACCATCGGGAAAGCTCCGCGCTGAGGTGCTCGGGAAAGGCAAGGGGGGTCGGCCGAAGATCGGCAAGAACGGCCGGGGGCCGAACGGCGAGCGGATCGTCTACGACAACCGGGCGAAGGTCGTCGGTGGGCGCAACATCGGCCGCATGGTCGATCGAGCGGGCAAAGCCGTCAAAGCACCGCCTCAACTCCGCACGGTTCCGCTCGGTCGGCACGGAACACGACTCGTGATGGAGTACGTCAGGCACCGCCCACAAAGCTCGCTCGATCGCGTGTTTGTAGGCTCGCGTGGTGGTAAGGTGACTCCCGCGATGATTCAGCGCGCGTGCAAGGCGGTTGCCAGGAAGGCAGGTTTGCCCGGCATCACTCCGCACTTTCTACGCCATAGCTTTGTGAGCCAAGCGGTCGCGAAGTGCTGGGATCTGCAACGGGTACGCGAGATCATCGGCCACGGCAAGAAAGACGCGCAGGGTCGGTCGAAACCGGGGCGGTTGCCCTCAGTGACGCTGCTCTACATCGACGATCACGCGCTGCGCTAGTCGTCGTGCGCGTCCGCTTCGACGGCATCCCAGAACGCTTGTTCTTCTGCGTGTACGGCGTCGTACTCCTCGTACACGAGCGCGCGGATCGTCGCCTCGTCTGCGTCGCTGTAGTCGCTGTGAATCACCGTGATCGCGTCGGCCTCGTCGTAGCTCGCGCGGCAGCACTGGTTGGCGGCGAGGCGGACGGTGAGGCACCAGATCCGAACGTCGGCCGGGTCGACGAACGCGTTGAACTGCGCTGTGACGTACGCGGTCCGTGGCGGTTGTCCGGCTTCGCACCACCACGCGGCGGCCTCGGACTCGTCGCGTGCGGGTGCGGGCGGTAGAGCTTCGCGTCGCTCCACGACGGTCGGCGGTGCGATGTACGGCGGTGGGTTGTCGTCGTCGATGGATTCGAGGAAGATCATGGACGACTCCTGTGCGCAGTGGTGGTTCGCTTGGCAGAGACGCGGACGACGCGGATCGCGAACGTGCGCGCGTAAGGTTCGCGGCGCGATGGGCGCTTCTCGCGGGAGTGAATCCGCACGTCGAGTTGCCACGTCTTCGGATCGACGTCGTCGTCGCAGTCGTCGTCCCACAGCACCCACACGCGGATCTTGCCGTCACGCACAGCAGAGAACTTCACGGTGCCGGTGTCGCGCGGCGTGCGCGAGTAGTAGACGCGGTCGCCGTCGCGTAGCGGTTCACGGGCCGACATGCTGCGTTCTCCCCGGCGCGAGCACGATCTGCACCTCGTAGTCAAGCTCGATTGCGCGCTTGATGCAGTTCGCGGTGCCGCGTCCGCCGGGGAACGCGACGAGCAGACGCGCACCGTAGCTCCACTCGGTCGTGAGCATTTCGTTGTTGCGGCGCGGTCCTGCACCGCGACCCTCCGACGACCAGTGTGCGACGTAGCGGCGCACGAACCGGCCGCGCGACGCTGCCCACGCCTCCGCGAGTTGGTCGGCGCCGCGGAGCGTCTCGAACGTGAAGTTGCCCACGTCTGCGTCCCAGCCGCACGCGCCATGCACCACGACTTCGGGGAGGAAGTCGAGCGC
>Ga0334722_10005942_pt1 | contig 12200 bp, 10 predicted proteins | sample C3_bottom_MG_FD_207210 | JGI IMG/M metagenome (GOLD analysis project Ga0334722, IMG submission 207210) | Sediment microbial communities from Yellowstone Lake, YNP, Wyoming, USA - C3_bottom | ecosystem: Environmental > Aquatic > Freshwater > Lake > Sediment | place: USA: Wyoming | collected...
CATCCAGTACGCACTTGCCGAAAAAGTGGATATGTGGTTCGGCGCGAAGGACACGATTTCCAAACAGTATCACGGCTGTTTCCGCGACATCTTCGCCGAGGAGACCGCGACGGTGAAGGCCGACTTTGACCGGACGGGGATCCAGTACCGGTACATGCTGATCGATGACGCCGTCGCGCAGGTCATGAAGGCTCCCGGCGGCATGCTTTGGGCTTGCATGAACTATGACGGCGATGTGATGAGCGATATGGTCGCCTCCGGATTCGGTAGCCTGGGGCTTATGACCTCAGTGCTCGTGTCACCCGACGGCAAGTACGAGTTTGAGGCGGCTCACGGCACGGTGATGCGCCACTACTACGAGCATCTCAAGGGGAACCCCACTTCCACGAACTCGGTGGCATCGATCTTTGCATGGACGGGCGCGATCGCCCGCAGGGGAGAGCTCGATGGGACACCGGACGTCTCCGCTTTCGCGAAAAAGCTCGAGTCGGTGGTGATCAGGACCATCGAAGGCGGCATCATGACCAAGGACCTGGCGGCCATTGCCGAGCCGCGACCGCGCAGCTATGCGCTGACCGAAGAGTTCGTCGATGCCGTAGCGAAAGGACTGGCAACGTCATGACCTCATCGCACGCCGCAACCACGGAGCCACGCCATGAATGGTAAATATCTTTCGGCTTTGCTGTTCCTCGCTGTAAGCGCGCTCGGCACGCTTGCCCTGATCGTCGAGGCCGTTCTGCAGTTCTACGGGAAGAGCATCTGCGCGACCGAGGGTTGCAAGGTCGTGGCGCAATACACGCGGTTCGGCGACCTCACCATGGTCCTGCTTGGATTCGCCGCGATGTCGCTGATCACCGTCCTCGCGGCCAAGGAAATGAGGTCGGTGAGCGTACGGAGCGGGCGGATCGTCAACTTTCTTCTTGTGGTATCTTTGGCGGGCGAAGGTTTTTTTGTAGGCTATCAGCTCTTTCGCCTTGAGGTTGTCTGTGTCTTCTGCCTTGGGGTATTCGGTGTATTTGTCGTTCTCGGGTTGCTTCGCATCCTCTCCGGCCAGCAAGAGGTCATAGCCGGATTCGGCGCGCTTGCCGCGGTCCTTGGCCTCTTTTATCTCATTCTCCCTGCAGGCGGCACGGTACTGCCGCATGACGCAAAATATATCCTGTTCTTCAGCGCCGACTGCAAATACTGCACTGAGATCCGCAAGGAGCTTGACGAAAAGAAGATCGAGGTGCGGCACGTTGCGATACAGGAATATGCTGCCACACTTAAGAGCCTGGGCATCGAACACGTTCCGACCCTCATGGTGAACGGGCCCCGGGAAAAGATCTTCCTTACCGGAACCGACGCCATTCGACGCTACCTTCTCTCTTGCGAGCAAGGTCCTTCCCCTTCGCAGAATATAAAGGCCCCTCGAACCGCCGCGCCCCGATCAGATAAGACGCCAGCCTCTCCCGATAAGGGTTCCGGACCTCTGGTTCCTTTTTCGCCGGGAGGATCGAACCTTATCTTTAACCCCCTGCCTGACACGGGCATATGCCAGGAAGACAAGAAATGTGACTGACCATCCTGCTTTTTTCCCGCCGTTGCCTAATTATTTCAGCTATTATGTACGGAAGAGCAGAGCTCTTATATTTATTGTCGAACCCATGCGGCTGCCGCCGCAACAGCGTGGCGGTCCCGCATGCCGGACCGATAGCGGCAACTGCCGAGGAAGGTCGCTAGAAGGAGGAGGCCATGGAACAGATTGATGACGAAATGCTCCTGAACGCGCTCAAGAAAAAGCTCGAGGAGAACAGGATCGCGGTAGCTAATCTCCGGGCCATGACCCAGAACCTTGAGGCGGTGAACGAGAAGCTCAGGCTCTCAGAATCGCTTAAAACCGATTTTCTTTCGAACATCCGGAACGAGATCAACAATCCGCTGACCTCCATCATGGGGCTGACCAAGCAGATCGTCGACAAAAAAGCAGATGCGGACCGGGCCCGCGAGATAGCAGGGATGGTCTTCCACGAGGCGTTCGATCTTGACTTTCAGCTCCGGAACATCTTTGCCGCCGCCGAACTCGAGGCCGGAGAGACCATCCCCAGCGTGGCAATGGTTGACGTGGCGGCTCTTGTTAAACGTCAGCTCGCATCGTTCGGCCATAAGGCCGAAGAGAAAAAAGTATGCCTGGACTTCCAGTGCGTCTGCCCCGATGGCGGCGGGATCACGTTCAAAACGGACCCGGAGTGGCTTCAGAAGGTCGTTTCAAACCTTCTGGCCAATGCCATCGAGTTCTGCCACGAGGGGAAGAGCGTGACCCTTCGCGTATGGCAGGAAGGGGACCGATTGAACATTTCCGTTGCTGATGAGGGGCCCGGGATCCCGGAGGCGGACCGGAAGAAGGTGTTCGACCGGTTTGTCCAGCTGGACACGGGGGTGCGCAAGCGCCATAAGGGTCACGGACTTGGCCTCAGCATTGCAAAGGCGTTGGTGGAGATGTTGAATGGACGCATTGCGCTGGCCGACAATAAAGGCAGAGGATGTGTGTTCACCGTGTCTTTTGCAGAGATGGAAACAGGACAGCCAGTCGATGTGACGTCGGGGGACGGGAACGAGTTCATATTCGAGGATGGAACGCGGTATTGACGGCATCTTCGCCGCGTTGTCCGCATTGCCGCGGCGTCGCAGGGAATTTCAGCAATGATCTATAATCCGGACGAGAACAGGCATTATCTCCTTGCGGGCAGCATCTTCGTTCATGAGGATCGTCATTTCGTCACGACCGTTCTCGGTTCTTGCGTATCGGTCTGTCTGTGGGACTGCATCCGGAACCGGGGCGGCATCAATCATTACATGCTGCCTTTCTGGAACGGCGAGGGGCTGGCGTCGCCGAAGTACGGGAACATTGCGATAGCAAAGCTGATCGAAAGGCTGCAGCAGTTGGGCTCAGACAAACGCAATCTTCGCGCTAAAGTTTTCGGCGGGGGCATTGTTCTGAACGTCACGAACCCGTTCATGAACATCGGCGAGCGAAATATCCAGCTTGCAGAGGACATGCTGCGTGAGGAGAAAATCCCGGTCATCAGTGCCGACACCGGAGGCACGGTCGGGCGCAAGCTCATCTTTGACACCGAGAGTGGATCGGTACTGGTCAAGAAGCTGACAAAACAGATCGACGATATCAAGCTTTGAGTCCGCACATTAACTTCCCGCTGCCTATCTGTCCTGCTTTTCCTCTTACCGGTCCCACCCCAGGTATCGATAGCTTTTAGACGAGAAACCCGCTGTATTTCCTGGTTAATTTATTGACATTTCCTTTTCTGACGTGCTATTATCATGGCGTATAGAAGCATAGGGGATAACCATGGCCGGGGAGAAGATCCTCAACATAGACGATAGCCCTACCGTTCAGCGGCTGATCGAGATGATTCTCTCTTCGCAGGGATATCAGGTCGTTCTTGCGTCCGATGGTGAAGAGGGCATACAGAAAGCGAAATCGGAGAGGCCTGCTCTCATCCTGGTCGACTTCGTCATGCCAAAAATGAACGGTTATCAGGTCTGCAAGACCTTGAAAGATGACCCGGAGTTCAGGGATACACCGATAATCCTTGTTACGTCAAAAGGCGACAAGGTCGGCAGCAAGTTCGTCGACGTTCTGGGTATCAGCGAATATTTTACCAAGCCGTTCCAGCCTGAAGAGCTCCTGGCCAAGATACGCGAGGTGCTCGATAAAAAGGCCCAGGAGGCCGCTGAGGCTGCCGCGGCCAAAGCTGCTGCTGCAAGGTCAAGGTCCGCGTCCGCGACAACCTCGGTCCGGGGTGGAACAGTACAGGCGCCGGAAGGCCTTGAAGCAACGATCGCGGTGATCGTGAAACGCATCCTGGATGATTTCGTACAGAACACACTTCCTGGATTGATCAGCAAGGAACTGGGAGGCGGCAGGGGCGGAGAGGGAGCGGCGATCCAGGGGAACCTTGCCGCTTTCCGGATCGTCGAGCTTATGCAGATGCTTTCCCTGCAGAGACAGAGCGGAAGGCTGGTCATCACGCGCCGCGAAGGAGAAGCGGAGATCTTCTTTAAGGACGGCGCGATCATTTTTGCAAGTACTACCATGAACGGAAACATCGGCGGTGTTGACGGCCTCTTCAAAAAAACATGCCGTGTCAGCCCGGACGGACTGCAACATGCCAGCCGGATCGCCGAGATGACCGGCCAGCCACTCGATGGTGTCCTCGCCCAGGAGAAGATACTGGACCAAAAGACCTTCGGTACGTGTCTGAGGCGGCATACGGAAACCATAGTCTTTAAAGCGATGGATTGGAAGGACGGCGAGTTCTTTTTTGATTCCACCGCCGGACCGGTCTTCGCAAATCCTGTTACTCTCAAAGTGGATGATCTTATCCTTGAGGGGACCCGAAGGTCTGACGAGTGGGTGCTGATCCAGCAGAAAATACCCAATTTTTCCGTGGTGTTCGAGCCTCTCATTGGAAATGCAGAGGAGCTCACTCGGCGAGGCTTGAGCGACATGGACCTGAAGGTATTCGCGATGGTGGACGGCAGGAGCGCTGTTCAAGATATCATTGATCGATCCATGCTTTCAGATTTCGATGTGGCGAAAAGCATGTTCATCCTGCTTTCCGTGAACCTGATCCGAAAAAAGAACAGTCCGAAGATGACCGCAACTCTGTGATAATACGAATGAAAACTTGACAGCACCAACAAAATATGTTACCCTTGCTCACATTGTGTGACATAAAAAGGAGAGGAAAATGGCCAAGATACTGGTAGCAGATGACAGCCTTGCGGAGTTGCAGATCATCCAGCAAACATTGCAGTCGACAGGTCATTCCATTGTGACCGTCATGGATGGCGAGGCTGCCGAGGCGAAGGCAAAGTCTGAGAAATTCGATCTTATCATCCTTGATGTGATCATGCCGAAAAAGAACGGGTTCCAGGTCTGTCGTGAGATCAAGACCTATGAACCGACCAAGAACGTTCCGATCATTATGGTGACCTCGAAAGACCAGGAGAGCGATAAATTCTGGGGAATGAAACAAGGCGCCGATGAGTATCTTACCAAACCGTTCAAGCCCGAAGACCTGCTCAAGACCGTGAAGAAATACATTTAATATTTCTGGAGGAGAGCCTGGTTGGCCGACATCCACACTGACGTAACTGCCGAGGTAGCACAGCATGTAGCCGCAGAAGAGGAGGTCCGCATATGCCTCTTCAGCATTAGCGGGGACATCTATGCCGTGACGGTCGATGTCCTGGCTGAGATAATCATACCCCAGAAGGTATTTCCCGTACCCACGACCCCGTCCCATGTCGTTGGCATCATAAATCTGCGGGGCAATATCGTACCCATCGTGGATATCCGCCCTGCATTATCGCTTCCTGCAACCACTGCACTTAATCAGGTCGCCATTATCCGGCATGAACAAATGACCATCGGGATCATTGTTGATTCCGTCGCTGATGTGATCTCGGTGCCGGAGAGCAGCATTCTGGCGCTGCCTGCGGAGATCGCGGTTCAGGATGTGAACGCCAAGAACCGCAGCCGCTACCTGAAGGCGATCGTGCAGCGGCAGAACGGCGTAGCAGCATTACTGAACATTGATCGTCTGCTGGAGGCAGTAAGATTATCATAACATGCGGCCCTGTGCGGCCGTGTGAAGCTATTCTCCGTGTAAAGGAGTTCTTCCATGAAAAGCGATGAAGCTGTAGCGAGCGCCCCGTCAACCTTCCGCATCAGTATCAGGACCAAGGTCGTGCTCATGATCGTGACCATGTCCGCCGTGTTCGGATCGGGCATCCTGGGATTCATTTACTATCAGCTTCAGAACACGCTTCGCGATGAAGCCCTGAACAAAACCCTGATCCTGGCCGACGGTCTCAGCGTCAAAGCCGCAGAGCCGGTACAGGTCGAAGATCTGAACGCACTTCAGTTCATTCTGGGCGAGGCTATCGGACAGGCCGACGTGGCATACGCGTTCATTCGCGACTCCCGCGGCCGGGTCCTTTCCTCTTCGTTCGAAGGCAACGTGGTCCCGCCGGAGCTCCAGAACATCAATCAACTCCAACCGAATGTTCCCTTCGGTACGGAGAATGCCAATCTGACGCTCAAGGAGACGGTGATCGAAGTGACGGACATCGCTTCTCCTGTCGGCGGCGGCGCGCTGGGCACCATTCATATCGGTCTTAATATCAGCCAGATCAAGCTCAACATTCGGAATATCCTTCTGAACATCCTGTATGTCGGTGCCGGAGGCCTTTTGGTCCTGGCCATTCTGACGATCGTGATCGTCGCTGCGATCATCGCACCGGTGCGTGACCTGATGGAAGTGTCCGAAGCGCTTGGGCGCGGCGATCTTTCGAAAAAAGCTACCGTGAAGTCCAGCGACGAGCTCGGTCAGCTTGGAACGACGCTGAATAACACGATCGACCGGTTGCAGGGTCTGGTGCAGACCGAATCCGACCGGGACAAGATGCAGCATCAGGTCATGGACCTTCTGTCCACGGTGAGCGGTGCCGCGGAAGGAGACTTGACGGTCAAAGCAGAAGTGACCGCCGACGCACTGGGTTCGGTCGCAGACGCGTTCAACCTCATGATCAATGGTCTTACTGCTCTCGTTGCGCAGGCTAGCGACGTGGCCAGCGAGATCCAGCATTCCACCAGCGACATCCTGAAGGCGTCGGATCGCATGCGGAAGGGCGCTGAGCAGCAGACGTCCCAGATCCAGGGCGCGTCGGGCGCCGTGAACGACATGTCCCATACGATCCAGCGCATGGCGGAGAACGCAGAGGCAGCCACCCAGGCATCCCTCCGTGCCACGCAGGCCGCTGTGAAGGGCGGTTCTTCCGTGGCGGAGACGATCAAGGGTATGCAGCGTATCCGCGCGGCTGTGCAGACAACCGGAAAAAAGATCAAGGGACTTGGCGAGCGCTCCCTTGAGATCGGCGCCATCATCGAAGTGATCAACGAGATCGCCACCCAGACGAACCTTCTTGCCTTGAACGCCGCGATCGAAGCTGCCCGCGCCGGCGAACAGGGCAGAGGTTTTGCCGTGGTCGCCGACGAAGTCCGGAAGCTGGCTGAACGAGCCGCCCGTGCGACGAAAGACATTACCAGCCTCATTAAAGGCATTCAGGTGGAGACCAGCGAGGCTGTGACGGTCATGGAAGAAGGGACCCGCGAGGTGGAGGAAGGAACGAAACTTGCCGACCAGGCGGGAGCCGCCCTTCGCGAGATCGAACAGATCGTTAAACAGACATCCGGCCTGGTGACGGACATCACCAATTCCGCTGCGGACCAGGTGAAGGTTTCTGAGGGCATCGTGACCTCCATGGACAGCATATCCAAGCTTACACAGGAAACCACGGTCGGCGTCCGCGATACGGTGGAAACCATCAGCAAATTGGCTGAACTTTCGACAAGGCTAACCGTCGCGATCGGCCGGTTCAAGCTGGGCAAAGAGCACCAGCTGGCAGCTGAAAGCGGGCTCCCTGTCATGGAAGGCAGCTATCCTCAGCTTGCCGAGGAAGTGACCACCAGCGACGAGGAGATAAAACTGGGATTCGTTGAATAGGCGATATGGCAGGCTCCCTCGATAAATCCGGCATAATTGAGTTTTTCCTGGTTGAGGCCAGTGAGCACATTCAGAACCTCAACGCGGGATTGCTCGCCCTTGAAAAGGATCCGACGAATCGAGAGGTCATCGACGAGCTGTTCCGTGCGGCACATACGCTCAAAGGGTCCGCCGCCATGATGGGCTTTCAGGGGATCAGTGATGTGGGGCACAAGTCCGAGGACATGCTCGGACTCTTCCGCTCCGGGTCCATCCCCATCACCCGGGATACGCTCAATTTTCTTTTTGACAGCGTCGATGCCGTGAAGCTTATGGTCGACGGTATTGCGTCCAAGAAGCCCGAAGATCCGCTTATCATCGAGAACATAACGCAGTCCTTCAGCAGCCTTGTCGAGGCACTCCGCGGCAAATCAGCTGCAGCACCAACACAACCAGCAGCAGTAAAAGAAAAGACACCGCCTTCCGCGGCGCCACCGGTTTCCCCTGTACCGGTAACTGCTCCCCCATCAGCCAAAGCGCCTGAAAAGCCGGCATCCCTGCCCTCGAAAGAGGAGCTTGACCTTGCTTGGGAAAAAGCTTTTGCCGAGGAAGCAGGGGATTCATCCCAGCAGGGCAAAGCGCCCATGCCGAAGGCACCTGCTTCCGCCGCGAAGAAGGCTGCACCGACGGCCCCTTCAAGACCCGCGGTAACCGTCCCGTCACCGAATGCACCGCAGATTCCCGTACCGCCAAGGACGTCATCTGCACAGGCCGCCGCCGATGCCGCGGCCCTCGCTGCGGAAGCAGAGGCATCGCTTCAGCAGGAGCTCGAGGACGCGAAACGGGCCGGAGTCGTGGAGAAGCGCGGCGTCGGAAGACGTGCCGCAGACGCTCCTGACATCGAAAAACAGTTCATCCGCGTCAATATCGAACGTCTTGATAATCTCATGAACCTCGTGGGCGAGATGGTGGTGAATCGAAACAAGCTTACCCGCCAGGTGGATCTCATCAAATCACTTCGCGATGAACTTACGTTCAGCCAGAACCGCTTGCTCTACGAGATCCGGAAATTCGAGGAAAAGTACGAATATACCATGAATTTCCAGGCTCCAGCGCCATCAGGTCCGGTGCAGCGCACAGCCGAGGGGGCGGGAGATTTTTTCGAACTTGAATTCGACCGGTATGACGATTTCAATTTGCTGTCTCGCAAACTAACGGAGATCACGAACGACACCAACGAGATCATGACAGAGTTCTCCGGTTTCTTTGATTCGTTCGAGCTTGATACGTCTAGGATATCCACGATCACGTCCAACCTCCAGAATGAGATCACCATGGCGCGTATGGTGGAGATGGACCGCTTGTTCCAGCTGTTCCAGCGGCCCGTACGTGACATGGCCCAGGCCGAGAACAAGAAGATCAATATGGTGGTGACCGGCGGCGATACCAAGATCGACAAGACGATCTTCGAGATCATCTCCGATCCTCTGATGCACATGGTGCGGAATGCCATCTCCCACGGGATCGAAGGACCCGAGGAGCGATCGAGGAACGGAAAGGAGCCGAGCGGGGCGCTTATCCTTTCAGCACGGCATGACGGCAGCAGCATCGTACTTCAGATCGAGGACGACGGCCGCGGCATGGATCCGGAACAGCTGCGGCGTTCGGCAGTGGAAAAAAGGTTCATTACGCAGAGCGAAGCGAAATCGATGTCCGATGCCGATGCATTGAACCTCATCTTTCGCGCCGGTTTTTCCACGGCTGCCTCAGTCGGCAAGGTGTCCGGCCGGGGTGTGGGCATGGACGTCGTCACGACCCAACTGGGCAAGATCAACGGACGCATCGAGATCAAGACGGAAAAGAACGTCGGCACCCGGTTCATTATCAGGTTGCCGCTCACCCTGGCCATTGCCCAGGCATTGATCGTCAAAGTGAAGGACCAGGAGGTTGCCATCCCGATGAACCTCGTGGAGGAGACCACACGGTTCTCCGACAAGGATATTCAGCGGGCTGCGGGTGAGGAGATGGTGAATATCCGCGGGACCCTCATGCGCCTCATGCGCCTGAACACCCTTCTTTCCGCAGGCAAGCTCCCGAAGAAGGGAGAGGACTACCGCTATCCTACCCTGATCCTCGTTCTCGCTGATAAGCGGGTCGCACTCATGGTGGAAGATATCGCCGGCCGCGAGGAGATCGTGGTGAAGTCCCTTGGCGAGTACTTGAAGAACGTGCGAATGTTCTCCGGAGCAACGATATCGGGCGAAGGCGATGTGCGTCTCATTTTGAATGTCGCGCACCTCTTCGGCGAGGAGACCATCAGTACCAAAACGAGCTATATCGGTGGGCGGGAATCGGCCGCCCTGGACACCGCTCGCCGCAAGCCACGCGTTCTGGTCGTGGATGATTCCATCAGCATTCGAAAGTATGTTCAGCGTTTCCTTGATCGGAGCGGCTATGAAGTGGAGACCGCGACCGACGGAATGAACGCACTTGAGGTCCTGGGCAAGGCCAAGGTAGATGCGGTGATCACGGACCTCGAAATGCCGGTCATGCATGGATACGATCTCATGGCCGAAATGAAACGCAACCCGGTGTTCATGACCATTCCTATTATCGTACTTACCTCGCGTGCAGGCGAAAAGCACCGGCAGAAGGCTATCGACATGGGGGCCCAGGACTATCTCGTGAAACCATTCGAAGAGCAGGAAATGATCGAGGCGTTGAAAAAGCTCCTAAATAACGCCGTCCTGGCGTCGCGAGCATAGTCAGCGGGCACCCAATGGACGATAAATCACGATATCTCATAGTCTCGATCGAAGGCGAAAGCTTTGCGATCCCTATCACGAGCCTTCTTGAGGTCACGGTTCCTCGCAATATCCAGAAGGACCAAAAACTGTCGGAGATCTTTGAAGGAAAACTTGACTACCGCGGCAAGCAGATCCCGGTGATCAATTTAAAAAAGGTTCTCAAGCTTCCGGGGAACGCTGGCGGCGGTCTCATCGTTGTGAAAAGCAGCAAGGGTGTTCTGGGTCTGTTGGTCGATACGGCCAAGGAGCTTCTGGAAACGTCGCAAAAACCCATACCTATGCCGCGGGGCGTGCTGAATCCCAGCCTGCATTATTATGCCGGCATCCTGCGGAACCGGGAGGACTTGGTCGTTGTCCTGAACGAGGATGGGTTGCTGCCATGATGAACAACTATCTTCTATTTCGGATCGCGGAACGACTCCTTGGCGTAAAATTACAGGGGGCCATCGAGATCCTGCCATGGCGCCGCGCGCGTCCTGTGCCGTTGGCCTATTCGTATATTGAGGGAATCATCGAGTATCGGGGGACCATCTATCCCGTATTCCACCTTGCCCAGGTATTGGGACTTACCCGAACGGGCCCCATCGGATTCACCGCGCATACGCCGGGGAGCGATGAACTGAATAAAGGCCAGAGCATCATTTTGCTTGAGGAGGCCGGCAAACCATTCGGCATTACCGTGGACAGCGTAGTGAAAATGGCGCAGTTTGAGGACCCGAAGGAGCCGCCGGCCGAGATCAAAGGCATTGACATGAAACTGGTCAAGGGAATACAATTCTACGACGAACAGGAAATAACACTGCTGAACCTCGAAAGGTTGTTACATGCCGGTTAAAATCTTGTTAGCAGACAAAAGCATCACGATCCAAAAAGTCGTTGAGATGCTGTTCTCGGGGAAAGAATATGAGGTGGTGTGCGTCAGCGATGGCGAGACGGCGCTTGGTGAGGCGTCACGCATCGTGCCTGATGTCATCCTTGCAGATATCGATTTGCCTCGCATCGATGGCTACAGCTTTGCCGGTCGCCTGAAGGAATCCTCGGCTCTCGCTAAGGTTCCGGTCATATTGATGCTATCCCGCGATGACGTGTACGACGCCGCCAAGGGAAACAAGGCAGGGATCGTGGACAGCATCGCCAAACCGTTCGAATCCCAGGACCTTATCGGCAAGGTTCGGAAAGCGCTCACGGGAGCTCCCGCCGGCACGGCACCGTCCCCAGCGCCATCAGCCGCAGTCCAAAAACCGTCACCGCCGGTTGTCCCGAAGCCGGTTGCCGCGCCAGCTCCGCCTTCCCCTTCGCCGGCGCCGAAGAAGCCGCAGGCTGTCCCTTCTGATATATTCGATATCATCCAGGAGGCGCCCGCACAGCCTGCTGTGCGATCAGCACCGGCTATACCGGCTCCTCTGGCTGAGAAGGCCGAAGAGGAGACCTTTGACGTCGAACCTGAATTCGAGGTCGAGCCCGAGATGGAACCGGAACAAACTGTTCCGCACGGGCAGTCTATTTCTGCTGCGGCAAAGGCCTCGGCCGATGAGGATGCAGAGTGGGCTAAGTTGGCAGAAGAGACCGACGCTGAAGCGCAGCCTGCACCGACTACGGGGCCGACCGCCGCTTCTCCTGATCCATTCGACACGGACCAGTTGTTCGGACGGGAGCCCTCTCTTGCGGAAGAGAGCATGGAAGCCGCGGCTGCGGTGACCGCGTCGGCTGCAATGCCTGCTGAGATCCCTTCGTACGATTTCAGTGATCCGCTGTCCACCGAAGAAGAAAAGGCCCTCCCTGTTGGCCAAAAAGCGATGGACGAAATGCGCGAAGGGCTCGGGCTTGCAGATGACGCGGAAGA
>Ga0334722_10005943_pt1 | contig 12198 bp, 13 predicted proteins | sample C3_bottom_MG_FD_207210 | JGI IMG/M metagenome (GOLD analysis project Ga0334722, IMG submission 207210) | Sediment microbial communities from Yellowstone Lake, YNP, Wyoming, USA - C3_bottom | ecosystem: Environmental > Aquatic > Freshwater > Lake > Sediment | place: USA: Wyoming | collected...
CCTTTTTCGTGACTTTGAGCGGTCCACGTTAAAGGAGGCTTCATGTATTATTCTGGAACTGTCAAACTTTTGTTGTCCCCCGGCAAAGCCGGGGGTTTACCTTAAGGAAATTACAGCGTCAATTGCAGGACGGCTCTTGCAAGGCATGAATGGATACCTTGGTCCGGCCTAAGCCCTGACGGTCAGGTCATCCGGCCACGCTGGTCGCTCACGGAGATCCATCAATGGATATATCAGGAAAAGTCTGGCAAGAATATCATGCAAGGCTGCGCACCTTTATCAAAAGCAGGCTATCAACTGATGCGGCGACCGATGACACGCTGCAGAATGTATTTCTGAAAATGCATGCCGGATTGGCTTCCTTAAAGGACGAGACCAAGCTGCAAAGCTGGCTCTACCAAATCGCCAGAAACGCCATCATCGATTATTTCCGCTCGCAGCAGCCCACCGAAGATCACCTTGAGTGGATTCCTCAACCCGAAACTGATCCCGGCGAAAAGGTCACCCAAGAGTTATCGGAATGCCTGCGTCCCATGATTCAACGGCTGCCTGAAACCTATCGGGAGACAGTCATTCTGTCGGAGTTACAAGGATTGACGCAGAAGGAGGTTGCCAAGGTGCAGGGCATTTCGCTGTCCGGTGCCAAATCCCGAGTCCAACGGGGACGCGCCCTTTTGAAAAACATGCTGGACGATTGTTGTCGCCTTGAGTTCGATCATCGTGGACGGCTCTGTGATTATGAACGAAAAGGCGGCGGTTGCGATAGTTGTTGACCACAGTCTGCTGATCGTTTGCATCTTTTTTGTCCTTTCCTCGTCTCTAGGGTAAGCGTTGTACAATTACCCCCATAGAAAGGAGATGCAAATGGACAGACAAAAGAGTGACGAGATTCGCAGTGCGGTCAGGGAGAATTACGGAAAGGTTGCGGCAGCAGGGAAGAGCAGTTGCGGTTGCGCGCCCTCATCGTGTTGCGGAACAGCCAAAGAGGTGACGGCCGCCGATATTTCGCTGGGCTTGGGATACTCCGGCGACGATGTGACTGCCGTGCCGGCAGGAGCGAACATGGGGCTTGGCTGTGGCAATCCGCAGGCCATCGCCTCCTTGCAACCCGGCGAAGTCGTGCTCGACTTGGGCAGCGGCGGCGGATTCGACTGTTTCCTGGCGGCGCGAGCCGTTGGCGACAAGGGAGTTGTCATCGGCGTTGACATGACGGCGGAGATGATCGGCAAATCCCGCCGGAACGCGGAACAAGCCGGCTTCGGAAACGTCGAGTTTCGGTTGGGGGAGCTGGAAAACCTGCCGGTTGCCGATGGAATTATTGATGTCATCATTTCGAACTGTGTGATCAACCTCTCTCCCGAGAAAGAAAGGGTGTTCAGCGAGGCCTTTCGTGTCTTGAAGCCGGGTGGACGGCTGGCGATTTCCGATGTCGTCGCCACCGCCGAACTCCCCGAGGCCTTGAAGAACGACATGGCATTTCACACCGGATGCATAGCGGGCGCTTCCTCTATCCAAGCGCTTGAAGCCATGTTGCATCGTACCGGGTTTAAGGACATCCGGATCAAACCAAAGGCCGAGAGCAGGGCTTTCATCCGTGACTGGATGCCGGGCAGCACAATTGAGGATTATGTGGTCTCGGCAACGATTGAAGCAGTGAAACCTTAGCCGGAATCGGGCGCTTGGATGGTATTGGGAATGGTTATGAAAGTTCGCGAGGGTGGGCCGGGGATGAAATCGACTTCTTTACCCGGAGTTACGGAGCGTCCGCATCCACGCCCGAGTCCTAAAAAATCATGAGAACGTCCCGCGAAGAACGGAACCCGAAGAGTTTTTGGTGGTATCTCTCTCTGCTGAGCGGCGTCTGCCTCATCAGCACCTCGGCGGTCTTGGTCACCATCGCCGATGTGGTGCCGACAATTTCAGCCTTCTACCGGAACTTCTTTGCCGCAATCCTCTGGGCGCCGATCCTCCTTCTCTGCCGACCGGCGGCCCTTCGCTTTCCCACCTCCCCCGGCCCGCAGACCTTCGATTCGCCCCACCCATTAGCATTGAAGGGATGCGGCCGGTTCCGCCTGCCAGGCCCGCCACTGCTCATCTCGCTACTCGGGATCACATTCGCCTGCGACCTCTGGGCCTGGCATCGCGCCATCCCCCGGCTGGGAGCGGGGCCAGCCACCTTGATGGGCAACCTGCAAGTCCTTGTCGTCTCCCTGCTCGCGGTATTCCTCTTCGGGGAACGTTTGCGCGAGGGCTACTGGCTTGGCTGCCTGCTGGCGCTTACCGGGATCGGCATGCTCACCCTCGGCGGGGTGATCGGCAACGACGTGGTGTCGGGCCTTGTCTACGGGGTGATGACCGCTATTTCGTACTCACTCTTTCTGATCGTGCTCAAACTCCTCGGCCAGTACGAAACATCGGCCGAGCAGACCCTCTTCTGGATCGCCTGTCTGTCGGCCTTAGTTCTGGCAGCCATGGCCGTGTCCGAAGGCCGTTCGCTACGGCTTACCGCAGGTTCCGCTGCCGGCTGGCTCCTGCTCCACGCCTTCCTGTCGTCGGTTGCCGGGTGGTGGCTTATTGTCCGCGCCATGCCGCACCTACCGGTTTCAGTCACCTCTACCTTGCTCCTTCTCCAACCGCTGCTCACCAGCGTCTGGGGGTGGATCTTTCTGGGGCAGCGCCTATCTGGCGTACAGGTCGCGGGAATCCTGACCGCGCTTGTCGGAATTCGCCTGGCGAACCAAGCCCCGATCCGATCACGGACGGACTGACTCCCTGCCTGACTTGCGGGCTAACGTGCCGCAATCCGGACCTGGGTTGGGGCGGGCGGGATTTCAAATGAAATTCGTGCCGTGCATGACCTATCATCCGGCGCAATACGCTTCGCTATTGCGCCCTACCCCGCTGACGTGCTTTCGTACTCTTCTCACCCTTTGCGAAAGCATGAATAAAATTTGCTCCTGCTCAAGAAAACGGCTGGCAGTCGTCTCCCTTTGCCTGGCCGCTCTCCCGCCCTGACCGCAAACCTCACCACCATCGCCATGGATACCACCTTGCCGCGAAAGGCTGTGGGGGTCAGGTCTTGCAATCCTGCACATTGAGCATTATGGTAAGCTTTATTGCAAGAACCTTGAGAATCAGAACCAAAGGAATTAATGCTTGATTGCAAGACCTGCCACCAACTCTTGCCCCTGCAACTCTGGCGCGCCATACACGGAGTGCTGCGACCCGTTGCTTTCCGGGAGTCGCTCTGCAACCACTGCTGAAGCCTTGATGCGATCACGCTACTCCGCCTATGTGGTCCGAGATGTAGCTTACCTGCTCAGGACATGGCACCCATCGACCCGGCCGCTTACCATCGAACCAACCACGATTCCCGATTGGCATGGACTTCATGTCATCCATACCGAAAAAGGGATGGAGACTGACGACGAAGGCGTTGTCGAATTCGAAGCCTCCTCGCTTTCCCTTGAAAAAATATGGCGTCTCCACGAAGTCAGCCGTTTTGTCAAAGAAAATGGCCGATGGCTCTATGTCGATGGCGACATCAAGGGTGACCTCCCTCCGGCCGAAAGAAGTGGGCCGAAGGTTGGCAGGAACGACCCCTGTCCTTGTGGCAGCGGGAAAAAATTTAAGAAGTGCTGCAGTTAAGTCTGACAAGTATCCCCGTAGCGTGAAGGAAAAAACCTAATGGCAGCAAAAAAATTTTACGCAATCGCAGTGGGTCGTAAACCTGGGATTTATGAGGACTGGCCATCCGCCCAAGCGCAGGTGTTAGGGCATCCGGGGGCCATCTTCAAAGGATTTTCAACCAGAATTGAGGCCAAAAGCTGGCTGGATAATCCCACCTACAGCCTTTCGCCCGGCCCAAAAAACAGCAAGGCCGCGCCATCCGCATCCAAGGGAGACACCTCTCCCAAAGACGGTGAAGTGACGATTTATACCGATGGTGGCGCCCGCTACAATCCCGGTCCTGGTGGATATGGGGTTGTTCAGATTTATCAAGGCGCCAGGAAAGAGCTCTCCGGGGGCTATAGGCACACCACCAATAACCGAATGGAACTTATGGGGTGTATCGTTGCCCTGCGGCAATTGGAACACCGAGACATACCGGTGACACTTTATTCCGATTCCAGTTATGTTGTGAACGGAATCAGCAAGGGGTGGGCGAAAAACTGGCGTAAAAAAGATTGGGTTAAATCCGACAAGCAACCCGCCATCAATCCGGATCTCTGGGCAGAGCTGCTTGATCTTGTCGAGTGTCTTGACATTACCTTTAAATGGGTTAAAGGCCATGCCGGCCACCCGATGAACGAGCGCTGCGATGAATTGGCGGTTGCCGCGGCCAGACAAGATGGCTTGCCGGTCGACAAGGGATATCATGGATAAAGGAACTATCGAAGAAAGAGATCGTGAGCCCCAAGAAGCCATCGTAGCACCCCTTATGGTTCACTCGGTTTCGCCGACAACTCCCCCCAAACCACTCTATTTTGCGGTCTCCACCACCAAACTAGCGGTGATGTTTTTTTGCACGATGGGTACCTACGGGACTTACTGGTTTTACAAAAATTGGGCGCTGATCAAAGACCGAGAGCGGAGCAATATCTCACCCGTATGGAGATCACTGCTTGAATTTTTATACTGCTACTCGTGTTTTGTAAAAATCCGGGACACGGCCAAAGAGAACGGTCTAGAGGTATCGTTGTCTGTTGGCTCGCTGACGGCTGGTTTTATTCTCTTTGGCCTGCTGGGAGCGGCCCCGGATCCATGCTGGCTGCTCGCTTCTCTGGCGGGATTCTTTCTCGTGCCAGTCCAGAAAGTTGCCAACCGGATCAATACCAAGCTCGCTCCGGACCACGATGCAAATAGCCACTTTTCCGGAAGTAACATCGCAATCATTGCCGTTGGTGGGCTTCTCTCCGCAGCATCGATTGGCAGGATCTTTTGGTCGGGCAATTGAGCCACTCGGAACTGAGGGCATTTGTGGCAAAAAAGACGGCCAACAATACTGAAGAATAAAAAAATAAGGCGTGATTTGCGGCAGAATTTTCAATACAATTCTTCTTGACAGGTAAATTCATCAAGTTAACGAAAACGAGGAAAAACCATGGAAAAAAATGTTGGCACTTTGGATATGATGATCCGGCTTGTGATCGCCATCGCCCTGGGCTATATCGGCTTCTTTGCAAATCCGATTGTCTCTGCCGGCACCTCGCAGACCATCATTAAAATTGTGGCCTTTTTACCACTCTTGACCGGCCTTATGCGCTTTTGTCCCCTCTACAAACTCATCGGCCTGAGCACCTGCCCTTGCGACCAAGGTAAAAAATAATCTCATGAGGTTAGGGCTGTTGCAGGGATAGCTTCCTCGACCGGTTCTTGATAGACCACAACCTGATCTCGACCATTCTCCTTGGCTTGATACAGCGCAATGTCTGCGTTATGGATGATCTTGTCCGTGGTGTCGACCCTATCGTGGACGAACTCCGCCACCCCTAAACTCATGGTGCAGTGAACCTCCTTGTTGTCATAGGCAATGGCCAACTGCTTGATCGCTTCGCGAATCCTTTCGGCAATACTAACGGCATCGCTCAGGCCGGTTTCCGGCAGAAGAAAGAGGAACTCTTCTCCACCATAGCGGGCGGGGGTATCGTAGTCGCGAGAGATCTCCTTCAAGGTCTTCCCCACCGCCATCAAAACAACGTCCCCCCCCTGATGTCCATAGGTATCGTTGATCTTCTTGAAGTGATCAATGTCCATCATAATGCAGCAAAGCTGGGTGTTGTTGCGATTTGCTTTCAGTACCGCCAAACCAAAAATGTGCATCATGAAGCGACGGTTATGGACCTGGGTCAATGGATCCTCGGTAACCAGGCTTTTGATCTTCTGCCGCATATTCTCAAAATTTTCAGCCAGCTCGCCAATCTCATCGTTCGATGGCGGGATCTCCATATCGGTCGAGTAGTTAAACTCGATAATATCCTTAGTGATCTTTGATAGCTTTCTGATCGGGCTCGAAATTTTATAGGCGATAATCAGCATGATCCAGATGGAAACCCACCCGACAATCAACATGGCGGCAATGACCCTGTCCTTCAGTTGGACCAGGTTCCCTTGATTGAATTCTTTAGGGACGACAAGGGTCAGATCGGCATCAAAAAGCTTGTCCTGTGGGCGATAGACGTAAACCTTTCCTGTATCTTCTACAAATTCGGTCGAGGCCTTGAGGTTAATGCTGGCAAGTATCCTCTGATCCAGCGGTTTTTGGGGATCCTGCTGGATCGGATCGAGGAGGAGGCTGCCATGATCGCTAAGTATGATGGCAGCACCGCTGATGTTCAGGTAGCCACTGTTGCTCAGATAAGAACTTAATCGTATCGCCAATTGTTCCGGATCAAGCTTGATAATAAAATACGCCGAACCTTGTGGAGTCTGTGTCGGCCAGATCAAGAGCAGGTGGTCACCGGACACTCGGCGGAGAAATGGCTCAAAATGATTGTCCTCAATCTCATCCAACCATGTTTGAAATTCTGGTGGGGGCACCTTTCCGCGGCGCAGGGAAAGAGTGATTGAACGAAATAGCGGGTGCTGTTTGGCGAATCCCTCAAAAAGGTCTTTGGTTTCGGCTTCGGAACTGAGGCTACAGGCATTGGTTTGCATGTAGAGGGAGAGCTGCTGCTCAATGTCGTTTATCTCTCTATCTAAAGTCTTGGTGGCGTGATAGATAACTTCGCTGCTTTGCAGGGTGATAATCTTGTCCGAAGTCTGATGGGTGCTCTCGGCAAAAGTGCTATAGCTGATCCTGCCAAAAACGACGAGGGTCGTTACCAGGACTGTACCGAAGCTGGTAATGAGTTTGGCATTTATTTTCATTGAGGCGAAAGAGTAGGTATTTGTGAAGTGTCATCAGTTTTCTTTTGTGTGTCTGCCGCTCCTCCCCTCCCCGTAAGCCACTCGATGTGACTCCAGAGCCCTTGGATGGTCCGAACCTCTCGTTCGTCTAACTGGGCCCGACCAAAGATGTGCCGATAGGTGCGGACGATATGTTCCGGATTCTGGGGGTTGAGATATTTGATATCCGACATGCACTGCCGCATGTGCTGGAGCATGGCTTCCAGCTCTTCGGAAGAGGCGAGTTTCTTGCTTGGGGCGTGGCTGACGTGCGCTTTTCTCGCCTTGTAGATTTCGTAGAGACAGAGACTGACGGCCTGGGCCAGGTTCATGGACCGCAACTCGTCGGCCGTCGGGATAGTGATCAGCCGTTGGCAGAGATCCAACTCACTGTTGAACAAGCCGTGGTCCTCACGGCCAAACACCAAGCCAACCCTGCCATTGACACTGAGTGGAAGTAATTCCCGGGCGGCTTGATCCGGATGGCAGTAATCGTCCCGGTAGCCCCCGATGCGACGGGTAGCCGCCACGGCAAAATGGCAATCGGCCAGGGCCTCGGCAAGAGAGGGAAAAACTTCCGCATTTTCCAGCAACGGGGTGGCCTTGACCGCCATCCGACGTGCTTCGTCGCATAAATGATCGGTTTGGGGATTAACGAGCCTGAGATCGTCAAAGCCAAAATTTGCCATGGCCCTGCAGACTGAACCGACATTGAGCGGGCCCTGGGGCTCAACCAGAATGATACTGAAATACGTGGCTGTCATTGCCGCTGATCTAACAAATTAGATGTAATGATGATGAAGTCGCAAAAAAGTCACGGGATAGCTAAGCAAAACCGCCCCGCAATTCAGTTCAATCCCCGCTGGTGTAGGACGGGGACGCAGCAGATCGGCCCTTTTGCGACGTCATCAATGCTGGTGGGCGAGAGAGGAAAAAACGGCAGGCGAAGAGACGCTGGTTGTATCATGGCGCCTTTTTTGTGGCTTTGCCGGTAAGCTTCTCAAGCTTCTTCTGAAGTTTGATATTCTCTTCGGTAGCGATTCGGAGACGGTCGGCCAAGATCTCGCAAAAAAAACGGTAGATGGTGTAACCTAAGGCAAGTTCTTTGTCGTCCGGGTTTTTGCCGATAATGGCGCTGTCCAGTCGCAAGACCAAAGTTTTCTGGAGTGCGACCACCGAGGCGGACTTGGTAGCGCCTTCCATGAAGCCCATTTCGCCGAAGAGTTCGCCAGTCCGTCGCAAAATTTTGACCCTTTTGCCGTCTTTAGTGATTCTGACCTCGCCGGCTAGCAGAAAATAGACATGAAACCCATTTTGGCCCTCAATCAGGATCTCTTCGTCTTTTTCATATTCAAGCAGTTTCCCCGCATCGAGAAATGAGAGGATATCCTCGCTGGAAAAGGTCGTAAACTGATCTATCTCTCGCAAGATGCGCAATACTTTTTCATTATTTCTCAAATGATCCGTTTCCTGCATGTCGGTCTCCGGTTTGCTCCGTGTCAATGCCCATAGGCTTTTTATGGTAACTTGCGTGGAGTTGTCAATTCTGCAGCGCAGAACTATTCATTACACTCTATCAAAAAAAATAGCGCGAATGCAAAAGAAAATATGCGAGTGTCGATAAAGCCATCTATTGACAAAGACTGGTGGCTAGAATAAATGTTTGTTTTTCGAACTGTCCAGCAGCACCGCATCTGCTGCGTTTATCCCCCTTGCGGGGATCATAGGCCTGCTCGCATAGTAGGGCTATAGCTCGCAGGCCTATTTCGCGCATCTGCAGCGCTGCTGGACAGTTACAGTTCGGGACATCGCCCCTTTTAATCGCGCTTAACTGGGCGGTTACGTTTTTCCATTCGTCAGTGACAGATCAACCGAGCCAGATAGCAAGGAATAGACAATAATGCAAGAGCAAATCAATGCCGGCCTTCTGGGTTCGATCAAGGCCAAACAAGATTTTGCCGCAGCCTGTGGCGCTGAACTTTGTCGTTTGGTCGAGGCGCTGGTTGCCGCCTTTCAGAATGGCAACAAACTGTTGATCTTCGGCAATGGCGGCAGTGCTGCCGATGCCCAGCACATGGCGGCTGAATTCGTCAATCGATTTTTGATCGACAGGCGCCCGTTAGCTGCTATCGCCTTGACCACCGACTCTTCAATCCTGACCAGTATTGGCAATGACTTCTCCTTTGAGGATATTTTCATAAAGCAGATCCAGGCCTTAGGGCAAGTGGGCGACATCGCGCTCGGGATATCGACCAGCGGCAATTCCCCAAATGTGATAAAAGCCATCGAGCAAGCCAGGGCCATGGGCTTGGTTACCGTGGCCCTGACCGGCGGTAACGGCGGGAAGCTTTTACCTTTGGCCGATATCGGGCTAAACGTGCCGTGTTTCTTCACCCCCCATATCCAAGAGGCCCACCTCTGGGCGGAGCACCTTGTCTGTCAATTGGTCGACGAGACCATGTTTGGAGCCTCGATTCGATGACCCCCCCCTACCGGCCCCTCGATTTTTCGGCGCTGTCGACCTATTCACTGCATGATCGAAGCAGTAAGGTCACGGTGCAGGACTTCGCCAAGGCCCCGGAAGCCGGTTGGAGTGTCCGCCAACTGCTGGCCTCCTTGCCCAATCAATTGATGGGCAGAGATTTCCCTGCGCTGGTTAAGCGACTGGCCGACTGCCACCGCGCGCGACGGCCGATCATCATCGGCATGGGCGCCCATGTCATCAAGGTCGGCTTGAATCCCATCCTGATTGACCTGATGGAACGCGGGATAATTTCCGGCGTGGCCTTAAATGGCGCTGGAATCGTCCATGACACCGAGATTGCCATGGCAGGCCGAACGTCCGAGGACGTCGATCTGGTCCTTGGCGCTGGCGCCTTTGGCGCTGCCAAGGAAACCGGGGAGTTCATCAACCAGGCCATTAATCGCGGTTTCGAGTTGGAACAGGGGATTGGCGAGGCCCTGGGCGAGGCCATCCTGGCCGGCAATTTTCCTTTTACCGACATGAGCCTCTTGGCCTCGGCCCGACGTCTCAAGGTGCCGGTCACGGTCCATGTGGCAATGGGGACCGACATCGTCCATATACACCCCTCGGCCAACGGCGCTGCCATCGGTGCTGGCAGCCATCTTGACTTCAGGCTATTTTGCGGTATGATCGCCGATCTGGAAGGAGGCGCCTACCTTAACCTCGGCTCGGCGGTGTTACTGCCCGAAGTCTTCTTGAAGGCCTTAACCGTCGTCCGCAATCTGGGACATGACGTGCAGCGATTCACCACGGCTAATTTTGATTTTATCCGTCATTACCGACCATTGACTAACGTAGTGAACCGGCCAACCGCAGGCGGCGGCAAGGGGTACTCCATCACCGGCCACCATGAATTGATGATTCCGCTTCTGGCCGCCGCTTTGCTGGATGAGTTGGCAGCGTAACTATGAAGGTCTAATTCCATTTCTAAATCAAGATGGTAACGCGAAGGCAAGTGAGCAGCAACGAGACAGCACTGATAGTGCGGCGAGGAGCCGCACAACGCAGCCGATTCAGTTCAATACCCGCTCGACGGGTACAAAGTTAACGCTTGATTTAGAAATGGAATAACCCAGCAGGAAAATGCCATGCCCTTGTATGATTATAAATGCCAACACTGTGGCCATAAGTTTGAACTCCTGGTCATGGGCGGAGATCAACCACAGTGCCCACTTTGCGCCAGTCGTGAACTCGATAAATTGATGTCTGGTTTCTCGGTTAGGGGCGGCGACAAAGACCCAGGCGGTTCTTCCGGCTCCAAATGTTCCGGCTGCGCCGGTGGTTCCTGCGGGTCGTGCCATTAGAAGGGAACGCCCCAGCTCTATAGACTGTAGGTGTTTAGACTATTAGCAACAAAACATGAGATGCAAATCGGTAGCATCATACGTCCAGATTTGTTTTCCTAACAGCCCTTTCGGCTACAACCTAACCAACCTGAGCAGTTACAAAAAATGGCTTTATTCCATTGAGAACTGTTTTTGAAACTGGTACATTCTATCAATCGTAATATTTATACTTAAGCTCCTCTCTCTTTGGAAGATTGAGCCAACAACAAAAAGGAATCGAGCATGCAAAAGCTTATTAAAATCGGCACCAGAAAGAGTCTGCTGGCCTTGGCCCAGAGCAATGGCATCAAGGCCCAGATTGAAGCCCAATACCCGGGCGTGACTGTTGAGTTGGTAAAAATCATGACCAAGGGTGACAAAATCCTCGATGTGCCGTTGGCCAAGGTCGGCGGCAAGGGTCTCTTTGTCAAGGAGTTGGAGGAGGCTATGCTGAGCAAGGAAGTCGACATGGCGGTTCACTCGATGAAGGATGTGCCGGCGGAGTTACCGGATGAGCTGCATCTGGCGCTGGTCACCAAACGTGAAGATCCCAGGGACGCCTTTATTTCAAACAAATATAAGACGCTGACCGATCTGCCACACGGCGCCAAGATCGGCACCAGCAGTCTGCGGCGCAGGGCGCAACTTGCCAAAATTCGTCCCGACCTGGTCATCGAAGACCTGCGTGGCAACCTCGACACCCGTTTGCGTAAACTCGACGATGGCGTCTACGATGCCATCATCTTGGCGGCGGCTGGCTTGAATCGTTTAAAACTTGACCGGGCAAGCTCCTATTTTACCTCGCTTGAGATGTTGCCTGCGGTGGGACAGGGCGCAGTCGGCATTGAGATGCGCCGTGACGCCAAAGAACTGCTGGAGGCGCTTAGTTTTCTTGACCACCGGGCCACCAAGGTCACGGTGCAGGCCGAGCGTGCATTTCTGTTGCGGTTGGAGGGCGGCTGCCAGGTACCCATTGCCGGCTTCTGCACGATTGACGATAAGGATCAACTCACCTTGACCGGACTCGTGGCCTCGGTGGACGGCAAAGAGGTGGTTAAAAAATCGGCAACAGGTCCGGCAGACCAGCCTGAACTCTTGGGGCGAAATTTGGCGGAAGAAGTCCTTGCCATGGGCGGCAGGGCCATTCTGGAAGAGGTGTATGGTTCGAAAATCGCTTGATCAACCTCTGGCTCAGGGTACCGCGCTGGCTGAGGCTTAGCAGGGAGTTATAAGGGCACGACGTGTCGTGTCCGAACATATCGTTGCCATAGCGTTCAGGCCGAATTCCAGATGGAATTCGGCCTGAACAGTTTCCGGCACACACTTGCAACCGAAAAAATTTTAGTTAAGGGATATCCGTGGAAGAGAAAAAGATCGGCAAGGTTTATCTGGTAGGAGCAGGTCCGGGCGACCCTGGTTTGATTACTGTCAGGGGCAAGGCGCTTCTCGAACGGGCCGAGG
>Ga0334722_10005945_pt1 | contig 12197 bp, 11 predicted proteins | sample C3_bottom_MG_FD_207210 | JGI IMG/M metagenome (GOLD analysis project Ga0334722, IMG submission 207210) | Sediment microbial communities from Yellowstone Lake, YNP, Wyoming, USA - C3_bottom | ecosystem: Environmental > Aquatic > Freshwater > Lake > Sediment | place: USA: Wyoming | collected...
TATCATCCCACTTATGGACCTTACCAAAGAAGAAAATCGACAGGTCATCCTTGACCTCGCTCCGAAGGTCTACGAACTTGTTATCTCCGAGGGCGGCACCACCACGGGAGAGCATAACGACGGTATTATCCGCACGCCCTACCTCCCGATGCTCTTCGGTGCAGAAATGATTACCCTCTTTGAGAAGACAAAGAAAATCTTCGACCCCCAGAATATCTTTAATCCAGGGAAGAAAGTCGGTGGCACATTTGATGATATTAAACGCGACCTCATCAGACCAGCACCGTTAGCCTGATTTGATATACTAGGGGTATGAAACGCGCACTCGCTATCACCATCGTTGTCCTACTCGCAATCGGTATGCTTGCGACGTTAATCCTCCCTGTTTTCTCCGGAGGAAAATTCTAGTTCGGTAGCGCGGTGACGACGCTTGCAGCCCCACCTGCAGGCAGTTGTACTGAGCCCGCAAACCCAACGCCCACAAGCATCGCTCCTGAAATAAGCACGAGAAGAAGTGTCCCTCCCACAACAACACTTGGATGCTGCGTCCTCCCGCGCACGAGCATCGCAACGGTAAAGGGAATCGCAATCAGAGCGAAGAGGACGGAGAGGATAGTCATGAGTGTGTTCAAGGGTGACGTAGAGAGAGATTCAAGCCATCCGACCGAACGAGGTGCTACAGGAACGGGTATCGGAGCGACTTCAGTTTGAGTACCGAGCACTTCGATTGGAGCGGTAGAAGTCGCTATTGGTTCATTTACCACAGGCTTCGCGAGCGCAACACGTGGGGATGTTTTTTGTTCTGCAGCTGGCGTCGCGAAAAATTGCACGACAAAAGTTGTTTCGACGCCCTTATACATACCATTCGCCACACCGATGCCAATCTTCGTATACTGCGGTTTCTCGATGTTCGCACGATGTGTCGGTGAATTCATCCACGCCATCTCGACACTCGAAGAATCAGTGAAGTTCACGGCGAGATTCTCACCGGCATAGCTGTAGTGATACCCGACTTGGTCGAGCCAATACCACGGTGTCTTACCGTCAGGAGAAACGTGTGCGAAGTAACCATTCGCCGCCATATGAGCAGCGGCTGCTTGCGCGGCCTTATTGAGAAGAGGGTCTTCGGTCACTCCAGAGATGCCACCGGTCGCACGGTCTTGGTTCGTGAGCGCAACGAGTGTCCCCGGAAGGACTGCCGCGAGGAAGTCGGTCTTGAGGAAAACGATTTTTGTCTGTATCAGATACCCTGCTTCGAATATGACAACCGCGAATACGAGCACCGCAACTGACATCGCACTGAAAATATTCGGACGATGGTTATTCCGCCTATGCGGAAAGAAATAATCGTGGAGATGATGGAGAAGCGGCTTCTTCATGTGCTTATAACGATACAACGAATTCTATAAACAAACAACCCCGCCAAGGGCGGGGTTGTTTGTTCTCTGAAACCTATCGACCGAGTGACGCTCTAATCTTTGCAACAACTGATGCATCAGCACCGAAGGACTCGACGAGTGAGATAATTGCGTCCGCTTGAGAAGAGGTAAGGTTCGTCTTCCCTGTTGCTGCAGCTGACACCACTGAACCCTTATTGAGTTCTGCGCGCGTAAGCGGGCCAACGAATCCGGTATTCGCAATACCGCGAGCTTTCTGGAAAGCGATGACTGCCGCCTTCGTGAGTTCGCCGAAGTAGCCGGTCGGCGCATCTATTTTAAGAACACCTTCAGCGATGAGCGCTTTCTGAAGTTCCGTCACTTCGTCACTGCGCACACCGACCGTGAGTGCCTTGGTGAAGTTGTATGCCGCGGCACCGAGCACTTGGCCTTGATTTGAGGTGGTAGTCGTTGTGGTCGTCGTTATTGTCGGTGTGAGGATAGGCACGAAGATCGGACTTATAGAACCACCACTGCCTCCACTACTGTTACTCGGAGGATTCGCCGTCTGCTGTGTGTAGGTAGCAAACGAGGTGAAGTGCTTCGTCCAGATGATTAAGTCCAGTCCATTTGAAGCATCCATTCTACAGTCTCCGTCAGTCGCGAGAGCGGTATTCATCGTGGCTTGATCGTCTACCGAACACACATTCGTAATCTCAGTGAATGCTATCCCCGTTCTCACGTACCCTGCTCTCCTGCCGGCCTGTCCTGGAAGGAGGAGTCTCACCGCATTGTCGAATGACAATTTTGCACCCGAGAACCCAACTTCAATCGCCGTACTGAGACTCTTTACTTCTCCTACCGTCTCCGGCAAGGAGACGGTCGTGATAGTCGGCGCGGCAATCACTCCGTTCCATGTATTGTCAGCACTCGTGACAACCGTAGAGGCTGGGATAACTACAGTGGCATTCCCTGCATCGACAGAGGTGACCGTAATTTCTGGAAGTGTCCCGGTACCTCCTGTGATGAATGCACTTACATCAATAGTCGGATTGCTTGTCCCACTGCTGATCGTGACATCCACTGCCTGTGTCGGATTGGTAATCACAACTTCAGGAGTTGTGGCATCAATCGTCGCAGCACCGCTGACATCGGGCACTGTTTGGTCCGCGGCGGCAGTAGAGACCGTCACTACATAACTCTGCGATGCCGAACCATCTGCTGAAGTCACGGTGTATGTCACCGGAGTTGTGAAGTCTTGTACCGAACCGGATGCTGGACTGACGGTTGCACCCGTAGATGTTGCGATAGTAGGAACTAACGTAGTCACATTGGTACCACTAGGTACCATGAGAGAAACCGTGTGAGCAATAGTATCAATTGCACCCGTGACTGAAGGAGACGCTATATTGAACGAAGTCATAAGTTTCGCCGCACTGTTGGTAGTCATTCCAGCGTTCGTGTACCACGGAATGTAGCTTACGGAACCGACAATCTTTGCAGCAACTCCGGTTGAACTCACTGTTCCCCACCAGTTATTAGTGGCATCTACGGTTATAGATGACGCACCGCTCCAATTTCCATAAGCCGTACCGCTCGAGGTACCTGCAGTACCACCCATAACAATAGCCTTCCCCGTAACACCAAAAGAATTGGTGGTGATAGTAGCAGTGCCACTTGTTATTCGATCAAAGATAAAGCCATCATCCGTGTTTGAGATTGTGTTGTATTGAGCAGTCCAAATCGCCGGAAGATTCTGCGAGATAATTGACGCGTAGAACTTGTTCGTAATCGTATTGTGAGAGAAGGTCAAGTGAGAGACTCGATTGGAAGAACCAATCAATTGTGATCCGTGCCCTCGGTCGGTTCTGCTCGGACTGCCATCGGTATCAACAGTGTTATTAGTGAACGAGACATCGCCCGCATCCCAAGTATTCAATCCCCACCCGTATGCACCATAAACCGTGTTCCCAGATGCAGTACCATTTGCGCCGAAGAAATAGTAAATGCCATAGAACAGACCGTTCCAGCTTGATCCAGAAATCGGACGGGCAGTTGTACCGGCATAGATAGTGTTGTTCGTGACATCTACATTCGGGTGATATGTACCGGTCGGTAGTATTTTATCCAAGCCAAGAATATGAATGCCGAAGCCAGAACCATCTACATGAATAGTGTTCCCACTGACCGTGGCTGTCGCTTCTCCGATAATTTTAATAGCACTAATTACGTCGAGAGGATTTTCACCGTTAATAAGATTATTGCTTATGGTTATACCAGTGAGTGCTACAGGAGTCGCTCCACCGACATGATCGACGAGAATTCCGACTCCTGTGTATGGCGATGAAACAGAAGCAAGTAGTTGATTGTTCGGTGTGACGCGGAAATTCTGGAACGTTACATTGGGCGCTGTGATGCTGACAATCGCTTTGTTTCTTCCCCGTGTGGAAGCGCTCCCGGCCAAATAAGCAGATTGATCAGAGAATGTCATCGTTGTCGGATCAGGCGCTTGAATCGTCGTTGCATTGGCTCCTGCACCGGTCAACGTCAGAGGTTTGTTGATGAGAATTTGTTCTGTGTATGTTCCAGCTGCAACATTGATCGTGTCGCTTCCAGAAGCATTGTCTATAGCGTATTGAATAGTTCTGAAAGCACCTGAACTGGTAGTCGTACCAAATGAAGTCGCATCATCGGTACCAATAGGGTCTACATAGAAGGAAGCTGCCGAAGCAAGAGGAGCAGAGGCCCCGAATGCGAGGATTGAAAAGAGAACGGGCAAGGAAACACGCAGTGCTGTTTTCATAGTTATTATTTTTTACAAACCGCCCTTATTAATGAGGTCGCTGAAATGAAGCCGCGGGAAAACCTAGGCCATTACAACATTGTGGAGATTGGCGCGCTCTACCCCTAGACAATTAAAACATAACTTGTCAATCTCTTGTATAAGTGTACGCCCCTCATATTCACTGTCAATACATTTCCAGACTTGTCCCCACCTCTCTTGCGTTTGTGAGATATTTCTGTCATATTATCGGTAACTCGCAGAGTATTCGAGCTTCGCTCGGTCGACAGACGGCCGCAAGTGTTCAGTTTCGGCGAGGTTAATTAGTAAATCCAATACATGGACAATCAGCCAGCAGCAGGTGCAGGATCAGTACAGGGGAACAAGCTTTACGTAGGAGGCATTCCCTATCGCTCGACAGAGGATGATATGAAGAAGGCCTTCGGTGAGGCCGGTAATGTCGTATCTGCGAGCATCATTAGCGATCGTATGACGGGCCGCTCACGCGGTTTCGGCTTCGTCGAGATGGCGACCGAAGCGGAAGCTCAGGCAGCTATCGACCGTTGGGACGGCAAGGAGATGGATGGGCGCACGCTCTCCGTTTCTTTCGCACGCCCACAAGGTGATCGTCCTCCTCGCCGCGAAGGCGGTTTCGGAGGCGGTGACCGCGGTGGTTTCGGCGGTGGCGCACAAGGCGGATACGGTCGCGGCGGATACTAAATCTTGCTGGACTAAACAGAACGCCCGCCCCGTAAGGGGCGGGCGTTTTTGTTTGTGTATGAAAAATTAAAAAGGAAAAGTCCCACTCGGTGGGGCTTTTCCCGCCCGTTCATCCTCTATTGGGAATGAGCCTCGAATGTATTAGGTGGTCCTAAGTAGCGAGCAATGTCGCATGTAACGGACCGGTAAATTAGTAAGGTTCTTCCCAAACGAGAACGAACTGCTCATATATTCTCTCTCTTCCATTTTAGAAGTCAAGCAAAATCTGAGGAAAAAACAGTGCAAAAGCTGTGTATATCACTGTATACTGCGTGCACAACATGACTCCCGACGAAAAGTGGCTCCTGGACGAAAAATATAACAGGGTCGAGACGTCAGAGTACGAAGAGGATAAGAAGCGGGGCGCCTGTGGCGAGCCGCTCGGCTACGTCATCGGGTGGCAACCATTCCTTGGTTTGAAAATCTATCTCGATTCGAAACCGCTCATCCCCCGCCCCGAGACTGAGTGGTGGACGGAGCAGTTGCTGAATACAATTGTTCAAGACGAGCCGGCAAGTCAAGGCGCGGTAGTAAGACTTGGCCTAGCGGCCCGGAGCGCGACCGCGACTGGGCTTGCCGGCGAGACGCAATTTCGATTCCTCGACCTCTGCGCTGGGAGCGGCGCGATCGGCTGTGCAGCGCTCAAAACACTTCCCTATATGAAAGTGTTTTTAGGCGAGATCGATCCGGTGCATGAAACGACGATACAGAAAAATATCCGCGAAAATCATCTCGATGAAACTCGTGCGGATGTGCGCATCGGCGACCTTTTTGAACCATTCGGCGACATGGTCTTCGATGTTATTGCGGTGAACCCTCCCTACGTTCCCTCTGGTCGCGTACTACCTGCGAGCGTCGCCAACTACGAACCCTCACTCGCCCTCCTCTCTGGAGAAGACGGGCTCGACCTTATTCGTCGTATCGCACTCGAGCTCCCGAAACATCTTGCGAAAGATGGTATCGCATGGGTCGAGTGCGATCGCGGACACGCCGAAGCCTCTCGCACGCTCTTCGTTGACCAAGGTTTCCAAGCCGAGATACGCACCGACCAGTACGGTAAACCTCGCATTCTCGTTGTATCATTCCCCTAATGCTCGACCAGCCGCTCCAGCCCTTCTCTCCACCCGCTGCCCTTCTCTCGTATCTCCCGAGCGGGTTTACATCGGGTGTTGCGGTCTCGTGGGTGCTCTACGCCGTCTTCGCCTTCTGGGCGATATACACTGCGGTCGCGGTCTATCACTGGATGAAGTACTCCCACGCATCGTGGGTCGCCTTCCCTGCGATGGCGGCACATTTTTTCATATCGTTCGCACTCATGTCGTACGCACTTTCTGGCAATGCGTTCTTCCTCACTTCCTACCTCCCATGAAAGAATTTGAACTCGAACCAGGAGAACACGTCGTGCTTGAAGCCCGGAAACACTGGTTCCTCTTCCTCGTTGAAATCCTCCCCTATGCGATTATGGGAATTGTCCCTTTTGCACTTCCAAAACTTCTCGTACTTGCACCGCCTATGGCGCCGTACGTCGCACTCTTTGACTACCACACGATACTCGGACGTGCGGGGCTCGGCATCTGGCTACTTGTCACCTGGACAAGTGCGTGGGGCGCCTTCACCCGCTATTTCCTCAATGCGTGGGTACTCACCAATCAGCGCATCGTGGATATCAAGCAACGTGCCTACTTCTCTCGCGTGGTCTCAAGCCTATTTCTCTCGCGTGTCCAAGACGTGACCACGACCGTTACCGGCGTCCTTCCCTCACTCCTCGGTATCGGCGATATCAAGGTGCAAACTGCGGCTGAAGATATCGAGTTTGTCATGCACGGCATCCCTCGTCCTGAACAAATGCGCGACGTCATTCTCAAGTACGTCTCTATCGACCCGAAGAGTACCGGTGTCTAAATCAATGGGGTAAAAAAATACAGAACGGTTGGCGCCGTTCTGTGTGAACCCGGTCGGTAGCGAAATGTGCCTTGCGGGGGGAAACTTAAATTTGTACAAGGTTCGGCGGGGGGTTTAGCCCTGCCCTAGCTAGATGGATCACCCCCTTTCGGCGGACTGAACTTGTTCAAAGTGTGCACGCACATCGCTAAATATACTTTTCATTCTGGACTCTCCTTTTTGATAGAAACTGCATATATCCAGTACCAGACAAGTCTATTTTTGTTCAACTTTCCTTCTGTCGCCATACTGTCCCTCGAGGGAATGTTTGTCAATCTCTCCACGCACCGAGCGCCAGTCCGTGATAAAATTGGGTCATGTCCGAACCGCTTTCAACTGATCCGTACAAGGGCGTCCGCGACTTCTACCCTGATGATTTTGCAAAAATGGACGCGGTCTTTACGACACTACGAACAGTGCTTCGCACGTGGGGCTATGAAGAATACAACGCCTCCCCGCTCGAACGTTCCGAGCTCTACGAAGCAAAGACCTCTGAAGAAATCGTGAATGAGCAGACCTATACCTTCATCGATCGTGGTGACCGCAAAGTAACGCTTCGCCCCGAGATGACACCGACTCTTGCGCGCATGGTCGCCGGTAAGCGCCGCGAAATGCCCTTTCCTCTCCGCTGGTTCTCGATCCCCAACGTCTTCCGTTACGAACGCCCACAGAAAGGGCGTCTACGCGAACACTACCAACTCAACGTCGACCTTGTGGGTGTCGCATCGAGTGAAGCAGACATTGAGATTATCAAGATTGCCTCCGAACTTCTCAAGGCATTTGGCGCAAAAGAAAGTGACTTCCGTATTCGCGTGAACTCACGAGCGCTCCTCACTGCAGCCTGTAAAACCGCAGGGCTGAACGCCGACGCAACACGCGCCTACCTGCATCTGCTTGATAAGAAATCGAAAATGACACCCGAGGCATTCGAAGCGGCACGAAATAGCATTTCAGCAAAAGACCCGCTCCCGCTTGTCGAGTCGAAAGAGATGGAGGCCTTTGTCGCGACACTCAAAACACGCGGTGTGGGCAACGCCGTCTTCGATCCGACGCTCACGCGCGGCTTCGATTATTACACTGGCATCGTGTTTGAGATATTCGATACAAACTCCGCAAATCCACGCTCACTCTTCGGTGGTGGTCGCTTCGACAAGCTCGTTGCGCTCTTTGGCGGCGAATCTCTCCCCGCAATCGGCTTCGGTATGGGCGACGTCACGCTTGCTGATTTTCTCGAGACGCATGGGCTCACACCGAAAGGAAATGGAAGCACGCCGCAACTCTATCTCGGTACACCCACGATAGATGATATCCCTGCTGCGCAAGCTTTTGCCGATACACTTCGTACAGAAGGCGGACGCGTTTTCGTGAACCTTTCTGATCGCGGGCTTGGCGACCAAGTGAAAGATGCCGTGAAGCGTGGCATCCCGCTTTTCCTCGCATACGGCGCAGACGAGAGAGCGAACCAGACAGTCCGTATGAAAATACTCGCGACTGGTGAAGAAGTCGGTCTCCCCGTATCTGAACTCCCTGTGCGGCTTCGTGCAGGAAGTTAATTCTATGCGCGCAATTACTTTTGATATCGAGTCAATTTCTGATTCTATGGTGCGTGGACACATTGATGTCACCGAACAAGAACTCACCGTCGTGGCTATTCATGACTCTGAAACCGACACCTATTCTTCATACTTCAGAGAGGATTTACCAAAACTCTGGCCAATACTCGAACGCGCTGACATGCTTATTGGCTTTAATTCTGACGTGTTCGACATTCCACTTCTCAACCGTTATTACCCCGGCGACCTCTCGCACCTACATTCGCTCGACCTCTTGAGTGAAGTGGCCAAGGTACTCGGCAGGCGTATCCGGCTCCAGTCGCTTGCCGAAGCGACGCTCGGCCGCGGGAAGAAGGGCGACGGACTCAAGGCCGGTGAATGGTGGAAAGAGGGAAAGAAGGACAAGGTAGCTGAGTATTGCATCGAGGATGTCCGACTCACGCGCGAGCTCTACGACTACGCGCTTAAAAACGGTGTGCTGAAGTATAAGGACCTCCGCGATATTCGTGATATTAAACTCGACACATCCGGCTGGAACGGTACAATCTCTGCAATACCAGCAATGACCCACGCATTCCCTTTATGAAATCTTCACTCACCATTCCTCTTGCGATTATCCTCGGCGGTATCATCGTCGCGATTGCGATATATGTCTCGATGCCCAAAAAAGCTCTCCCCACAGCAGGTAACCCCGCACTCGTGCGGCCGGTAGGCGCTTCTGACCATATCCTTGGGAACCCTGCGGCGAAAGTGATGATTGTCGAGTATTCAGATTTCGATTGCGATTTCTGCAAAGGCTTTCATGAGACACTCCATCAAATCATCGCAAACGAAGGTGCGAGTGGTGAGGTCGCATGGGTCTTTAGAGATTTTCCACTTACTGAAATTCATCCGAATGCCTTTTCTCATGCACGTGCTGCTGAGTGTGTTGCACAAGTCGCCGGGAATGATGCCTTTTGGAAATTCTCAGATACTCTCTTTTCGAACCAACCAGTCGATCCAGCGAATTATGGATCACTTGCAAAGACGGCAGGAATCTCAGGTGACGCCTTCGCAGCCTGCTATTCTACTGCCTCCACAACTCTCGATGCGCGCATTACGGCTGACCGCAAAAACGCGCTCGATATGGGTGCACAAGGCACACCGTATTCACTCATCCTTGTTAACGGGAAACCTCCTATCGTGATGAGCGGCGGCTACTCCTATGACGCCGTCAAACAACTCGTCGACGAAGCCCTCGCGCAGTAACGCAAGAAGCGAACAAGGGTATGTACCGAGAAGGGCGTGTCGGAGCGCGACGGCGTGAGACACAGCAAATTTTCAGCCAGAAAATTATGCGTGCCCTTCGCAGGTGCATACCGAGTGAGCGTGTCATTCATCCACTAATTCAAGCCGATAGATATCAAAAGAGTTGTCACCCTCAAACATATCGGACGGGTTCGGCAAGTACACCCGCTGTCGAGAAATCTCCTCGGTCGCGTCATTGATAAGTCGGTGGAAGACTTTGAAATCCTCTCTGCATTTTTGGAAATCTATTTCATACCGCTTCATCTGAGAGCTTCCATCAGCATTTTTCGTCTTCTTGCACTCGTAGACGATAAAGCGCCGTACTGGCTTCCCGAACATCTCCCGCACCGTGTAGTAATTAAAAATCGCCTGGATGATGAAAAGCGATTTTGCGGCACCACCCTTACTAAAGGCCGCAACGAACTTATGGTCTACGATATCGACCGCCCCCTTCTGGATTTTTGATTCCACCACCAAGTCTGAAATGGCCTTGATAGGAATGGGGAGTCCTTCCACTTCCACCACACCCCGCACTTCAACCCCAAGCACGTTATGCTTCGGCGCCCGTGCGAGATAATACCCGATAGCCCGCAGGTACTCAGTCTCCATATGCTTCCGTTTTTCCTTCTTTGCCGTGCGCGTCTTCGCTCTACCGAAATTGATTTCAAAGTCACCCACAGAGCGCACATACTCAAGACCTTTTTGTATCGCAATATCTTTGGGCGCACCAGAATAAAAGTGTTCAAGTGCTCTATGTCCAGCACTCCCTACGACTGCGGCGGGCGTCGTCGGCATATCATAAATCTCTTCGACGTAGCGCTTGTACCACGCGAGCGGGTTGCGTAAAAACGCCATCAAACTTGAATGGCTCCAATGCTTTATCGGCAGTTTCTTACGGTTCTTCTTGGCCATGGGCCAAGTATACCTAATAGCTCTTCAGGTGGCGGGCTTTGTCGTGGGTACGGATTTTTTCCAACGCTTTCGCTTCAATCTGGCGGATGCGTTCACGAGTCACGCCGAATTCCCTTCCCACTTCTTCAAGTGTGTGATAAATGCCGTCCATAAGGCCATGGCGCATCTCGAGAATCTTACGCTCTTTCGGCGAGAGGTCGCTCAAAATCGCTTTCACCTGTTCCGAAAGAATGCGCTCCGAAGATTCCTGCACGGGCGAAGGAATCTTGTCGTCAGGAATGAAATCGCCGAGGGTCGACTTCTCGTCGTCGTCGCTACCAACCGGATTCTCGAGAGAGAGCGTATCCTGATTAATCTTTTCTATTTGATAAATCTTCTCCGGTTCGACTCCCATTTCAACGGCAATCTCTTCTGCTTGCGGGTCGCGGCCGAGCACCTGTGCGAGACGACGCGAGACCTGCTTGTACTTGGCAATCGTTTCCACCATGTGCACAGGGATGCGAATAGTGCGCGACTGGTCGGCAAGCGCACGAGTAATCGCCTGGCGAATCCACCACGTCGCATACGTCGAGAACTTGTACCCCTTCTTCCAGTCGAACTTGTCGACCGCACGGAAGAGACCGAGATTTCCTTCCTGAATAAGGTCGAGGAGCGTGAGGTCGGGGCTACGTCCCACATACTTCTTTGCAATAGAAACGACGAGACGCAGGTTGCTGCGTGCGAGGATATTGCGCGCCTCTGCGTCACTCTTCTCGATACGCTTCGCAAGCTCACGCTCTTCGGCGGCGGTGAGAAGCGGGTACTGACCTATCTCGCGGAGATAAATCTGGATAGAATCGTAACCGGTTGAATGACGGTCCTTAATATTGCGGGTCGCGAGATATTCATCGGCCGCGTCTTCAAGCATACCGCCTTCGAGCACATCGACACCGGCGATAGCGAAACGTTCGTAGAGCGACTCGAGGAAGCTGACGTCCTCTTCAACATGTGGAAATGATTTGAGAATTTCGCTATAGGTGACATATCCGCGTTCCTTCCCTTTTTCGATAAGCGTCTCCGCCGAGATTGCTTTCAGTGAATTCGCTTTTGCCTTTGCACCTTTGAGTGCGGTGCGTACGACTTGTTTCTTCGTACGTTTCGTTTTTGTATGAGAAACCTTCTTTACTTTCTTCTTCTTAGCAGGTGCGCCGTGCCTACCGGCAGGCAGGCGCTTCACCACTCGCTTCTTCGCGGCTTGCCTCGAGCCTGATCGAGAGGTTTTTTTAGAAACTTTTTTCTTTTTTGTAATTTTTTTTGCCATGTTGAAAATAAATGAATCACCCACCGAATGCGGCTAACCGTGCGGAGAGCTTCGCACACCGGTTTTGTGCATCGGCAATCAAAGAAGCGTCCTCCGATGCCTCGGCTCTGCGTAAATTTGTTACTGCCGTCTGATACGCCTCGCGGATAACCGCTTCTTCAAAGGCGTGGAGAAGCTCATCTCCCGCATGGGCATCCGGATTTTCGCCAAACGTCTGTTCTGCATAGAACAGGGCAGATTCCGGAAGCGCGACAAGTGGGAGCTCTTTTGCTTCGGTAATTCGACAA
>Ga0334722_10005946_pt1 | contig 12195 bp, 15 predicted proteins | sample C3_bottom_MG_FD_207210 | JGI IMG/M metagenome (GOLD analysis project Ga0334722, IMG submission 207210) | Sediment microbial communities from Yellowstone Lake, YNP, Wyoming, USA - C3_bottom | ecosystem: Environmental > Aquatic > Freshwater > Lake > Sediment | place: USA: Wyoming | collected...
GCTAACTCTTACCGACGTTCCTTATTCAGCTCTTTCACCAGGTGGAAGGCGCTGCTCCGCAAGAGCGGCTCGCTGGCAAGCACCGGTTGCGTCTCAAAAAGCTCGACGCGCCGCGCTTCGAGAAGCTGTTCTTCCTTTTGTAGAAATCCTGCCAAGGTCACTACTTTTTTACCAACCGATTCCGCCTTGACATACACAGCGCGCATCTCATTTTTCCAATTTTTATCCCGCAGCAGGTGGTGGTCGATGATGAGCGTTTCCAGCTTCGGCATCTCCAGAAGCCGGTTGATGTTGCTGACCGACGTGCGGAGATCTTCGAGGCTGAAACCCCGGCCGAGCATATAGGTGAGCGGCCCATCGAGGTAAAGCGTATCCGGATTTTCCGAAAGAATGAACTCCATATGTTCATCGCGGCATGCCCCCACGATATCGGAGCTGTACAGAAAGCATGTGGAGCCTTCCCTGACCGAAGCTTCGACGACCCAGCCCACCGTGGTATCAGGGCCATGCGGCACCGCAGGAGAAAAGCGCAGGGAGGTCTTGCCGAACTCGAACACGCGGCCGTCGGCGAACTCGACGCGCCGCGGAAGGGTCCGGTAATTCCTGATCAACTCCCGCGCACGCTCGCGCTGCCCGGCATTGATGGTCTCCGTCGGGTGCTTCATCAGGAGCACTTTGTTGTTGAAAACGATCGGCTCGGTGGGATCGAAATGGTCAAAGTGGAAATGGGTAATGACGAGAATGTCCGCCCGGGCGGCATATTCCTTGACCGTGCGCCAACGCTCGTTCATCGCCCTGATCTCGAGCGAATGGGGGGCAAAGCCGGAGCGCACTTTCGCGAGCGAAACACCGGGATCGATAAGGACCTTCACATCGGCGGTCTCGATGAAGAATGAGGAACTGCGGACGCCGAGCGATTCGGCTGCAAGCGGGGTAATGATCATAGTATGTCTGGATCCTAAACCGGACTAGCCGAACCGAAAGGCCAAGGATATAAAGCGTCTCTCGCAAAGGCGCAAAGAGCGCCAAGAAGATCTTAAACCACAGCTTGCTTTTGATTTAAACACAAAAAAGATTTTGACGCATGGTTCCCTTTGCGTGCTTTGCGCCTCAGAGTGGCCCGCTTAATCGGCCATTGCGAGAAAATGCTTTGCCTTGTTCAAATTTATCCGTTTAGGTTTGTTGCAGCACTTTCAGCAGCTCGATGCTCTGGCCCATCCCCTCTTCTGCGGCATCCAGCTCAAGGATCACCTGAAGGCCTTTTTTCCTTTGCATGAGCGCTTTCAGCGCATTGATCTCCCGGCAGCCCGGCACCAGCGGCCAATGGTCCTTGATGCCGTACCGTTCCTCAGCCTTATGATGCATATGCACAAAGCTCACCCGCTCGGCAAGACGCTCAGGCATGGTGTCCATGAAAGAGATCGAATCGATGTCCGCTGACTCGAGATGACCGATGTCGATCGTGATCGAAACGCTCTTCGGCGCATGAACCACGAAGCGCTCCCAGAACCAGGCCGCATCGCCGGAGTTAAAGGCATTTTCTACCGAGACCGGGCAGAGTCCGCTCAAGGCGAGCAGGTTTTTCTCATACTGGTCCGCTTCCGCCGCTGACAGCCGTCTGCCTGCTGCGCCGCCTTCGTCGTGAACGATGAGACCGAGGTCGCTCGCCGCCGCAAGCCTGCGCATCACGCCAAGGGTATGCGTTGCCTGTTCGCCCGTCAGGGGGTACTCCAGGGGATGAAAGACCGTGCGGATGCCGAGCGCCTTGCACGCAGCGGCCATCTCGATCGCTTCCCTGACCGCCTGGTCTCCCTCAGAAACGCCCCAGGCAGCTGCGCGCCAGAGCGAGATCTGCGCAAGCTTAAGCGGCTGTGTCCCAACATCACCGGGCCGAACGATACGGTACCCTAACTGCATAAACGTTCATCCTTCGCTGTCGTAAGCTGTTCCTTCCGCAATCCGCATTCCGAATTCCGCATTTATAATCACCCGGTCCCCGGCCTTGATCCCTGACCCTGCCGCGGTCTCGACAACCCACTTGACCGCCTGGATGGACGGATAAAGGTCCCGGCTGCCTGGTCTGCAGTCCGCTGCTGTCCTGACGATCTTTTCATCAGGACCGACGAAGAGGATATCTATCGCATAGGACACGCTTCCCATCCAGAACGTGACATCCTCCGGCTTGTCGAAGATGAAAAGCGCGGCTTCATCGGCCTGAAGCTGTCGGAATCCCTGCAAACCTCTGGTCCGCGACTGCATGGTATCGCAGAGGAGCACAATGCGGAATGTCCGTCTGGCCGCGGCCGGGCTTACGGGCACTACGGTCAGGGTCTTCTGCTTTTCCTGTGATTCTGCGACAGGGATCTCTGCGCCCTGCGCCATCTTTACCTCGATGGCAAGGACCAAAATGCCGACCACAATGGTTGCAACCGTGATCAACGCCCCGGCTCTGAAATATTCCATGAACCCGATCTCTATCCGCTTCCTTGCCTGCTGCGCCACAATGAGATTCGCCACCGACCCCATGAGCGTGAAGTTCCCTGCCAGGGTGCTGCTCATGGCCAGGGCAAGCCAGAGAAAATGACCGCCGCCGAGCGACAGCACAAGCGGCTTCAGCAGCATCACCGCAGGCACATTGCTCACGAGGTTCGAAAGGACCACGGATACGCCCGAGAGCACTGCGATCCTGTTGCCTGGCGAAAGCACCTGGAGATCGCCGGCCTTCCCGATGACGGCGGCGGCAAGCCCCGACGCTTCCACACCGCGCATCACGATGAACAAACCCGAAAAAAAGAGCAGCAAGGTCCAGTCCACCCCTTCCAGGATCCGCTCCGTGCGGATCCCTCCGACAAGCAGCAGCACCACGGCCCCGGCTATGGCAGTCAGCGAATAGGGATACCCCAGCGAGAACGCCGCCAGGATCGCCGCAGAGACCAGAAGCACCCTGACCAGCAGCGGTTTGTTGACCTCATAGGCCGGCAGGGCAGGCAGCGCGGAGAAGGCATCAGGCTTCATCTCTTTCCGGTACAGGAACCAGATGACGGCTACGCTTATGGCAAGCCCGGCGATGGCGACGGGAAAGAGCGCGCCCAAAAAGGTCAGATAGGGGATCTTTGAGTAAATGCCGATGAGCATGTTCTGGGGGTTGCCGGTCACGGTCATGACGCTGCCGATGTTCGAAGCGGTCGCCAGCGCGAGCAGGTACGGCATGGGGTTACTGTTGAGCTGGAGCGTTATGGCCAGAACGATCGGCGTATAGAGCAGACAGATGGTGTCGTTCACGAACAGGGCCGAGAGCACGCCAGCTGAGAGGCTGATGAAAATGAGAAGCTGGACCGGCGTACGGGAGCGGGAAAGGATCTTGTCCGCCATGAGTTCGAAGAAACCGGCGGCCCGGAGGTAGACCGTGACGATCATCATGCCGAGCAGGAGCAGCAGCGTGTGCAGATCAACGGCGCTGAAGGCCTGGTCCAGGGTCAGCACGCCGAAGACGACCATCAGCACCGCGCCTACCAGGGCGCCTGCCGGCCGGTCGATATGGACGCGGGGGAGCTGTCGCAGTCCGATGAACACATACGTAATAATAAAGATGACCAAAGCGGTTAACACGGCCGCCAGTGTACCACGGAAGCGGCTGGAGAGTCCAGCAAAGCGGTGAATAAAGCGCCACGAAGCATTTGCAGTCTGACCCGAAAGGCTTTATACTACCGCATCATGACAAAGACGCCCGTCCTCCATCTTCTCTGCCTGATCCTGCTGCTGTACGCTCCCGCCATGGCGGGCTGTGCGGCATCCGCTGCGGAGCTTCACGGCCTCACCAGCGACGGATGCAGCCTCTTCCCTGACGGGAATCTGGAACACCGGGACCTCTGGTGCGACTGCTGCTTTGCGCACGATATCGCCTACTGGCGGGGCGGCACGCAACAGGAGCGCAAGCTGGCTGACGAGACGCTCCGCGACTGCGTCATCGACCGCACCCACAACAAGGCACTGGCGACCCTGATGTATGATGGCGTCCGAACCGGTGGCCACCCCGCTTTCCCGACCTGGTATCGCTGGGCTTACGGCTGGAGCTACGGACGGGGCTACAAAGCACTTACCAAAGAGGAGCAACAGCGATCGCAGAAAAAGCTGGATGAGTATTTTAAAAAATACCCGGCAGGATATTGCGGAAGCAAAAAGACCCTTGAGGAGCGGAAGCAGCCATGACAACGAGATCAATGATAAAGCGCTTGACCATATTGCTGGTCCTGTTTTCCGTTTCGACCCTCTATGCGACATCGCCGCAACCCAGGCCCGGAACATGGGCGCAGCCTATTGTGACGACAAGCCTGAAGAATTTCTACAAGCTTGACGATCACGTCTATCGTTCAGCCCAGCCGGGCAAAGAAGGTTTCCAATATCTCAAAACCCTCGGAATCAGGAACATCCTCAATTTGCGCGACAATCATCAGGACGATCCCGGATCGAAAAACCCCGGCTTGAACCTTTTCCGCGTTCCCATGGACGCCGGAACGATCAAGACTGCCGATGTTGTTGCAGCCCTCCGGTTCATCAAGAAGTCCGAAGGGCCTGTGCTGATCCATTGCTGGCACGGCTCCGACCGCACCGGAACGATCTCCGCCCTGTACCGGATCGTGTTCCAGAACTAGTCAAAAGAGGATGCCCTCGCCGAATTGATGCATGGCGGGTTCGGGTATCACTCGATCTACAAGAACATCCCGGAATTCGTCAGGCAGGCCGACGTCAACGATATCAGACAGAAGGTCTTTGCGCCTTGAGCTCCTGTCAAACTCTTATGCGCAAGTAATTTCTTACCCCCATGCTCTACGAACTGTATACCTATGTAACAACTCCCTGCCCGCAATACGTCCGGAACATGGACTACCTCGACGAAGCGATCGCCCTGAAGCGCAGGCACCAGCGCAACCGGACCGCGTGGCAGCCTCACCTGGAGCGGACGCGCCAAACCATCCTCACTGCTGCGGAACGGTCGCGAAACCGGGACAAGGTCGTTATTCTCGGTTCAGGACTTTTGCTGGATGTACCGCTCGATGAACTGGCAGCGATGTTTCACGAAGTGGTGTTGCTGGATGTCGTTTTTCTTCCGGAAGTATATAAACGGGTCAAAAAATACGACAATGTAAAGCTCGTTCAACATGATGTGACCAACATGGCAAAAAAACTTTACGAGAATATCAGATCCGGTGATCCGGCGCTTCCGATGGCTGCCCCGACAGTACCCGATATCGACGAGAACGCCGGGCTGGTGATATCGCTGAACATCCTTTCCCAGCTCTGGGTCATACCGCGCGCCTACGCGCTGAAAAAACTGCGCGATCTGGATGAGGAGGATGTCAGCGACTGGTGCAAGCAGATAACGTTATCACACTACGCATTCCTGCAATCACTGACCTGTCGGGTCTGTCTTATTGCGGACCATGAGTTCGTGAAGCGCGATAACGAGGGAAGGATGATCAGCCGGGGATCGACCGTAGCAGGGCTCTCGCTGCCAGAGCCTGAAACTTCCTGGACATGGAATATCGTGCCTCGGGAAGAAAAGGATGGGGGGTTTTCAAAAGAGCTGATGGTCGGCGTATGGCAGATGCGGTAAGAGCGCTCAGGTCAAAATATTGTCCGCAGATGACGCAGATTACGCAGATACAGCAAAGGATTCAAGAATTAAATTCTTTTTAACGGCAAAACGTTTTCTCGCAAAGCGCGCAAAGGACGCAAAGGACGCAAAGGAAATCATTAGGTCCTGACTTTCAACTCAAATGGACTTGTCTTTCTTTGCGACCTTTGCGCACTTTGCGAGAGATTCCTTTGACTTCTATTGGTCCACACTTTGAATAAAAAAGGCCGCTCCTGCGCATTGCTGCGCTTCGGAGCGGCCTCGTAACGGTCCGGTTGTCCTACTTTTCCTTCTGGTCCATCTTCGCCTTCAGCATGTCGCCGAGCGACCCCATGTTCTGCGGCGCGTCGACGTTCTGTTTCTTGTAGTCCTTCACGGTATCCGCTTCTTCCTGCTCAGCGCGGCTGATCGATGCGAGCGAGAGAGAAAGTTTTCTGTTCGCACGGTCCACGGCCTCGACCCGCACTTCGATGACCTGCTCTTCCTTCACCACTTCACGGGGATGGGCGATCCGCTTGTCGCCGCCCAGCTTCGAGATGTGGATCAGCCCGTCCAGGCCTTCGGCAAGCGTCACAAAGGCGCCGAACGTGGCAAGGCGGGAGACCTTCCCGGTGTGGTAGGAGCCGACGGGGTAGGTGTTCACCACCTGCTCCCAGGGATCGGGAAGGGCATCCTTCAGGCTGAAGGAGAACCGGTCCTTTTCCCAGTCGATCTTCTTGACGATGACATCCACCTGCTGGCCCACGGACAGAATGTCGCTGACCTTCTCGGTCCTGGTCCAGGCGATCTCGGAGATCGGCAGCAGTCCTTCAAGCCCGCCGATGTCGATGAAAGCACCGAAGCTCTGGATGGAGGTCACGGTCCCGCGGAGCTTGGCGCCTTCCTGCAGCGTCTCTCTCCATGCCTGCTTTTTAACTCTTTTTTCCTCGTCCAGGAGCGGCCTGCGGGACAGAACGATGTTCCGTCCGTTCTCAGCGAACTCGATGATCTTAAAAGGAAGCGTCTTGCCCACATAGTCGGCCTGTTTCTCGTCGCGCCGAACGCCCATCTGGGAGAAGGGGCAGAAGGCCCGTGTTGTTCCCCCCAGTTTTATCTCGAATCCGCCCTTCATTTCCTTCACGACATAACCGTCAACGGGAAGGCCGTTCTTCCAGGCGTCCTCGAACTGCGACTGCTTGCCCGGACCGGACCCGATCTTCGTGGTAAAATGCATCTCATTGTTTTTCGTGGAGACGAAATAGACGCGGATCGTATCGCCTTCCTTGACCGTCAGCTTTCCTTCGGCATCGACCAGTTCCTTCCGGTCCAGGTATCCCTCGCCCTTTCCCCCCATGTCGAGAAAGACCCACTCGCCCGAGATCTTGACGATCATGCTGTCGATCACCTGGCCGGGTGCGAGCCGCTCCTGTTTTTTGAAGCTTTTTTCGAACATGTCGGCGAAGTTTTCTTCGCCCGCTGCTGCCTGTGCTGCCTGATCGTTGGTATCCATAAATTCCCCTTCCAAATTTATTCTAATGAGTCACTGCCGCAGATGAACACTGATGGACGCGGAGGAAACCGTTGCTGCCTCGGCACTTGCGTGCCGCTCTCCGTGCACATCGCTGTGAATCCCTGGCAGGACAGAATTGCTTTTTTCGTTCCCGGGCCGCCGGGAGAGAGACTCAGCCGTTCCCCATGAGATCGTATTCCGCGGCGTCGGTGATCGTCACGTCCACAAAGTCTCCGATTTCGGCATCCGTCTCGGAAAGGTAGACGACGCCGTCGATCTCCGGCGCCTGCGTCTGCAGCCTGCCGATGAGCGCCATATCCTCCATGGCGTCGACCAGCACGCGCTGCCGCGATCCGATGAGGGCGCGGTTCTTTTTGAGCGAGATCTTCGCCTGGGCCTTCATGATACGGTCGAGCCGGTCGAGGGCAACATCGGCCGGCACCGGCGCCGCAAGATCACGGGCAGGCGTGCCCTCCTCGGGAGAATAGGTGAAGACCCCGAGGTGCTCGAACTCCGCTTCTTTCACATAGGCGAGCAGCCGCTTGAACGCCGCTTCGGTCTCGCCGGGAAATCCCACGATGAGCGATGTGCGGAGCGCAATGCCCGGCACGCGCTTCCTGAGCTGCTCGATCGTCTTCCTGATGTCCACCGACGTACTGCGCCGGTTCATGGCCGCAAGCACCTTGTCGTCGAAATGCTGGATCGGGATGTCCAGGTACTTGCAGATCTTCTCTTCCCCTGCCAGGACATCCATGAGCTCTTTGCTGATCCGGCCCGGATAGGCATACATCAGCCGGAGCCACTGGACCCCCCGCACCCTGACCAGTCGCCTCAAGAGCGCCGCAAGGTCTGTCGTACGGTCGCGAAAGGCCGTTGAGTCCTGAGCCAGCAGGATGAGCTCTTTTGCGCCCTCCTGAACAAGCAGCTTCGCCTCTTCGACGATCGATGCCGCCGGCCTGCTCGTAAAATTCCCGCGGATGAGCGGGATAGCGCAGTAAGAGCAGCGGTTGCTGCATCCTTCGGCGATCTTGAGATAGCGGTAATGCGCGGGCGTCGTGCTGATACGGGGAAGGCCATAGACCATGGCCGGAGGCGAAACGCTGACCATGCCGCCTTTTTTTGCGATCAGCCCTGCGCAGATCTCGCTGATGCGGCCGATATCCGCCGTGCCGATGATCGCGTCGGCCTCGGGCAGCGCTTTTCCCAGTTCTTCCCCGTACCGCTGGGCAAGGCACCCGGCAACGATCACCTTCTTGCACGAGCCCCGCTGCTTCATGCTTGCCGCTTCGAGAATAGCCTCGATGGACTCCTCTTTGGCGGACTCGATGAAGCCGCAGGTGTTCACCACGATCACATCCGCATCGGCCTGATCCGCAGTGATCTCGTAGCCCGATCCTGCCAGTACGCCGAGCATCTGTTCGGCATCAACCTGGTTCTTGGGGCAGCCCAGGCTGACCATGCCTATTTTGCATGCTTTCTTTGTCACCTTGTTCTTATCATAGCGCGCAAGTCAATTACTATACCACCCTGCCCGCTGAAAGACAACGGGAACTTAAAGACGGAGAACTTAGAACCCGCTCGACATGGCCAGAAAGCCCGCCAGCTTTTCATTCGTTTCCCTGAGGCGCATTGACAGCGTCTTGGTGAACGCCCAGAGAAGTTTGTATCCCAGCTCGCGGTCCATGATCAGCATCTTGTCGAGGTCGGTCTTGTTTATGGCCAGGACCGCCACATCGGTATTGGCGATGGCATGAGCGGATCGGGGATAATTGTCGATCAGCGCCATTTCGCCGAAGTAATCACCGGCCTTGAGCACGGCCAGTGCTTCCTCACCGATGTTCGGGATGAATTTGCTGATCCGCACGTCGCCGTTGGTGATCACGTAGCAGCGGTCGCCGGGGTCGCCTTCCTTGAAGATCACGGCGTCCCTGGCAAAGGCTTCCATGATGGATATTTTTTCTATTTTTTCCAGCTCCGGCGCTGAGAGGCTTTCGAAGAGAGGCACTTTTTTGAGAAAATCGAGCATACTGCCTCCATCACATATGCGTCCGGTCCATCTCGAACGCGTTCTGGATGAGCTCCACCTTTTGTTCGCCGGCCGCGGTGATCGCCACCACATCAAAGCGGCACGGTACCTGGTGGAGCTTTTTCGATCGTATATAACCGAGCGCAGCCTTGATCATCCGCTTCTGTTTTCGATGATCGACGGCAAGCTCCGGGGCGCCGAAAGCATCATTCGAGCGGGTCTTCACTTCAACGAATGCAACGGTCCCCTGGTGCAGTGCGATCAGGTCGATCTCTCCGCTGCGCGTGCGGTAATTGCGCTCCAGGATGCGGTACCCCTGGCCGGCCAGGAAACGCGCGGCCCGGTCCTCGCCGGTCCTGCCGAGCAGCTTTCCGAGCAGGCTCATTGTCCCGCGTCCTTCAGCATCTGCGCCACCGGGTTAAAGGTCCTCCGGTGGGCATCACAGTGCCCGTGTTCCCGGATCAGGGCCAGGTGCTCCCTGGTTCCGTAGCCTTTATGTTTTTGAAAATTGTAGATCGGAAACTTTTCATGAAGCGCCAGCATCAGCCGGTCGCGGGTAACCTTCGCAAGGATCGAGGCTGCAGCGATACTGTGGCTGCGGCAATCGCCTTTGATCAGCGGATTCTGCGGCAGCTGAACACGCTGCAAGGTGAGCGCATCAATGAGCAGGTAATCGGGGCGGGGTGAAAGCTGCTCAAGTGCCCGCTCCATGGCAATGATGGTTGCCTGCAGGATGTTCACATCGTCGATGGTTCGCTCGTCTACAATACCGACGCCGTAGCAGACCGCCTGCGCACGGATGACGTCAAAAAGCCGTTCCCGCTCAGGCTCAGGCACCTGTTTGGAATCCGTAAGCCCCGGGATGAGCAGCCCCTCGGGAAGGACCACCGCTGCGGCAACAACCGGCCCGGCGAGCGGCCCCCTGCCCGCTTCGTCCAGACCGGCAATACAGCGATATCCCGAAGCGCGGGCGCAACGCTCGAAAAAGAGAGGATCGCACGCCAGTTCACTGCCGAAGAGATCAGCAGCAGCGTCCTTGTTCGGTCCCTGCTTGCGGCGCGGGCCACGAGGCATACCAACCTCTTCGAGGATAGCGGTAAAATAGCAAATCCCAAATAACCTCGCGTAGCCAGGCTCCGGTCAGAGCAACAAGGAGTCCGGTACTCGATATTTGGGATCTGCTTGATTGCTGGTGCGCGTGACTACGGAGCGATGTGCTACTTCTGCTCCGCTGCTTCCGGCTGCGATGCGCCGGCCACGGATGCATAGACCCGCTCTTTTTCCTTGATCCTGGCAGCCTTGCCGCGCAGATCCCTGAGGAAATAGAGCTTTGCCCGCCGGACCTTGCCCTGCTTGGCAACTTCGATCTTGTCTATCATGGGCGAGTGGACCGGGAACAACCGCTCGACGCCCACGCCGTAGGACAGTTTCCGCACACGGAGCAGCTCACGCACACCCGTGCCCTGGCGGCCGATCAACACACCCTCATAGATCTGGATGCGTTCCTTGTCTCCTTCGACGACCTTCGCATGCACGCGGATGGTGTCTCCCACGCGGAAGCTCGGAATTCCTTCTTTGACCTGTGCTTTTTCCAGCGCTTGAATAATGTTCATCTTAAACCTCCCCTAACCTGGTGCGCGGCTTTCAGGACCCAAAACCCGGAATTGATGTTTCTATTCCGCATTCCGCATTCCGAATTCCGCAATTGTTTATGTATTCAGTTCTTCCTTAAGCGAAGCAAGTATCTTTTTGTCACTGTCATCGAGGTCCGCCGTTACTAAAAGCTCGGGCCGTTTCATGAGCGTGGACCGCAGCGCTTCGCGCCGCCGCCACTTCTCGATTGCTGCGTGGTTGCCGCCGAGCAGCACGTCCGGCACCTTCATGCCGCGAAACTCCGCAGGCCGCGTATAGTGCGGGTGATCCAGAAGCCCGTCGCCGAAGGAATCACGGTAGGATGATTCTTCGTCCCCCAGCACGCCGGGAAGGAGCCGCGTTGCTGCATCGATCACCACGAGCGCCGCAAGTTCTCCGCCGGTCAGGACATAGTCGCCGATGGAAAGTTCTTCGTCCACGAGCGCCGTACGCACCCGCTCGTCGATAGCCTCATAGTGACCGCAAAGCAGAACGATCCGCCGCGTTTCCCCGGAGATCCGCTCTGCCTGCTCCTGGTCAAGACGCCTGCCCTGCGGCGAGAGCAGTATCGTCAGCAAAGGCTCTCCGGGATGCTCCGCTTTCAGCGCTTCGAAGGCTTTGAAGATCGGCTCGGGCTTGAGCACCATGCCGGCGCCGCCGCCGTAGGGGCTGTCATCTGCGGTCCGGTGCTTATCTTCCGCATAGTCCCTGATGTTCCGAAGCGTTACGGTGAGCAGCCCTTTTTCCCTGCCTCGCTTGAGAATGCTCTCGTTCAGCGGGCCTTCGAGGATACCCGGGAACAGGGTGAGCACCTCGAAGTTCAATCTGCGCATGGCCGGCGCACGTTCACTCATAGTTCCATCAAGCCGTCCATAAGGTGGATGACCATCCGCTTCGCCTGCCGGTCGACCTGCTTCACCACTTCGCGTATGGCAGGGAGGTAGATCTCTCTTTCCCCCTGCTTCATGACGTAGATATCGTTGCTGCCGGTCTCAAAGATATCGACGATGGTCCCGAGCGTTTCACCTTCCTCGGAAACAACCTCCATGCCGATGAGCTCGTACCAGTAGTACCGGCCCTCGGGCAGCGGCATCGTTTCCTGCTCGGGGATCTTGAGGAACCAGCCGTTCAAGGATTTAGCCTGTTCCGGCGTGTCGTAGCCCTTGAACAGCATATAGGGAACTGCACCGGTATACCGCACCGATCGTACCGTAACCATGAGCTCTTTTCCCGTTGGCGAGACCAGGTACACGCTTTTCAGGTCTTTGAACCGCTCGGGAAAATCCGTCAGCGACTCGATCTTCATCTCGCCCTTGACGCCGAAAGGTTTCACTGCTTTGCCGATAGTTATGAGCATAGAAGCCGAGCCGCGAGTACACGAACCGGATGCAGAGCGGTTTGCGATCTTAAATC
>Ga0334722_10005947_pt1 | contig 12193 bp, 8 predicted proteins | sample C3_bottom_MG_FD_207210 | JGI IMG/M metagenome (GOLD analysis project Ga0334722, IMG submission 207210) | Sediment microbial communities from Yellowstone Lake, YNP, Wyoming, USA - C3_bottom | ecosystem: Environmental > Aquatic > Freshwater > Lake > Sediment | place: USA: Wyoming | collected...
ATGGCAAAAAAGATTATCGTGCTGGGGCTGGGAAACATCCTGAATCGCGATGAGGGAGCGGGTGTCTATGCCCTGAAGGAGCTGGAGAAAATTCTGCCCGAAAAAATAAAAGCAGAAGTGGAGCTGGTGGACGGCGGAGTGCTGGGGATGGACTTACTTCCTTACGTGGAGCGGGCCAGCCATCTGCTTATTCTGGATGCAGTGGACATTGGAGCTCGACCGGGTGAAGTGAGAGAATACGCTAAGGATGAGATTGAGCTTTTCTACCATGGCCGAATTTCCTGGCATCAGCTTGGTTTCCAAGAAGTGCTGGCCGTGGCTAAAGTCCGGGGAAAATACCCGGAAAATGTATATTTAATCGGCGTCCAGCCTGCAGATATCAAGACCGGATTGGGGCTGAGTCGGAAGATGAAAACTTCTGTGCAGAGAATGGCTAAAAGAGCAGTGGAAGTTCTGGAAATGTGGCTTGGAGAAATAAAGAAGAAAAAAATTTAAAACTGCGAAAAGAATAAACTGAAAAAACAGGGTAAAAGGAAAATGGGTGAAAAAAAGAAAGTCATCAGGTTAATAGACCTGGGAGAAGTGCCGCCGGTCAGGTCGCAGACCTGCTATCATGCGGTCGGTTATGCTTTTGGGCCCGAAACCCCGAGCACCATCATCCTGGTGAGCCCGAAAACGCCCTATGTCTGTGTGGGTTTTCACCAGGAGGTAGAACGGGAGGTTGATTTAGAGTACTGCCGGCAGGCTGGATTGCCGGTATACCGGAGAGAAGTCGGCGGCGGAGCGGTTTATCTCGACCGGAACCAGCTTTTCGTGCAGTGGATTTTTCACCCGGAAAGCTTGCCCCAGTCGCTGGAAGAAAAGTTCAAGTTTTATGTGGAGCCGATGATTAGAACCTACAGGGCCATTGGCATTGAGGCTTCCTTCCGGCCGATAAACGACATCCATGTATCCGGAAAGAAAATAGGTGGAACCGGAGCGGCCAGAATCGGGCAGGCTGAGGTGCTGGTCGGTAGCTTCATGTTTGATTTTGATAAAAAGACCATGGCCCGGGTGTTGCGGGTGCCGTCGGAAAAAATGCGGGACAAAGTCTTCCAGAGCCTGGAGCAGTACCTGACCACCATGAAAGAGCTGCTGGGAGAAGCCCCAGAAAGAGAGCGGATAAAAGAAATTTATCTTCAGCAGGTTTCTGAGCTTCTGGGGGCTGAGGTCAGAGAAGGCAGGATGAATGAAGCCGAACTAACTGAGGCGGAAAGGCTGGACCAGCTTTTTCAGAGCCCGGACTGGATTTTCCAGAAAGGCCCCCTGCGGCGTCCAGCAGTTAAGATTCATGAAGATGTTCAGGTCCAGGAAATTGATTACAAAGCTCCAGGCGGCCTGATCCGGCTCACCGCCAGAACCAGAGGCCAGAAGCTGGATTCAGTCTGGATATCCGGAGACTTCACGGCCATCCCTAAAGAAGCTGTGACTGACCTGGAAAAAGCTCTCTCCGGTGTTACGCTTGATGAAAAAAGTGTTACTGAGGCAGTAAGCCGGGCTCTTCAGGAAAGCGGTCTTTACTGTCCTGGTGTGGAGCTGGCCCACTGGGTATCAGCTCTCCTTAAAATCCGCGAGAACCTTCCCCCTCAATGACCTTTTAGAGAAACTGCGTGGTTCAGGCAAAAAGTTATATGTTATACCGGCTAAAGCAGAAAGTTATCTGAAATAAATTAGCAAAAAAGCTGGATAAAGGTCCTGCTCTTTACCACCAGCCTGAACCAGGCTGCGCAGAAACGAAAGTTTATTCTGCTGCCATATCTGTGTGCCGGGTCAGATACATTAATGCCCTTTTAGAATCTTTCCAGTTGAGCTGAGCATTAATCCCCTTCCCGGGAAGAGCATTCTATTCCCTGCTTAAATCCAGGTTAGGATTTGGACCGCCGGCCGAAACCAGGATAGCGGTTGAGCACAGAAAAATCCCAGGACAGAATGACACTGATGTGCTGACCTCAACAATCCGTTGCTGAATAATATTTTATGGAGTAAAATAAAAATAAGGAGGTCAGCAATGATCAGCAAAAAGATGGAAGAAGCCATCAATAAACAGATTAACGAAGAAATCTACTCCGCCTATCTTTACCTGAGCATGGCCAGCCATTTTGCCGAACAGAATCTGATGGGTTTTCAGAACTGGTTGTTTGTCCAGTACCATGAAGAACTGGGTCATGCCGAGAAGTTTTACAAATATCTGATTGAACGCGGCGGACGGGTCAAATTAATGGCCATAAAAGAACCGCCGGATACCTGGAAGAGCCCCAAGGAAGCTTTTGAAGCTGTGCTGAAGCACGAGCAGCACATTACCAGCAAAATCAACGAGCTGGTGGAGCTGGCGGAAGCGGAAAAAGACCGGGCTACCTTTGCCATGCTGCAGTGGTTTGTCAACGAGCAGGTGGAAGAAGAAGCTAACGCCCAGGAAATTGTGGCCAAGCTGGAAATGGTCGGCGACCACAAGCAGGGCCTCCTGATGATTGACCACGAATTAGCCCAGCGTAAATAAAACGGGGGACAAAATACCCAATCCCCGATTTTCTGGATTATGTCCTAAAATTAATCATCAGTGACGGACTTAACAGATTCTCTGGAAAAAGACAAAAAAGAGTCTGGAGAGGGAGAAGTTTTTTATTTAATTTTTCTTCCTGAGGATTATCTGCTGCTCATCTCTGGACTGAACGAAGTCAAAAAATTCTTTCAGGTGGATATATTCTGATTCGGGAAAGATATTTTTTTTGATGGCTAATTTCCTTTCTATTACCAGATGACCAGATTCATCAGCCCGGGCGGTAAGGGAAAATCCCGCTCTTTCTGAATCCCGGCTTTTGTCCGCAGGAAGCGCTTCTATTTCGTATCCTTCAGGGATTTTTATTTTAATCTCATCAATTTCAGTGTAGGGGTAGTTGAAATATACCGGATACTTTCTGATAGCCGAACGGAAGGGATACTGTCTGGCATTAGTCAGAGCATAAACCGGCAACAAGACCTGGCCACCGGACTGAAACGCCACCCCAGGCACAGTAGCTTCAAATTCAGCCGTCAGTTCGGTTGATTTCTCGTTCACCCCTTCCAGTTTTATAAGACTCACCTTGCTTCCTGGGGGAAGTTTATTAAGCAGCTCTTCTTCCAGGATTTCCTTAATCTTTACTTCATCTTTTTCTTTATTCTCCAACTTCCTGGACAGGGCTTCCTGGCCGGTATATTCCACCCGTATAGTACCGCTAAGATTACCCTGCTCATCCAGTCGCAACCGGGCCAGCCGCTGGCGAGTGGCGTCGCTAGCGGAGAGTGAAGCGGTAGTGAAAAAACTTGCCCGTCCATGCTCAAAGGTAACTGCCGCGGTGTTTGTCTTAGGCCAGAAAACAACTCCATATGGGCAATCAGGCAAGCCCGGGTCAAAAGCCTTAAACCTGTTCCCCACCTTAACTATAACCATTTCAGAGTCAAACTGAGTATAAAAGAGAGGAAGATAGGAATTAAACAACTTTTTATCGCGGCTGACCACTCTGACCAGATAGCTCTCGTATCCGGCAGCCCGGGCCAGAGCGGCAAAAGTCCTGGCAATCTGGTTCTTGTAGCCGTAATTTCTTTTTAAAACCTCCGTCACTTTATTGTTTTCCTTGAGTTTCTGTCGCTCTTTCTCTGGCATTTCCGTGACAAAATCCAGGTTTTTGATTTTCTGGACGCGTTCATAAATTTTTTTCAGCTTAGTTTCCTCATCGGTCTCGCTTCCGACCAGGTTTTTTATCTCCTTGTTCAGGTCCTTCTCCCCTTTCATAAATTCTTCATAATCTTTCTTCCAGGCCTCTGTTGATTTTTCCCAGTAGGTTTCATTGTCTTGGATAGAAGGGTCAACATAATAGACTTGAAAAGAAATTTTTTGGCTGCTTTCTGGAGGCATAAACTCTTCTTTGTCAAAAGGAGGAATATCCGTCAGCTCCAGTTCTAATCCCTTTTCATTTATGGCAGGCTTAACCTCTCTCAGCTTATTAGCCACCCAGGCCAAGTTATACTTATCTTTTTTAGCCACGCTAATGAAGGCGTCTGGCACAAATTTAAACCTGGCCTTCCGGATATAAATTGAATCCTGAAGTTCCCAGCTCACCCCCAGAGATGAATAGAGGTCGGGCATGGTCAGGTTTATCAGGTGGATGTTCATCCGGATCATTATCATACCGCCAAAAACGAAGACAAAAGGACTATTTTCTCTCGGCTTTATTTTGTATTCATAATCAATTATCTGCCCGGGCGATATGTCCGGGACAGCCAGGGTCTTGATGCGGTACTCAGACTCGCCCAGCTTGGAAGCAATTTTTTCCAATATTTCCGGTTTTACCTCGCGGCTGCTCCCATCGGGGGAATAAACTTTGACTTTTATGTCGGTAACATCATCTAAAAAAGCATAATAAGGAATCTCCAGGTTGGCATAATCACGCCCCGCAGGTGTTAGAATCTTTATCCTTTTAAAAACCGACTGCTCGCTTTTTAATCGGTTATCTATTCTTTCATAATAAAGACAAACAGCCGGAGCCCCGGGGAGTTCAGGCAGGTCAGTCATAGCCAGGTCCTCCGGAGTGACTGGAGGTCTCGGTTTTACCGCTTCAGGAGTCTGAGCCAGCAGACTGCGGACCAGCCACCAGAGCAGCAGGCAGACCAGGAAAAATCTGGTGCGCCCAGAAGAGCAAGATACTTTGGGTAAAACTCCTAACCAGTTTTTCATCCAGGCCTCCTTCCTGCTAATTTCATTTTTTGAGCAGCAAAAGACGCCGTTCCTCAACCGAGAGCAACTGGAAAATATCCAGGACCTCCTGGAAACGTTCAGGCGGAATAAAATCTTCTTTGATTTTTAGCTGTCTTTCCAGAAACAACACCCCATCCTTCAGTTCCATACGGCAATAGTAATCAGCAAAAGAGTTACTCCGCTCCACTGGCTCAAGTAGAGCTTCTACACGGTAACCAGCAGGAAGAGTAATTTCCAGCTCATCCCGGCTAGTGCCAACACCGAAAAGCAACAGTGGGTACTTTCTTTCTCCCTTCTGCTTAAAGATTTCATTTTCCTCAATCAGGGCCAGAATATTTGGCCTGAAGCTAAAAAATTCACCGGTCCTTTTAAGATAAGATCCGGTCCTGAAGCTGTATCTGATTTCCACCTCCTTCTCTGGTTCATTAAGGTTGAGGTAATCGTAATTCTCCAGGTGGAATGAACCGACGCTACGGGCCAGGAAATCTTCCAGGTCTTTACGCCTGTCATTATCCGGAACATCTCTGAATTTCATGCGGGCTACCTCAGCCTGAAAACCGGAAAGAGTTTCATGGACATTTCCTTTCAAAAGGCCGTCGGCCTGGAGTTCAAATCGTCCCCGGCGGACCAAATCAAGATGTTCAGGCGTTGTGCCAGGAAATGTAAGCAGGCGGCTGTTTTCCCCAGCCACCAGCAGCCCGTTGTTTTTCTGGAGGTAAAAAGGCAACCGGCCCAGCGGGCTATGAGGCATGGTGGGGTCAAAAATGAGCAGCCGACCAAGTCCTGGAACAGAGACCACTGCTTCAGCGCCAGCAAAAAGCTTATCATCAGGCAATTTGATAGCCAGGATGGCATGATTAAACCAGAAAAGGGAAACCGGCGAATTATCTTTCACTACCTGACGGTCCACATTTACCAGCAAATAGTAGGAATCCACCTGGAGGTAACTCAGCAGGGCAGCCAGCAGGGTGGCTTTATCCTTGCAATCGCCATATCGGTTGGCCAGAATTTCGGGGGCCGGATGAGGCTGGTAGCCGCCAAGGCCAATCTGGATGGAAACATATCTGACCTCTTTCTGGACGAAGTTGGCCATTTTCTCTATCTGGGCCCTCAGGTCGGTTATCCCCGAAACCAATTCGCTGGCCTTAACCCTCACCTTTTCATTTGCCTGGCGTCGCTCGCGGGATAGCTCTTCATACCAAAGTCCCATATCTTTCCAGTCCGAGAAAAACCGGCCGTATTTTGGAGTGTTCCCGGGCCGGAAGCGTAAGAGCAGGCAGCCGGCCACAGCCGGGTCTGCAGGTTTCAGTGGCTCATCTTTTATGGCCGGGATATCTGCCAGCTGCACCTTGAGAGACCTCGGTCCTGGAACTACCGGCGAAGAGGGCCAGTTAATCCAGTCAAGCAAGGGCTGGCCATCCTTCGGGTATTCTGCTTGATAGATGGCTTGCAGCACCGGATAGCGCTGCTGAAACACGAAGATATCTTCCAGCGAGATGGGTTTTACTTCTTCTTCCCATTCATAGCCAATGAGGCTACCCCGGGTTAGCTCGGGCAGATACAGAAAAAGGGTTTTAACATCCCAGTAAAGCGTATCCGGAGCCAGAGAAGTTGAAGCTGCTGAGTTAAGGTCATAGCTATGTTTGCTGTGGTCAGGATTGAGGACCCAGGCGTTCATCTTGCGGACACGGGTGTTAAAGGTATTGGCTCTGACCAGGAACTTCAGCGGTTCAATTCCTTCCTTGCGCAGTATTTTTACCACCTGCCGACCGTAACGAATTAGACAGCCGTCGGCATCATAAACAAGCTTCTGTTCATAAAAAAGGTAAACAGCCTCTGTTTCTGGGGGCAGAGCTGGCAGCGATTTTTCTGAGGCTTCCACCAGCCAGTGAGGCGGTTTGGAACCGCCAAAGGCAGGGGAAGCAGCAGCCTCAGCCCGGAGGGGGAAGAAAGGTAAAAAAGCAACAAGAGAGACCAGAAGGAAGAAAGGAAGAAGCGAAAAAAAGGAAACTGAATGGTTTGAGGATGAGGAACTGGAGAAAGCAGAACAGCGCGCCTCTGCTTTCGGTTGAGTTCGCCTTTCCAGCGTGTTAAGAAAGTTATTACTGAAAAAGAAAAAATTCCAGAGAAAATACTCAGACACTCCTTATACCCTCTATTTCGGCTCCATGCTTTTTTAATTTTAAAGGACGGGGTTATTTTCGGTCAAGAAAAATTTAAGGTGCGGAAAGATACCGGAAGATAAATGGGAAAAACCTGGGTGTTTAACCACAAACGTGTCCAGAACGGGAGGAAAGGATAGGATGAAAAATCGACTAATAAAATAAAATTATGGCCCAAAATGAAAGAAATATATTCTTCTGGAAATCAAGGACGCGCAGAAACCTGGGGAATAGACTTATAAAAAATTTGTGGTCCTGGCTCGGGATAAGAAAGCGTAATTATGCGGTTGATTCCCGATAAAAATGAGGGCTGGACAATTATCTGGCCTCAAAAAAGATTTAAAATAGAAAAAGAGTGAAAACAGAAATAAAGGGCCAGCCAAATTCTTTTATATGATTTTTTATCGGGCTTTATCGGGGAAAAACAGCCACATAGGGAAACGACCTTCAGAAACTGGTTAGTAGGCGCCCAGGCCAGAATTTTACAGATTTTTACTGTTTCTTCAAGACAACCACTGTGGCGCCCCAGCCGCCGGCGGTCAGGTCGGCATCTTTGAAGCTGACCACCGCTGGATGCTTTTTCAGGATGCTGTGAACGACAGCTTTGAGGGTGCCAGTTCCTTTGCCGTGAATAATACGCAGGTCATAAATTCCGCGCTTGAGGCATTCTTCTATGTAGTCATTAACCAGCTCTTTGACTTCCTGCGGACGGAAAGTGTGGAGGTCTAACACCCCGTCAATCGGCATTTCAACCAGCTCATCGCCCTCTGACTCTCTGGTCAGGTCATTTTTGGTGGTGATGTCAGATTTTTCCTCGCTGGCCACATTTTTTTTCATCAATGCCTCTTTTAGACCGATTATTTTGAGCCGTTTGATACTTTTCTTTACCGGTATATTTTTACCATACTTTGCCTGTATTCTTAAAATTTTGCAGTTGGCTGCGGCCTAAATTAAAACATTGACAACCTGAGCCATAGAACCTAATTTTTAAAAAGGGGAATAATTTATGAGAAAGCACAAGAAAACAAGGAGGATTTTCTGGCGCCGGGATGGCCAATTTAATAAAAAATTCGTCCTGCTTTTTTTGCTGATTTTAGCCTATTTCAGCCTGTTTCCCGACTGCTCATCCCCTGCGAAAAACCCAGAAGGCCAGTTGCTTCGGTTTTCTGGCTGCAAAAACTTCAGTCAGGATGGAAGTCTGGCCAAAGAGAATATTTCTGCGGCCGCAGAAGAATGTGCTGAATATTTCTACGATGGTCATGGAAACTTAAGGCTCAAACACATAAACGCCGCCTTCAACTGCTGCCCTGGAACTATTTCTGCTGACATAATCATTGAACCAGGCGAAATATTGATTAAAGAGAAGGAATCTGCAGCAATCTGCGACTGCAACTGTCTTTTTGATGTTGATTACGAAATTATTAACCTGAAACCCGGAGTTTACAGGATTTCTGTCAAGAACCTCTACCAGCCTTCCGACGAACCGCCGCTGGAATTTATAGTGTCTCTGCAGGAGCCAACTTCTGGTACTTTTTGCGTTCCCAGGAAAAAATATCCGTGGTCATAAAAAATCTGAGAACTTGGCTATCAGGGCTAATTGTCAGGAGGCAAACAGAATTAGTACTTCCGGGAAAGCCCGACCTTAATAATTTCGCGAGCGATTCGGGCTACAGAAAATAAGACAAGAAGGCGTCCAGAGCACTTTCCCTGCTTGGTTTACAAGAGGCTTGCCTGGGAGAAGAGCGATTCTGTTGCTTCATTAAAATGCTCTTTTAGAGACGGTCATCTCCATAAAAAAAATAAGAAATATAGAAGGTGTCCCCATTTTTCCCTATTTCAGCCGATGGCCCGGCGGAGCATGTCGGCATATTCCACTGGAAGGCCGCTCTGTTCCACAGCCCGGGCGGCTGCTTCCACATCGTAGGGGACGCGAATGACTTCCAGCTTAAAGCTGCCGTCTGCAAAATTTAACAGGGCATAAGCGGCTCGCGGGTCCCCGTCCTTGGGTTTGCCAACGCTGCCGCTGTTTATCAAGATATACCGGCCACCGGGTTTCTTTATGTTTTGCTGTTTTCCGTCTGGGCCAGTTACTGTTTCCCAGCCTTCTTCAACAATCAGGTCTTTACCGTAGGGAACGTGGGTGTGGCCACAGACGATGATATCCACTTTTTCCGTTTCAAAAAATCTGACCACTGAGGATGTTGGCCGGTCTTCAAAGAGATACTCATTTATCCGGCGCGGGCTGCCATGAACCAAAAGCACCTTCTTGTCGTTGATGGTGAAGCTGATTCTTTCCAGAAGATTTCGTAGGTAAGCTTTATTTTCAGGAGTAACTTTTTCTTTAGTCCAGGCAATGGAGCGCTTTCCCAGAGCTTTGGACAGCTCATCGCGGTAGGCACAGCCGCAATCATCCGAGTCATTACCGATGCCCTGGTCGTAATTGCCCATGATGGTCGGGATTTGCTGCTCGCGAATCAAGTTGATGACCTCATTGGGAAAAGCCCCATAACCAACTAGGTCGCCACCGCAGAAGGCCATGTCTATCCGGCGCTTCCTGATATCTTCCAGCACAGCCTGAAGAGCGTGGACATTTCCGTGAATATCGGAGAAAAAAGCTATTTTCATTTTTTAGCCCCTCCTTTCAAAAAGACTTGAGAATAGTTGAGTAATCTTATTGCCATATAACCCCATAGTTTTCACTTTCCATTATACCCAAATCATTTCCCGAGAAAACAGCCAGCTAGGGTTTGGCCAATATAAGCTTGGCTCTAACATAAGCTTAAAAGGACGACCGACAAGAAAACAGCCTAACTTCTCGGCTCTTTATTATTTTCATTTTTCGCTTGAACCCCGGTTTTCATCAGAAATAAGAATTGGCTGCCGATTAAAAAAATTTTGAATTTTGGCGGCGACTTAAATTTTTACGGGACCCGATTTTAAGCATTCCCGGAAAGGTTAAGTGGATTTTTTTCTGGCCATCCGCGGCGCTTTAAGAATATTTTGCCGCCGTGACCTTAAGCTATAAAAAGCCTTGGCCTAAAGGAGAAATAACCCAACCCGGCAATAATTTTCTATCGCTCTGCCCGGCAAAAAATAGAAATCAGGAAATTCGTGTTGTATCCCCGTTTTTAAACGTTGAAGCGGATGCTCAGGATGTCGCCGTCTCGCACCACATAATCCTTGCCCACCAATTTGAAATGCCCGTTGCTGCGCACAGCCTGGTCTGAGCCAGCTTCCATCAGGTCGTTATAATGGAAACACTCAGCGGCGATAAAACCGCGGGCCAGGTCAGTATGGATGGTGGCAGCCGCCTCCAGAGCTGTGGCTCCCCGCCTGATATTCCAGGCTCTAACCTCATCCTCACCCACGGTGAAAAAGCTAATGTAGCCAAGAGCTTCATAGGCCAGCGCTGTTAACCGGTCCCGGGCGGATTCCTTTATCCCCATGTCTTCCATAAAGGCCCGGGCGGATTCCTGGTCAAGCTGAGATAGCTCCAGCTCAAACTGACCGGCAAACTCCACGGCGCGGTATTTCTGGCTTATTTCATCAAGCAGGTCTTTATTTTTCCCGAAGGAAGTTTCATCTGAATTGAGGATAACAATGGCTGGCTTTCGGGTCAAAAACTGGAAACAGCGGATGGCCAATTCCTGGTTCTGGTCAAGTTCCAGCTGGCGAGCTGGCTGGCCGTTGTTCAGGGCCTCAACAATTAAACGGAGAGTCTGCTCTTCCAGCTTCTGGGCCGGCGTTAAAATCCCTTTCCTGGTGTTGTTGGCAATCTTTTCCAGTCTTTTTTCCGCGATGATTAAATCACCGAGCAGCAGTTCCTCTTCAATCTTCTTTAAATCTTCCAGCGGGTGAGGCTCACCCAGAAGGTCGCTCTTAAAATTCCTGAGCACAATGGCCAGGGCCTCAACCGTGCGGGCGAGTTTCATGAGCTCGCCGGAAAAAGCGTCTGCCCGACCGTCTCCCTCATTGATGCCAGCCAGGTCCACGATGTCAATCGTGGGATAAACCTGGCGCTTCGGCCGGTAAATGGCCGCTAATTTTTCCACGCGCTCATCCCCTACTTTGACCGAAGCCAGGTTCGGGCCGACCCGACCGGTGGAAAAGGCGGACACAGCCGCCGAAGAACCGGTCAGGGCGTTGAACAGAGTAGTTTTGCCTGATTTTGGTAAGCCAATAAACCCTATTTTCATAGCTTTTTCCTCCGAGATAAGGCCGGGAGTAACGGGCCGCGGAATTCGCGCCTTCGGGGTTTTTGCCCTGCGGCCAAGCCTGTTGGCGGCCGGATTGAAAAATTAGTGAAAACGCCTGCTGATATCCGAAAACAGATTTAATGTCAAAATGCTGGTTTGAGATTCAAGTCGTTTCCGCGTCTTCTGAAGTGCCTTTACTGCCTTATCGCCACGTTTCTCAAAAATGAAAATTAAGTATACCAAAAAATGGGGACATATTCTATATTTCCTTTTTTTCTGGCGTTAAGGACGTTCCATTTCTTCCCCATTTTTTGGACGTCAGCCAAAGGCTATTCTTCAAATTCGTCAATTTTCCCAGATGAAGCCTCTGCTAAAACAAAACTCTCAGGCCCTGAAATAAATTCTATGTGGCTCAGGCGTAAAAAGTGGGCCATCTGTTACCCTAATAGGGCCTGCGCTTCGGCGTATGTAATTATTTTATTTTCAATAAATTATAAAATTTTGGAATAACCTTTTTAGAATCACTATAACCAAATTCTTTTCTTGTCTTTTCTCAAAACTGATTTTTTCTCATCCTATCTTGTAAAAAGGAACCGGGGAAGGCTTCAAAAATAACACCTTTCCCTTTAACTATACTTTCCCCCCTAAAAAATAGATGGAAGCGGAGAACCAGATGAGATATTCATGATAAAAAATTGCTCAGGCCACCACACTTTTAAGGGGAAGCCAATTTATATTTGACAAAAAAATATACCTGGCTTAAATATTTTCTTGGGGGAGAAAATGAAAGCAAGAAAGGTTTTTATTCTTTCCATTCCCCTGCTCAGGGCGAGGGCACAATCATTCCGCCTTTTGAAATTTTCTCCTGTTTTCCTGACGATTCTGTTAATTCAGGCAAGCCTCAGCCTTTCTTCCTGCCAATCTCCTTTTTCCCCTGTAAAAGACCTGGATAAAATTCCGGAAACAGCCATCATTGAGGGCACAAAGATTTCCATGACGGTTTACCTGTGGCGAGATTTTATGCCTGGTGAAAATTCCGGTGGGTCTGATTTAATGGCCGCCGT
>Ga0334722_10005948_pt1 | contig 12192 bp, 8 predicted proteins | sample C3_bottom_MG_FD_207210 | JGI IMG/M metagenome (GOLD analysis project Ga0334722, IMG submission 207210) | Sediment microbial communities from Yellowstone Lake, YNP, Wyoming, USA - C3_bottom | ecosystem: Environmental > Aquatic > Freshwater > Lake > Sediment | place: USA: Wyoming | collected...
GCATCCGAGCAGACGTTGCGAGAGGCCATCGGTCAGCTAGAACAAACCCAGCGCGGCTTCCAGGAGGAACGCACCGCCCTGCAGCAGCAACTCGCCCAGATGAGCCAACAAGAGCAGGCCGCCAGTGCCGCAGCACAGGAAACAGAGCAGAACCGCCTTCGCCTGGAAACCGAGTTGGCGTCGGTGCGCAGCCGGCTGGAGGAGGCCAACCAGAAGTACCGGGGTGCCACTGAACAGGTCAGTGCGCTGAAGCAGCGGGTGACGCAGGAAGAGGCGGCCCGCCAGGCATCCGAGCAGACGTTGCGAGAGGCCATCGGTCAGCTAGAACAAACCCAGCGCGGCTTCCAGGAGGAACGCACCGCCCTGCAGCAGCAACTCGCCCAGGGGAGTGCAGAGGGACAGGCGAAGACGGTCGCGCGGTACGAGGCGGAAACAAAACTCATCCGGCTGGAAGCCGAGCTGACGTCGGTGCGCAGCCGGCTGGAGGAGGCCAACCAGAAGTATCGGGGTGTCACCGAACAGGTCACCGCACTGAAGCAGCGGGTGACGCAGGAAGAGTCGGCCTGCCAGGCCGCCGAGCAGGCGCTGCGAGAGGCCACCGGTCAGCTGGAGGAGGCCCAATCCAAATATCGACAGGTGACGGCGACGCAGATTCCAGAATTAAAGAACAAACTTGAAACGAAGTACTCCAAAGTTCGTGAAGGGCAGCATGCCCTTGAACAAATCCGGCTCGAATTGCGAAAAGACAGAAAAACGCTCGCTGAGACAACCAAGCTGCTCGAACGGACACGACAGCAGAAAATAGCTGCAGAACATAAACTGGTAAAGACACGAGCGGCTATTTCCTTTCTGTTGGGCTATCTGCTGATTCATGGCTTCAAGTCAGTGAACGGCTTCCTGAGTTTGCCATCAGCACTATGGGCGCTCCGCAAGGAAGCCATCCAGCGTCGTAAAAAAAAAGCATTCATCCCTAGCCCTCCTAAGCTGCCGTCATCATCAGCGCCGTCTTTCATCGTCTCTCAGCCTAAAGCGTTAACTGGCCCCGCGCCGCAAGAGCCACCATCAAATGGGCGCGCGATCTCGGCGGACGCCGCGTTGGTCCTCACCACTCAGTCCACTATTGCATCGACTCCCAATAGCAAGCTCAACATAGCCTGTATCATGGACGAATTCACATTCGGTTCTTTTCAGCCAGAAACTATCTTGCATCAACTGACCCCTAGCAACTGGAGGGCTGAACTAGAGATCTCCAAGCCCGACATGCTGTTCATAGAGTCTGCCTGGCGAGGGAAGGATGACCTCTGGGGCGACAAGGTCGGCCATACCAGCGCGGAACTGCAAGGTATCGTCGAGTGGTGCGGTGCGAAAAAGATACCAACGGTGTTCTGGTGCAAGGAAGACCCGATCCACTTTGAAACATTTCTCAGCACTGCCAAGCTGTTCGATTATGTGTTCACCACGGATATCGACTGTATTCACCGTTACAAGGCGGCGCTAGGGCATGCCCGCGTGTACCTCCTGCCATTCGCTTGCCAGCCGGCCACCAACAATCCGGTCGAAACCTACGAACGCAAAGACGCCTTCTGCTTTGCGGGCGCCTACTACGTGCGCTACCCCGAGCGAACTCGCGATCTTGGCGACTTTGTCATGGAACTACCGGCGTTCCGGCCAGTGGAGATATATGACCGCAACTACGGCAAGAACGATCCCAATTATCAGTTTCCAGTCGAGTACCAAAAGTACATCGTCGGCACACTACCGTTTGAGGAGATCGATAAGGCATACAAAGGCTATCAGTATGCCATCAATCTCAACTCGATCAAGCAGTCGCAATCGATGTTTGCCAGGCGAGTGTTCGAATTGCTGGCTTCCAATACAATTACAATCAGCAATTTCTCACGCGGCCTTCGCCTACTCTTTGGCGATCTGGTCATCACCACTGACAGCGGTAATGAAATTGTCCGCCGTCTAAATCAGGTGGCCGACAACGAGGAACACAGCCGCAAGCTCAGATTAGCCGCGCTACGCAAAGTGATAAGCGAGCATACCTATGCTCAGCGTTTGGCCTATGTCGCATCCAAGGTCAGCGGCAAGGCATTAGAACAATCATTGCCACACATTGCGGTGCTCGCCCATGCGGGGAGCCAGATTGAGCTAAGGGCTATACAGACACATTATCAGCGCCAACGTTATGCCAATACCTCACTGTACGTTGTCGTAGGTGATGGGATGACCCCACCGGTGAGTGATGATGCCCGAGTACATTCTTTAAATAGTGAACAAGCCAAGAATATTGATGTTGACGGGTTAGACAATAAGGCCGACCTGATAGCCGGCATGATAGCGGAGGACTATTACGGCCCCAACTATTTAGAGGATATTGCCTTGGCCACGCGGTATACGCAGGCGGAACTGATCGGCAAAGCTGCACGGTATACCTGGGAAGGTGGCGGATTCCAGCTCAAGCAACCGGACGAAGCATATCACCAAGTGCAGCGCCTGCCGGCTCGCGCTGCTGCCATCCGGCGTCATGTTATAGCCAAGGTAAATGTATGGGAATGGGCAGAATCGCTTGGCACCCGCCGGCTGCGAGCTGACCATGGCTTGGCAATCGACGAGTTCAACTACTGCGAGCACGGCGCTGCTGCCGATTCAGCGCTGGTAAGAGAAAAAGTCGATGACCTGCCCGGTCTCAATACCGGAATTGCTATCGACAGCCTGTTGGAAAGAGCAGAACGCATAGAACCGGAAAGCAACCGTCAGGATGATTGTCCAAGGCTGACAGGCAAACAGTTGGCAGGAGACTTTGGCAAGATGCCCAGTAACGCTATTACGCTGGCAGTGGACGGCCAAAGTTGGCTGGTTGGCTCCACTCTGCCGGACGGCAAGCATGAATATCTGTATGCCACTGCAGACCACAGTCTCGACGAACTGGGCTTCACCGATCAAGTAAAGATATATCTGGATGTCACTCCGGGTCTTAACATTCAGTTGGTCATCCTCTTCCTGGACGCCCGGAACCAAAAAATCAGCCACATCATCAAAAATGCGAATCGCAACCAGGAAGCGGTCATTCCGATCGGTACGGAACATATCCGGTTTGGGCTGCGCTTCTATGCAGGGGGCAATGCCGAAATCAGGGCGCTGCTCTTGGGACACGCCAACCTGCAGCCGGCTGAAATAATCGGCCAGGCAGAACATTTGCTCCTGACCAATCAGTATCCGTCATATGGCGATCTGTACCGCAATGCATTTGTCCATACCCGCTTGCGCGCGTATCAATCGCGCGGTGTGCGATGTGATGTATTCAGACTGCGCCCCGACGAGGCCGTCTCGTATCATGAGTTTGAAGATGTCAATGTTATTACTGGCTCCCAAGAGGCGTTGCACCAGATGCTTTCCAGCGGTCGATACAAGACCGTATTGGTGCATTTCCTAGATCCGGCGATGTGGGACGTGCTGAAACAGCATATCGAACGAATCAAAGTACGCGTATGGGTGCACGGCGTTGAGATACAGCCGTGGCATCGCAGAGATTTCAACCATGAAACCAAAGAGCAACGCGTCGTCGGCAAGATCCAGAGCGAAAAGCGCTTGGCATTCTGGAGAGAACTGCTCCAGCCGGTTCCAGCCAACCTCAAACTGGTGTTCGTGTCCCGCCACTTTTCGGAAGAGGTAATGGAAGATCTAGGTTTCCGCATTCCCCAATTGCATTACACGATCATTCACAACCCTATCAATACCGATGTATTTCGCTATGAAGAAAAACCTCTGGACCAGCGAAAGAGGGTGCTTTCCATTAGTTCCTATTCAACTCGAAAATATGCCAATGATCTTAGTGTCAAGGCCATTGAGTTGCTGTCGAATAAGCCGTGGTTTTTCGACATGGAATTCCGGATGATAGGGGATGGGCCGTTGTTCGAGAACACCGTCGCCCCGCTTCGAAAATACAAGAACGTGTATATCGAACAGCGTTTTCTAAACCGTGACGAAATTGCGGCTCTCCACAAAGAATACGGGATTTTTCTGTGCGCAACCCGTTGGGATTCCCACGGCGTTTCCCGTGATGAGGCCATGTCATCTGGGTTGGTACCAGTGACCAACGCTGTAGCAGCAATTCCTGAGTTTGTTGATGAAAACTGCGGGGTTGTGGCGCCGGCAGAGGATGCGGAAAAGATGGCGCAAGGCATTTCAACCTTGCATGAGCACCCTGAGCGATTTGCCGCTATGTCAAAAGCGGCAGCAATGCGTGTTCGGGCGCAGAGTGATGCTCAGCGGGTCATTGGTGCTGAGCTTGCCGTTGTATTAGACGATTCGGAGCAGATTAGATAAATGATCTACCATCAATTCTAACCGGGAGTGTCTCGAAGGTGTTCACACAATACGAGCAACATCTCTATGTTGATTCAAAGGGAGCTTTCCCTATTCGCTGGCTGAGGATGCTGTCTATACAAAATATCTCGCTCATACTAGCGCTGGCTGTCAGCATCGCATCACCGGCACAGGGGACCGCGCAAGATGTCCTGAGAATCGATCAAGTCCTGTATTATGCAGTTGGATGGAGAGTGAATGAGCCATCGCCCCAAAATGTGCTTCAACTCGGGGTCGTGTTTCGGTGCGGTGTTGCTTGGTGCATTGAATATGAGGAATTTCCCGGGAAGGACAATTTGCCTCGCACGCCATTGCCCTATAGACATGAGATGGCCGCACCATATGGTAATCACCACTGCACCGATGAACACCTTACAACTATCCATGGTGTCATCCATAATGATTTGCCGGCTCGGGTAATAGACAATGGACGTGGCTTTGTTTTACGGGCAGGTATTTACGAGTACACCTGGGAACGGGACACATCCCCAGCGGGTGGATTTGTTCTTGTTAAATCGGGCGGCACCGGTAGCGACGTGGTGTTTGGGCAGCCCATCGGGTTCGCCTATGAATCCGAGGACCAGACGGGGCGGCAGATTCAACCCGGCGACTTGAGCGCCTACTTCGATGGTGAGATTGCCCACAAGGATATGCTCATGGGCGTCATGGATGACTGGTCACAAAAACAGTCACGTCTATATTTGAACAAGTTTAGTTCATCTTCTGTTATTCCGCTAATGGGATTCGACCAGCCTGGCCTTCCAGATGTTGTTCGCAAGTACAATAAGCCGATGATGTGGGTGCATAATAGCGTGCTGATTCCCCAGGCGATTTCGGGACGGTTAAATTATATTCTTCACGAGTATGGCCATGATTTTAACGCCAATGGCTGCTTTGACGATTTCGGGCACAACAAACTGTTGTTGCCAATACTTCATGGCGGTTTGATATCCGCACTTGTCTATATCGAGTACACCCCCGACCCACGTGACGGCGTGCCGATGATATCCGTTGGCAGGTATTTTAGGAAACAATAATAGTAGCATTATGAAAACTCCTACCAGACTTTTAGGTTTTGGAAGTTGCGTATCAATAGACATCCTCAATTACCAAAACTACAATATTCAGATGGTGCTGGTTGATTCTCGCGAACAAGCTTAGGTGCCTCGAGGTTCTTAATCGTCTACTACTCAACCAGGTGTTCTGGGGTGCACCGACTTAAACGGAGTCAACTTCGAGCCGCACTATTCAAGCAGGCAAATTGATTCAGCAAACCAGTTCCTTGATCGGATGTACCAACGTGTCAGTGCCGATATTCCACCCGAGCAGTTCTTAAGATTCGATCATGGGTTAATGACGGGATCGATCGCACACACATGGGGAATCAGCCCCCTTCATTATGTCGATGCGTATTACATTCAACAGTTGACTGTATCGTACGCTCATCTCTTCATGCCCCTGGAAGCTCTGAAGTACAGCGCCTGGCGGTGCTCCGTTAGCACCAGGTGACAAGCGAGATAAAAAGTTATGAATGCGAAAGCAAGCGACCGCAGTGTATGGAAGCTACCGTATAGATGATTATTATCGGATCGCTCTAATGAAACTCGAAAGTAAGAATCTCCCTCGTGGAACGATTGAACCTGCTGCTGCAACAACAGCCGCGAGTTCACTGCAACCACGTCAAGTGTTCCGTTCTGAAACGCGCTGGGGCCGTTCAGTTATTGAATGGCCATCGCTTGATGCCTTCCTTGCAACAGCAGAGGTTCAAAGCGGTGTCCACTCCGTGCCGATTGGCGAGTTCGCCGGAAAGCAGATCAACTATGATTTCTTGCTCACCCCAAGACCTGGGACGGTATTACTGTGCCACTTTCATGCAAATACACCTACACCACGAAACAACGATCTTCCCCTCTTCACGGGCTTGGGCGTTACAGATTCGATAACAACATCCATGTTTATACCTTCCGACCCGGCACTTGCACTTGATGCAAATCTGGGCCTCGCATGGCATTTTGGGTGCGAAGGAATCCATCTCCAAGCCATTACGGTCAGCATCGTGAAGAAACTTAAGACAATCTTGCATGCGCCGCGCGTTGTGACATGGGGTGGTTCGGGCGGCGGCTTTGCAGCAATCAGGGTCGCGAAAGATATACCGAATTCGATTGCGCTGGCCTGGAACCCGCAAACCAACATAGCGAAATATGTCCCAGATCCTGTAAATCGTTATCTACGAATAGCATTCCCGACTATCGCAGCCGGCGGCACCTTTCCTTCAGACAGAGAGCAATTCCCATCGCTTTGCACCAATGAATTTGTTGCTGGTTATCAAGGACGAATTCTCTACCTGCAAGAACGGACTGACTGGCATGCTAATGCACACCTTAAGCCCTTTCTTGCAAGTTTCTGCGGAAAAGCACTTAGTAACATCGATGACTCTTCGAATTTCTCTGGCTTCGTGACCGATCAACTGTATCTCCATCTAGGCCACTGGGGAGACGGGCACGTCCCACCGAGCAAAGATGTCCTCGCAAAGGTCTTGGGACTACTCTCGGACGTCACAACGAATTTAGATAATCTTGAAAACTTGGCATGCTTAATATGAATGAAATTCTTGCAATACGAATTGGTCACCGGATGCTGGTAGTAGGTCAGGATGTTCTCGATGTGCCGGCGAATCGTCTCCGCCGCCTTCAGAATGAGTTGCAGCCGATTCTGCGTCGCCCAGAAGTACCACCGTTTCCAGAATTTCCAGCCTGCCGCGAGGTAGACGTAATGCCAGCGTCGACGCTGCGCCTCTTTGACGGCGCCCGCCCGCCCGACTTCCAACTCCCGGCGCATCAATGTAGTGAACTCCTCGCCCCGCCGCTCCGGAACGTGCTCTTGGCTATAGAGCCAGTCGCCTGACGCTATCAGTTCCCGGTGCTCCTACTTGCGCACTGTGTCCACCGCCTTGCCGACATGACCCATGACGTGGAAGCGGTCGAAGACGATCTTCTCAGCCGCCTCGGGCACCCGCGCTCGCGTCGCCTGAATGTCGGGCTCCCCCATGTCCGCCGCCATCGCCTCAAGGCCGTCGAGTTACTCCGGTGACAGCCCCGCGTAGTAGCCCTCTAGCAGGATGCTGAAAAAGTCCGCCAGCGGCGTTCTCGCTTCGCTCAGAGGCTCAACGTACCGAAGCGTACGCCTTCGCCTCTTCGCTCGCTGCGGCCTTGCTGGGCGGCCTTTTTGAGCATCCTGCGCGGTGTTCTCCTGTTGCCCTAGATGTGGGGGCCATGGAATTTCCACCGTGCCACAACAGTTTTCCGCAGACGCCTAGTTCAGAAATGCAAGATTGTTTGACAGGTATACGTATGTGCTCTAGCTTTCATCATATAGCCATACAGTGCGTGGGGATGTTTCCATCCCGGCTTATACGATTGCAACGACAGCAGGCAGCGGGATAGGCGCTCCAAGAAGACAACTGATGGAAATTAGGTCGATATCATGGCTGACGAAGTAGTTCGAGACCCTGATTCAGGAAAGGTTGACGACGTCTTAAGCCAAGGCATCAACTCTTTCTCAGGGAAGCATATTTTGCTGCTTCAAGGTCCATTGGGGCCATTTTTCAGGAGGCTGTCCCGCGATTTGACGGCAAGCGGAGCGCGCGTCAGCAAAGTCAATTTTAACGGGGGAGATTGGTTATTTTACCCAACTGGTGCAATCCAGTTTAAAGGTCGCATGGAAGAATGGCCTGAATTTTTGGCGAAGCTGTTGGCCGAACAAGAAATTGACATCGTGCTGATGTACGCAGATTGTCGGCCGATTCATCAATGCGTCCGGGAGCAGGCCGAACGTTTGGGTGTGGAACTGGGGGTATTTGAAGAAGGTTATGTGCGTCCTGACTACATCACCCTGGAGCAGGGGGGAATTAATGACTATTCCTCGCTCCCCCGAGGGAGAAACTTTTATCTACAGTCTCCCGTCAAGGAATCCAGCCCTCCCCTCTCAGTGGGCCAGGTATTCTGGCATGCGGCGCTATGGGCAGTGCTGTATTACCTGGCGAGTTCCATCTTGAAACCCGTATTCCCTCACTATCGTCACCATCGCCGATTGGCGGCCCGTGAGGCCTTGCCGTGGATTCGAGGTATCTGGCGCAAATACTATTATCACATTAAAGAACGTCATGTGCGGCATCGATTGCAGACAGAATGTTCCAACCGGTTTTTCCTTGTGCCGCTGCAAGTCTATTACGATTCCCAGATGCGTGTGCACTCACAATATCCTTCAGTAGAGTCGTTTATTCACGATGTGGTGTCGAGCTTTGCAAGGAACGCTGACCCAGACGTGTCTTTGGTGATCAAGCATCATCCCATGGATCGGGCCTATCGAGACTATGCCCAACTGTGTGAAAGCTTATCAGAAGGCTATGGTCTTCAGGGACGTCTCCTCTATGTGCATGACTTACAGTTGCCCACCGTATTGAACCATACCCGCGGCGTCATTGTAGTGAACAGCACGGTGGGGCTCTCTGCATTGCTGCACCACGTACCGGTGAAGGTCTGCGGTCGGGCGATTTATGACATTCCGAACTTAACCTATTCGGGGCGATTGAAGGATTTCTGGAGGGAAGCGACTTCTCATAAACCCAACCCCAAAACACTTCAGAGCTTTCGTTCCTACCTCATTGAGCACACTCAATTGAACGGAAGCGTGTATAAGCGATTACCCGTTGAGGACTCACGGGCAGGGATAGTTTGGAATCCATCGCTGTCGCTACTGTCCGTCTTAACTGAAAAGAAAGCCGGCGTGAGCCATTTACATCTTCACCCGAAAAGCAATCTACTGCCCGACCCAGAAATAGACGTATCTTTTGCTCGATACGCGGCGGCCAGAGAGCGGTCTTCCCGTAAGCGCGGGAACGAAAGACATTATTGATGCGCACATCATCATTAATAGCATGGACGGTCTGGAAAGCCCTCTTCCTGCGAGAGACGGTTGCTCGCCTGTCGGCGAGACGAGCGGCATGGGTGTGGATCCTCCTTGAACCGCTTGCGCAACTCATCTTCTTAAATGTGCTGTTTGGAGTTGTTCTGCAACGACTCATATCTGGCATCGACGGCGGCCTCTTTATCTCAACAGGCGTACTCGGATTCTCCGTCGCACGGAATACGGCCATGCGGCTTAAAGATGCCATCCATGCCAACGCCACACTCTTGACCTACCGGCAAGTACTCCCGGTCGATACGGTATTAGTGCGCGCTGCATTAGAGGCCGTGGTGTTTATGGTCAGCGCCTTGTTTCTTTTCACAGGACTTGGCCTATTGGGGTACCAGGTAATTCCCCACGACTTCTTGCAAGTTATGTTGGCCTTCGCGGCACTGTGGCTGGCCGGTATCGGCCTGGGGCTGATACTTTCCGTTGTGTCTCAGTTAATTCCGGCCGTGGGGAAAGTGGCGGAGATGGTGTTTCTTCCTTTGTATTTTTTGTCCGGGGTCATGCACCCGGCTTCGGCGATACCCCCCGCCTATCAAAGCTGGTTCCTGCTGAACCCCTTTGTTCATGGAATTGAAACCGTTCGGACCGGATTTTTCCCCCAATACTACACGATCCCGGGAGTGAGTATGGGGTATCTGTTGGGCTTTGCCATGTTCACTGTATGTCTCGGACTTGCGCTCCATGTTCGATTTGCCACGAGGCTCGTGGCCCAATGATTATTGTGGACGAAGTCTACAAGCGCTATCGAACTGACCACGGAGTCGGCAAGTGGGTGCTGCAAGGCGTGAGCTTCACGATCCCGCCCAAAGTCAATGTCGGACTAGTCGGACGCAATGGGGCAGGTAAGTCCACACTATTAGGGTTGATCGGCGGAACCGATACGCCGACGCGCGGCCGGGTTGAACGCCGTTGCCGTGTCTCATGGCCGATGGGATTCGGCGGGGGCCTGCAGGGGTCTCTGACCGGACGGCAGAACGCCAAATTTGTCTGCCGTATTCACGGCCATGAAGCAGACTTGCCCGACCGCCTTCGCTACATCGAGGACTTTGCGGAGCTGGGAGAGGCGTTCGACGAGCCCATTAAAACGTACTCGTCCGGTATGAAGTCCCGGCTGCAATTTGGGCTCTCTCTGGCATTTGACTTCGATGTGTACATCTCGGACGAGGTAACCTCCACCGGCGACGCTAGGTTTAAGGAAAAAGCGGCGGCGGCTTTCAAAACGCTCGCTGATCGAGCCGGTCTGATCATGGTTTCTCATGGGGAAGGCACCCTCAAGGAGTTTTGCACGGCTGGTATTTGGTTGCACGAGGGACGAGCCTACTGGTTCGACAGTATCAATGATGCGCTCAAAGAGTACAAAAAATGTCCCAACCCATGATGCCGCTACATTTCATTACACCGGACCAACACCAACCAAGCGCCGCTACGCTTTCGACAATCCCCACGTCCACCGGAAGGCGGTTCAAACCGTTTCGCGGGAAAGGCTACACTTTTTGGCTGGCACTTGTCCTCTGCATACTGGCAATCATCTATTGGGGGCTCGTTGCGTCAGATCGCTATGTCTCGGAAGCCCACGTCATCATTCAGCAGACGGATACGCCAATGAATCAACCGATGGACCTTTCGAGCCTCCTCGGCGGGTCTGGCGCGCCCAACCGAGGAGATCAACTGCTTCTTCGCGACCATCTCTTGTCGGTCGACATGCTCCTGAAGCTGGATGCGGAACTGGACTTGCGAGAACACTACAGTGATCGACGCCGCGACCCAATCTCTCGCATGTGGTCTGCGGACATGTCCCAAGAGTGGTTTCATCGATATTATCTGTCCCGGGTGAGTGTGGAATTCGATGAGTATGCGGGCGTGCTCGTTATTCGCACAGAGGCCTTCAGCCCGGAGAAAGCTCGTGCCGTCACAAGCATGCTGATAGAAGAAGGACAGCGCTACATGAACGGGGTGGCCCGCGGGCTTGCCCAGGAGCAAGTCTCCTTTATCGAGAAGCAAGTCGGGCAAATCAGTGAACGTGTAATGCAGGCTCGTCAGGCGGTCTTGGCCTATCAAAATGAACGCGATTTAGTTTCTCCGCAAGGGGCGGCTGAAAACGTCTTCGCCATTATCAACCAGCTTGAAGGACAACTCACCACACTCAAAACCCAGCGCGAGGCCCTCTTGGGATATCTTCACCCTCGGAATCCCTCCGTGATCGAGCTCGATTTACAAATCGCAGCCGTCAAGAAGCAGATTACGCAGGAGCAAGCCCGCCTGACGTCCTCCGGACATCAAACGCTCAATCGTGCGATTGAAGAGTTTCAGCGGCTGCAGATGAACGCCGAGTTTGCACAGGATATGTATAAGACCGCGTTGGCGGCTTTGGAAAAGGGACGAGCCGAATCCCGGAAAACCCTCAGGATGATGTCGGTGCTCCAGAGTCCCACACATCCCCAGTACCCGATGGAACCGCGCCGAATCTACAATACGGTAGTGTTTATTGTGGCAACGCTCATGTTGGCCGGCATCGTCGGTCTATTGAGCACCATCATTCGAGAGCATCGAGACTAACCCATGCACTATCTACTCATCCTGCTGATGGCCCTCGCGTTCTCAAGTCCTGCATGGGCGCAGAATTCCAATTTCCTGGGTAGCATCTTTGGGCAACCGGGAGGAGGGCAATCGGGAGGAGGGCAACCCGGAGGAGGCCAACTTCAGCCAAACCAATCGACGCACGGGAAGACAACTCCTCCGTCAGGGAAAGCAACCCTTCCTGCATCCACCCCACCGCCAGAGTCGGTGGGACAGATTTCTCCAGAACCGCAGCAACCAGCCGACACCGCCGCGAATCTTAATAGCCAA
>Ga0334722_10005949_pt1 | contig 12190 bp, 14 predicted proteins | sample C3_bottom_MG_FD_207210 | JGI IMG/M metagenome (GOLD analysis project Ga0334722, IMG submission 207210) | Sediment microbial communities from Yellowstone Lake, YNP, Wyoming, USA - C3_bottom | ecosystem: Environmental > Aquatic > Freshwater > Lake > Sediment | place: USA: Wyoming | collected...
GATCGGCGTAGCCGAGCGCCATGCCGCAGACCAGCATCTGGTCGGGCCGGAAGCCCAGTTCCTCAGCGATGACGCGGTGGAACTGGGTGAAGGCGGCCTGGGGGCAGGTGTGCAGGCCCCGGGCGCGCGCCGCCACCATGAGGTTCTGGAGGAACATGCCGTAGTCCAGCCAGCTGCCCACCTGCATGATCCGGTCGATGCTGAAGATCAGGCCCACGGGCGCGTCGAAGAAGCGGTAGTTGCGGCCGTGCTGGTTATGCATCTTTTCTTTGTCGGCCTTGGCGATGCCCAGGAGGCCGTACAGGTCCCAACCCACCTTGCGCCGCCGGTCGAGGTAGGGCGAGGTCCACTCCTTCGGGTAGTACTCGTATTCATGCTCGTGCTTCGCCAGCTCGGCGGGATTCCGGTAGATGGCCAGGATGCGGTCGGAGAGGCGCGCCTTGGCCGCGCCCGTCAGCACGTGCACCTGCCAGGGCTGGATGTTGGTGCCCGAAGGGGCCCGCGAGGCCACGCGCAGGATGTCCTCCACCACGGCCCGGGGCACGGGGGTGGGCAGGAAGGCGCGCATGGAGCGACGGCTGGTGATGGCGGCATCGACCGCGGCGGTGGCGGCCTCCGTGGGCGTTTCGAACAAAGTCACGCGATCCGTCCTTTCGAGAGGGCTCATTTCAGCCCGTGGTTCGCCTTGAACCCCGCCCATTCGCCCTTGGCCTTGAGGAAGGCTTCGACATCAGGGCAGAGGAGGAAGGGGTTGTACCGCCGCTCCCATTCCATCGTGGAGCTGGGCCGGGCGCCATAATCATGGCCGGGCCAGAGGGTCGTGTGGGGCGGCCACTCGCGCAGCAGGCGCTGGAGGCTGTCCCATTCGGTACGGCCATCGGCCTCGGTCTGGGTGCCCCCGACCTTGCCCACGAACAGGAGGTCCCCGGTGAAACCGGCGTCCTCGCCCTCCACCAGGAAGGCCAGATGGTCGTGGTAGTGGCCGGGGACGTGCCAGACGCGGATCGCGTAGGCCCCGAAGGGGACGCGGTCCCCGTCCTTGAGTGTGAGGTCGAGGGCTCCGGGATGTCCCGGGCCACCCGCCACCAGGGCCCCCGTCAGCGCCTTCGCCCCCTCATTGCCGTTGGAGTGATCCGCGTGGCCATGGGTGTTGAGGATGTGGGTGATCCTCAGACCCTGGACTCGGGCCCGCTCCACCACGGCCTCGGGGGTGTAGGAGGGGTCGATGAGCACACCCACGCCCGCCTCCCGATCTCCAAGCAGGTAGCCGAAGTTGCGATCGCCCCCCACCCGAATCTGCTCGAAGATGAAGCGCATGGAAGCCCCCTGGGGCTCATTGTCCCCCAGCCGGAAACGCCGTGGCACCCGGCGGCATCCAATCCGCATTCGGAGGATCCATGCGGAAGAGGGGCATTTGGCTGGCGGTTGCCGCGGCGGTGGCGCTGGCAGGGGCTGCCCTGGCCTTCCCCCGCCAGGGACAGGTCCCGATCCCATCCGATCGAGAGGTGAGCGTGAACGTGCCCGACAAGCCGAGTTCCGACGAACTCAAGAAGAAGCTGACGCCCATGCAGTACCACGTCACCCAGGAGGCCGGGACGGAACCCCCCTTCCAGAACGAATTCTGGAAGGACCACCGGGACGGGGTCTACGTGGACGTGGTGAGCGGCAAGCCGCTCTTCTCGTCCAAGGACAAGTTCGACTCGGGTTGTGGCTGGCCCAGCTTCACCAAGCCCCTGGCCGCCGGGGACGTGGTCGAGCATCGGGACACTTCCCACGGCATGATCCGCACCGAGGTCCGGTCCAAGGGCGCCGACTCCCACCTGGGCCATGTGTTCGATGACGGCCCCCGCGACCAGGGCGGGCTGCGCTACTGCATCAACTCGGCCTCCCTCCGCTTCGTGCCCGTGGACGACCTGGAGAAGGAGGGCCTGGGCAACCTCCTGCCCCTGTTCGGCCGGACGGCCAAGGCTGCGCCTGCCCCGAAAGCGGACTCGGCCGAGGAGGTCGCCACCCTGGCCGGCGGCTGCTTCTGGGGGATGGAGGACCTGCTGCGCCAGCAGCCCGGCGTCCTCGCCATCGAGGTGGGCTACACGGGCGGGAAGGTGCCCAACGCCACCTATGAGCACCACGAGGGCCACGCCGAGGCTGTCCAGATCCGGTTCGACCCGGCGAAGACCAGCTTCGAGGCCCTGCTGCGCTTCTTCTTCCGCATGCACGACCCGACCACCCTGAACCGCCAGGGCAACGATGTGGGCACCTCGTACCGCAGCGCCATCTTCACCCACAGCGAAGCCCAGCGGCAGACGGCCGAGCGCGTGAAGGCCGAGGTGGACGCCAGCGGCAAGTGGCCGCGCCCTGTGGTCACGGAGATCACGCCGGCCGGCCCCTGGTGGCGTGCCGAGGCATACCACCAGGACTACCTGATCAAGCACCCCGGCGGCTACACCTGCCATTGGGTGCGTGACTAGGTCCGCCTGGGTCGCGGCGGGCATGGCATCCTTGTCCCACCGGACCTTTGCGGTCCGGACGGATCCTGGAGCCTCCATGCCTGGCAAGCGACATCCGGAGAACCGCCCCGACCTCCATGCGGTGGTCCAGGCTCTGGCCGAGGCCTCCTCGGCCCTCACGGAGGCGTCCCTGGGCTGTCGCGAGTTCCCCTCCCGCACAACCCTGGCCGCGCTGGTGGAGGAGCTGCGGGCCCTGCTCTTCCCGGGCTATTTCGGCGCCTCCGAGCTGAACGTGGAGACCTTGCGCTACCACCTGGGCGCCCGCATGGACCGGGTGCTCCACGGCTTGGCGGACCAGATCCAGCGAGGGCTGATGGCCTCGGATCCCGCTTGCGGCGACTGCGGAGAACGCGCCCTGGGTCTGGCCCGGGCCTTCCTGGCCCGGCTGCCGGAAGTGCGCCGTCTGCTGGCCACGGACGTCCAGGCGGGCTTCGAGGGCGATCCCGCGGCCACCAGCCCCGACGAGGTGCTGTTCAGCTACCCGGGCCTGCTGGCCATCACCAACCAGCGCCTGGCCCATGAGCTGCTGAAGCTGGGCGTGCCCCTGCTGCCCCGCATGATCACCGAGCACGCCCACAGCCTCACGGGCATCGACATCCACCCCGGCGCCCAGATCGGCGAGCGGTTCTTCATCGACCACGGGACGGGCGTGGTCATCGGCGAGACCTGCGTCATCGGTCGCAACGTGCGGCTGTACCAGGGCGTGACCCTGGGCGCCAAGAGCTTCCCCCTCGACGCCGAGGGCCACCCCGTGAAGGGCATCCCCCGCCATCCCGTGGTGGAGGACGACGTCATCATCTACTCCAACGCCACCGTGCTGGGCCGCATCACCCTGGGCAAGGGCTCGGCCATCGGCGGCAACGTGTGGCTCACCCGCAGCGTGCCGGCGGGCAGCGTCATCACCCAGGCCAACGAAAAGGATGGGATGCCCGCATGAGCACCCTGCTGCGCTTCCTCTTTTCCGCCATCGGCCTGCTGGTGGCCTGCGCCTTCCTGCCGGGCCTGGGCCATGGCACGTTCCTGGACCTGCTGATCGTGGCCGTGATCCTGGCCGCTCTGAACACCACCGTGGGCAGCCTCCTGAAGCTCATCGCCTTCGTGCCCGTGGCCTGCTCCTTCGGCTGCTTCAGCCTCGTCATCAACGGCCTGGTGTTCTGGCTGGCCGGGGCGCTGTCCTCGCGGCTCGGTCTTGGTTTCACCGTCTCGGGCTTCTGGGCCGGCTTCTTCGGCGCCCTGGTGAGCAGCGTCATCGCGTCCATCCTCGGCGCCATCTTCATCCCCAAGGACCGCCAGCGGCCCCAGGGACCGCCGCCGCCCATCAAGATCGTGAACTGAATAACAGCCCCACCGCGGTCAGATCCCCTCGCCTTTCCCTAGAAGTGCGCATACCGCCGATTCCGCAGCCAGACGGAGCGCTTCCGCGTCGGGGTAGGCGCTGGATTCCAGGGGCAGGCCCAGGGTGATGCGGTAGAGGCCGCCTCGTACGCGCCAGTCGCCCTTGGGCAGGATCTCCGGGCCGCCGTGGATGGCGAGGGGCACCACAGGCACGCCGGCCTCGAAGGCCAGGGCGAAGGCCCCCTTCTTGAAGGGCTGCAGGCGGCCATCCTGGCTGCGGGTGCCCTCGGGGAAGGCCACGATGCTCTGCCCCGCGTGGATGCGGACAGCGGCCTCCTCCAGGCTCGCCAGGGCGGCGTTCCGGTCCCGGCGGTCGATGAAGATGAAGTCCGCCAGCCAGATCACCCACCCCAGAAAGGGGATCCGCGCCAGCTCCCGCTTGGCCACGAACACGGGGCGGCAGGGCAGCGTGGAGATCATCAGCGGCGGGTCGAACAGCGAGGTGTGATTGCCGATGAACACGGCGGGCCGTTGGCCCCTGCGCAGGTCCTCCGGCAGCGCCTCCCAGCCCTCCAACTCGCGCCGGATGCCGAAGGCCCGGGCCGTGCCCCGGATGTAGCGGGGCGCCACCCACCAGAAGGCCCCCGGGCCGCCCAGGAAGGGCGCCAACAGGAAGCAGAGGCACACGGACAGGGCCAGCGCCAGGGCGCCGAAGATCCAGACCAGGAGAGGACGGAGAGACGGACGGGCCATCACCTACGGCTGCTGGGGCGGCAACAGCACGGCGTCCTTGAGGCGCACCGGGTACTGGGGCACTCCGGACTGGCCTTTCCGCCACTCGGTCCGCACCTTCTCGATCTTGTCCACGACGTCCATGCCCGCCACCACCCGGCCGAAGACGCAATAGCCGTAACCGTCCTCGGTCATGTCCCGATGGTCCAGGGCCTTGTTGTCCACGGTGTTGATGTAGAACTGGGCCGTGGCGCTATGGGGCGAGCCCGTGCGGGCCATGGCGATGGTGCCGCGGGTGTTCTTCAGGCCCGCCCGGAAGGTCTGGGGTGCCTCATTGACGACGGGCGCCCGGAGCGGTTTCTCGTCCAGGTTCTCCAGCAGGCCGCCGCCCTGGATCATGAAGCCCTCGATGACGCGATGGAAGATGGTGCCCTTGTAGTGGCCGTCCTTCACATACTGGAGGAAGTTCGCCACGGTCTTCGGCGCCAGGTCCGGCTCCAGTTCCACCACGATGGGGCCGTAGCTGGTGAGCAGCTGCACCCGGGGCTTGGCCACGGGTGCGGGCGTGGCCGCCGGCATGGGCGCGGGCGCCTGGACGGGCGGCGCCGGGACCGGCACCTGGGCGGACAGGGAGACCGCGAGGACGAGGCAGGACAGCAGCTGGGGCACGGGGTCTCCTGGGGCGTTCCCTTCCATTCTGCCGCGAACGCGGAAGAAGTCCCCGGTATCGTTGTCCCATGCCGTTCCTCGACCTCCCGCCCTGGATCCTGAGCCTCTTCCTGGCGCCCTTCGGGTTGCTGCTGGGCTCGTTCTCCAACGTCCTCATCCACCGGCTTCCCCAAGAGGCGCCCGAAGACCGCAACGTGGTGACGAAGCCCAGCCACTGCCCGTCCTGCAAGGCGAAGATCAAGCCCTGGCACAACGTGCCTCTCCTCGGCTGGCTGTGGCTGCGGGGGAAGTGCGCGGCCTGCGGCTGGCGCATCCCCGTCCGCTACCCGCTGGTGGAGCTGCTGGGCGGCCTGATCCTGGGCGGTGCGCACTGGCTCCTCCCCTTCGGGACGCTCATCTGGCTCAAGGCCGTGATCTGCGCCTACGCCCTGCTGGTGCTGTTCTTCACCGACTTCACCGAGATGATCCTGCCGGATGCGATCCAGTTCCCCCTGATGGTCCTGGGCGTCCTCTGCGCCCTGCCCCAGCTGGCCTGGCCCGAGACCCTGATGAAGGCCTGGGGGCGCGGAGACACGCTCATCCAGGCCCTGGCCTTCCACAACGGCCTCCAGCCCGGGCCCGCCTACCACGGCTTCGAGCCCACGGTCACCTGGCAGGCCAGTCTCCTGGGCCTGGCCATCGGCTACGGCGCCCCCGCGCTGCTGAACCTGGTCTACAAGGCCATCCGCAAGACCGACGGCCTGGGCATGGGCGACTTCAAGATGCTGGCCTGGCTGGGCGCCTTCTGGGGCTGGGGCCCCATGCTGGGGATCCTCTTCCTGGGCGCGGGCCTGGGCGCCGCGGTGGGCGTGCCCCTGATGCTCACCCGCCGCTCCGGCGGTCAGACCATGCTCCCCTTCGGCTGCTTCCTGGCCCTGGCCACACCCGTCGTCGTGTTCTTCGGGCGGGCGCTCTGGCTGGGGTACCTGGGGGTGGTGGGCTGATCGGCCCGGCGCCAACCACAAGCGGGAGAGAGCTGACCCGGCTGCTGGCGGGGCGGCTCCCTGTCGCTACACTTTGGGCTTTCCCTGCCTTCGAAGGACACCATGGCCTCCCCCTTCCGCGGAACCCCGCTCCCTGACGACCTCGGCCTGGGCCTCCAGGCCGGCCCCGGTCGAGGCATCAATAAGGACGGCTCCTTCAACGTGCATCGTCTGGGCCTCCCCCGCTTCCGGGCCTACGACCTCTACCACCACCTCATCACCATGGGCTGGGGCCCCTTCCTGGGACTCCTGTTCCTGGCCTTCTTTGTCACCAACGCCCTGTTCGCCCTCGTCTACCTGGGCATCGGGATGGAGCACTTCATCCGCCCGGGAGGCGGAACGCTCCCGGCCCGCCTGGAGGATGCCTTCTTCTTCAGCGCCCAGACACTCACCACCGTGGGCTACGGACAGATCAGCCCCAGGGGCACCCTCGCCAGCTCCGTAGCGGCCCTGGAGTCCCTCCTGGGCCTCCTCAGCTTCGCGCTGGCCACGGGCCTCCTGTACGGTCGGTTCTCCCGGCCCCAAGCCTGCATGCGCTTCAGCGCGATGGCCGTGGTGGCCCCCTACCGGCAGATCACGGGCTTCATGTTCCGCCTCGTCAACATGCGCAGCAACCAGCTCATCGAAGTGGAGGCGACGGTGAGCCTGTCCTTCGAGGATCCAGAGTCCGGCCTGCGCCGGTACTTCCTGCTGCCGCTCGAGCGCTCGAAGATCCACCTCTTCCCGTCCAACTGGACCGTCGTCCATCCCATCGACGAAGAGAGCCCCCTCCGGGGCATGGCCTCCGAAGACCTGCGCAAAGCCAGGGCCGAGTTCATCGTCCTCATCAAGGCCTTCGACGATACCTTCTCGCAGACCATCTACGCCCGGACCTCCTACACCGCCGAAGAGGTCCGGTGGGGCGCCCGGTTCCAGCCCATGACCTTCGCCGCTGCGGACGGCATGACCGACCTGGATGTGGCACGCCTGGATGCCCTGGAAGAGACAGGGACAGGCCTGGGTTGAGCCGGGGCCGTCAGGCGCCCTGGCTCAGTTCCATCAACACGCCGCCCGTCTCCGCGGGGTGGATGAAGGCCACGCGGCAGCCGTGGGCGCCGTTCCTCGGGGCCTGGTCGATCATGCGCACGCCCTTGGCGAGGAGCTGGGCCACGGCCGCGTCGATGTCGTCCACCTCGAAGCAGACGTGGTGGATGCCGGGGCCGCGCTTTGCCAGGAACTTGCCGATGGGGCCCTCGGGATCGGTGCTCTCCAGGAACTCCAAGGTGCTTTCACCCACGGGGAAGAAGGCCGTCTGCACCTTCTGCTCGGGCACGGCCTAGGTGTGGTCCGGCTTCAGCTCGAAGAGCCGCGCCATGCGCGCCATGGCCTCGTCCAGGCCCGGTGCCGCGATGCCCAGGTGGTTGATGCGCAGCAATCTCATACAGGCCCCCGTTTCCCCATTCTCCGGCATCGGCAGCCGGAACGGCTAGACCGAGGGCGTCCTTCCGGACCGTCCCGGGAAGACCTCGTTGGCGCAATCGGGACAGATGCCATGGGTGAATTCGGCGTCGGTGTGCTCGTTCAGATACGCCTCGATCTGGTTCCAGTAGCCCTTGTCATCCCGGATCTTCTTGCAGTGGCTGCAGATGGGAAGCATGCCGCCGAGGGTCTTCACCTCGGCGAGCAGCGCTTCCAGGCGCGCATGGGCGGCCCGCTGCCGGACCCAGGCCCGATGCATCAGCCAGGAGGCGGCCAGGGTCAGGCAGATGAATAGCAGCACCTCCAGGGTTTCCTGCATGACGTCCCCGCGCCATTCCGCCAGGAAATCCTGGTCAGCCAGGCCCACCACGATGTAGCAAGGCTGCCCCGAGACCCGGCGGATGGCGAAGATGCGCTTCACATGATCGAAGGGCGTGACGGTATGGTAGGTGCCGACACTGCGCCCGGACTGGGCGAAGGCCAGGAACTCCGGGGACACGACCCTCTGGCCGACAGCGGTTCCGGCACTCACGGGTTCCGGGTGGCGGGCGATCAGCCGCAGGTCCAGGTCCCGGAGGGCCACCGAGCCGCGGGCCCCCACATCCAGGGCCGAAAAGGCCCGGGTGAACTGGTCCAGGGAGATGACCGCGTGGGCCATGCCGGCGAAGCTGTGGTCGGGCCGCTCGATGCGGCGGGCCAGGACGATCACCCAGGTCCCGGTGAGCCTTCCCATCAGGGGTTTGGACACCACCAGACCAGCCTCGGGAACCTCCCGGAGGTGAATGAAATGCTCGCGATCCGACAGATTGACGGCGGCCTTCGCCCCCGCGCCGCTCCCGTGATCGACCACACCCTGGGCATTGGTGGTCCGGAGGGCCAGTATTTCCGGGGTCCTCTCGTGCTGCCGGCGGATGAAGGCATCCAGGTGCTGCTGGCCCTGGACGGGACCCGCGGCCAGGCGCTCGGCCTCCTCCTTCACCGCCAACACGGCCAGGTCGGCCTTGCTGAAGATCTCCCCCACATAGCGGTCGAGCACCAGGCTCAGGTTCTGGGCCGTGGCGACCGCCTGATCCTCCCGGTTCCGGTGGCTCTTGTAGAGGGAGATCCCCGCCATGAGGACGACGAAGAGGTTGAGGACCAGAACCCCGGCCTGCAGCCACAACAGGAAGCGCTTGGGGGCGAAGATCTGGATGGGGTGGTCCTGGGGGGGTGCCATGGGATCCATGGGAAAGGTGACCTGGAGATCCTAGCAACCTTTGGGGAGGCGGCGCCCCAGAAGGAATCCCGGCCTTCAGCAGGTTGGTCAGTGCTGGCAGGCGGGGGCCATGCCCAGCGTCACGGTATCGCCAGCCACCTGGATCTTGCCCTTGCTGCCCAGGAAGGCGAGGACGCCGTCGAAATCGAAGGCATCCCCATGGCAGTTGCAGTAGGTGGCCGCCGCGCCATGGGCGGCAATCGAGGCGGCACGCAGGTCCTCCAGGCGGCAGCTCCCGCCCTTTTCCACCAGCAGGGACAGCAGGTCGTGGCCGTAGAGGGGTTCGGACATGGTGGGCTCCGGTTCAGGAGTCGCGGCTCCTGAACTCAGTCTACCCGGGCTGGCCGTGACGGGGATCACGCGCCCTGAAGGGCCAGCCCCACTTCCCGCAGCAGAGGCTCGGGGCTGAGGTTGCGGAGCAGGTGGCGCAGGGCTCCCAGGGCCGCCTCCTGGGCAGGCCTCAGGTCCCGGGGCTGGTCCGCCAGAGGTTCCAGGGCCCCTCGCCAGGGCTCGAGCGCGGGAGCTTCGCCAGCGCGGATCCGCACCAGGTCTGCCAGCAGGCGCAGGAGCAGTTCCAGGGGCTGGCGCAGCTGCTCACCCTGGGCCAGGGGGGAATCCTTTTCCGGCAGCAGGGCCTGGCCGGCTTCACTGAAGGAGCGCCCACCCAGCAGGTCGAGCCAGGCCTCCACCTGGGCTTCGGCCCGACGGAAGGCGGCCTCCTCCAGGAAACGCAGGCTGCCCTCGCCCAGGGCGGTCCAGCGGGGACGGTCGGCCTCGGTCCAGCCATGCTGCACCGCCACGGTCCAGGCCTCGTCCCCGGCCAGGGGAGCGAAGGGGATGCGCTCGCAGCGGCTGCGGATGGTCTGCAGCAGGGCCTCGGGGCGGTGCGTCACCAGGATGAAGTGGGTGCCCACCGGCGGTTCCTCGAGGGTCTTCAGCAGAAGGTTGGCGCTGTTCTCATGGAGGCGGTGGGCCTCCTCGACCAGGATCCAGCGGTGGCAGCCCACGGGGGGCGCCAGGGAGGCCCACTCGATGACGCCCCGGCTGAAGCGCGGCTGGTGCTCGGAATCGAGGCCCTCGCGAACCTGGTCGATGCGGATGACCCCCGCCTTGCCCTCGGGGACGATGCGCAGCAGGTTGGGCAGCTCGAAGGGCAGGTCGTCGCCCATCACCATGCGGCAGCCCTCGCACTGGCCGCAGGCGTTGCGGCGGAAGCAGAGCTCGCGCCGGGCCAGCTCCAGGGCCACGCGGCGCTTGCCGACGCCTTCCGGCCCCGTGAAGAGCAGCGAGCCGCGGATCCGCCCCCCCTGGAGGCGTTCCAGGAGGCGCTGACGGAGGGCGTGATGGCCGGCGAGGTCGGGGGCGAACATGCGTAAGCCTCAGTCGATCACGAAACCGGCGCTGCGCAGGAGCGGGGCCACCCGGGCCCAGATGGCCGCCTCCACCTGATCCACCGGGTCCCGCGCCGGCACCAGCGCCACCCGGGCGGGCTGGGTCTGGGCGAGGATCAGGAAGCGGTTCCGCACCTTGCGGTGGAACTCCAGGGCAGCCTGGTCGAAGCGGGTTTCGGCGAATTCGGCGCCCAGGGACAGGTTGCGGACTTCCACCCGCTGGAGGGAGACCTCGGGATCCATGTCCAGCAGCACCGTCAGGTTCGGGCGCAGTCCCCGCAGCACCAGCTCGCTGAGGCGGTCCAGGTTGGCCTCGGAGACGCCGCTGGCGCCCTGGTAGGCCCGGGTGGAATCCTCGAAGCGGTCCACCAGGACCACCTTCCCCTCGGCCAGGGAGGGCCGGATCACCTTCTCCAGATGCTGGGCCCGATCCGCGTAGAAGAGCAGCAATTCGGCGTCCGCGCACCAGACCTCGCCGCTGGCATGGCGCTCCAGCAGCAGCCGGCGCAGCTCGCGGCCCAGGGCCGTGCCCCCCGGCTCCTTGGAGACCACCAGGGGCAGACCGAGGTGGCGCAACCGCTCGGAAAGCCGCAGCAGCTGGGTGGACTTGCCCGAGCCCTCCACGCCCTCGATGGTGATGAACACGCCCCGCAACCAGACCTCCGTCCGATGAGGATACCCGGCGGAGCGTCCCAGTGGCCCGCCCGCGGGTTTGGTCCAGGGTCCGCCGAGTGCTATCCTGCTCCAAACTCCAGGAGTTCCAGGTGGCCGAAGCGATCCATTGCCCCAGCTGCTCCATCCGATACCGCCTGCGCCCCGAGCGGCTGCGACCGTTCATCCGCCGGGCCCGCTGCTTCTCCTGCGGCGCGGTGTTCCCCCTGAGCCTCGAAGTGCCGCTCCCGCCGCCCGAGGCCCCCGCAGCCACCGCCAGCTTCGATTTGGCGGACGTGGCCGCTGCCCTGGAGCAGATCCCGGTCGCGGCTCACGAACCAGCCCCCGCCGTGCCTTCCTCGCTGACCCTGGGCGACCTGGAAAGCACCGACGCCGACATCCTGGAAAGGACCCTCTCGGGCCTTTCCGTGGACGTTCCCGCCCAGCCCCTGGCCGAGCCGGCACCCGCTCCGCCGCTGGCCCCTGCCCCCCCTGCGGCGATGCTGCCTGAGGCCGGCGAGGACACCCTGACCGGGACCTACAGTTCGGCGAAGGATGCCATCAGCAAGCTGTTCGCGGGTGTTCCGGACCTGCCGCCGGCACCGAAGGCGCCCCGGGAACCCTCCTCCATGGACATGGAAGCCACCCTGTCGGCCCTGGAGGCCACCCTCGGGAAGGGCGGCGCCACGCCTCCGGGCCTGTCCTCCGCCGTGGACGGGGACGAGCCGACGTCTTCGGGGCACATCCCCGGGGACCCCCATGCGCCCTCCACCACCACGCTGCGCCTGTCCCAGGCCGACCTCCAGGCCGCCCTCCGGGCCGGCAAGCCGGAGCAGCCCACTGAGGCGCTCCGCCCCTCGGACCTGATGGCCCCCCTGCCCGAGCCGGTTCCCGCCGCCCCGCCCTTCCAGGCCCCGGCGGCCGAGGAGGCCAGCGCCGAGCGGCTGCGCCTGAAGATCGACGACGAGATCTACCCCAGCCTCACCATGACCCAGCTGACGGCCTGGATCGAGGAAGGGCGCGTGCTGGAATACCACCTGGTGGCCCGGCAGCACAGCGAGAACTGGCTGGAGGCCCACAAGGTCCCCGGGCTGCGCCCCGTCTTTGAGCGCCTGCGTCGCGAACGCGGAGGCTCGAATCCCAACATCGATTCCCCCATCCTGGAGATCG
>Ga0334722_10005950_pt1 | contig 12188 bp, 16 predicted proteins | sample C3_bottom_MG_FD_207210 | JGI IMG/M metagenome (GOLD analysis project Ga0334722, IMG submission 207210) | Sediment microbial communities from Yellowstone Lake, YNP, Wyoming, USA - C3_bottom | ecosystem: Environmental > Aquatic > Freshwater > Lake > Sediment | place: USA: Wyoming | collected...
TTGAGTTTCTTTTGTGTAAGTGCAATGATTTTAATTCTGAAAATGTAACCATCTTTTGTCTTGTAATCTCCTATGAAAGTAATCAAAGAAGAACCACGTCTTACAAGACTTCGCAAAAATTCTTTTGCATACTCATATCTTTTGAAAATGGTTGTTGCAGTTTCTCCTTCCACCTTGTTTACCTGAAAATATAATTTGTATTGATGCTGCGAAGGATCACCTTTTACAATATCAAACAAAGTAATCTCAATCACACGACCTATGGCGCTTGCATCATTGGTGATTGGAATGTAAGCTACTGGAACATTATTAAACGCAGAAGGAGCAAGTACTGTGACCCACTTTTTCTCTCTCCATTTGTCCTTTACTCTTGCAGTCTTTTGACGTGCCAACTATGATCGACGTTTGAAGCCAAAATATAAGTTGTACGACTTTTAGATAGCGGCTTTACCAACATACTTTTGCAAAATCTTTGGTATTGTAATGTGTCCATCTTTTGTCTGGAAATTTTCTAATATCGAGACAAGGGTTCTTGACGTAGCTACTAGTGTGCTGTTTAATGTGTGAAGATATTGTGGTTGATCATTTGTTCTATCACGAAATCTAATCTTGAGTCTTCTTGCCTGAAAATCAAGACAGTTAGAACATGAGACAATCTCACGATAGCTGTTTTGTCCTGCCATCCATGCCTCAAGATCATATGTCTTTGCAGAAATTTTTCCAAGATCCCCACTTGATAAAACCACTATCCTATAGGGAATCTCGAGCTTTTGATAAAATTCCTCTACAATTGATAGCATTTTTTCATGTTCTTTCCATGACTCTTCTGGTCTTGAAAAAACAAACTGTTCAACTTTTTCAAACTGATGAACACGAAAAATCCCTTTTTGATCTCTTCCATGAGCACCAGCTTCTTTTCTAAAACAAGGGCTAACACCAGCATATCTTATTGGTAAACCCTTTCCTTCTAAAATTTCATCAGAATACATAGATGCTACTGCATGCTCTGAGGTTCCAATCAGATATAGATCCTCTCCCTCAACTTTGTAAATCACATCTTCAAAATCATTTGCAATAATTGCTCCTTCCATCGAATTACGATTTATAATATATGGTGTTTGAATAGGAGTATAATTTTTCTCAGAAAGAAAATCTAGTGCATAGTGTATCAAAGCTTGATTTAGCTTTACAAGATCATTTTTCAAATAATAGAATCTGGCACCGGCTACTTTTGCAGCTCTTTCTAAATCAATAAGATCAAGATTCTGTGATAAATCTATGTGGTCTTTTACTTTAAAATCAAACTGCGGGATTTTCCCCCATTTTCTTATTTCCTTATTTGTGGTTTCATCTTTTCCGATTGGAACTGATTCATGAATAAGGTTGGGCAATGTAAGTGCAAGTTTCGTATAATCAGATTCTGTTTTAGTTTGAATAATCTCAAGTCCTGACAAAGTTTCCGAAACCTGTCTCATTTGTTCTATAAGTGATGTTGCATCTTGACCTGATTTTTTTTCATGTGCAATTTCTAAGGAAATGTCATTTTTTTTCTTGCGGAGCTCATCTGTTTTGATGATCATCTCTCTTCTTTCCTTGTCTAATTTTATAAAATCCTCAAGTGCAAAATCAACAGCTCTGTCCCTGAGCATCTTTCTTATTATGTCTGGATTTTCTCGAAGAATTTTAGGATCAAGCATCAACCTGTCACTCTGAGTACAACTTGGGTTTGTTCAAGGACTTCATCAATAGTAGAGATCAAATTTCGTATATTTCCCTTACCTTGAAAAGTAAAGACAAGTGAGTTGTCAACATTTTCAATCTGAAATGAAAGATTCTCTGGGAAATCCACATTGTCTGGTTCTAATGCTTTTCTAATAGAATCTATCTTTTGTGGTGTTAGATTATTTAGAAAGACTTGAACCTTACATTGTAGTGACATTTTCTTCCAAGCAATCTAAAAACTCGTCTAATTTGGCTTTAGTTATTCTGGCTCCAGCAGCAGCATCATGGCCTCCGCCAACTCCAGAAACTTTAGCCGCACACGATCTCATTAACAAACCAAGATTGACTTCAGATTTGCATCCAGTGGATTTTCTAGATGAAAATTTAATTGAACCTTCATCACCGTTTGTTCTAAGTATGATTATTTTGCCAGTGTTTTTTTGTGAACCTCCTAACAATGAAGATACTGCACCTGTCATATTTTCTGGTACAAGACCCTCTCCATTTACCATGACATATTGACCATTGTCTACTACTCTCCAGCGTTCACTTGCAAGTGTATTCATATACGTTCTCAATAATGTTCGATATTCTAACAATATGCTTTCTCCTTCTTCAAGCATCTTTGTTCTATCTCCCATACAAATGGCAACTCCAACGCCAGCCTTACGAATTCTTCCGCAAGAATTCAGCATGGTAGAAAATTCTCTTGCATCTCGCAAGAAACTACGTTTGTCTTCGCCAGGAAGTGTGTAAGTGTAGCCAACGAGCTCATCCATTATCTCAGTTGCATTTTTAGTTGATGCAAATTTAGAAATTGCTTCAAGCAAATTTCTTTTTTCATCTTCTGTAAGTTCAGCTGGAACACGCCATCTGCTTCCTTCTTTCAATTTAATTCCTGAAGAATTTAACAAAGAAAGACAGGCATCACGATTCCATGTAAGGCCTTCAATAAAGGGGTGTGATGTAAATGCTAATGCGTCAGGAAGTGATCTAGTCTCTCTACCTACAAGCAATATGTCGAGATCAATTTCTACTTGACCATTTTTCTTTGCAGTGGAAGCAATTTCTAAATTAATTCCTGTAAATGATTTTTTTTCTCCTTGATCTTGTCTGTCACCTAGTGCTGAAACTACTGCAATCCAAGCAAGATCTGTATTTTCTTTATGCAGTGCTTTTGAAACTAAGTAACACATTCCGCCTGCAGAAACTTCACGACCTCCATCTATGTTGTATTTCCATGCATTGATTACACGCTCGTTATCAAATTCCTCTTTTGGGATTTGGTGATGATCAACAACAATCCAGTTGTCATCTAATGTTGCATCAATGTCTTTTGCAAATCCTCCACCGAGATCTGTTATGATGTGAAGATCACGAGAATCATTTTTGAGTCTCTCAAGCAAATTCTTACTAAACTCATTTACTGTACGGACTGTGCATTTGGCCCCCGATCTGATAAGAGATTTTGTAACAATACTTCCAGATGTAATTCCATCACAATCAAGATGAGTTATTACAGAAATGTTCTTGCCATCTTTTATGCAGTCAGAAACTTTGTCATGAAAATATGATAGTGCACTATCCAGATTGTTTGTCATTACTCAAGTTGAGCAATGACTGACTTATATTTCCAAGTTTTGGGTATGCGATCGATTTTTTTATAATATAGTGATAATCGGTGCACCTTTGCTTCTAACAGTTCCAGGGAACGAACGTTTCTTCTGTCAGAAGTGTGTGTCTTAAGATGCTTTTGTAATCCTAGCGCTTTTCTAACAATGTTATTCAGATCCTCTGGCATTTCTTGTTTGATTCCTTTTTGTTCAAGGATCTCAGTTATCGATTTTTTTGTTATCCATTTAACCAATGGAATTGCATATTGGTCACGAAGTTTTACTCCTATTTGGCTTGTTGTTAGGCCATCTTTTGCATATTTCAAAATAAGTTCCTCAATTTCTTGGACATTTTGTTTTACCCATGTCGGGGAAGTTGGTGTAATGGGTCTAGTTGAATGTGATTGGCCGTGCCTATGTGAATGAAGTCGTCCCATGTGTCGGTTGGTCTAAGGGCAAAACATAAACGTTACTTCAATTCTGGAAAATTTTTTGATAATTGACAAAAAAGTTAAATATCAAGGTAAGTCACTCTGTGACTAGGTGCATGATATGAATAAACCTATAGTAATTGGCGCAACTATACTGGCTCTCTTTGTAGCATCTACCTTCCTTCCAATGGCAGCTGCTCAATATGCAGGAGTCGGTGGAGGAGGAAAGGTCAACTTAGAGGAACAGTTAAAGCTTGCCAAAGCAAAAGTACAGAAAGCTGCAGAAAACCCAGCAACAGGTTCTGGTACGCCTTATCTTGATGCAAACGGTGTCATTGGTGGTTCTGCAGTAGTAGGCGCAGTATTTGGTGGAATTGCAATTGCCTTTGTTCTAAAAAGCAGAAGCGGCAGATTCGCAAAAGCAAAATAAACTCTTTTCCTTTTTATTATTTTTAATATATCTATAGATATCAATATCAGTTCTGATTGAGACAGAAATGTATATATCATACGTAAATTGTTTTCATACATGATGAGCGCTATATTCGGTTTGCTCGTAGGTATTCTGTCCAACTTTGCAGGCCAGATAGGTCCAGCTTATGACCCACTCTTTTATGATGTGATGGTCTACATATTTGGAACTATCATGTTTGCAGTATTCATACTTGGAATCATAGCATTCTGGTTGAGAGTACACGGTTTGGGTGGCGACACACGAGAAAGATGGGTTTCCGAACTAGACAAACACTTCGAGAAAGAAGGTATTGGTCTGATACCAGACAACGGTAAATACTGGTAAACCTTCAAATCTTTTTCCTTATTTTTCAATTCTATTTTTAATTTGGATTATCTGACTTTTTTTTACTTAAGATCCTGGTGGTAGAAAGTCATGTTCTTTTGCAGTATCTGCACCTTTGGTTACAAACTCTGCTTTGTAATGATACCCATCTACTAATTTGGTATTGATGTAGTCTGGCGACTCGACACCATTTACCAATATTCTTGATTTGGACTCATCCATATCTCGCATAGGAAATCCATCTTTATGATATGTAGTCCAAGTCCACAAAAAGTGACCTATCTCAAAAGGATATTCTTTTTCCCACTCTGCATAAATCACTCCATCATTTGAAAGCGTGTAAAGAGAATGTGTACAGCCGGGGGTTCTACCAATATTTGCAGGTATTTCTGCTTTTTCACCGTCAACTATGATTTCTAGAGTTGCAGAAATTTTGTACTTCATATCCAGATTATTAATACATTGTTTTAATGGATTGTCAGCATTAAATTGACTTTGTATTACCGTGCTTGCTAATCCCACAGATATTGCAATACCTGCAGTTATGGCAAGAAATCGAAGGGTTTGCTTGCGTTTTGCAGGGTCGCCCATTCCAGGCCAAATCATATGACTCCTCTGATAGCTTTAGTTATAATGATTTTGTCATTTGATATGCATGTGTTCTACAGAATGACAAACTACGGCTTGCGCTAAGTTATACAATTAAGAAAATGAAAAGGAGAGGGATTTTTAGATCACTTGCCACGGTCTGGTTGCAAATGTAACTACATAACCAACTGCGATAATTATCGATTGATATGCGATATTTCCATACGGAATTGGTTTTAGTATCTTTTCGCCTTCGACCACGACTGTTTGTCCTGGACCAAGTCCTGGACCAATTGAAGCAATGTTAAGTTGTGTATGCATGTGATAGACTCCTGGCTCAAGTGCTTTAACTACTAATGTGTAGTCAACAACACCGTTTCCTGGAATATCAAAGACATTGCCTGGCGGATCTCGTGATATGAACTCCCATCTGTTACCTGCGTTTGTTGATTCACCGAAAACAGAAAGCCATCCTCTTAGGTCGCGTTGTATGAGGCTTACCAAGGTACCTTTCACTGTCAGGAGTTCTCCTGTGTGCAGCGATTGTCTTGAAAATGTCTCATCTTCAATCCTAACAAAACGACTCTGGAGTTGTGCCTGTACACCGTGTGCTTCTGCCTGTTGAATCATTTGAGCAATTGTTGGACCTACTGCTCCTAACGCAACAAGCACACCAAGTGCTGCTACGATTAATTTTTTATTTATCATAGTCATGCCGTAACTATTTCATGACAGAAAGACCAACGATATATGTTTTACCATGGTTGTCAACATCAAAATAAAATCTTGAGGGAAAAATTAAGCTCATCACTAATGATTAACATCATTAGGGTATTTTTAGATGTTATATTTTTTACATATTTATTCTAGAACTTACAAAAATTTTTACAATAATAGGATACATTAATACATAAAATAAAGTGAAAAAGTACATCCGAACAATTCATACTTTATATATGTAATGAACATCACATGTAGCATGGCACAAATGCCGGCACTGATTCCAAAAGAAGTCGAAATCCAAAGACTGAAAAAGATTTGGATGATCGTCATCTCAATGGGATCTACAGCTGCATCCGTGGAAGTCGACAACTTTGTCGATGGTTCACTACATCAAACTTCTATCAGAGATAGTGCATTTACACCAGCACATTGGTGGCTCTACAGCCACTTTGTAGCACTACCATTAGGTTGGGGTGCTGTATCAATCTATGATAGAAAGGTACCAATTCTAAGGGGTCCAAACAACTCCATGAACACTGGTCTTAAGATGACCATTCTGGGTTATCTAGCAACCATGTTTACAATTGGTGTCAATGAAATGTGGCACTTCTGGTATGTGGAGGAAATCTTTGCAGTACCAAACCACTGGATGTTCAATATGGGTGTCGTCGTCGCATTCATGGGCGCACTTGCCTATGTAGTTAGAGTATATGCACGACTAGTCGAACTTGGAGCAGAAACCCCAGGTGAGAATCCATATGTTGCTGAAATGTACAAGATGGCCCTAGAAGGCAAACTGTACAGCAGATCCATCCCATAGAAAAGTACGCGCAAAAGCGCACTCTTTTTCTTATTTTAAATCACTTAACAGAAGTTTTTCTCTCAAATACCGGAAAGACTTAAAAGTATACGGATTATTATATTGCCAAATGACCTTACCAAAAGGATTCGGTTCTGGCGGTGGCGCAACTAGTTCTGACGTAAATAAGATGATCGGCAAGCGTGTCGAAAACATGATCGGCTTGTATACAGCTTCGTATCTAGCCGCTTGGTTAGCAACGTTTGCTGGTACAGCTGTTGGATACTTCTATTATCCATGGGCATATCCAGCTTCAAGTGGACACTATGCGTTCATTGTACTGACAATCATAGAGGCGATTGGTTACCTCTTCTGCGTAAAAGTAGGAGAAGAAGGTTCATCAAGAAATAGCAATGGTATAGTTGCTGGTGTACTAGGTGCTACTGCTGTAGCAACAGTACTGATCGTCACATACATTAACGGATAGAAAATATCCGGTTCAAACCTTTTTCTTGTTTTATCTTACTCAAGAGTATAGAAATCAGATCTGCAATTACGCATAAAATTTTATATATCACACCTATTCTCTACTGGATAATGGTCTGGCTAAGACGATGTACTCACTACTTATTCATAGTAGTGGTTGCAGTCAACTCTACATTGTTGACAATTAACGCTGGAGACTACATATTCTATACAGACTGGGCATGGACATCATTTGTGATATTTTCATTATCACAATCACTCATGCTAGCAGTCGGTGCAGCCTACTACCTTACGTTTACTGGAGTTCCAGGAACGGCAACTTACTATGCACTGATAATGACAGTGTATACTTGGGTTGCAAAGGGAGCATGGTTCTCACTAGGATATCCATATGACTTCATTGTTACACCAATCTGGATACCATCAGCAATGTTGATGGATTTGGTTTATTGGGCAACAAAGAAGAACAAGCACTCTCTCATCTTAATGGGTGGTGTGCTATGTGGAATGTCTCTGCCATTGTTTAACATGATAAATCTCATGCTGATCGCAGATCCGCTAGAGACTGCATTCAAATATCCAAGACCAACATTGCCTCCATACATGACACCTATAGAACCTCAAGTAGGCAAGTTCTATAACAGTCCAGTCGCACTTGGTGCGGGTGCTAGTGCTGTATTAACAGTTACAATGACAGCATTGGGTTGTAAACTGACTACGTGGACGTATAGATGGATGGCAGCTTGGTCTAAGTGGGACTAAACTTCCCTTTCCTTTTACTTTATTTTCTCTTCTAGCTAGTCTATACTAAATTTTGAAAAATCTGTCTCATCTTTTAGATTAAAAAATATTGCACACTGTGTGATCTTTTATTGTCAAACGATAGGAAATAAAATTTTGAAACTAATTCTTATTGAAACAACAATACAAGCAACTTCTAGCTTTTACGCCAAAACCATTTGTCAAGTGGGCAGGTGGAAAGAGACAACTCATACCGATATTGTCTCAACACATACCAAAAAAGTTTGATTCTTATTTTGAGCCATTTCTTGGCGGTGGAGCAGTTCTATTCCATTTGATTTCTGAAAATCCAAAAACCCGGTATTTTGTGTCTGATTTGAATTCTAATCTGATCCTTTCCTATGTTACGATTCGTGACAGAGTAGAAGAATTAATCTCTGCATTAGAAATACACTCTGAAAACTATTTCAAAAATCCAAAAGAATACTATTATCAAATACGAGAAAGCAATCCTAAAAACCAGATCGATAAAGTTTCACGATTGATTTTTCTAAACAGGACTTGTTTTAATGGGTTATACCGAGTAAACAGTAAGGGAAAGTTCAATGTACCTCTTGGCAAATACACAAATCCTAACATAGTAAATAGAGAAAACCTACTTACGGTAAGCCACGCTTTACAATCAAGTCATATTTCAATAAAATGCCAAGACTTTACAAAAACTCTTGAAGATGCACAAAAAAATGATTGTGTATATCTTGATCCGCCATACCAACCAGTAAGTCAAACTTCAAACTTTACTGGCTATACAAATGATAGCTTTGGCTATGAAGACCAAGAAAGACTATTTTTGGAATTTCAAAGACTAGACTCTAAGGGTTGTAAGGTAATGCTTTCAAACTCAAAATCAGATGAAGTCTTAGATCTTTTCGAAGATTATTCTGATAAGACAATAGAGATAAGCGCAAATCGCTTCATAAATTCAGATTCAAAAAAGAGAACTGGACATTCTGAGCTCTTGATCAAAAATTATTAAAGCTTCGAACGGGATTCGATCCCGCGACCTTTACCTTACCAAGGTAACGCTCTACCAGGCTGAGCTATCGAAGCATGACAAATTCGCTTTGTTGAAACCTTATTAACCTTACTTGATTTTGAAAAAATTTTTTTGTAAAACGTTTAATTCTGACAACTTTTAGCTAATAAAACGCAGGAGTCGCCGAGCCTGGCCAAAGAAGGTTAAGGCCTTTGGACGCGCGGGACTTAAGATCATAAAAATGGGTGATCCCGTCTCTTAGGGGTTCGTGGGTTCAAATCCCACCTCCTGCACCTTTTTTCTATTTTTGATGCTTGATTCCACGTGAATTTAGAACTTCGTAAACATCAGGAAGTGAAAATACAAAACCTACATGGAAACAATCTTTTTCTTCACACAACATGCAGAAGAGCTCACCATTTTGAATTGCAACTTCGGCAATTCTGTTTTTGATGTTATCTTTAAGAACTACTCTGTTATCGTCTACTGCAATCTTTTCTAGTTTTGGAGCATATCTTGCAAAGGTTTCGTCTTTTTGCATCAGATCTTCCATCATGTAAGTGATGTAACCTGCAAAACTATTGATGCCTTTCATTGCGAGGTCTTGTTTGTTCTTCCTGTAAATATCGTGAAACTTGTTATACACCGACTCTGAAACTGTTATTGATTTGAATCCTGCTTTTGGCATTTTACTAACCTATTACCGTATTTTAAAGTACACAAGTATTTAATGTTTCTGTGTTTGATATCGTCAAAATATGATCAAGTTGCATCAATATTGGATAAATTAATTCAAATGAAATATCATTAATCAGCTGACAAAAATAATTTGTATAACAATATGATTGAAATTCTAATTATTTCTGATTTGATGTTGATTTGATTTTTTCGAACTTTGGAATCATGCCTTTTAAGTATTTGGTATCATTTCTACGCATTTTTTATTTATTGAAATTGTATTGTTAAAGGAAGTGCGCTCGTAACTACAGACCATGCCAAAGTACCTGGCTAACAGTCGGGCATAATATCATGCCCACTGTTGGTCAAATTATCTGGTAATGCTTTATACCGGAAGAACATTTTCAAAATTTGTGACACGCGGTTATCAATCTGAAAAGATCAAAGAAAAACTAATTGACATTTTAAGAAATTCAAAAACAGGTCTTTCAGGTATTGAAATATCTACAAAACTTGGAATAAACAGAATCACCATGACAAAATATCTTAATATCTTTGCTGCAGAAGGACTTGTAAAGCAAAAAAATGCTGGGAGTGTAAACCTGTGGTTTATAGAAGCGGGAGTAGATCATTTTAATTTCCCTGCTGATTTCTTTCAAGTACAAAATAGATATTTGGAATATCTTCTCTCAGGAGAACATAGAGAAGCATATGCTCTGATCAGAAATTCGCTACATTCAGGAGCAGATCCAGTGAAGATATTGACTGAAGTAATTTCTTCAGCAATAGAATCAATTAGAGATTTGTATGACAAGGGAAAAATTGGTAAATCAGAAAAAAATTTTCTGGACGAAATAATTTCAAACTCTATTCAAATTGTTAATCTAACCGAAATAGATACTAATCCAAAAAAGAATGTTATTGTATTTTCTACTGATTCTGACAGTGTCCTTATAGCACAAACTGCTTCTGCAGCTTTTCACATCAATGGATGGAAAGTTTCACAACTTGGCAATATGTCATCTGCAATGGATGTTATGTTTGATATAGATTTACAAAAATTCCTAAACAAGATCTGGACAAAAAAACAAAGTTTAATGATAATAGTGATATTTTCTTCAACAGAAGGCGGTTCAAAATTCTTTTCTGAAGCAGTAAATGCAAGCAAGACAAAATTTGGTAAAGCATTACATCTTGTTCTTTGTACACCTTTAAAAAAGACAAAGGCCAAAGCAGACTTTGTATCAGAAGATCTAGAAACTACACTGCAATGGTGCCAGACAGTATACGAAAGTTCACAATCTTAGTTTTCTAAAATCTTTAGTATTTTGAATGGAATTTTTGTAAAATCTATTTCTCTTTCAGCAGATACTAACATGACATGTTCATCAATTGGGAAACTCATTACTACTGCTTTTTCTCTGTACGACATTGCAAATTTTACTGCTCCCAGTTGTTTGTCGAACTCTTTTCTCATTTTTGTTCTTAAAACAAGTTCCATAAACAACATCTCATCATCTCTTGTATCCTCAAGAGGTTTTTTGCCCTCTTTCATGCCTCCTGCAATAAGTCTGCCTTGATTATTTACCATGCCTGCAAATCTAATCTTTGAATCTAAATCCATGACTTTTTTACATAGTGCCTCAAAATCCATAACGTCTCATCCTCAATACTATTTTTTGTCTCATAAAATTAATTGTCAATGAATAATTATGATACACGATCTATTTATTGCGATCTCTTTCTATTATCTAAATATGGTCTTAGAAGTTGATTACAAAAAATCACTGGAATATTATAAACATCTTTCCTTATTCTGGACTGATATAGTCTATCTCATGGCAAGCAAACCAACTGCATTAACCTCTGCAGGACCAATGAGAAAGTTTGCTATGCAAGCAAAGAAACTCGCCACTGAAATGATAGAAGCAAATGAAGATCTGACGGAATTTAATACTAGACTTACTGAATACTACAAACAGCTTTCAGACACATGGATTGAAGCACAGGAAAAAGTTAACAAAAAAATTCCTGAAATCCCTCAGGACATGGAACATTTAGAAGCATCAAAACGCGTTTGGATCGATATATTTGAAAATGATTTCACACAACTTTTTGATTCGGAAAAATTTGGTGAGAACTTTGGGAAGCTAATATCTAGTGAACTTGAACTATCAAAACATTGGAATAATATGCTTTCTGTCTTACTTGAAACTGCAAATATTCCAACTAAAAAAGATCTTGATGACGTTTACAAAGAGTTACACTCTTTACGAAAAAGAGTAGGTAAGCTAGAAAAAAACGAAAGAGGTGCTTATGATGGAAAATGAACTAAAAATAGATCCAAAACTTGTTAATGAATTCTTCAAGTTTAACAAAAATATAATTGAAGCACCAAAAATGGTATCAGCACCAGATGAAATTAATCTTGAAATGACACCTTATGACGTTGCATATTCTGAAGACAAGGTTCGTTTATTACATTTCAATTCTACAACACAAAAACAACATAAAATTCCATTTGTAATAGCATATGCTCTGATAAATCGATACCATATTTTGGATATACATC
>Ga0334722_10005951_pt1 | contig 12187 bp, 8 predicted proteins | sample C3_bottom_MG_FD_207210 | JGI IMG/M metagenome (GOLD analysis project Ga0334722, IMG submission 207210) | Sediment microbial communities from Yellowstone Lake, YNP, Wyoming, USA - C3_bottom | ecosystem: Environmental > Aquatic > Freshwater > Lake > Sediment | place: USA: Wyoming | collected...
GTAAGCAGGAATGCGACGCGCACTAGCTCAGGCCGGCCTTCGGGCCGGCCTTTTGTTTATTCCCCTTCCCGCACCGATCCGTCCCATTCCTTCAAGTTCGCCGTAATGAACGAAATGATCTCTTCCTGCTCTTCCGTGCCGCGGTCCCTGATCCTGAGCGGTCTGCCGAAGGCGAAGTGGACCGGACGCGTCCGGTCTATTTTGCCGTAATCCTTCAGGATCGAGCCGTTGCCCCATGCGTCTGTCTTGAGCGCGAAGGGGACGATGGGCACGCCGGCCCGCTTTGCCAGCTTGATCCCGATGGAATTGAATGCAGCGGGATCGAAGACCAGGGAGCGGGTGGTCTGGGGAAAGATGATGACCGAGAGGCCGGCCTGCAATCGCGCGGCCCCGCCTTCCAGGACGGCTTTGAGATCGTCCCGTGCGTTCTGCCTGCCGACGGTGATCGGGTCACGTGCGCGCATGATGTGTTTGAAGATGGGATAGTCGACCAGGCTCTGCTTCACCACAAAGGTCGTGTCCTTGATAGGCGCAATGAGCGTCGGGAGCACAAAGGTCTCGAGCGTGCTCATGTGGTTCCCGATGAACACGCAGGGGCCGTCGAAGGAGGTGATGTTCTCAAGGCCCGTTACCTCCACGGTCACGCCGACACGCTCAAGGGCGCGGAGCGTGAACAAGCTGTCTCGGCACCAGTGGGAAGTATCGTAGCTCCCGTGTTTCGCCTGCCTGCTGCCGGCTGCGACGATCCTGATCAGGTCCGTGTAGAAGGTGAGCGAGGGGAAGGTTTTTGCCGGGAAGGAGATGCGCTGGGGGGCCGTAAGGTAGCTGCCGTTCTCAAAGGTAAAGGTGTCCAAAGAGGTTCTCCTGTGCAGGGATGTGCGTGTACGCGGTCTTTAGAATGCTGCGTAGTATACCACGGGAGGGGCAGGTACGGAAAGGGAAATGCGGGATGCGCTCCTCGGGAGGGCTTACTGCAGGTCCGGCGACGGCCGCTGGATATAGTATCCCTGGGCGTAATCGATGCCCGTGGATTCGACCTGGCCCAGGATCGCACGGGTTTCCACGTACTCGGCGATCGTTTTGATCCCGAGGCTCTCTGCCAGCGCTGCAATGCTCTTCACGATCGCCCGCTCGGTCGAACCGTCCTCGCCCATATTGCGGATGAACTCCCCGTCTACCTTCAGATAGTCGACGCTGAAGGTCTTGAGGTACTGGTATGAGGAATAACCGGCGCCGAAGTCGTCGATGGCGAAGCGGAACCCCTCGCTCTTCAGGTCGCGAACGAAGTGCTCAATGAGGGTAAGATTCTTTACGGTATCGCGCTCGGTGATCTCGAACACTATTTTGGAAGGGTTGATATGGTAATCGCTGAGGAACCGGCGGACGGTCGGCATGAACTCATTCAGGACCAGCGCCTTGGGAGACAGGTTCAAAAAAAGATATCCCTGGTAGTTCTTTTCGCGCACGCGCGAGAAGGCCATGTCGATGAGCTGGTAGTCGATCTTGCCGACGGCGCCCATGCCTTCGGCCGTTTCGATGAACTCGGCGGCGGCGATCACCCGGTCGCCGATCACGATGCGCGTCAGGACCTCATAGGCCTCGGTCTGCATGGTCTTGATGTTCATGATCGGCTGGAAATAGGGTACGATCTGCTTGCGCGACAGCGCCTCCAGGATCATGATGTTCTTCTCGGTCATGCTTTTCAGGGCGGCGACGTTATCCTCGTCGGTCGGCATGCTCAGGCGGTCCTTGCCGCAGGACTTGGCCTGCGACAGTTTGCTGTCGGCAAGCAGGTAGAGGTCCCGCGCCTCCTGGGCATGGTCGGGAAAGACGGCCACGCCGATGGATGTCGTGCCTTTGAGCGTCCCGCCGTCCGGAAGCGGAAGCGACAGCTCCCGCACGCTCTCGATGAACCGCTGGGCCACGATATATGCCTGGCCTTCGTCGCAGACCGGCAGGATGGCCGTGAACTGGTCGCCGTCATACCGTGCAGCGATGTCGCCGCTCCTGACCGCGGCCCGCAGGATCGAGGAAAAGCTCTTCAGATAACCGTCGCCGATCTCGTGTCCATAGGTGTCGTTAACGGTCTTGAAATTGTCGATGTCGATGACCAGAAGCGAGAATTTGTAGCGCTGCCGTTTTGAGCGTTCGGTCTCATACTTGAGCAGGTCCCAGAACGAGATCTGGTTGTAGAGGTTCGTGAGCGGGTCCCGCGTTGCAAAGCGCTCCACCTCGCGGGTGTAGAGGGAAATGGTCCTGACGGACTGAGCTATATCGACCAGGGCCGTGAGCATGCTGTTGCCCGCGATCCTGTCCAGTCCGTTCCAGCCGCGTCCGGACCTGATGCCGACTCCTACGATCCCCCGGGACAACGGGTTCTCGACAAGGAAATCGCTGGTTTCCATGGTTACGCGCAGCGTCGAAAAATCGGGTGATGGGTGGTCCGGGAGGGCTGTGGTCTGGATCAGGGAATACCGGGGAACGCTGCCGAAGGCGGGGCAAGCGGCGATCGACTGCAGCACCATCTCTTCAACGATCTGGCGCGTAGCGGGCGTCGGCGTGACCTGCCAGAACAGGTCAAGCGCATATTGTTCGTCATCGCCGGCCTGGAAGGTAAAGGCAAAGCAGACATCGAGAACATCACTTGCTTCTATGAGCAGCAAGCTGGTGCGCTTTCTCCAGTTCTTCAGGGTATCCGATGACAGGGCAAGGGTTTTCAGGAGATTCGCCTGGAAGTTCATGAGGCGTTCTGTTTTATCGATGCTGGTAAAGATGCTTCCGATGCCCATGTGGTGCCCTTCAGACGAATCAATCGAGAACTAGTCTTAGTATAACGAAGACGTGTTTTTTGTCAATAAAGGAAATGCAACTAATTGCATCCAGGTTCCGAACGGAAAGAGAGATAAAACAGCTTGCAATCATATAACAAAAAAGAGAAAATGCCGTCCATGAAATCGTTAAAACAGCTGGTCGCTCAGATGGTAATGCCCAGGATCAACGGCATGCAGCTTGAAGACCCGGTCTATCGCCAGGAGATCGAAGCCCTGGTCCGGGAAGGAATGGGCGGGTTCATCCTTTTTGGCGGCACCGTAGAGCATACGCCTGCGCGGCTTGCCGCTCTCCAGGCGCTGGCAGCAACGCCGCTTTTGATCTCCTCTGATGTCGAGCGGGGGCTGGGTCAGCAGCTCCGGGGCGGCACGCGGTTTCCGAGCCAGCGAGCCGTCGCCGCCGCGATCAGCCGCAGCTCTGCGTCTGATGCCGGGCTGCTCCAAAGCATGCTCGATGCTGTCCGGACCGAGACCAGGGCCGCGGGGATCCAGATCGTGTTCTCGCCGGTCATGGACGTGAACAACAACGCCGACAATCCGATCATCTGCACCCGGGCTTTTGGCGACGAGCCCGGCGTCGTCGAGTGGTTCGGCTCGCGCTATATCAACGGCCTGCAGCGGCCGAACCGTAACGGAACGCTCGACCTGCTTGCCTGCGCCAAGCATTTTCCCGGCCACGGTGACACTGACCAGGACTCCCACTCGGTGCTGCCCGTGATCAAAGCGGACCGGGCGCGGCTGAACAGCGTGGAACTGCCCCCGTTCCGCGAGGCCGTGAAGGACGGCGTCGGCACCATCATGGTCGCCCATTTGCTCGTGCCCGCGCTGGACGCAAAGAAACCCACGACCTTCTCGAAAAAGACGATCACCGCGCTTTTGCGCGAGGGGATGGCCTTCGACGGATTGATCGTAACCGATGCTCTTGATATGGGGGCATTGGCAGGGGCCTATTCCCAGGAAGAGATCGCGGTCCGGGCCGTGGAGGCAGGCATGGACATTCTCCTCCATCCCGTTGACGCGCGCGTTACCATCAATGCCGTGTCCGCGGCCGTAGAGCAGGGCAGGCTGACCAGGACCAGGATCGAGGAATCGGCCGGCAGGATCCGCGATGCCAAGATGCGGCTCGGGCTTTTCGATCCTGCTCAGGCAGCGACCGGGTCGATCGACTATGAAAAGCATCGCACCATCGCGCGCGAATTGAGCCGGAGGGCGATGCAGATACGTTCCGGGGACGAAACGGTCCTGCCGCTCGGCAGCGAACGTGCCGCCTGCTTCATGCTTGATGACGACGCGGAAGGCAGGGGAGACGCCTTTCTCCGCGCGCTCCAGACCAGGGTCGGAACGTTCAGCGGGACCGTGCTCACTCCTGATGCGGAATTGCAGCAGTCACACCTGGACGAGCAGATCGCGGCAACAGATTGGGTCGTGCTCCCGATCTTCTCGAAGATATCCGCTTCCAAAGGACGCTCGGGTATTTCTCCAAGACTTCGTGCCATGGCATCACAGATCATCGCAGCAGCAAAGACCGCAAACAAGCGCTCCGTGGTCATTTCGTTCGACAGCCCCTATATCCTCGAACAATTCAGGAACGCCGATCTCTGCATAGCCGCCTATGATCGCATGGACGAGATCCAGGAGGCCGCGGCGGAGATGCTGGTGGGCCGTTAGTTCGGAGTCTGGAGTTCGGAGTCGGGAGTAAGTAGTAATAAGGAAGAAGAAAAAAATCATCTCACGTTTGCTTTCTTTTGAAACTGAAAACCCGAACTCTGAACTCCCTGCTCCGAACTCGGAGCCATGGGCTCCGTCCCCGGACCCTTCCTCTATGATATTTCTCATCTTCCTCTCATTCGCCTTCATCCACAGCATCACGGTATCTCAGTGGTTCAAGCAGCTTATTGAGCGCTTGCTCGGCGCGACGTTCATGCGGGTCTGGTATCGTTTTTTGTACAATGCTGTAAGCGGCATTACGGCGGCTTTTGCGTTCTTTCTTATGTATCAGGTGCCTGACAAAATCATATGGGTTGGGCCGCTCTGGTTCCGGTGGTCTCTGCATGCCGTTCAGCTGGGCGGGCTGGTCTTCGGCGTGCGCGCCTTCGAACACCTTGATACAGCGGAGTTCATGGGATTCAGGCAGGTCTGGCGATATCTCACGAAGGGGGAGGTTGCCGGGAACATCGAGGGCCTTACCGAAAGGGAACTGGTCACGACCGGAGTCTATGGGATCGTGCGTCATCCCCTGTATCTGGCAGGCATCATTATTTTCACCTTTGAGCCGACCATCACGGTCAACGGTCTGACCGTCACGGTCCTTGCCGACCTGTACTTTTTGTTCGGCTCGTTCATCGAGGAGCGCCGGTTCAAGAGGACGCTGGGAGACCAATACCGGGATTACCGCGAACGGGTGCCGATGCTGCTGCCGTTCTGCTGAAAAAGCAAATCCGATGGTCTTCTCTGAAAGCCTTTTTTACCGCAGAGACGCGAAAGCAGGGAGATATCTTTTTTATTTTCGCCTTAGCTCTTCTCGGAGCCTCAGCGCCTCGGCGGTGAGTAATTTCAGTTTTACGGCTTCATCACTATAAAATAGCACCGACAACCTTCTTGATTTGGCAGAATGTTTCCACTATAGTGAACCATGATCTCCGCGTCGAAACCCCTGTTCCTATTTCAAAAAAAACCTTTCATCATCATCCTCGCGATCATGCTCCTCGTTTGCGCGGCCTACGGGCTCAGCCTGAACAACGGGTTCGTATGGGATGACGAGACACTTATCGTCAACAACACCTACGTTCACACTATTTCGAAGTGGCCTCAGTATTTCACCCTGGCAGGAACCGTATCGAACGACCCCGTAATGTCCCGTGTGTACCGGCCGCTTCAGACGCTTTCCTTTGCTCTTGATGCCGCGCTGTGGGGAAACTGGGCAGGCGGTTTTCACTTGACGTCATTGCTGCTTCATTTGGCAACGTGCTTCGCCCTTTTCTATGCTTTTAACCCGCTGGTCGGCCATCGATCGTCAATCGTTGCAGCCATCCTTTTCTCCATCCATCCGGCGTTATCCGAGAGTGTTCTGAGCCTGGCATCGAGAGGCAACCAGCTTTATACGCTCTTGGCACTTCTCTCGCTCGGTTTCTTCGTACGAACAGCAAAGCCGTTCGATAAATATCACCTCCTATCCCTGTTCGCTGCCTTGACGGCCTTGTTCTCAAAAGAACCCGCAATTGCGTATCTGGCGCTGCTGCCCCTGTTCCAACTGGTCTTCAGGCAGCCGTGGAACCTGCGCGATCGCCGGTCAGCGGCGCTCTTTGTGCCGTTCGTCGTGATCGCCGGGCTCTATCTCTCGGCGCGTGCAATGGTGGTCGCTTCAGCGCAGGTCGTCCCCTACTGGGGCGGCTCGCTCGGCGCCACCCTGGTGATGCAGGCAAAGGTCTTTATCCTCTATCTCAGGCTTTTGTTCTGGCCCTTTTATCTGCAGGGACGCTACCATTGCGGGGCCCGATGCACTTGCAACGGCTGCGCTTATCGCCAATATTGCACTCGTCATCGTTGCTATACTTGCCTGGCGCAGGAGCAATTCCGGAAAGTTCCTGGCACTGGCGATCGCATGGTTCTATCTCTCCCTTGCGCCGGTCTCGAACATTATCCCGCTGCCCGGAGCCATGATGGGAGAACGCTTTCTCTATTTCACCTTTGCGGGAATGTTCCCGCTTCTCATCGGGTCCTTTGAGGAGCAGGCGGGGGGCCGCTCTTCGCGGTTTGTCATGCTCATTGCAATTGTCCTTCTTGCGGCATTTCTTGTCACGGATATCAACCGGACCGCGGTATGGAAAAACAATGCGCACTACTTTAAGGTGCTTTCCGTGCAGGAGCCGGACAATCCCGTTGTGCAGGTAAGGATGGCCATGACCGGAATGGAGGCTGGCGATACTGCGCCGGCCCTTGCCCGTCTGGAGCGTCTGGTGAAAAAAGGTTTTTCCACTCCCTTTGCCGCAGACCGGGCAACGGTTGCGTACTGGTACGGCAAGGCCCTGCTTCTGTCCGATCGGCCGACAGAAGCCTATGTGCAGCTTTCCCAGGCTGCAGCTCTCAGTACAACCCGCTCAGGGGAGCTCATACTGCTTCTGGTCGAAGCAGCTGCCCGCTCCAACGATCTGAGACCAGCGCGCTCACTTCTTGAGCAGGAGATCAAGGCTTCGCCCGGAGATGATATGCTCTGGAACGCCTTGGGAAATGTGCTGAGCATGGCAGGGGATTACTCCGGTTCAGTTCGAGCGTACTCAAAAGCAGTCGAGCTTAACCCGTCGAACAACGAGGCGGCGGTGAATCTGCAGAATGTGCGGCGGAGCAGTGGAGTAAGAAAGTAAGTCAGGAGTCAGGAGTCAGGAGTCAGGAGTCAGGAGTACACCACACTCTTGCCGATCCTTTTAGACATCGTATGAGCTGTTCAATACCGCGATATACGGCAGGTTGCGGTACTTCTCTCCATAGTCCATCCCATAGCCCACCACGAACAGATCAGGAATTTCGAAACCTTTATACGTGACCGGTATCTCGACAGTGCGCCGGTTTTTTTTGTCGAGAAGACCTACTACGGCAAGACTTGCCGGGCACTGTTCTGAAAATCTTTTATACAGGCATGCCATGGTCTCGCCGGTATCGATGATCGTGTCAATGAGCAGCACGTGTTTGCCCCGGATATCGGTAGTGATGTCCCTGGTGATGATGAGGTTCCGTGAAGAGACGGTGTCTGAACCGTAGCTTGACGCCTGGATGAGATCGACAGAAACGGGGACGGTGATGGAGCGGACGAGATCGGCGAAGAAGACCAGCGCGCCTTTCAGGATGCATACTGCGACCACTTCCTTTCCTGCATAGTCGCGCGATATGTCCTGCGCCAGCGCTGTTACCCGCTGTTCGATCTTCTGTTCGTTAAAGAGTATCCGATGCGATGCTTCCATGGCCTGGCTTCGTTCTCGAACTGACACGGGAGTCTATTGCTTTTCTTTTTCTCGTCGCCCCGGCATGACTTTAGCCGGGCTCCAGAGGTGTTCCATCGGTAACTTTCCTGGATTCCGGCTTTGACCGTGCCGGAATGACGGCGTGGAACCATTAACTGATGGTTGTTCGTCATGCATCATAATCCCGGTATTTTGGGAGGAGGAGGTTGTATCCTTCCCGGTCCCAGACCGGCAGGCGTCATGGCCGTCTGTTCTTTGATGAACTTCCACTCGCTGTATCGGGTCTTTCCTTCGAAATCCGCCAGATCTTCAGGGAAACCCGATTGCTTGATCGGAGTTTTTTCGCTTTTGCTGTACACTCCTTGAATGGCGTCTCCCTGGATCAAGTTGCGGACCAGTTCGAAATCTTCTCCGGTCATGGGGTCCTTGAATCGCTGGCGCAGATGGCGCTTGCCCGCTGCTGTTCTGTTGTCCAAGAGCAGTTCGTCGATGCTGCTCGGGAACCGGTGTCTTCCCTGGGCGTTATAGTAGCTTTCGATGGCCCGGCGGTACTGATTGCCTCTGAACAGCAGCTCTTCCTCCTTGTCGCGCTGGGAAACATTCTGCCACGATTTGGCTGCCGACCCGAGGGTGATGCCGATGATCGTAATGGCGGCGAGCAGGGCGATGTAGGTGAAACCGCTATGATTTCGGATTTCGGATTGCGGATTGCGGATTGGGGGGGGAATGCGGAATTTGAATGTCAGAATGCTCATTCCATCTTTCCCTGACTTACGAACATGCCGTTGCACTCGTAGAGGATTTCGGTTGTTGGCTGGTTCTTTCCGGACCCGCCCGGAGCAAACAGGTATTGAAGGGACTGCGGGTCCTTGTCAACGGTGAGATCAAGGGCAACCGTGTTGTTCTCGAACCGGCCTCCCTGGTTCTGCCAGAGCAGTTTTGCTCCCAACGGCAGCGTTTCAATGATCTTTGCGCGCACCGGACCGGCGGAAGAAGAAAGCGTTGTTTCGCGCGAGGCCTGGTCGCCGGAATCGTGAGCAGGAAGGGCCTGCAGCACCGTATTTCTGAGCAGCAGGCCGTAGAGCGGGAGGGTCCCTGCGTCGCGCAATGAACGGACAAAGGAGAAGGGCGCCAGCACGATCGTGCCGCCTTCGCTGCGGTCTATCAGGATCGCCGGCTGATCGGTGCTGTTCACGGTTGCTGCCGCCTGCGCCCCTTTTTTCCGCGCTTCCAGGACCGGGCCGGTCACCGGGATCGTGCCGGACAGGCCGGATCCCGACGATCGGGCAACGGTCAGCAGAGCGTTGCTCCCGTCTGTCCTCCTGTTATCAACGGTGAAACCGAATGCTTCAGCCGCTGTTCGCATGCCGTCATCGGTGCCGATCAGGACGAGCCCCTGACCCTGACGCAGCCGCTCACGCAGCCAGTCTGTTTGCGGAAGGTTCGGGTCGATCTCGAACAACACATAAATATTGAACAGGTTGCTCATGGCTTGTGAGGCAAAGTCGGCGGCATCTCCGACGATCCTGGCGTAATAGCCCTCCTGTTGAAAGGCCTGCTTCAGCACCGCTTCAGACAATGCGCGCTCCAGGCTCGATCCTGCGGTACCCTGCCAGACGAGCACCCGCGGGAACACGGCGCTCGATCGCTGGACCGTGATCGGACCGTTGACGATCAGCGGGCGTTCGGCCAACAGCAGGTCCCGCGATAGTTTATGCGTTTGGTTGGCCACAACAGCTTTCAACTGGACGGTGTAGGTCCCCTGGGGAAAATCCACGTTGTCGATGGTCAGGGTGGATTTCTTCTCCGTAAAGGGGAGCTGACGGGTGAAAAGCGGCGTTGCGGCATTTGCTGCTCTGATCTCGACCTTCAGGGTCCCGCTCGATACGGGAATGTTCCCCACACTGGCGGCCTGGTACTGCAGCGTGAAGGGACGGCACGGGGCGGCTGTTCCCGGCGTGTTTTCCAGTGCGCCACGCAGCGACAGTGTCGGCGCGATCGTGATGTCCACGGTCTTTGAAACCAGCGTTGCTTCCCGTGAGAGCGAGGCCGCGACCGTGTAGTTCCCGGCTGGCAGGACGATTGGCCGGAAAGAACGGTCGATGCGCTGATCTTTGCCCGGGGCCAGCTCGTCGATCCTGATCGTTTCGGCGTCCACGGCCTTGCCGGCCGGATCCAGCAGCCGCAGGGTCAGGGCAAGCTGCTTATAGGAGGTATCGGTCAGGTTCACCAGCGTCAGAATGACCGCAATAGCCTCATCGGAGTTGAAGGATCTTTTGTCCGGGTAGACCCCGAGCAGCAGGTCAGGGACCTGCACTTCGGCAATGGCAGTATTGTTGCCTCCATTCGATTCGGAAACGGCATGATCGCTATTGGCAATTGCATAGAGCGTATGGTCGCCGGTTCTTTTGTACAGCGGCCAACGGGCGAGCACCACCTGCTGATCGCCGGATATGAGCTGATGGATCGCTACCTGTTCGATCAGCTTCCCCCCTGCTGCGGGGTTGCCGTCATACAGGGCGAGGCGGCTGGGACCTGCCGTGCTCTTGCCTTCGTTCCTGACCCCGATGCCGACGGGGAGTACCGGCCCTGCAGGCTTCGGAACCTGGATAACGACCGTCAGGTCGGGCAGATGTGCGCCGTAAATAAGGGTGCGTTCTTTGGCGCTTTCAAGCGGATCACCGGCAAGGGAGGCTTTCAGCGTATGCGTGCCGGGTGCGATCTCGGTTATGCTGACCGTCTGGACCGCTGCGCCGGCAAGTTTTATCCGGTCTTTCTGCATCCGCTTGCCGTCGAGGAACAGCTCGAACTTTATTTTTTCCATGCCATAGACATAGGCCGAGACCGCGACCGGTCCCGACGCTTCATAATAAAGCGGCTGGTCCGTGACGATGCCCAGGACAGCGGCATTCCCGGCGTCAAAGAGCGCCCGGCCCGAAGCCACCGGGACAGGTTCGCCCGGCAGGGCCGGACCTTCCGGGAGGTTTGCCGAAACGCTGTAGAGCAGCTCCCAGATGCCGGCCTGGTCGATCATGGTCGTGACCGGCAGGGACAGCTCCTGCTGGCCCGCGATCAAGGCGACGGAGCTTTCGATGGCAGGTCGCATCTTACCGTCGGGCCCCCGGAGCAGAAGTCTAACAATGACCGGGAGCGCTGTTGATGCATTGACCCGGAGTACGGCGGTCAGGCCGGAGGAGGGCTCTGCCCGCTTCCGGACGCTTGCATCAAGGATGGTCACGGTATAGCCGCTGACAGCCAGCAGTTCCTCGCCTTCACGGAAGCTGCCGTCCCTTTTGTGCAGACTCCAGGTGACGGGATAGATGCCGGTGGGCAGGTCCCTGGGCAGGGCGATATCGAAGGTGCCGCTATCGACGAGCATCTGGGTGGCAATGATACCGGGGCCGGTCAGGGTGAGTTCGCCCAGGCCTACGCCGCTGACCAGGGCTTTCGTAGTCTGACCCGCTTGTGCGTAGTTCCGGTCAAAGGAAAGGCCTTTGGCTGCCGCACCTGCGGTGATGCTTCCCCGCGCCAGCGACCTCCCGCTGGAGTGATGGATCGTATAGGCGATCGGCGCAGCGGCATCGTGTGTTGATAGATCAAAGGTGAGCTGCGCTTTATCTGCGGTGAGCTGAAACACTTTTTCCTGGCCTGCCAGGCGCATGAAAAAGTCCTGGTTCTGGGTGATGCCCGATGTATCTGCAGCGGTTATCGCTACGGTCACCGAGCGGTTCCCGGCCGCCTGCTCACGCAAGGGTTCAACGCGAAAGGTCAGCGGAATGGGGAGCAGGGGCTGCTTCTGTTTTTGCAGGGGAGCTGCCACGGTCGGCTGGCCAAGGGAGAACCGGCCGGCATCGGTTTCGGCTGCCGGGGTGAGGGCATTGCCTGCGGCATCGAGCAGGACATATTCCAGATGGTAGATTCCCGGAAGCATGTCGGCCGGGATCGTGCCGGAATAGGGCAAGGTCATGATTTTTCCCTGTACGGCGGCGGCAGGGAGTTTCACGATCTGGTCCGGGATTGCTGTTTTTCCGGGGCCCACGGAGATCCTGGCGCTGACGGCCTCTCCCTGATCGGGTCCGTGGAGCACGAGGTTAACGTCCAGTTGCTGGCCTGCTACGGCCTGCAGGGTCTCTTTCGGCGCCTTGGCCCATGCCACGAGATCCCGAACCAGGACCTGTTCGTCCGGCTCCAGCCGGCCCTGGCTAAAAGAATAGTCGGTAAAGAGGGCAGTGATCACGACCCAGCCTGTGCCCACGGGATAGACGATCAGCGTTGGATATCCGTCAGGCCGGGCCAGCACGATCTGCGCTTTTTCAGGCCAGGAGAGCAGGTATCCGCTTGTCTCGATGTCGGGTATGCTTTTCCGTGTTCCGCTCAGCAGGGGGTGCGCGGAGTGGACCGACG
>Ga0334722_10005952_pt1 | contig 12186 bp, 10 predicted proteins | sample C3_bottom_MG_FD_207210 | JGI IMG/M metagenome (GOLD analysis project Ga0334722, IMG submission 207210) | Sediment microbial communities from Yellowstone Lake, YNP, Wyoming, USA - C3_bottom | ecosystem: Environmental > Aquatic > Freshwater > Lake > Sediment | place: USA: Wyoming | collected...
TATATCCAGATAGAGTAGTGTCCGATAAATTAAATACTAAATCGTTTCCTCTAATTGATTTAATTTCGGGATTTATAAGTCCAATCTGCTGAGAACGCCCACCAGTTCCAATTCCAGTGCTAACAATGGTTGGTGGATTTGATACGCTATCATTATATGTCTCAGATAATTGAATATTGTCACCATTAACTCTATAAACAAAATATCCACCAGTTGTTAATCCTGATGCTGCAAGATCATCTGCTTTATAAAATACCTTATCTCCAGTATTTAAATTATGGTTTGGTAAATTGATAGTATTATTGAGTGTATTAATTCCAACAGAAGTGAATCCAATTGGATTAAAAATAAGTTGCTTCTTGGCAGCATAATATGAAACATAAACAGAACTTGAAGTGCCTATTCCGACCGAAAGATTTGGTTGAATGGAAAGTTTTATTGAATCATTTTGCAGAAGTCCATGAGAAGTGGAAACTGAGACGGTAGATTTTATTTTATCAATTCTACCGGTTAATTGTGGGAAAACCGATTCAATAGAATATTCATAGTTATTCGTTCCGTTTTGAATGAAGAATATTTCATTAGAAGTTAATTGAGTTTTGATTCCAATTGTATCTCTTGATTTATTTGTCACATAAACAATCTGGGCATCTCCTGGAGATGGTAATATAAATGTAGATGATACCCCAGCACTTCCCGAAACAATGAGGGCAGTTGCTGCTATTCCAACTGGTTTTTTAAATAAAACTTTTTGATTATCTTTAAATGGGTGATTTTTAATATAAATGCTTTGTGTTGGAATAGTTCTTAAAAGTGGTGAAAGTCCCGTTGATCCTATACCAATATAGTTTTGTCCATTAAGACTATAACGAACCGTTGTTCCAATACCAACAAGGGTTCCCAAACCGACTGTTTCTGTTGGATTAAAGAATACTTTATTGTTTAAAGTTGAATCAAAATATTCGGTTTGCTTATTAATAGTAATAGTATCTGAAAGATAATTAATAATTGTGGATGCACTATAGGCAACTCCAACAGAAGATCTCTTAACTCTTATAACATTAGTTGTATCAAAAATGTAAATAATGGACAGAATTTCTGATCCTATGCCAACACTAATGCTGCTACCAATGGAGATATTTGGGGGGACATTTGCAACATAGATATCGGTTACCAACCCTACAGATGGGCTTGATGCCATTGCATTTGTCAAAGTTGTACTATAAGAAGTAACTCCTATTGGATAAGATCCATTTAATGCACTTAAATATGTTGAAAATCCAGACACTGTAACGTTATCACCATCAGAAAATGTGTGATATGGTAAAATAGTTGCATTAATGGAATTTCCATCTTTTCTGGTAAAGATGGTATTATCATAGGTTTCTATAGATGTATTGATATTAACAATGTCTTTACCAGTTAAACTGAATACTTTTGCATCTACATTACTTCCATATGTTCCAGTATTATCAAACACTAAAGTATCACCAATGGAATATCCATCTCCAGAATTAAGGATATCAAATCCTTCAATTTTTCCTTTATAAATGGAATCAACCATTACCTTTTGATTTATTATTTCATTTGATTCTATAATAAAATCATTATCCGCATATTCGTCATTAATTTTATAAGGAAGAGTATTTCTAATTAATGAAGAATTATTAAAATTAAATGATTGATTTAGAGTTCTATTTTCTTTGATAAAATTATTTTTGAATCTATCTCCAACAAAATATGGGAAAGATGGTAAAGTTTGAGCGGATCCGGTTGTTATTCCAGCAAAGTATGCATATGTACCTAATGGAAATTCTGGAGTTTTGCAAAATCTTCCATTTGAATAATCCAAATCACCAGAGTTGTTGAAGACATAATCTTCAACAAGAGCACCTGCAGGGAAATTAGTCAAAGAAGGTCTATTAAAAACATTATTTGAATTTAAACTATATCCAGGTCTCAATACTATGCAATCCGACACAATAGTTGGATCCGGATATCCATATGCACCATAGATTGGATTTCCATCATAAGCCCACCCAATTAAAGGTGAGTGTGCATTTGTACTTTGACTGGTATCATTAACGGTACTTCTTACTTGGGAAATATATCCACTAACAGAATATTCCAAAGAATTTTCACCAGAGATAATCTCAGAATTATTAAATCTATAATTATTATTTAAAGTAAGAGATCTAACTGATGCCTCAATAATTGCATTTTTACCTGCAGGAACAACGTTGATAAATGTATTTTCTGATGTATAATTTTGTCCCCCATTTTGAACAAAGACTTTAATTATTTTTCCATTTGAAATAGAAGGTCTTAATATTGCTCCACTACCATCCCCAATTACATTGAGATCTGGAATGGAATAATAATTCGTACCACCATATTTTATTTGAACCGATTCAATTGTATTCCCTATAATTACAGGAACCAATTCCGCATCAGTCCCATTATTAATAGAGATTTTGGGTTTCTTATGGAAATTTAAAATTGTAGATCCATAATTCGTTCCTGCTTCGTAAATATATGCATCAACAATTTTTCCTCTAATAATAGGAGTAGCTGTAACTATGCCAACAGAACTACCATTAATTCCAATAGAATAATTAATATTTGCACTAATTTGTGGGTATGAAAAATACTGATAACCGGATCCTGAAGAGGAGAATTTTACATATTTTCCTCTTTGATAATCTGAAAGGTATGTACCACCAATTCCAGCATTTACTAATCTAAAACTATTGCCATCAACTTTCAATACTTTATATTGAACTGATGAAGAAAGACCGCTGATTGCAATATCATTATGGGTGTATGTTACAAAATCTCCATTATTAAATCCATGATTACTAAAATTAATAGTATGATCAAATGTAGATATTCCAGTAGGATTTACAATTACTTTTCTGTTAGAAAATCCACTTCCACCATCAACTACTTTAATTTGTGATAAAGTATTTCTTAAGGCAAAAGTTTCGAATTTTTGAAGTCCATATGTATTAATAGTGGTGAAACCAACTGTATTAATACCTGAATTAAAATCTGATAGTGAGTTATATAATTGAATTGTCTTGGAATTAACAACTTTTGTATAATAGATGGTTCCATCTCTCAGATAAGAACCGGAACTTGCATTTGATCCACCAAAGGTAGCAATTCCTATTTGGGAATTCCCATTTGGACTATAAATTATACCATCCCTATCTCTAAGATTATGATTAGTTTTAAATGTAATCGTTTCATTTATTAAATCTATTCCCCCAGAATTGTCAGTATCTCTTGCATCAAAATAAATTGATCTACGTCTCTTTTCTAAGATTGGCTCAAAAGCTCCACCAATACCATTTCCTCCAGAGACGGCAACAGAAACAACAACATCCAAATCAAAATCTTGGGGGTCAATAAAGATTTTTTCAATGGATCCAGTTATAACTGGATTAACTAAAGCAGTAACTCCTATCCCAGACTCAACAGTTAGTAGTGGTGGATTAACTACATCATAACCAGTACCACCATTTAGGATATTGATGGATTCGATAGGTCCATAATAAATTTTATCCGAAGACTTATAGTTTTGTATTTCAACACCATTAATCAGTATTCCAATTGGGCCGGAAGTTGTAACATCGCCAGAGTCTGTTGGATTTAATTTAGTAACTGGAATTTTTCTTAATATTTTCTGTGCAGAAATATTTTTAGTTCTTTGATCTGCTAAGGTAAATGCGTGAGATCCATTTGCATTTAATGGAATGTCTAAAGGAATATAATCACCACTTACAATAAATGATTTTGAGGCATATAACCTAATATTAGTCTGACTAACAACTTCAACATAATAAAATCCTTGTTCTAATCCAGTAATAGGAATATCTTGTGGTGAATAGAAAACTTTATCTCCAGTCAAGAATGGTACTTGAGTAAATCCTCTAGAACCGTTACTGGAACCACTGGAAAAATCAAATGAAATTGTGGAGTATTTTTGAGTACTAGCATCCTTGTTTTGTAGATATGCATTACTTGCCGTAGGAATATCAATTTCAAATATATTTTGTGTTATATTGTATGATGGTAAGGAATTTGACGCTATATATAGATTTCCATCATTATCATCATATACATTTTGAACATCTGAAAGTAACGTATTATTCCCATAATCTAAAGATGTTCCAGAACTTGTTGCTTTTTTAACTTTCCTTCTAATATCAAGATCTCTGCCAAAATATACTTTATTTGAATCTGTAGGATCAAATGTCTCTCCATTCAAATCCAAAAGATTTGTAACATTAATAGTATTACCAGAGATACTAACAACACTTGCAATAGTTACTGGTGAGGAGACTACAGTTTGAGATCCTCTAATTAGAACCTCAATTAAATCTCCAGACATTAAGCTGGATTTATCAATGATACTATTTGTATTAAATGAACCAGAAGAATAATTTACATAATACCTGGAACTAGTGTTATAAATGAATGAATTGGCAACAGTTTCCGTGTAAGTTTTATTTAATTCTGGATTTTTAATAATTTTACCTAGATGAGAAACTTTTATTTCTTCACCTTCAATTGATAGCCCAAAATTATTTAAATTTGTAAATTTACTAATAACTCCAGTAATTCTTACTTCAACTTTTTTGGTTAAATCATTGTCCTCAAATCCATAATAAATTTCATCAGATCTAATGTCATCAGCAGTTGTAATTGCATACTCAACATTAGAGCATCCTAAAAACTGATTAATAGTCTTGTCAGAATATGAAATAATATTATTTCCAGATACAACTGTTCCAGAAGTAGTAAATCCAATTGTAGAATCTACAGTAATAACTGATGCTCCTGGAGATACATTTTCTACAACTTTTGTTTTTGGTGAAATATTGAAATCACCTTGAATCTGGGTATTTTCATCAAATCCAACATAAAGACTGATTTTATAATAAACTTTATTTTTTCTAGTTAAAATTTCAACTTCTGAAACTGAAGCATTAGTTCCATAGTCAGTCGATTTTCTAATGGTCTGTCCAACAAGTTTATTTGGATCTCCAGAAATTCTTTCTGCAACAACAAGTTGTCTCCTTACAAAAACAGAAGACGATGGTTTGATTAGAAATTGTTCTAGATCAATAACTTTAGGATTTACCCCATAAAGAATATTGAAAAGAATTCTAAATGACTGATCTGTACCTTTTGACTTATAAAAATCTCTTGCTTGCTTTATAAAATTCCCAACCTTCAATTCTGGAATAAAGTCCTTATCCTCAAGTCCAGGAGTAAAAGTATATTTAATTTTCTTATAAAATTCTTTGAGGAATAATGAACTTAAATTCTCTACCTTAGATCCTTGAATATGTGTAGATGTATTAGTTTGGCTGAATACTAATTCTTCTTGATCATTTGGTGCATGATAGCTAGTAATTCCACTAAATCCCCTAATACATCCAGTGAAAGTATTAGTAGTAATTCCAGTATAGGTGATGATTTCACCATCAATCTTTAAAAGACCATATTGATTTGGATATCCCTTAGTGCTTGTTACAGTAACTATCCCAGAAGTCGATGATAGATCTGTTGATAGGGAAGTAATTCCCACAATAACTTCGGGAATGAGATTATCGAGTTTTAGATATTGATCTAAATTTTCGGCAATATCAACTGGACCTCCCTGATACTCTTGGGAGATGTAGTATTGCTTTAAAAATTCTGAGGATTTGGGGCTTTCATCTAATATAAACTCTGGTAATTGATTTTCTACAATTTGCTGAACTTTTACCCTAGCATCAAAACCAGTTTCTATCATCTTATGACCTCGTTAAATCTCCATTAGAATAACTTGATGTATAATAATCTTGTGAGAATGTCACACCAGATATATTATCTCCAGATGCAATAACATCTTTAACCATATTTATTGAACTTTTTGTGACATCAAAATAGATGTACAAATCTTTTAATCCAATAATATCATTGGATTCTGGATATGCCTGTACTTCAATTATATTATTACCCTTTTCTGTTGATGTTATAATAATATCTTCAGGAAGTCCAAGAATAATTTCACCTCTTGAATAATCTACGGACCCAACTGATTTGGAAATAGTTTGAACATTTCCACTTTGATCATACTTAAATAATGCCAAAACTCCCTTATTGCTTCCGTCAAGAGTTCCATCAACATTCTTATTCGGAGTATCAGTAATATAGATTGTTCCAGACTGTTCAGAGATTGTAAATCCAGTTGATTTAATATTTGCACCTAAAGGATTAATGTGTAGTCTGTTACCAAAGCATAGTTCATATTGGACTGCTTGATTTACAAGAGCCTTTAAATCTCTTCTAATTTTAATCTTAGTAATATTTGATGTAATTGATGTGTCAGTATTATCGATGATTTGTTGAATTTTACTATATTTGAATCTGCCACCAAATTTATTTAAATCAATAGAATTTGAATAAGTAGTCAAAGATTGAATAACTTTTGTTCTCAAATCATTTACAGATGAAACCTGAGAATAATTATAGTAAATTGAAGAATCGATCTCAACATAAAGAATTTTGAGATCCATAATCTTTTGATTAATACCAGCAAGTGAATATTGTTTTAACTTGAATAAGATTTGGGACTTATTAAAGTCGGAAACAAATGTACCATTCTTTGGTTTGATGCTAATTGATACTGTCCCATATTCTGGTGGATCTAAATCTTCGCCACCAATTACTGAAACTGATTCTGTATCTGGATAGATTGATTTAATGATTGCCTCATAATCTCTTGCAGTTACTGCCCTATATTGGCTTGAATAAATTCGTGGTGCAAAATATTTGATAGAATCAATTGATTCAATGTTTCCACCGTTTTGAGAGGATTGAACCGTTGTGATTGAAATTGCATTATTAGAAGTAATTGGTTGATCTGAAGAACCCCTGAATGTTCCCGAGAAAGAAAATCTTGAGGCACCATTTCCCTCTGTGCCGTCAGTAACAATATATGATACAGTAATGACAGAATTATTCTCTAACTTTCTACCAATAACTCCATCACCAAACAGAAGTTCATACTTTTCATCCTGAACTTCTTGAATAAGATAGATATTGGAGATTCCAGTGACTTCAAAAATATTATTGGCAAGAGTATATTCAATGCCATTTCCACTATCTGTGGGACCTTTCACATAAACTTTAATGGTTGATGTATCCACATATGGATTATCAATAATAAATCTCTGGTCCAATGATCCATCAACTACAAACTGTTTTTTAAGAAATGTTCCTTGATAAATTTCTAGTTCTGTAAATGATGCAACTGAGTTAGTAATATTTGCAGTATAATTTTCTGGTATTGAAAAGATGTAAGACGTATTATCGACATTTCCTACGCATACAAGACCTGCCTGGAGCGTGAGGGTGGCACTATTGACTGCTGCATCTATTTGCGCGTCAAAAGAAACAAGTGCCTTAGAGGCGGTCCTGGAGCGTGGAACGTAACCAATATTTCTTGCAAGAGAAACTACATTCTCTCTGAGTGTTGCAGAATCCAAAAAGGATTCGTTCACAATCATATTTGAGTTAAATGCTGTGATATATGTATTATATGCAAGCGTATCAATCAGAATCGAAAAGTTCGATCCTTCAAAGTCAAAGTCCGTGAAATTAGAATTCGCACGGAGATAGTCTTTGATGGACGCTTTTATCTGATCAAAATCTAGATTTGTAAACTTAGTAAAAGGCATTTTATCTTGTTGCCTCTAATATGAATGAAAATTCTTGTGTTGGAAATTGTTGTCCGATAATATCAAATATCAAAGTAATTGAAAATGCATTATCATCTGGTTGTGGATCAACTAAGACTTGAAGATTATTAACTCTAGGCTCGTAATTGGTAATTACTGCCTCAACTTGTGCCTGAATATTTGTCGCAGTACCGTAATCAACGAAATCAAATAGACTAGAATAAACTTGTGATCCAAGAGATGAATTAAAAAATCTCTCGGTAAGTGCAGTTTCTACTAGATTTCTAACGGATCTACGAATCGCATTTTCATTAAGTAATACTGGTAAATCCTTTGTCACCGGATGAGGTTCAAAGGATAAACTAATATCTTTAAATGATCTAGATATCCTTTGAACTGCCATTGGACAAAAAAGTTCTCCCTTTATTTATAGTTATTTCCAGGGTGATCCATAGGATGGTTCGGTTCCATATGACCAATCATCATAATCTTCGTCATTACGGATTTTTTCGTGCAATTCAACTTGCTTCTTGAACTTATGTTTTGGTGCCGTATCGTGCATAATCTCCTGAATTACACGTTGTGGGGGAGTTGCATCATAATCAGTAATCAGTTTTGCGGTTCCCCACATTTCTCTCATATAATCTGAGTCTCTATCGACTGGTAAGTTGGACATTTTAGCTCCTGTTTTAGTGAATAAAACAGAACTTTTATAAAGGAGGTTGCTATCTCCTTATCTCTATTTAACGATCCAGTTCCCGAAGTTTAAAATTGTTTGAATCTAAGTATTTTAATAGTTCTAGAACGATCAATTTTGGATTTCCAGTACCACAAGTATAGGCATCAATGGCAATTGTTCCGTTTTCTGGCCAAGTATGACAAGAAACGTGACTTTCTGAAAGTGCAATGACGATTGTAACACCTTGTGGTATGAAACAATGTTGATAAATGTTGAGAATTGTCATTCTAGCACGTTTAATCCCACGTTCCATTGCCTCCTGAAGGGCAATTCCATCATTTAAGAGATTGAATTTTACATCATACACCTCTAAGAGGAGGTGATTGCCCATTGAAAACCGTTCCAATCTATAAAAACCACACTAAAAATTTATTTATTTAAGATTTCCAATGGTTATTTGGTTGCTCCCACCAAAAATGAAGGTCTTCTTGAGTATCATCATAGTATAAACTAACAAAATCACTTTTAAAAGTACTATGAATGTTCTCGCATAATGCTATGGTATGAACATTTACATTCATTATCTGGGTAATCCAAGAATAATTACCTCCACGAATAACTCCCGCTTCAATTAAAACAAAATTATCCCATTTTGTCTTCCATTTCATAAAGTTTTGAGTAAATTCATCTTTATAAATGCTGACATCTTCGTCCGGAAATGGTACATTGACTGCTTCAATATGAAAAATCTCTCCATCCATTGATAATGAATGGGAGAGATGTTGTGTTGCAATTGCAGAATAGTCGGGAGAGACCATAAGAAAGCACGTATTAGATGGATGAATATCCAAATTTGCCATTTTAATCTTATAGTTCATTTCCTGAATTAAAGATTTTTCTCTATCTTCAGAGATAAAGAGAATTTTTTTCATTTATCTACCTTGGCCTCTATACTTTTTACGAGCTCTGTTACGAGACGTAGCGGCATACTTAGTATTAGAACCGCACCCTTGACGAGTGTTTTTAGGATTAGACTCAATGAGCTTAGCGCCACTCAATGATTTTTTAACTGCCATAAGTAATCTCCATAATTTCAGTTTCAAGTTCTTCAGGATGTGGAGAACCTGACTGATAGAATTCTATTGCCAGATCCTCCATTGTATTGAAATATTCTTCTTCTGTAAGATCGGTGTAAATTTTACGTCCCTTACATAGGATATTGTACTTCGTAGAATTGTTAGACATTCAACCTTAGATAATTCGTGTTTTCTCGTGACCGACTCTAATACGAGGATCACACCAGATTTCGAATCCTGCTTCCTTTGCATCCAAACAGAAGCTTACGTCTTCTCCACACATATCTTGAACCTCACCAGATTCAAAGACTTGCATCTTTGGAGCAAACCAAGGATACTTCATTTCGGGATGTTCGAATACTCCGTTCTTGATCAGTAACCAACCAAATCCAGCATAATCAACTGTAAATGGCTTACGACGCTTACTCATCGTTTCTAGAGTTTCGTGGTTCATTACACCACCATTATTACGGAAGTCATCTTCTTCCATCCAGTGTGCAACTGATGTAGTATTGCCATCTTCGGTACAGTACCAGCCAGATGCAATATCCTGATCCATTAGGACCAGCTGGAAGAATTGCTGAGTATTGAATACAATGTCAGAATCAATCCAGAGTTGCCAATCGTATTTGAGTTTGCCGTCCCATGGAATTTGATCGGGACCGCGTAGTACATTTGCTCCAAGACATTTGCAACGTGCAAAGTTCACCATCGAGGAATAGTCTTGTGAAATCTGAATACTTGCTCCGGCCTGAACCAAATCAAAACAGAGTTGTACGAAGTTCTTCAGATAGGTATAAGAAACTCCTCTTCCTGGTAGGCAAAATACGACCGATTTGCCTTGAACCATTTGTCTTGCCAAGTCATAGTCCCATTCTTGATCTGCAGTTTTTGCGATGGGTGCTTTTGCTTTAACGGTAAATCCTTTAGCCATAATTGAGTGTAATTACTTCACTATCATACAGTATTATGTAGCAGTTGTCAAGCTACTTAATGTTCGGTAATCACGATTTCATTTCCATCCAAATTGAATTCTACCTGTGTATCTTCATACCAAGAAAGTTCATTAATCATCCATTCAGGAATATTGACATAGTACTCTCCACTAACTGGATCGACCTGTACGGGATGAATATTTTCTCCGAAATTTTTTTTCATTAGCAAGAAATATTTTTTCTTTTTTCACCTTATATATGAATTATCAAACTTGAGGACTGATTTTTTTATGGCAAAAATTTTTTTATATTGAGCTCAATACTTATGTCGCTTGGGTAACACTTTGTAGGTTAGGGTAGTGTTGCGTTTTTCAACGCGCCCCGCGCCGACGGCGGCACCCCCCACGGGGGCACTGCCGATCACGAACCCATAAGGATGCCCCCCACCCCGAAGGGCAGGGGGCGGGAGTGGGTCAGGCAGGGAAGGAGAGGCGCCGTGCCTCTGGGTTGCAATAGTAGCGGTGACCGGGACCAGACCATCCCTGCCAAGAGGTGTGCATGTCTGCCAGCTCAGCAGCAGGCAACCCATCATCCTGCCAGTCACGGGTATGAGAGTTTGCCTGACCTTTGCCCGCTTCCACCAATTCATCGCCGTTCCAGGTGGGAAGGTTGCTCACCTTGGTTCCGATCCACACGGTCTGACGGGTTGCGAGGTCGGATGCTTGGTTGTAGAGTGCCATGAGGTTGGGTCGTTTGGTATGGGTTAATTGTAGCACGGATGGGGTCAGGCAGCAGTCAGAACCCGTCCGACCCGTCGATCATAAACCTTAGGAGTTTTGGTGACCTGATCGGGATGGACCAACTCAACGGTTGCCCTCTTGATATTGATTCCATTGGAGGGGTTGCCTAGCAGTCGGAATCCCATCTGGGGGGAGACTCCTTCCGGGAATCGGACAAACTGAACCATGGGAGTGATTTTGTTCCTGCGGGAGAATCGGGTAACCTTGAGGATCATCGGGGTTCGGGGTCGTTTGGTATGGGTTAATTGTAGCACGGATGGGGGGCAACCCCCTAGAGGTCTGCCATCATCTCCAGCATCTCTGCCTCATCGATTGCGGGATCATTCCAACGTACCCCATCGGCAGTCTGACCCAGCATCCGCCCGATCTGCCCATCCATCATGCAACGGACGAATTTTTGCCATGGGGTCTCATCGGCGCCGCAGTACTCAACACATGCCTTGGCAGTGTTGTAGAGGAACTTATCGTTGCCGATCCAAAGGGCAGCATTCCAGGTTTGGTAGTTTGCCCAACCGTTGTAGGTGTTGCTGGTCATCGGGGTTGCTCCGTTTGGTTCTTACGTATCCTACAGGCAACCCCCCACCGTTTTGGCAGAGGGTGTGCCAGCTGTCAGACTGTCACCAGATGATGGGGGTGCCATCGGTATCGGTTACAGTGCCCGCCTCCTGATCGGCAGCGATGCTGTCCAGGATCTTAAGCAGATCGGCGCCAGTGTTGGCACGGTTCAGCAGAGCGGAGGCAATTTCAAAAGTCATGAGAGTTGGTGTTAGATAGGGTGGTTTGGGTGAGGGTGTCTTTAGAGCGCATCCCATTCTCTTTGATGTTATGCCAGGCGCATAGAGGAGAAGAAAGGAATTACAGAGAATTCGGTTCCCCACTTAGACCGAAGGAACCAAGTCCAGTTCTTTTGGAATACACATTCACCAGGCAATCCGTGCTCCTGAAGAATAGCATTCAGGC
>Ga0334722_10005953_pt1 | contig 12184 bp, 10 predicted proteins | sample C3_bottom_MG_FD_207210 | JGI IMG/M metagenome (GOLD analysis project Ga0334722, IMG submission 207210) | Sediment microbial communities from Yellowstone Lake, YNP, Wyoming, USA - C3_bottom | ecosystem: Environmental > Aquatic > Freshwater > Lake > Sediment | place: USA: Wyoming | collected...
TATCGAGATAGCGAGGAATGAAGGTCTTGAGGTTGTGGAAGAGAGGTTCACAAGGGATGAACTCTATATATCTGATGAGGCCTTCTTCACCGGGACTGCTGCAGAGATTACACCCATAAGAGAAGTGGATGGAAGGGCAATAGGCAAAGGAGAACCTGGAGAGATAACAAGAAAGATACAATCAATCTTCTTTGAGATCGTTAAGGGGAGAAGAGAAGAATATAGATCCTGGTTAACCTATGTGAGATAGCAATCAGATTTATAAACAAAGGGTTCGGGAATTATCCCGAACCCTTCTTTTTTAACTACTTCTTATGACATTTTGCGCAGTTGGCTGCATCGCTTGTCTTGAAGGCCTTTGTACCGTTATGACACTCTCCACAGAATTTTCCGGCATTGATGTCTGCCATCTTCATCTTTGCTGAACCCTTCTTCATCTGGAATATCTTTGTATGGCAGTCATTACACTTCAGCCCCTTGTCTGCATGGATCTTGCCATCGAAGACAACCTTTCCAGCACTACCACCGGCAAACTCAACGGTCTTTCCCGGAGGAACTGCCATTGCGCTGCCTATAAACACGACTGCGATAGCGATCGTAAGTAAGGCTATTACTATCCTCATCCTTCTCACCCCCTTTCATGACTTGATCATACCTGGAATACAGGATTTGCAATAAAAATGCCAGAGACCTTGCTGCTCAATTCCTCTGGGAAAAGGCTGCAGCCTTTCAGACTATCCTTTCCCTTTTACCATTTAGGGAGATCCCTTCCCCATAAGGAAAGAGCAATATCGCCTGAATATAATAAATTCCTGACCTTTCTGTCAAGTTTTTTGTCACAAAAATGTTATTATATCTCGATGAATGAAATAGAACTGAGAGAGATGATAGCAGATTACATGGAAAAGGGGTTTCTTGAAAATATCATTGATATGTTCAAACATGATAGTGAACTCTATTATATGGTAGGGGACCTCATGAAAGACCAGCGGATAAGGGTTAGACTCGGGGTCACTGCTCTTGTTGAAACCCTTTCTAAAGAAGACAATGGAAATATAAAGAAGGCAATCCCTGGCCTTATAAAAAACCTTAATGAGATCAACCCTGTAATAAGAGGGGATGCGGCCTATCTCCTCGGTTTTATAGGGGAAGAGGATAGCATCCCGTTTCTGCTCCCTCTATTAAATGATGTGGATAATAATGTAAGGGAGATTGCCAGGGACTCGATAATCGAGATAGAGAATCGTAATTAATCTTGCAAGCCATTATGTAAATAGACCTTAATAGAAAGATGACTATACCAGCTCTTTTCCAGGAATCTCTGAAAAGACATCATGAAAACACAGCCTTTCATTATTTTGATTCTGAATGGAAGACCATTACATATAGTGAGTTTGGCAGGGCTGTAAGCAATATTGCTTCCTATTTATCCAGGGATGCCCTCATCGGTAAGGGTGAGAGAGTCGCTATTATCATCGAGAACAGGCCTGAATGGGGTATTGCCTATATGGGAACTGTCCTGGCAGGTTCTATTGCAGTACCGATAGATGCACAGTCAAGCCCTGAGGAGATAAGAAATCTTCTTCATAATTCAGGTGCCTCCTTTCTATTCTTCAGTGAAAAGACATCTGACAGGGTTCCTGGGTGGCAGAGGAGTATGAATGTGGACTCGTCCTCTTTCAGAGAGATCTGTCGGGGTGAAAAAAAGGAGTTCGATATAGCTGTATCAGATTCAGACATAGCCTCTATAATCTACACATCAGGCACTACAGGCAGGCCAAAGGGTGTTATGTTGAGCCACAGGAATTTCTGCTCAGACGCCATGGCTGCTCTCAAGGCAGGTTTAGTTAATGAAAAGGATAATGTCCTCTCAATCCTTCCCCTTCATCACACATATCCATTCATGTGCACCCTTCTCGTCCCTTTATTTATAGGTGCCTCAATTACATATCCACCATCATTAAAAGGGCCCGAGATTATCTCTACTATCAAGGATAGGGGTGTGACAGTCCTTGTCGGTGTCCCTCAGGTGCTCGAAATGATAAGAACAGGGATACTGAAGAGGTTCGATGAATTACCCACACCCATCTCTATGCTGCTTAAGGTAATCCTTGGCTTTAGCCGACTCCTCAGGAGAAAGCTTGATATAAACATAGGAAAGATCGTCTTCAGATCGGTTCATAGAAGGCTGGGGCCACAGTTCAGGTTCTTCACGAGTGGAGGTGCCCGTCTTGACCCATCTGTCTTTAATGACCTTGAATCACTGGGATTTACTGTCCTCGAAGGATATGGACTCTCAGAGACGTCTCCCATCGTGACCTTTAATCCTATCAAAAGGAGAAAACCAGGCTCTGCTGGAAAACCCCTTCCTTCTGTGGAGATAAAGATCCTCAATCCCTCTGAATCAGGAGAGGGAGAGATAGCCGTAAAGGGACCTATGGTAATGGAAGGTTATTATAATGCACCTGAGGAGACAGCCACCTCCTTCACCGATGGCTGGCTAAGGACAGGAGACCTTGGCTATATTGACAGTGAGGGATATCTCTTCATCACAGGAAGGCTCAAAGAGGTGATAGTCCTCAGTTCAGGTAAGAATGTCTATCCTGAGGATGTAGAAAGAGAATACCTCTCCATACCAATGATTAAGGAGATATGTATCATCGGTATTGAGGAGAGGGGAATAACAGATTCCCTTCAGGCCGTTGTTGTGCCTGACTTTGAATATCTCAGGAGAGAACGGATAGCTAATGTTCAGGAGGCCCTTAAATGGGAAATAAACAGGGTCTCGATGAAGCTACCACCCCATATGAGGATTAAGGGATTTATTGTATATCCAGGGCCTTTACCAAAGACCGCCCTCGGTAAGCTCAAGAGATACCTGATCAGGGATATCTATCATAGCTCGAGGTTAGTTAAAAAGAGAGAGGGCGATGAGCGTATCGAAAGTGATGAGATAGGAAAGAGGGTCGCTGAATGTATAAGGTCATCTTTAAAGGCCATGGATGCCGAGAAATCGAGGATTCCTGTGCATTTAGAGGACAATCTCGAACTCGACCTTGGTCTTGATTCCCTCAAGAGAATAGAACTCGTTGTTGCCCTTGAGAATGCCTTTGGTCTGAAACTTCCCGAGACCTTTGCCTCAGAGGTAATTACAGTATCAGACCTGATCCTCAGGATAAAAGAGGAATTGAGTAGAGGCCCAAAACAGGCTCCTGAATCGACACTTACAGAGAGGGATCTAAGAAAGATCGGCCTTTATCAGGGCTCTTTTGAAAAGGGTATCGTCTTCACTCTTCACTGCCTTCTCAGGCTCCTCTTGAGACTATTATTCAGGCTTGATGTAAAGGGCCTTGATAATCTACCTGATCACCCCTTCATAATATCACCAAATCATTCGAGTTATCTCGATGGTTTTATAGTAGCTGCAGCACTACCCTATAAGACATTTAGCCGAATCTTTTTTCAGGGCTTTCAGCAATATTTTAGAGGAAGGATTACCTCTATGTTTGGTAGACTCGCTCATGTTATACCCATTGACCCTGATCTCTTTCTTAGCAGGGCACTCATGCTCTCATCACTATTAATCAGTAAAAAATACTCTCTCTGTATATTCCCTGAAGGCGGCAGGACCTTTGATGGAAATATAATGGAGTTTAAAAAAGGGGTAGGGGTCCTTGCAATAAGGAATAGTGTCCCTGTAATTCCGACATTCATTGAAGGCTCCTATAGAGCCCTTCCGAGAGGAGCAAGATTCCCGAGGTTCTCGAGGATAAGGATTATTTTTGGTAATCCCCTCTATCCTGAAGAGATAGACCTTACCATCAAACCAGAAGATATAGATGAGTATCAGTTCTTTGCTAACAGACTGAGGGAAGAGGTCATCAGCCTCTCAAATAGAAAAACAGAAAGGGAGGAATAATCTGGAAGAATACAGGAATTATCAGAGATTCCCTGCCCTTTATGTGAGGGACTTCAGGGTCTTCTGGATAGGACAGTTAATCTCTTTCTCAGGCACATGGATGCAATCAACTGCCCAGGGCTGGCTCGTCTATTCTCTGACAAAGTCACCCCTTTATCTCGGCATAGTGGCTACAGCCGCATCCCTCCCTGTTCTCCTCTTCACACTCCTCGGAGGAGTGGTAGCCGACAGATTCAGAAAGAGAAACCTGCTTATTATTACACAGAGCCTCTCGATTCTTCCTGCCCTTCTCCTTGGCTTCATGACAGAGATCAGGATAATAACCCCATTTCATATCATAATGATCGCCTTCTTCCTCGGTATGGTGAATGCCTTTGACCTCCCTGCACGTCAGTCCTTCCTTGTAGAGATGGTACAGAAGGGAAGGCTCATGAATGCTATAGCCCTGAATTCAGCTGCCTTTAATGGTGCAAGGATTATCGGTCCCCTTATAGCAGGTCTGACGATTGCCTCTATAGGTATTGCTGCGTGCTTCTATGTAAATGCCCTAAGTTTTCTTGCTGCCATAATTGCATTATTGAGGATTAAAGGGTTGCCTTTCAGAGGCCTGGAGTTCCAGGGAACTGGAACGAGAAGGATAGTCTCCTATCTCCATGATCTCGGCGAAGGTTTGAGATTTATTAAGGATAATAAAGATATCCTCAGGGTAATGGTAATTGTAGCTACATTCTCTCTCTTTGGAATACCCTTTGTCACCTTATTGCCGGTCTTTGCAGAGGATATATTAAGGGTTGGTGCAAAGGGCCTCGGTTATCTTGGTGGTGCATCAGGTCTCGGTGCCTTCACAGCCGCTTTTATAATAGCCTATAAGGGTGAGATAAGGATAAAAGGCCTCTTCATGTCTCTCGCAGGTCTTGTATTCTCTATCTCCTTATTCTCCTTTTCCATGTCCCGAGATTTTTACCTTTCCCTTGTCTTACTCATCCTCACAGGATGGGGGATAGTGAGTTTCCTTGCCATTGGCAACAGCCTTATCCAGCTCACTGTAAAGGATGAATTAAGGGGAAGGGTCATGAGTGTGTATACCCTCCTCTTTCTCGGTCTGTCGCCAGTTGGTAACTCATTAATAGGCCTTATGGCCAATATCTTTGGTGCTGATAGGGCAATCATGGCAGGCTCGTGCATCTGTATAATGACGATGCTTATGCTTATGAAGAGAATTAGAGGTATCAGGATTTAGAACTGATATCTAATGACTTCATAATTCTTTCATAATCGTTATGTAAGTTATGATAGAACTAAAGAAGGAGGTGAAAAGATGAAGACAGGATGGGTTATCATCCTTTTGATAATGTTATCGATGCTTTTCCTTGGCCATTCAGAGAGTGTGAGGACAGAAACGGTACCATTAAGAGATGAATCCCTCAGGAGGGGTGAGATGAGGGCGACGATGGCACCCGAGGCATTCAGTGACCCTTATGTGAGAAAGGCCTATCAGATAGCAAAAGAGATCCCCTGGGTTCTGGACAGCATTTACTGTTACTGCAAGTGCGAAGAATCGCCAGTATTCAGGCATAAGAGCCTGCTCAGTTGTTATGTCGATACCCATGCCTCAATGTGAGATATCTGTCTCGGGGAGGCCTTGAGGGCATCCGAACTTTACAAGAAGGGTTATTCTGTAAAGAAAATAAAGGATATTGTGGAAAAAGAATTTAAAAGATAGGGGTAAGTTATGAAAATATTGTCTGTATTTACATTGGTACTACTCCTAATTGCAGGAGTTACTTATGCAGCAGAACAGGCACACACTACCGAGCAAGTGAAAAAGGCAGAGGTGATTGGGAATGAAATCTGCCCGGTAAGCGGCGAAAAAATTGACGAAAAGATGAAACAAACATACGAATATAAAGGCAAAATCTACAGCTTCTGCTGCCCTGGGTGCATTGAAGAGTTCAAGAAGAACCCTGAGAAATATATCGAGAAAATGGAAAAATCAGAAGAAGGCAAACACGATTATTCAACACACGAAGGACACCATCACAGTCATTGATGGGAAAAAACAAACTATAAGAGGAGGTAAGTTATGAGAAAGTTGGCTGCGTTTAGTTTAATCCTGCTTTTAATTGCAGGTATCGCTTATGCAAAAGATTATGAGGTGAAGAAAAAGGTTGGTGAGTATGAGGTAGAGGCAAGGATAGACAAAAACCCGCCTGTAGTTGGTGATAACAAGATCACGATAGAGATTAAAGATAGTTCGGGTAAATATGTCACAGATGCAAAGGTGAGGGTTGAATACTCTATGCCTGCAATGCCCGGTATGCCACCAATGAATTATAAGACCGATGCGGAATTGAAGGGTAAAGAATACCTTGCAAAGATGAACCTATCCATGGCAGGACCCTGGAATATCTCGGTAAAGATCACCCGTAATGAAAAGACCCTGGCGATGAAGTTCACTGTCGATGCAAAATAGGATGAAGAGAATCTGCATATTGCTGCTTTTTATCCTTTTAATGCAATCTACCCCTGCCTCGGGTGGAGACCTGAGACTTCAGGATCTGATAGATGAGGCAGTTAAGAACAATCATGAAATCCTCATGGCTGAGGCAAAGTGGAAGACCTCAACATTCAGGATCCCTCAGGCAGGGAGTCTTCCTGATCCTGTGTTCATGATAGGCTATCAGAATGAAGGGTGGAAAAGATATACCTTTGGAGAGATGGAAGGTGCTCAATGGATCTTCTCAGCCTCCCAGATGATACCATACCCTGGGAAACTATCCCTGAAGGCAAGGATGGCAGAAAGAGAGTCTGAGGTCCTTTCAAGAGATTATGAATCTGTTAGATTAAGGGTGATAAAGAGGGTAAAGGAACTCTATCATGACCTTTTCCTTGCCCATAAAGAGCTGGAGCTAATAAAAGACAGGGCTGAACTCTTCTCCAGGATAGAAGAGGCAGCACTTTCAAGGTATTCTACAGGGATGGCACCTCAACAGGAGGTGTTGATGGCCCAGACAGAAAGATATATGCTCCTCGAAAAGGAGGATATGTTGAGACAGAGGATAGAATCATTAGAGGCGGCTCTGAATACAACCATCGGAAGAGAGGCAGATTCTCCTCTTGGAAGGCCTCATGAACCTGATATAAGGGCCTACCCTTTTGAGATGAAGGACCTCCTCAAGATAGCCTATGAGAACTCTCCTGAACTGAGGTCAAGGGAAGGGATGGTATCGGCTGCATCAGCAAGGGTATCAATGGCAGAAAGGGAATATTATCCTGACTTCACCCTCACAGGGAGTGTAATGAAGAGGGCAAGAGAGTTTGAGGATATGTGGAGTCTCACAGTAGCAGTAAACCTGCCGATATTCTACAAGACAAAGCAGAGGCAGGCCCTTAATGAGGCAAGGTCCCTCTTATCAGAGGCAGAGCATGAACTTGAGTCAGTAAGAATCATGCTCTCTTCAGAGATAAGGGACAATTATTCTATGTTAAGGACAGCAGAAAGGCTCATGGACCTCTATAAAAATGGATTGATCCCCAGGACCCGTCAGGACTTCGAGGCAGCCCTTACAGGCTATCTTACAGGGAAGATAGAGGCTATCACAGTGATTAACAGACTCAAGGCACTTATCGATCTTGAGACCCTTTACTGGAGACAGGTTGTGGAAAGAGAAAAGGCGATAGCAAGGCTGGAGGCTATAACAGGCCTTAAGCATCAGGAGTGAGGATATGAAAAAGAGGAACTTGATAATTGCCGCTGTATCTATTATTGCCCTGGGTATCCTGTTATATCTTTCTGGAGAAATATCTCTTAAAAACAGGCTCGCCGGTGCTGAAAAGACCTCGTCATCAGAAAGACAGGGCCATACCCATGGAGATACGCAACAGACAGCAAAAGAAAAATCAACAGAAGAGCCTCCTTTGGTAGAGATACCACTGGAAAAGCAGCAATTGATGGGCGTTAAGACCATGACTGTAGAACTTAAACCTGTTCAGAAATCCGTCAGGACAATAGGTCGCATTGAGTATGATGAAAAGAAGGTCGTAACAGTAAATACCAAATTTGAGGGCTGGATCGAGAGGCTCTATGTAGATTACACAGGCAGATATGTTCATAAGGGCGAGCCACTCGCAGAATTTTATAGCCCTGAACTCCTTGCAACACAGAAGGAATTTATAAGCCTTCTTAAATGGTCATCAAAGGAGCAAAATAGAGGTTCTTATATTCAGGAGATGCTTGCACAGGATGCAAAGACGATCTTAGAGGCTGCCAGGGAGAGATTAAGGCTATGGGATATAACAGACGAGCAGATAAAGGTGATAGAGGAGACTGCCAGGCCGATCAGGACGCTCACCATAAACAGCCCTGTAGAGGGATATGTTATACAGAAGCCTGCCTTACAGGGGATGAAGGTAATGCCAGGGGATAAACTCTTTGATATTGCAGATCTATCAACTGTCTGGGTTATAGCAGATATCTATGAATATGAACTTCCTCTGATAGATATTGGACAGGAGGCAGAGATAAGCCTGAGTTATATACCAGGTAAGACATTCAGGTCAAAGATAGAATTCCTTTACCCATCGCTCTCCGGAGAGACGAGGACTGCAAAGGTCAGGTTCTCGCTATCTAACAGAGACGGCCTCCTGAAGCCACAGATGTTCACAGAGGTGACCATTAAGAGGAATCTTGGCAGGAGACTCATAATCCCTGAAGATGCTGTCATAGACACAGGGACGAGACAGATCGTATATGTTGATAAAGGAGACGGATACTTCGAACCCCGTCAGGTCATGACTGGATTGAGGGCTGATGGCTCTGTAGAGATCCTGAAGGGCATTAAACCTGGAGAGAGGATAGCCATCTCAGGCAATTTCCTTATAGACTCAGAGGCAAAACTCAAGGGTATAGTTAAATAATGATAGCCAGGATCATCGAGTTCAGTGCAAGAAACAGGTTTGCCATCTTCCTCTTCGTAATATTCCTGATATTATGGGGATACTGGGCAATGAGGAAGACACCCCTTGATGCCATCCCTGACCTGAGTGATACACAGGTAATTATCTATACTGAGTGGCCTGGCAGGAGCCCTGACCTTGTGGAGGATCAGGTCACATATCCGATCACCTCTACATTGCTTGCCGCACCGAAGGTGAAGGTCGTAAGAGGTTTCTCTTTCCTCGGTACATCCTTCATATATGTGATCTTTGAGGACGGAACGGATATATACTGGGCAAGGAGCAGGGTCCTTGAATACCTCCAGTCAGTGAAGAATAAGATACCTGCTGATGTAAACCCTGTCCTCGGACCTGATGCAACAAGCGTTGGATGGGGATTCTCCTATGCCATTGTAGATAATTCAGGCAAGCATGACCTTTCAGAACTCCGATCTATTCAGGATTACAACATAAAACTCGGTCTCGAGAGCGTGGAAGGTGTCTCACAGGTAGCAAGTATCGGAGGATTCGTAAAACAATACCAGATAACGATAGACCCTAACAAACTCCTCGCCTATAACATACCCATGACAAAGGTCTTAGAGGCAGTGAAGAGGAGTAACAGAGACGTTGAAGGCAGGGTGATTGAATTCTCAGGCATAGAGTACATGGTCAGAGGAAGGGGTTATATAAAGACAATAGATGACCTGAGGAACATCCCCGTAGGTACGAATGGTACAGGAACGCCTGTATTCCTAAAGGATATAGCCCGCATTCAACTGGGACCTGATATCCGAAGGGGTATTGCAGACCTCAATGGAGAGGGTGAGGTGGCAGGTGGTATAGTAGTCGTCAGATTTGGAGAGAATGTCCTCAATGTGATCGAGAGGGTCAAGGAAAAGATAAAGAACGACCTGGAACCATCTTTACCCAGGGGTGTCAGGATTGTTGTAACCTATGACAGGTCAGACCTTATTCACAGGAGTATAGAGACACTGAGGGAAGAGATAATAAAACTCTCCCTTGCCGTTAGTGTCGTCTGCATCGTATTCCTGTTCCATCTACCCAGCGCCCTCGTCGTCATATTGACGCTTCCTGTAGCGATCATCATATCCTTCATCTGCATGTATTATCTCAGGGTCACATCCAATATAATGAGCCTCAGTGGTATCGCCATCGCAATAGGAGCCATGGTAGATGCCTCAATAATAATGGTAGAGAATGCCCATAAGAAACTGGAGGAATGGGAGGCATCAGGAAGGATCGGGAACAGGATTGATATAATTATTGATGCCGCTAAGGAGGTGGGCCCTTCGCTCTTCTTCTCCCTCCTCGTCATCACCGTCGGCTTCCTCCCTGTTTTCACCCTCCAGGCACAGGCAGGTAGGCTATTCAAGCCCCTTGCCTATACAAAGACATTTGCAATGCTCTTTTCATCATTCCTTGCCATTACCCTCACACCTGTATTAATGACCCTCTTTATCAGGGGGAAGATCAGGCCTGAAGAGAGAAATCCTGTCAGTATCATACTTCACAGGATATATGAACCTGTTTCCAGGATTGCTCTCCGATTCAGGTGGTCAGTCATTATCCTCGCCATAATCATCATGGCTATAACGGCCTATCCATTCTTAAAACTCGGCTCTGAATTCATGCCACCTCTATATGAAGGCTCACTCTTCTATATGCCTGTCACTGTCCCTGGTGCATCCATATCAGAGGTTTCGAGGCTACTGCAGATACAGGATAGGCTCTTGAAGGAGATACCTGAGGTTTTACAGGTCTTTGGTAAGGCAGGCCGAGCCGAGACTGCAACAGACCCTGCGCCACTGGAGATGTTCGAGACGGTTATCAATCTCAAACCCGAATCAGAATGGCGAAAGGGTATGACTGTTGAAGACCTGAAGAATGAGATGAATGAGAAACTTACGATACCTGGTGTGGCAAACTCTTTTACGATGCCGATCAAGGCAAGGATAGATATGCTTTCCACAGGCATAAGGACACCAGCAGGAATAAAGGTTCTGGGACCTAATCTTGAGGAGATTGAGAGGATAGGTCTCGAGATAGAGAATATTATCAAAGACATCCCGGGGACGAGGAGTGTTTATGCAGAAAGGGTGACTACAGGGTATTTTCTTGATGTAATTGTCAAGAGAGAGGAGGCAGCAAGATATGGTCTCACAGTAGATGATATAAATGAGATAGTTCAATCAGCCATAGGCGGGATGAACCTGACCACAACCATCGAGGGAAGACAAAGGTATCCTGTCAATGTAAGATATATGAGGGGTCTCAGGGATGAGATAGAAAGACTCAAGAGGGTCCTTGTGCCTGTCATGATGGACAGAGGACAGAAGACAGAGGACAGAGGGCAGATGACAGGCAGTCTGTCTTCCGTGACACCCCAGATCCCCTTAGGAGAGATTGCAGACATAAGGATTGTGAGGGGACCGACAGGGATTAAGAGCGAAGAGGGCCTTCTCACATCTTATGTGTATATAGACTTCTCTGGAAGGGATATAGGCAGTTATATCAATGAGGCAAAGGCTCGGGTTGCATCCTTGAAGATCCCCGAGGGATACCGCCTTGAGTGGAGTGGTGAGTACGAATACATGGTAAAGACCCATGAGAGGCTCAGGGTCGTTATACCCCTTACCATACTCATTATCTTTGTGCTGATCTATCTCAACACGAGGTCAGTTACAAAGACGGTAATAGTCCTCCTTGCTGTGCCCTTTTCACTTGTTGGGTCATTCTGGTTCCTCTATCTGCTCAACTACAATATGAGCATAGCCGTATGGGTAGGTATTATAGCCCTTGCTGGCCTCGATGCAGAGACAGGGGTGGTGATGCTCCTCTATCTGGAACTCGCCTATGAGAAATGGAAGAAGGAGGGAAGACTTCATACACCTGACGACCTGAAGGAGGCGATAATGTATGGTGCTGTCAAGAGGATAAGACCAAAGATAATGACGGTAAGCGTAATCCTTGCCGGTCTTATCCCTATAATGTTCAGTCATGGAACAGGTGCTGATGTGATGAAGAGGATAGCAGCACCAATGATAGGAGGTGTAATCACCTCTACAATCCTTGAGTTAATAATATACCCTGCAATCTATATGATCTGGAAAGGGCGGTTATTGGATTTCAAGAGCCATAATCCTGACCATACCCGATCAACATGAGGAGAAATGTTGACCAGGGCTTACCCTTATCTCCCTTTCCTGAATCTCGCAAAGGCATAAAACCCTATCAGAAATGGCTCGAATCTCATGAGCATGTTGTCTGTAAAACCCCATAGGAATTGATAGGCTAAAAGCCTGAGTT
>Ga0334722_10005954_pt1 | contig 12183 bp, 10 predicted proteins | sample C3_bottom_MG_FD_207210 | JGI IMG/M metagenome (GOLD analysis project Ga0334722, IMG submission 207210) | Sediment microbial communities from Yellowstone Lake, YNP, Wyoming, USA - C3_bottom | ecosystem: Environmental > Aquatic > Freshwater > Lake > Sediment | place: USA: Wyoming | collected...
CGCATTGGAATTGACAGGCAGATCTTTTTTAAATTGTCAACTGTTAATGCATTTGATACGATGACTAACTATTTAAACGCTTGTAAATGTCCTTGTTCTGTTTGTAAAACATCACAAATTCACGGAACATCTTATCGTATATATCCCTGTTCTTTGGGTCGGGTGCATAGCTGGTTTTGTATTCGACCATGGCAGGGATATCTTCATATTTAAGTAATCCCAACCCGACGGCAGCTATGAATGCGGCGCCGCGCGCGTTGGCCTGGATCGGGTCACGGACCTGGCGAACGGTGAGATTGAGCACATCTGCGAAGATCTGACACCAGATGTCGGATTTGGCGCCGCCTCCGACGAAGTTCAATACAGTTTGTTTCCTTCCAAGGAACTTTTCGACAGGAGCCAGAAGCCAGCGGGTATTGTACGCCACACCTTCCATTACGGAACGAATGATGTCTTCCCGGGAATTTTCCAAGGAAAGGTTGAAAAGGGCAGCCCGGACAAAACGGTCATCTACGGGAGCACGCTCGCCATAGATCCAGGGTACAAACATGACCCCGTTACTGCCGGCGGGGACACGTTCTGCGATCCTGTCCATGATCTTGAAAACATCCGGTACCTGTTCCTCGATCAGTAATTCATCCTTGTGGTAAAGAATATTATCCCGCAAGTAATTGAGAGTACCACCGGCAGTGGTTTGGGTGGCTATCAGAAGATACTTACCCGGGATGGCGCATGGCACAGATGCCATGGCAGTAGTGATATCGGTCTTTTTGAAAGGAACATGAGCTGCCAGCCAGGAGGAAGTCCCGATGTAAAGATGTGTTTCGAAATCATTGACAGTTCCTGCCCCAATGGCGGCAGCGGTGATATCGATCGAACCGGCGACGACCTTTACCCCGGCTTTCAATCCAATGGCAGCCGCCACATCGGGTTTGAGATCACCTACAATTGCTTCACATGGAACGATCTCGGGGAATTTGTCAGCTGCAATGCCACTGTCCCGGACCAGGTCAGGATGATAAACAACATTCGCCGAATTTCGATTGTCGGTCACCCATGATGTCAAGATCGAATCGGGTGTGGCTACCATGCGCCCGGTCAAACGCAGGTTCAGATAATCCAAAACATTGAGAAACTTGTCCGTCCTGGCGTATATTTCGGGATGATGATCGCGAATATAAAGCATGTGTGCGGATGGATCAGTGCCACGGACACTTGGTGCACCGCCTGTCAGGCGCATCCAGCGCATCAACCTGAGAGGGTGGTAACCTTCGATATTGAAACGTCCCTCAGTCAATTGCTTCAGACTACCCGCCCCGCGCATATCCAACCAGGTCATGGCATTCATGAGTGCATTTCCCTGCCGATCGACTGGTACGGTGCCTTCTCCCTGGGTTGAGCAACACACGGCAATGATCGATTCCACAGGTACAAGGCCTTTGCGGATCAGTATCTGGGAAGTGCTTAATAAAGCCTGCCACCAATCATCGGGTCTCTGCTCCGCCGCGCCTGGTGATGGGATCTGTAACGGAACTTCCTTGTATTCCCATCCTGCCACTTTTCCGGAAATGGAAATGAGGGCGGTTTTACAACCGGAAGTACCCAAGTCTACCGCCAAAATATAGGGTTCTTTGTCTGCCATGAGGATCTTCCTTTTTTCAGGATTTTTTGATGATTTCCAAGGGGTCTTTCATGCGGGTAATGAGCAAAAGGCTCACGAGCAACAAACCAACTGCAAATAGAAGCGATGGAGTAAAAGAACCATCGGCGCTTTTCATGGCTTCCATTATATATACAAAAACCACTGCTCCTTGACCGAAAAGTTGGACCATGCCATTTGAGGTTCCTTCCGGAGTGGGGTGGGTGATCTCGGCAGCATACTGCATCCCCACTGGAAAGGTACTGACCAGGAAAAATCCCAACCAGAAAGAGGAAATCAACAACAGCCAGATATTGGTGGCAAATGTCAACCCAAGCAAACCGGGGATGGCGAGGGCAAAACCAATGTAAAGAAAGCGCTGACGCTTGTGCTGCTTGTCTGAGAGCGAGGGGATCAGAATAGCCCCGACCAACCCGCCAACCAGCATCAGGGCACCTACTGTGCCGGCATCATTGGAAGTGAAATGGCGTGGGCTGATGATCCGCTCCACCCAGGTGGTCACCCCGTTGAAAATTCCCAACCCGATAAAGGAGATGGCGAGGAAGAACCAGAAAGGTTTAACTGTGACAGCATGTTTCAACCCATCCAACATCAGGGCGCGAGTCTCCATTCCCTGCGGACAAGGGGGTGTGGCTGGTTTTTCACGAGCAAATATCACAAACAACAAGGCTGAGACAGCAGCAATGCCACCGTAGATCAATTGGACATTTGGAATGGAGTGGGTATTTACCAGCAAGGGGGTCAATAGCATGCCTAAAGCGGTGCCCAATATGCTTGAAAGGGTTACCATACCAACCGTCGTGGTACGTTCCTCCATTGAGAACCATTTGGCAGGAACGGTTGTCCAGGCGTTCAGCAGGAAGGGTTGTGCCACGGCTATGCCGATGGTGCTCCAAAGGACCAGGTTGTAATTCTGCCCGGCCAGCCCGCGCAGGATGCCAAACAACCCCATCATGACTGCGCCGATACCCACAGAAAGATGAAAGCCATAAGTGTCGATCACCCAAGAGACCGGGATGGAAAGGGGAATAAAAGCGATCATAAATGCCATGGAAAGGAACCCGATCTGCTGATCGGTCACACCGTAAAAAGCAGCGGCTTGACCAGTGATGGGTGCATAAGTGATCCACAGGATCTGCATGGTGATATTTATGAGCATGAATACCCCCAGTACCACCCAGCGGTACCCGTACACTTTGAATGCCTTGTCTTCTGTCATATTGAAGTCTCCTTTTCTTGCAAATCGGATGTGTGTTTGTTGATCTTCATTAACCAAACGGGACAAGAGGGTATCCCATTAATATATACCCTATAACACCTAAGGAGAGAGGAGGATGTATCAAATCAGGATGTTTTCAATAAAACAAGACGAAACAATTTAACAAAACTTAACAACCAATTTGTAGGTGACCAGGTTTACCAGTACCTAGTTTAATTTCTCATATTCTCCAATTTCAGCAGATCTATTTCTCCGGGAATGTCACCTCAACGGTCATACCCCAACGCAGACGGGCATCAGCATTATCCAAGCGGATATGGACGGTATACAGGATATCCCCAGCCTGGTTTTTCGGTGTCAAAGAGATCACTTCAACAATTCCTGTCATGGTCTGACCGGGCAGGGCATCGGCAGTAACCTTCACCTTTTGACCGATTTTCACATTGACAACGTCCAATTCGCTTAGATCGCTGGTATCCACATACCACTGGCTAAGATCTGCCAGGATGACCGCCCAGGTATCAGGACCGACCATCTGACCTACCGTAAGATTCAAATCCGCTACAGTGGCATCGATGGGTGATCTCAGCTCATAACTGTCCAGCAGGAATTGGGCAGCCGTCACCTGGGCGTCTGCAGCCTTTAGCCGGGCTTCCAACAACGCCAGGGTATCCGGATCAGCACCTGAAATGGTGTTTTCATATTTTCTTTTGGCTTCTGTTACAGCAGCCCGGGTGGTGACCAACGCAGCTTGAACAGAATCGCGCTTGTTGATGGCTTCATCCAATTTACGGAAGGCTTCATTGTAATTTTCCTGAGCAGTAGTCAGGTTGTCTTCTGCAGTCTTGCGGGTAGAGTTGTTGATATCCAGGTCTTTGTATTTATCAAATTCCTTTTGGGCGTCTCCCAGGTCTGCTTTCCTGGCATTCACATCCGTCTGGGCATTCGAGATGGCATCATCAATCGCTTTCTGATCCAGCTTTTCCCAGGCTCGTTCCACTGCTGCATTGGCAACCTGGGCAGAAATATACGACTGCCAGGCCTGGCCGTGAACCAGGTCCATGGTGCGCTGCAATTCATCATAAGCCTGCCTGGCTGACAATTGTTCCAATTGTGAGCCAGCAAGCGTTGCCTGGGCTTGTTCCTGGTCTGCGAGTCGAGCCAAAACCTGACCTGCTTTGACCTTGTCACCTTTTGATACCAAAATTTCATCCACTTTTCCGCCCACCCTAAAAGCCATGGTAATGTTGGTTTGCGGTACCAGATGACCTTCTGAAACAAAAATTCCAGGCGCGGGTGTGGGTGTGGGAGTTGCAGCACTGCTCGTTCCAGATCCGCAGGCAGCCAGGATAATACTGGTCAGCAATATTATTATTAGTATGGAAAATTTCTTCATGGGGTTACCTCCTTGGTCTTATACCTGAGGGTATTCTTATTCATAAGCCAGCACTTCGCGAATGGTAAGCCTGGCTGCATTCCGAGCTGGAAGCAGACTGGCGAATGCGGATAAAATGATCACAACCACAAGCCAGAGAACAAAACCTTCGTAGGTGAAACGGATCGGGATAGCCGAGTGGAAAATCGATACACTGATGATGTTTGTAAGCATGTAAGTGATCGGGAATGAAACGAGGACTCCGATCAGCCAGGAAATACTACCTATGAGCATCCCTTCCACGATAACCATGACCGTAATGGCGCGGTTACCGGCTCCGATCGAGCGCATGATACCGATCTCACGAGTCCGTTCGAGCACGTTCATACTCATGGAACCAGCCAGTCCCATACTCCCAACCAGGGCGGTCAGTACCGCCATGATGAGGAGAAAGATCACCAGAATGTTCAGGCTTTCCGAGGCTGTCTTCAGCGTGGATTGACCGGTGCGGGCTTCGCGCAGGTGAAATCCCTGGTCACGGAAATAAGCGTCCAATTTCTCACTCATGGCTTGTTGGTAGGGAGGTGAGTGATCCACTGTGACAACCCGGTAAGAGAAAGATCGATTGGCAAGGTGAGTCAAACGCGAGATATATTCATATGTACTATATGCGATGGTACCTTCCTGATTGACGAATTGGAATAACCCGACAACCGTCCAATCAGAATCCTTACCGTTGATCTTTAGATGCAGACTGTCACCGACCTTTAGATCCGGGAACAAACCCAGGATGCTTTCACTGATCGCGATGGCTTTTTCATCCCCGGGCTGCAACCAGCGTCCGGAGATTAAAACCGGAGAAACCATCTTGCTTTCCACAGGAGGAGCCAGGATGGTCAAGTTCCCAACAGCTTTATGGTCATTATCGAATATTTCTGCACTGGCATAAGCCCAACCTTCCACGTCCACCACACCGGGTATGCGCAACCCGGCCAGTTTTACTTTATCCAACCGATATGGTGCATCAAAGTCGAGGGCTACATCCGCAATAAAGTACTTCCCGATCTGCTCGATGTATTTATTGAGGCTGAATTGGACATTGAAAACAGCAATGAAAATGGCTCCACCCATGGTCAGCGTAAAAAGGGTCAACACCAGGCGTCCTTTGCGCCGAAAAGTATTGCGCAAGGAGATCAACAGAGGGCGGGGCAAGTGAATATTGCGTTGAGCCAGACCCGCCATAATTCTCTGGCGAAATTTTTCGATCTTCGATTCAGGTCTGGGTGTTCGATGATGGTGGGTATGCTCATCCTGAGTCAGATCATTGCTGAGAGCACGCTGCACGGTTACCCTGGAGCCATTAAGGATCGGCAGCATACCTACCAAAAGCGGAATTGCCAACCCGATCACAATCTGGATCACCAAGGCAAATGGGACGATGCGGTACCCTGTCAGGGAAAAGTTCAATTTATCTGCAATGAAGGCAGACAAAGCATATGCCCCCTGACCTCCGAGTGGAACTGCAATTAAGAGCGCGATCACTCCAAAGGCAAGGATCAGGACAAGGTACATTCCAAAAACCTGTTTCTGGTTTCCTCCCACCAGTTTCATGACGCCAATATGGCGCTTATGCTGATTCAGCAGGGCACTGAGCGTATTGGCTATCAATGAAGAGCTGAGAAGCAGGATGAGAACACCCATGGCTCCCAGGATGCCGATCACAGCCTCCACAATGGAAGCCATCGGGTGACGGTCGCTGCGTGCAGTGCGGGTTCGATAGACCACCACACCGTTCTTTTCCACCTTATCCTTTAGATTGGCAGCCATCTCATTGAGATAAGAAGGGTCATCCCCATTCTGTGCCAGAATGACATACATGCGATTAAAGTTGTCTGGTTGCGCCAGGAATTTGAGGGTATCCATTGAAATGAATGCCATGGGTGGTGCCAGGAAATCGCCAGCACCTGATGTCTGGTCCTGAACAACTCCGGTGACTTTCATTCGTTTCAGGGTTCCATCAGCGAGCTGGAATTCCAGTTCGCTGCCCAGCGGGACATTCAAGTTCTCCAGGGCTTTCTTTTCCAGAAGGACTTGCCTGGATCCTGGTGATGTCTCGCCTTTAATTGGACGGAGCAGGTTAATATCAATATTTTTGTAATCTTGAATGGCAACCAGGTCGAGAGTGGTCCAGTGGTTGTCATTCGGAATGCGAACGCGCAGGTTAAAAACCCGTCGTCCTGCTACTGCCCGGACCGTGCGCAAACTCTGGATGTTATTGACCAGGTCGGAACCAAAGGAGGCAGTACGCAGTTCAATATTCATTGGCAAGTTGGCAGCGTAACTTGCGCTCATATCCTTTGAGATAATGACATACGTACCGGCAATAACACCGATGGAAAATACACCCACGGCAATGGAAAATACCACCAGCAAGGTGCGCATCTTGTTATCGATCAGATCATGGATGACCTTTCGCCAGCGAGGACGCATCATAATCAAGCCCCATCCTTGCTGAACCAGCGTCTGGAGCGCCGGTCAGCGGAGCGATTCTCAGTGATCCGTTGCTGGACCAGGTTGGCGATGGCATCGGAGGTTAATGCTGAATCCTTCAACAAGGAAATAAAAGGTTCACGTGGCAAGGCAACCAATTCCACCGGTCCTTCCGGAGCAGCCCGTACACACGCAATGGATTTTCCACCACGAACCAATTCCACTTCACCAAAGAATTCGCCAGGACCCATTCTCGCAATACTCACATCTCTTTTATGCCTTCCACACAAAACCACCTCCACCTGACCACTGGTGACCATGTAAAAATATTCGACGTGGCTGTCTTTCGGGATGATATTGGTGTTGGGTTGAAAACTAAATTGTTGTAGAAGACGGGTAGCCGCAAGCATCTGGTGGTGATTAAGGAGAGGCAAGGCATGAGCCAAAGTTTCATTGATCAGTTCGCCATCGGAAATCACGAGAGTGCGTGAAGTACGTTCCGTAAGAGAGGGATCGTGGGTTACCATGGCAATTGTTTTCCCCTGATGGACCAGGCGATCAAACAGGTCTATGATGAAGGCAGCTGAACGGGTATCCAGGTTACCGGTAGGTTCGTCCGCGACGATAATGGGAGGGTCCGTCGCCAGGGCACGGGCGATGGCGGCACTTTGCTGCTGGCCCGTCGATACTGCGGCAGGCAGCTTATTGGCTTGATGCTCCAACCCCACCATGTGCAATAATTCCATAGCTCTTTTGGGGCGCTGATCGAAATCGTACATCTCAACGTAATCCATGGGGAGCATCACATTTTCCAGCAGGCTGAGCATGGGCAACAACTGGAAGAACTGAAAGACGATCCCCAGGTTGCGACCACGCCATAATGCCCGGCGGCTCTCATTCATTTTATGAATATCCACTCCATTCACGATCACCTGCCCGGAAGTCGGAAAATCTATGCCTGTGATCATGTTCAATAAAGTGGATTTCCCACTACCGGATTTGCCGACGATGGCAACGAACTCGCCACTTTTTAAGGTCAAGTCCAGCCCTTTCAGGACCCGAAATTCCCCGGCGGCATTCTTAAATGTTTTAACCACCTGGTGCATCAGGATCATATCCTGTCGGGTATCTAGTGCGGGAGGAGGAGTGATCAATTCTGGGATCATTTTTTTCCCGCCTGGAGTACAGAGTTATTCCCGTTGACCAATTCACCATCCGCGATCTGAATGTGGCGTGTAAAGCGAGGACCCAGGCTGTTATCGTGGGTAACCATGATGATCGTCATCCCATTCGTCACCAGTCGTTCAAAGACCGAGAAGATATGATCTGCGGTGAGGGAATCCAGGCTGCCGGTAGGTTCATCTGCAACCAGGATGGGTGGTTCATTCGCAATGGCACGCGCGATCGCCACGCGCTGCTGTTGTCCACCCGAGATGAGATTGGGTGTTTTAAAGGCATGCTCTTCCAATTCAACAAGACGAAGGAGTTCCATGGCTCGTTCACGACTCTCGCCGCGGCGGTACAAACCACACAAGTCCATGGGCAGCATGACATTCTCGATCAGAGTAAGCATGGAAAGCAGTTGAAAAGATTGGTAAACCACACCCATGTTTTGTCCTCGCCAAAGGGCAAGTTCATCTTCCTGCATCTGCTGGATGGACACAGTACCTGTAGCCGCGTTCACCAATACTTCACCGGAGGTCAGGTCGTCCACTCCTGTGATCATGTTTAAAAGAGTGGACTTGCCAGCACCTGATTTTCCAATAATACCCAGGAATTCCCCCGGGTAAACTTCTGCAGTAATATTGTGCAATGCCTGGAAGTCACCGGCCTCAGTCTCGTAAACTTTAAATACATTATGCAACTCGACAAGTGGTTTTGGAGTTGGATTGGATGAAATGGATGAATTGATTTTATTATCTGGGCTGGTGGTCAACATGCGTGTATTCTCACAAGTAATTACAAAGGGATTGTACTACAGATTCAATCTGTTCCATTCGCCTTGAAATCTTCCGAGAATCCATAAAAAAACAAAAAAAAACGGTTGTCGACCATTGTTTGTAAAACGAATTTGACTGATTGTAACGAAATGAGATTTGCTATATAATTATTGCATCGCAAACTAATCGAAAACCTTATACCGGTTTGCGTGCAGTAAAAAGTGGAGAAGTAGCCAGATGGAAAAAGGAAAAGTTAAGTGGTTTAACAGAACAAAAGGGTTCGGTTTTATTGAAAGGGAATCCGGGGGCGATGTTTTCGTCCATTTTAGTGCCATCCAGGCAGAGGGATTTAAAGTACTGGATGAAGGTGACGAGGTGGAATTTGATGTAGTCGAAGGACCCAAGGGTCCCCAGGCTGCAAACGTCAAAAAACTTTAGTTTAAGACACCATTAACGGAAAGACTTCGGATTCGAACCTGGAACCTCGAAGTCTTTTCACGCGCTTATTACCAGACCGATCGATATATTTCAGACTTATGCAACTTCTTTGAATTACGAGCGTAAATAGATTAAGAATATTAGGACGATCTGTCCAATAAAATATTATTTCGGCTAATAATTAAATAAAGGAGAAGGGTTATGTCTGAAAAACGAAATTACGGGGCTTTGGTAGTCGGTCTGGTGTTGATCTGCATTGGCGCATTGACACTCATTGAACATATATTCTCAGGTGCAAGGTTTTGGGGATATGTGTGGCCTTTGATCATCATTGGCTTTGGGGCGATGTTCTTTGTGGTGATGTTATTGACGGATAAAACCTTTGCATGGTTGGCAATCCCAGGTAGTATCATCGCCACCAATGGGTTGATGCTTTTCCTGCAAAACCTGACCGGACGTTGGGAAACCTGGTCATACAGTTGGACCGTAATCCTGATGTCAGTCGGTGTGGGCATTTTCATAATGGGTGCCTGGCAGGGAGATGCATCCCGCCGCAGGTCCGGATTAAAAGTTATCGAGGTGGGTGTGGTCCTTTTTGTTATCTTTGGAGCTTTCTTTGAGATCCTTTTTTCCATGGGTGCTCCTTCCACACTGCGCGAATTTATTTTCCCGATCGCATTGATTGTTCTGGGTGTCTACCTGGTTGTCAGACGCTCAGGCCGGAGATTTTCAACTTCCAGCAAGACCATGGTTCCACCTGAAGTAATGGAAAAACCTGCAGATGCGGAGCCCAAATAATTCCCCGGGCGAGGTTTTATCTTAAAAAAGATCATGATTTATTCAAGATCATCAAATATTAGGAGAATGAAAAAATGAGAGAGAGATCATATTTTTGGCCGTTCGTGTTCATAGCAACCGGATTTCTGTGGTTGATGGTAAATATGGGTAGATTGCCAGAAGCGAATTTATGGGCTTTGACCCAAGTCTGGCCCTACCTGTTGATGGCACTGGGTGTTGGTTTGATCTTCCGCAGCTTTTGGCGTCCGGCTGGAATGTTATTCTCCGGTCTGATCGTGGCGGGAGCTGTCCTGGCAGTGCTTTATGCCCCTCAATTGGCCTGGAACAAACCACAAGATTGGGGCATCAGCCATTTCAATGTTGGTTCTGATTTCGGAGGCGGAGTCCCTGGTTCGGGAGTTATAAAGAGTGATAAACGAGATATAGCCTCTTTTACCAGCATTGATCTACGATATCCAGCAGTTGTAACCATCAAACAGGGTGAAAAAGATACCGTCACTGTGGAAACAGATAACAATTTGCTGCCACAGATCACCACCAATGTTAGTGGTGGCGTCCTGGTGATCGATAATAACAAACCGGTCTGGTCACAGCGGGTCAATCCGTCAGATAAAGTCCTGATCACCATCACAGTGAAAGATCTGCAAGTGGTTGATTTCCCCTCTGCCGGCGAAGTCTCCATGGAAGGTATCGTAAGCGACAGCCTGAAGGTGCTTGTCACCGGAGCAGGCAGCATATCGATGCAGGAAGTCGACCTTGGAAAACTTGAGGTCCAATTGAGTGGAGCTGGCAGCATTAACGCGGCAGGCAAAGCAGACAAGCTCACTTTGACGATCAGCGGAGCAGGCAGTTTCAATGGATCAGATCTTAAAGTTAATACCGCAAATGTCGGCATCAGCGGGGTTGGGAGCGCCAGTATTTGGGTGGTGAATGACCTGACCGCCAATATCAGCGGCGTTGGCTCGATTAATTATTACGGCAATCCGGCTTCCGTCCAAAAAAATGTCAGCGGGTTGGGCAAAGTGAACGGCATGGGAACCAAGTGACAAAATTTTTCAAAACCTGGATAAATATATACAGAAAGGTCGCTCTTAAAGCGACCTTTTTGTTTTATTGGGGTTTTATAATATAAGCAATAATTCATTTCTTATCGATAGGGAGAAATATTTATGAAGAAGATCATTTTTCCTGTTTTGACATTTGCCATTCTATTCCTATTCTTTTTTCAGATGGCGGGAACCCTGGTTTCATCCATATATACCCTTGACTTGCTGCATACATCGCTGGATGCCAAAGTGTTGGGAGTACTTTTCTTTTTTGCTCCCATTGTGTTCTATTTATTTCGGAAGAAAGCACCAGGATGGTTGACCTGGTTCTTCTTTATCATTCTGTTGATCGCACGCGGGATGGCGCCGTACCTGGATACCAATGAGCGCATGCTGGCTTCCGGGCTTGGAACTGCCAGTGTGCTTTGCCTTTTTCCCCTATTGGTTCGAGTTCGAATAAAAGGAGAGAAATCTTCCAACGTGGGTGAATGGTCTGCGATGGGTTTGGCTTTGGGAGTGGCACTTTCCACGATGTTGCGAACCATGAACTCCAGTATTGATTATTCCCTGGCCAGCGCAGGGAGTTGGGTGGGATGGCTGTTGGGTGTATTGCTTGGATCATCCCTGCTGGGATTGGAGGCTGACCAGACCAATGGATCTGACAATTCTGGGAGAAAAGGCATCACTTCCTCCATTCTGGGAATATATATGGTTCTGACGATGATGTATTTTGTTTTCTCCGCTCCTGCAGTCCTTGCCCGTTGGACGGAGGGAAATTATGCCGGAATTATAATGACCGTCAGTTTGCTGTCATTGGGATGGGTGTTGTTTATATTGGTTAAACCCGCCATGATCAAACGTATATCTGCATCGGTGCTGATCATTTGGAACCTTTTATTTTCACTGGCAATGCTCGGAACGATCCTGGCACACCGGGTGTCCTTCCCCATCAGCCCGGATTCCGCTGCTGTCGTGGTTGGAGCCCCCACTTTCTTACAGCAGATTCCATTGATCTTTATGCTGCTTCTATTCCCAGTCCTTTACTTCGACATGCAACTGTTCTGGGGAAAACTTCAAAAAAGCGAAGCCTCTCCCGGACAGATGGCAGGCGGGATGCTGCTGGGAAGTCTCACTCTGGTGCTGCTGGTATTCATGGATATTTTTACCAATGTGTGGGGTTATGTGGCCCCGGTAAGTCCATTCTTCCGGAATAAATT
>Ga0334722_10005955_pt1 | contig 12183 bp, 20 predicted proteins | sample C3_bottom_MG_FD_207210 | JGI IMG/M metagenome (GOLD analysis project Ga0334722, IMG submission 207210) | Sediment microbial communities from Yellowstone Lake, YNP, Wyoming, USA - C3_bottom | ecosystem: Environmental > Aquatic > Freshwater > Lake > Sediment | place: USA: Wyoming | collected...
CTTCGGCTTTACTTTCACAATCCATTTTTCGTAGTTCTTATCAACCGACTCGACGTTTACAGCGGCGGTCTCGCGAAAACAAACTTGGTTCAAATAGTTCTCGACCGCTTGAACCAAGTCTTCGGAACTAAGAACCAGCTCTGTGGCTCCCAGCTTCATGGCTCGCCCCTTAGAAACTCATGCTCTGCGCCGCGTCGTCAAGAACCCGGCGATACTCGTCGCGCTTTGACTGAGACATGTGCATGTAGATCTCAGCAGCGCTTAGACTCTTCTGGCGCAGCGTGTCGCGGACCAAGACCTGATCTTTGAAGCGTTCCCAGATAAAACTTCCTCGGGCGTGCCGCAGCGCATGCCACGAAGACTTAGCCGAGAGACCGGCTTTTTTCGCGTAGGTCCCAAAAATATAGTTCAACATCCGCGTGCTGAGATGATACCCCGGCTGCCCCTCGAAGAGCCATCTTTGGGCCCTGGGGAGCCATTCTAAGTAGTCCCGGATATAATTCAGTGCGTGGGTCTCGACCACTGGGGGAGATTTTTCCGGAGGCACAAAATCTGTTTCGGTCTCAGGAACTTTGGTCCCGTGCCCGCACTGAGTGCAGTAATGAGTTTTGCCAGATTTATGCGCCGACACGCGCGAACGGCGTGAACACTGCCCGCAGTTCATCGCGATCCGGGGAACGCTTTTGAGAGTCCTGATCAGCACGGTCCCGTCCTCGATCTGGCGAAAGCACTCACGTTCTAAGATCGCCGCTTCTCCGGCTCTTAACCCAAGATGATAACCCAGAAAAATCGCGCAATGGTCCCGGCGCGCGTTTTTGTGCTTCGACTTTTTTACTTTCTCCAGGACGTGGCTTACCTGCTCCGGAGTTAAGCATCTTTCGGACCAGAGCTTCTCAGGATGCGGTTCCGACAAGTTTTTGTTGCGCACGTAAAACACGCTTTACCGCCCTCTTCCCCTGCCCGTTTTTCTTGGCCAGAATCATCTCTTGGAGTTTATCCATGGCCCCGAAGCGCTCGGCCTGCGCCAAGACGATCTCCTCGAAGAGCCCCAGGATCTTGGGATCGTCGGGCACCCGGAGCATCTTGGCGGATTTCTTGGCCCACTGGATCCGCCACTGGGAAGCCTTGACCAAGAATCGCTTGGAACTAAGCCCTACTTCTTGGATCAAAAAAGCCGCGATCCAATCTTCGTGGTTGCGTTGGATCAGTATGGGCACCAGCCCCTCGGGGCTCACATGCTTAAGCCGCTCGAAAGTCTTGGAGTCCAAGAGAGTCAGTTCTTCGGGGGTGGAACTTCCAGGCAACAGCTCTTCCCGCAGAGCCAGCACTTGCTTCTGTTGATAGTGAATCATCCAGTTCTCACTCATACTTTCGGTTATTTACCGCCGTTAATTGGCAAGTCAACCATCTTTTCGGGTTACTTTTGCTGCGATTACCGGCAGCCGTGGATCGGACCTTGGCCGGACAAGGCTGGAGTGTACCTTACCGCCAGAGTTGCACTCACGGCGGCAAAGACAAACGCGGGCGCGCTCTCACGGCTTGCGCTGGCAATCCCCGCGCCATGGCTAGCTCTTAGATCAGTCCCTGGACTTCCATCAGCAGCGTGCTCGGATCGCGGAGCAAGCCCTGCTGGCTGGCCGCGATGAACTCGCCCCGATGCCCAATCACAATAAAATCCAAGAGCCCAATCCCCACGATCAACGAAACCACTTCCAAGCGCCGAAGAAGCGCCAAATCGTTCTTGGAGAATTTTAATTGGCCGCTGGGATGATTGTGAACAAAGACAACCGATTTTGCTCCGGCAATAATCGCCGCTTTGTAAAGCTCGCGCGGGTGCGCCGTGGACTCGTTGAGCGTGCCCACGTGGACTTCATGGACCCCCACGATCCGGTTAAAATTATCCGCGAAGATCACGTACATCCGCTCGCGATCCGAGTCTTCGAGGCCCCGTAAAAGCTCGACCACAAAAGTCCGGATGTGCTCGGGATCCGAGAAAATCGGAGCCATGTCGAAGAGCCAGTCTTTGTCCCGCTTGAGAACCGTCTCGACTTTGAGAAATTGCCACTTCTCGGGAAGAACTACTTCGGGGTTCTCGGCGTACTCCCGGTCGATGCCGTCGTACAGCCGCTCAGGACTCGTTGGGTATGCCATGGCTCACTCCCTTCAACCTCACCTACACCAAGGAAACGGTGCAGCACTGGGCCCCACGGTAACGGATAACAGCGCGAGTTTCCAGGATTTCTCCTGGCAATACTCCCGGACTTTTCCGGTCGTCCAGCCTTTCATGTACTTAATGATGGGAGCCGCGCGCATGACGACGCTCGACCGGGTTTCGAGCCCTGCGCAGAAATGCGGGGCGGTGATCTGCATCAGCGTTTCCGTGGTTTGGGTCATGTCCGCACCACCAACCCTGCCGCCCGCATCCCCGCGATCACGTTGCCAACATACTGCGCCTCGACTGAAAAACTTACCCGGCCTCCCCAGGGATACCCGTCCAGCTCGACACGGTCAGCGACCCACGACCGGGCGCGCGGCGTGAGGGGAAACACAAAACTCAGCGAGCCTTGTTCTTTCACTTCAGCGTCTGTTTTTCTTGGCATCGGAGACCTCCTTCGGCGGGATGTAAAATTCCAGCGGAACCCCCTGCTGCTTCGAGACCATCCACGCGGCGAGCCTGAAAATTTCACGAAGCTCTTCGCGCGTGACTCCGCGCTGCTCATACAGGTCAGAAATATCCCGGTTCACCAGCAGCACCTGCTCAACGGCATAAATTTTTCGCTCGGTCATGTCTCACCTCACCAGTTCCAGGTTCGTGCGGGCCAGCATCTCGCCGATGTCAATGGAATGCCACTCGCCCTCCTAGACTTTTTCCCCGCGCTTACGCAGCTCTCGCGTCCAGATCTTTTTCACGGCTGCTGTGCAGTGCTTCATCGCATCTTTCCAACCGGGCCATTTACCGTGCGCCGCCATGAACTTGTACTGATAGTACAGGCTCTGCTTGTTGTGCGGCTGTTCAGGACCGTGCTTCGTCGCACACTCGGGGCACTGCCCCTGATCCGTACGGCAGGGCATCAGTGCGAAGCCCCCTAGATGCTTGCTCTTGATCACCGTGCTTATTTTCTTCACTGCTCGCCCTCCTAAAGCGCGGGCCTTTCACCCGCTCGCTCCGTTCTGTGCTCTACTGGGTCCAGGAGTACTCTTCCCGCGATTGCACCTTCGCACTTGGGCTAGCATAGGGGGGAGCGCCCCGCTAGATGCCCTCCGAATCTGCTCCCGGCAGAATCTCAAAGCCGTTTCGCATGGTCCAGGGTGCGACCCTGACTCCCACGCCCCGTAGTCACGGCCAAGGTCGGGTTTAGTTACTGTCTTTCCTACATCACGGGCACCCTGCTTTTGGACGGATCGGGGTCAGCGCCGTCCCCGTCCTGGAAGTAGTTATCCGTGCCTTCAGCGGGGCGTCCCCAACTCCCCCACTGTGCCGTTCCCCTCGAACTGTGGAGCTGGCGGGAATCGAACCCGCGTCCATTATGGCTTCAAATCAAGCATCTACGCGCGTGTCCGGTTTGAGTCCGGCATCTACAACGGGGGCAAACGTACTTCCACCAGCCTATCCCCTATGTGAGCGGGTTGGGTTTACTCTGGATTAGGCAGCCAGAGCTTCGGCGCGAACGCCGAAGGAGCCATGAACAATGTTCTTGGCAGTTGCAGCAGTGATGGATTTTTAACGGGGCCAACCATCATCCCCGGCGCGCAACTTGATTCTCCTTCACAATGTCAAAACCTTTTCAGCCCCGTAATCTCAATCAAAAACTTCTTCGGAACACTGCGGGCAAAAATGAACCTCCAACCCCGCCGTGCAACAGTCGTGACAGATCAGCCGTTCGCAGCGAATGCACACCTCGTGCTTCGCTTTGGTGCAGTCTTTTCCGCATTCAACGCACTGCGCCAGCTCGATTGCTGCCTGTTCCATTTGCCATTCGCTCACTGCTCCCATTTGATTCTCCTTTCCCAAAGTAAAAACTTGCGGGCCGGATTCGCACCGGCAACGGGTACAAAGCGAGTTTTAACTTTCGCTCCACGCCGGAGCGCCAGTGCCGCCCTGGTACGTCGCGCGCTTATGGCTACTACGCGCAGGCTGTCACCGTTGAGTTGTTTTCTAGGCAGACTAACGGAACTTAAACGCTGCCATTGAACTCTTCTCCACGTCGTACGGATTCCACCGTAGTCAAGAAGACCCGTTGCTCATACCGCAAGCGCTTATCCTTTCGAGCGCCTCGGATCGTTCCCGTAGGTCCGCTCGCTTTGGATTTTCCCATTCTTGCCGTGGATCACCAACTGCGTCGGCGTGCCCTCGCTCTCGTAAGTGTCACGGGCCAGCCGTGCTCCGTCGTGTATCGCGCTGCTCTTGCGCTGAAGAGTTTTCACCATCTCTCCGTCGCGATGCACTTCCCAGGACTTCGGTTGCAGAATCCATCGGACCCGAAACACAACTCGCTTCGCTGTCTCACCCATATTCGATCTCCTTTCCCCAGGTTAAAAACACCGTGCGCAGGTACTCGTCCCTAGAAAACGAGATCCAACCAGCGTTAGTGCGGTCCACATAGAAGCGCATTCACTCGTAGCCGATTTCGCGCTACCCTACTGGTGCCGCCGCTAGGTTTACTCCTCGGTCAGAGCAACGCACGGCTTTCGCGACGCCGATGAAACTCACTTCATCCGCACGGTTTGCTTGGGACCCGGCGTTTTCTTGTCTTTCCGGTTGGACACCCCGCCTAGGGACACTTCGATTCCGGCTGTGGCTTCCCGGCACCCCACGCCTCCAAACCCGTGAGCCTCTACGCTAGTCCCGCCCTTCTCGTCTACCACGATCTCCAAATACTTCTCGCCCACCTCCATAGGTTTCTTGACGCCTGCCATGTTATTCTCCCTGTAAAATGTGCCGTTGAATGAACTCTACTTCTTGGCGCAGCGCGTCTTCGCGCCTTTGGACATACCGTGCGATCTCCCGGCCCTTGTACTTCCCGTTGCGGGGGTGCTGGGAGAGTATGACAGACCAGCCGTTGCCGTCGGCTTCGGGCTCAACGGCGCTCGCCCGAGCCACCGTCTGCTTGCCCAGCTCCGGCAGGTCGTCGGCGTAGAGCGTGATCACCGACCCGTCGGGCTCTACCGTAATCAGCTTGTCCACAGAAACCTCCTAGCTGGCTTTGACGAACAAATGCGCCCTGCCGGTGACCACGTCGTTCACGCGGTAGACTTTCTTGCCGAGCTTCTCATAGTGCTTCTTGGTCTGCGCAGCCACGTACTCCTGCGTGACCTTGCCGAGCCACTTGTCGTTATAGCCCGAGCGGTCGCGGGCGTAGTCGCAGATCAACGCCGTGCTGCCCTTCTCGCGATCCAGGTGGAACGCGATATCGTTGTGGCCGGAAGGCAGGTGCTTGCGGCGGATGATCACATGTCCCACGTCCCCGTTGGGCATGCGGTACTTCGTGGGCTGGCCCCGATAATCGAGCACTTGCTGCGGCTCCGCGTGGCACTCGATCTTCTCGCGCGCGACACCCACGGCTACCAGCGCGTCCACCAACATTTGGGCGTCCGTAAAATTCACTTTGATTTCGCTAAAATGGGACACTCGACACCTCCTTTTGGTTAGGGTTCACACGTCAACGGTCACAGGCTTAACAGTGCGGCCCAGCGTCAGCACCGGCTGATCCGCGCTCACACTCCCCGGCACATCGACCTGCAGCGCCGGTCGCGCTCGCACCACCGGCAGCGCCGTCACCGGAATCTCGCCCGCACTCACCAGCAGCTCTCCGAGCGTGGTATTTATGGTACCTTGCTGAATCAGCCGGATCAATGAGTCAACAGGCTGCGCGACTTGGGCCAGCGCTACCCCAGCGTCGCCAGCCTGCTCCAGCATCTTGCCCAAGTCCACCTGAAGCGCCCCGGCGATTTCCCGGTACTGATCGAGCTGCTTGCGCAGTTCTTTCAGCCGGTTCTTGGCGATCTTCGGGGTGAGTTCGTTGCCCGCCTTCAGCGTCGCGATCTCGTCCGTGGTTGACTTCATTTGGGTCTGCAGATCTCTCAAGACGGCGCGGAAAATATTCTTGGGCTGCGTTCCCCCGTGGCCCACCGAGAAAACGTGAAGAGTAAAGCCCAGCGCGTCGTAGAACTTCTGGAGCTTCTCCAGAACCGAAGCGTGCTGGAACGAAACAAAGTACACGCCGTCTTTCAGGGGCACCCGGTGGCACTCGCTCTTGATGATCCTAGCCACGTACGAATTCAGATCCGTGATCGAGTACACCCCGTGGACTTTGATGTACAGATCCTCGGCCAGGGCTTTGTACTCGGGGTTCGAGCACTCGATCAAACCAGGGTTTTTCACAAACCGAATCACGGCTTCTTTTTCGTACTTCACGCCCTGGGACTCGACGAATTTCTTCGAGAACTGAAAGATGATCTCCGACTCATCGTCGAGGTACTTGTCGCGCAGCATCCCGTCGGAACCCTCTTGGATCACGCCGGAGCGCTGAAGATCCCGCATCGCCCGGATAAACGCGTTGCGGCTCTTGATGTCACGGATCCCTTCCAGGGGCAAACCCGCTTCCTGCGCCGCCGACCGGACCTTGGAGATCGCAGTAGCCTTCAACTCTTCCCCGAGAAAACAGAAACCGACCTTCGACTCGTCTTTCTTGTTCTCACCCATGGCACTCACTCCTCTTTGACTGCGGGTTAACAGCACTCGCGGGCCGGGTTCTCGCCGGCAAGGGACGGCAATTAGACTCCGTCATTATGCGCTCGGCCTCGTCATCCAGCGCCTATGGATTTCTCCCTCTCCACTGCCGCGAGTTTACTCTTAGTCTGCCGAAACAATCGGCAAACCGCGATCCTTCAGCGACGCGCCGTCACTGGCCTCGTCGTCTTCGAGCGTGGTTCCTGCGGGAAACGCCCTGCCCTCTTTACACCAGTCGCGCAAGCGCTTGATCGGCTCTTTCATGGTCTCACTCAAGGGCTTTTGCTTCTTGATCCCCTCGACCAGCATCTCCGACGTAGGATGCAGCGGGCGGGGCGTGGAATTAAACGCGATTCTCAAGGCGTTCTGCACGGCGACTTCGAGTTCAGCTCCAGAGTAGCCCCTGGATGCTTTCGCGGGGCTCACCAAATCATCGGCGGGAATGTTATGCCCCGCCGCTCTCAGGTGAATCGAGAGAATCTCGATCCGCGTGCGCAGGTCCGGCAAATCACAAAAAAATACGGAATCAAAACGGCCTGCCCGGATCAGTTCGGGTGACTGCTCGAACTTCTTGACATCGTTCGCGGTCGCGACTACAAACACATCGTCCGGCTTCTCTTGAAGCCATGTGAGAAGCTTGCCTTTTACACGAGTACTTGTACCTCCATCCAACTCACCGGTACTTCCTCCCAAGCCCTTATCCAGCTCGTCAAGAAAAATTAAGCAAGGCGCACAGGCTTTGGCGAGCCCGATCATCTGATCGACGTTTTGTTCGCTCTGCCCTACCAGACTTCCGAAAAGTTTCCCAACGTCGAGCATAAGCAAGGGAAGTCGGAGGTGACCGGCCAGACACTCAGCCGTCAAAGACTTGCCGCACCCAGAAATTCCGACCAAGAGCAATCCCGAAGCTGGCCGGAGCCCATACGCCTTGGCGTCGTCAACCTGAGAAAACAGCGAATCATAGCCATGAATCCAGGCTTTGATGTTCTCCAGCCCGCCAATGCTGTCCAGGTTCTTCTTGCTGGTCCGGTACTCCAGCACGTTAGAGCGCCGCACCACCTGGGCCTTTTCTTTCAGGGCCATGTCAACAGCCCTGCCATCAAAGCCCCGGAAGCGCGAGATCGAGAGCGAGAAGAGCCCCCTGGCTTCGATCTCCGTGAGCCCAGCGCAGGCACGGGCAAACGGGGGCAACGCCGAATCCTGGATCTCCACCCCGATGTTTTTGTAGTGGGAAGTCTGCTGATACTGCTCGACCAGGGGCTTGAGCGTATTTTCCAGGTCTTGAGCCGTGGGCAGCTCGTACTTCAGCACCGTCAAATCCGCCGCTACTTCGTCCGGGATATCCCCGGCTTTCCCTATGAAAATAATGGTCCGGAGAGTCCCACGGATCACGTTCAGGCACTCCCGGAGAATCCGGACGTTCGTGGGCGCTTCGAGTTCGTGCCCTGCATCGCACAAGATCAAAAAGCTGCCCCGGTCGGCTTCGCCTGACATAAATTCTCTCAAGAGAGGAAAGAATTCCTGGTGCTCGACCGAGCCGACATCCTCGGGGTTCTCCACGTTGATTCGCTTGGAAGAAACCCCCGACCAAACGACTAGCTCGCGCTTGCCCACTTGGCGCTCGACCATCCACTGAGCAACTTTGATGACGGAATCCAGCACGCGCTCTTCTTCCAGAGACTGGATCACGATCCCTGGCTGCCGCGCTCTCACAATCGAGCACAGATCGTCTTCCCAGGGGGTCAGCGTGATCCGCGCCACTGCCGCTTCGCTTGCCATGATGCACACTCCCTCTCACTCAAGTTTCGGGTTCACGTCGGGAACCACCCTAGCAGACTTTCGGTTGCGCGCAATAACAAACCGAAACTACTTACCGGCACTGCGGCGGGACGGGTTTGCCTTTTCCAGCGCCTTGCGCGCTTTCGCAGCCAACGCTTTCCAGCCGTTTGGTTGTCTGCCGCCATTGTACATCGCTTCCAGCGCCTCATAAAGATCACGTGAAGCGGCGAGCATGTGCGCAGACGCTTCCACGCTACTCGAAACTCCATCACCCGGCTCACACATCTTTCCGTCGTCGTACATCATCTGCGCGACCGGTATGTATCGAGGATTGTCCATCACAATAAGGCACTCTTCTTCGTTCCAGAGAAACTTGCTCGTACTCAACATCTCGTGATACCCTTCCCGCGCCTGCTCGCTCATGGCGCAGAATTCCTTCTCCGAAATCGGATTCGGTTCCATCGCCGCACCGCTCCCTTCGCAGACTTCGACCGTGCAGCCCCCAGCTTTTTCAGCTTCACGAAGTTTATCGGCCTCCTTATCCACCGTGAAGCGCGTGAACTCCGGACTCTCAAACGTCTCCAAGAGTTCACGCTTGCCTTTGGCACTTACCGAAAAGATACGCCACGCTTTGCATGCCATCGCACCGCCCTCCTATTTACCCAGCCACGCCCCCAGCACGAACACGCCGAGAATCCCCCACGGTGACCACGACCGCGATCATCAAGAATACCCGGCTCTGTTTTTCGCCCTCCACTCTCGCCCTCGCTTACTCCCCCCTTCGCCCTGACGCACTGGGGGCAGCGCTGCAGCGGGTTGAGTGGCCGCAGCACTGCCCCACAGCTCTGGCACTTCAAAAGCTTGCTCACGGTATGCTCCTAGTACATCCCCGGAAAACTCACGTTACTGAAATCGCATCCGTCCAACGCATCGGCGATCTCCTGAAGCGCGTCGCGGGCCGCTTCGACTTCTTGGCCTTTATCCCCCTGCTGCAAATTCTCGGGCATGTTCGAGTGCCACTCTTCCATCTCGTCGCGGAGTTCTTCCACGATACTCTTGGCGTTCTCGAACGCGCTCTCGGCCTCCCCGAGCCGGTCGGCGCGGGATTGCTTCGTCTCGATCTTGGTGACGCTGGGCGTGATCCCTTCATACCCGAGCTTCGCCAGCATCTCGGCCATGCTCTTCTGCGCCGTGCCGATGCGTGCCTCTGGAATCTCGAACGAAACTTTGTAGCGTGCCATGCTTCGCCCTCCTCTAAAACAAGCCGCCGTGCCGGGGAAATCCCGCAACACGGCGGCTCAGGTCTAAAAAGTCAACTCAAATTTCGGCAATAACATACTTGGCTCACCGTGAACGTTTTTTCTTTTTGGCGTTGGATTGAAGCTTGGCGTTCAGTTCAGTTTTTGGAACCTTGACGAGCTTGTGAATTAATGAATCGAATTGCTCTAATCCTTTGGGTTGTTTTTTCATCATTCAATCCCCATGAAGCCGCAGAAGTCCTCTGCGGTCAGTTGCCGCCATGTCAGTCTCTTGCCGAGCGTCGAGAGCATGACCAAGCGGAATCGTTGGCCGTCTGTCAATTTGCGTTTGTTGTAACGGAATGTTTGTTCCGCGAGATAGCGGAACAAGTGAAATGGAGCGACCTGAACATACGTTCCGTGCAGCGAACGCTTGAGCAACGACCAGAAGTTTTCAAGGCCGTTGGTGTGAATTTTTCCGAGAACGTATTGCTTGGCGTGGTCAACGACGGCGTGAATATAATCGGCATCCAGAGCCATATACGATGGAGCGGCGTCGGTGTAAACTGTCGCGCCTCGTTCGACATTATTTTTAACAGCGACGCAGAGCGTCTCACGTGTCGTGTCGGCCACAACCGACCCGCGAAATTCTCCGCCACGTTGCAAGATTCCGTGAACGATTGCTTTTCCGACCGCGCCGCGCCCACGCACTTTTCGTTGGTGCATATTTTGGCCAGCGCCACCGATAAACGTTTCGTCCGATTCAACTTCACCGCTCAATTTTGCGAATGTCTCCGTCTCCATTGCCGCTCGAATACGATGCAGCATGTGCCATGCGCTTTTTTGTGTGACGCCGATTGCCCGGCCAAGTTCGTAACTGCTGATTCCGTTTTTTGCATTGGCGATACACCACACGGCGACAAACCATTTATCCAGACCGAGCGGAGAATCTTCAAAAATCGTTCCGAGTTTCGCCGAAAATTGCTTTCGACAATCGCGGCACCGCAGCAAGTTCCGCGTAGCCACATGACCAATATTTTGTCCATCGCATTTTGGGCAGGCGATTTGTCCATCCGGCCATTTAATTCTGAGCATGTATTTGTGGCAGATGTTCAGGTCGGCAAAGTATTTTACAGCGTCCATGAGCGTTTCGATTTGTTCCATTATGTTCCGCCCTTTAGATTTCAATGGTGCCCGCGATTCCCAGCACGGGCGCTGTTGGAATACCCGACTCGCTCATGGAGCGAAACGGGCCGGGCAGGATTAACGGACGATCATTCTAGATTCGAGCACGGCCCGCGCATAGCTATCGTCACGTTCTCCGGTTGTTGCGTAACGGGCCTTTTTCGCAGTGGACCGCCATGTTTTGCCGTTGTCATACGAATAGCGCCGCTTCCCATTATTGTTTTGGGCGATTTTCCGCGGGATGCCAAATCCATCGATCTCGTCTGTGTATTCCATCTGTCTCTCCATTCTGCCGATTCCACTCGGCTCTTCGGACGCGGGATTCGCGCCTCACAAACATACTCTACACCATTGGCGATGGTGTGTCAAGTATATTATTGCCCAAATTTCTTACTTCATGGCGCGCCCTCCTGAGGGTTCACTGCAATCTGTTCCCATCGTTTACCGCGCATCTTTTCACGGGGGTTTTTTCAAGTGTATAGGCGGTCAGGCATACATAAATCCTCCTCGGGCACTTAGCCCTTTCTAGAAATCCTGCATAGGTTGTGCTTCCACGCGACAACCTACACGCGAAACGCCGCCTGTCAAGCCTTCAGCTCTTCTCGAAGTTGAAGTAGAATCTCGGGGAATGCCGGAACATCAGCGAGCCCTTGACCCCGTCGCTCTTGCGCTTCACCACCACGAACGGAGCCATGAACCCCGTCACTTCAAAATCCCTGGAGAGTTCTTCCGTGTTCCAGACCTGCCCGTACTTCCGTTCCAGCTCGGCGCGGTCTGCATCACCGGAATTAATCTCCGCAACCAACGCACGCCTCGGGTACTCCGTCGGATCTTCCACGGGTCACGCTCCTTTCATTGCACCGCGTTGAAAAGATTCATCACCAACCGGTCAATCACGAGATCTCGCGGGACGTTCACCGCAAGCCGCTCGCAATGCCGCGTCTCGGTGCTGCGCTGCATCCAAAGCACCGAAACGCCCCCGTTCCCGGCGCGCTTACGGCTTAGATCCGCATATCGTTTCGCTTGCAGCGCTTGCAGCGCTGGCATACTTCGTCAGTGGTTGGATCGCCGCACTCCATGCACTCGCCTTTCTGCCCGTCGCTCTGCTTCCCGGCCAGCGTCAACGCCGCGCGGACACGATCAATGTGTTCCCAATGCGGATTTTCAGTGCCGTGGTTCAGCGCACCCAAAACCTTTTCCAGCGCGTCCACCAAAGCCGCATGCGAATTGCACGCCTGGACGATGAAAGCG
>Ga0334722_10005956_pt1 | contig 12181 bp, 10 predicted proteins | sample C3_bottom_MG_FD_207210 | JGI IMG/M metagenome (GOLD analysis project Ga0334722, IMG submission 207210) | Sediment microbial communities from Yellowstone Lake, YNP, Wyoming, USA - C3_bottom | ecosystem: Environmental > Aquatic > Freshwater > Lake > Sediment | place: USA: Wyoming | collected...
CTCGGCAGCTACCTGCTGCGCGGGGTCACGACCTTTGACGTGCCGATCATCCAGGGCGTCGTGATGGTCTTCGTCCTGGTCCAGGTCGCGCTGAGCCTGCTCGTCGACATCAGCTACGGACTCCTCAATCCCAAGGTTCGCGTCCAATGAGCGAGCGCGACAGATGAGCGAGCTGCCTCCCGATCTCCAGCGCTTGCCGGCAATCGGCGAGGAGGTGCCGACGATCCCGTCGGCCGGAGCGCGCCGGCGGGCCTGGCAGCGCTTCCGCGGCAATCGGGGCGCGATCGCGGCACTCGTGTTCCTCGGTGTCATCGCGCTCATCGCTTCCTTCCACGGTCTGATCCAACCCCACGATCCCAATGCCCAGAACGTGCTGAACAAGTTCGCGGCCCCGTCGTGGGACCACTGGCTCGGGACGAACGACCTCGGGCAGGACCTGTGGAGCCGGATCATGGTCGGCGCGGGTGTCGCGCTGTACATCAGTGTGCGCGTCGTCGTGCTCGCGATGGTGGTCGCCGTTCCGATCGGACTCGTCTCGGGCTACGTGGGCGGCCGCCTCGACAACGTCCTCATGCGGCTCGTCGACGCGGGCCTGAGCTTCCCGGCGCTGGTGCTGGCAGTCGCCGTCGCCGGCGTGCTCGGGCCGGGACTCGGCAACGCCGCCCTCGCCATCTCGATCGTGCTCGTGCCGGGCTTCGTGCGCCTAACCCGCGGATCGACGCTCGCCGTCACCCAGGAGACGTTCGTCGAGGCGTCCCGGGCAATCGGCACGAGTGTTCCCCGCATGTTGTGGACGCGCATCCTGCCCAACGTGCGCGCCCCACTCCTCGTCGCCGCGTCGTTGAGCTTCGGCGGCGCGCTCATCGCCGAGGCGGGTTTGAGCTTCTTGGGGCTCGGCGTGCAGTTCCCGGACGCCAGCTGGGGGAACATGCTCCGCCGCGCGTACGACAAGGCGTTGTTCACGCACCCGTGGCAGCTGTTGGTCCCGGGGATCGCCATCGCAATCACCGTCCTCGCGTTCAACACGCTCGGTGACGGTCTCCGCGACGCGTTCGGCACGGCAGAGCCGCGTCGGCGAGGGCGCCGAGAGCGACGCGGCATCACCACGGTCGTGCGTGCGCCGGAGACCCCGCGTGCTGCGCCACCGACGCCGCTCCTCGCGGTCGGCGGCCTGACGGTCGAGTTCGACACCGACCGCGGTCCCGTGCGCGTGGTCGACGACGTGAGCTTCACCATCGAGGCCGGCGAGGTGCTGGGACTGGTCGGCGAGAGCGGATCGGGCAAGACGGTCACGTCGCTCTCGATCATGCGCCTCCTCGCGTCACCACCCGGTCGCATCGTGGGGGGATCGGTGTGGTTCGACGGTCGCGACCTCCTCGAGCTGTCGTTCGACGACATGCGCCAGGTCCGCGGTGCGGGGATCTCGATGGTCTTCCAGGACCCGCTCACGAGCCTCAACCCCGCGTACACCGTCGGGAATCAGCTCGAGGAGGCGGTGCGACTCCACGAGGGCGTCGGCCGGGACGCGGCGCGTCACCGCGCGCTCGAGATGCTCGATCTCGTGGCGATCCCCGATCGCGAGCAGCGGGCTCACCAGTTCCCGCATCAGCTCTCGGGTGGGATGCGTCAGCGCGTGATGCTCGCGATGGCGTTAGCGTGCTCGCCACGCCTCCTCATCGCCGACGAGCCGACGACGGCCCTCGACGTGACCATCCAGGCGCAGGTGCTCGACCTCCTGCGCGACCTCCAGGGCGAGCTCGGGCTCAGCGTGCTGCTCGTCACCCACGACCTCGGCGTGATCGCCGACCTCTGCGACCGCGTCGCCGTGATGTACGCGGGCCAGATCGTGGAGTACGCCGGGGTGCACGACGTCTTTGCCCGACCCGACCATCCCTACACCGAGGGTCTCCTCAACGCCATGCCCCAGGTCGGCGCGTTCGGCGAGCCCCTGTTCGCCATCCCGGGCCAGGTTCCGCAGCCCGCCGAGCTCCCGTCGGGCTGCCGGTTCGCGCCCCGTTGTGTGTACGCGCGCGAGGTCTGCACCTCGGGGCCCGTCGAGCTGGCCGGTCCCGAGTCGCACCTTGCGCGCTGCGCGCGCAGTGACGAGCTGACGCTGCGAGGTGCCCGGTGAGTCCGCTGCTCGAGACACGAGACCTGAGCAAGGCGTTCTCCGTCGAACACGGCCTCACGCGCCGTGAACGCGGGCGGGTGCTCGCGGTCGACGGCGTCGACCTCGTGATCGAGCGCGGGACGACCACGGGCCTCGTCGGCGAGTCGGGCTCGGGGAAGTCGACGCTGGCGCGGCTCGTGCTCCGCCTGGTCGAGCGGACGACGGGCGAAGTCGTCCTCGATGGCCGCGAGCTCACCAGCTTGGGGCACCGCGCGCTCCGTGCCGCGCGCCGCGACATGCAGATGGTGTTCCAGGACCCGTTCTCGTCGCTCGATCCGACGGCGACCGTGCTCGCCAGCCTCGCCGAGCCGCTCCGGGCGCATCAGCAGCTCGATCGCGCCGCGCGCCGACGGCGCGCCGCCGAGCTGCTCGAGCTGGTAGGCCTCCCGGCCGCGTACCTCGAGCGCTACCCCGCCGAGCTCTCGGGCGGCCAGCTCCAGCGGGTCGCGATCGCGCGGGCGGTCTCGGTGGAACCCAAGCTCGTGGTCCTCGACGAGGCGGTCAGCTCCCTCGACGTGTCCACGCGCGCGCAGGTGATCAACCTCCTCGCGGAGCTCCAGGCCCAGCTCGGCATCTCATATCTCTTCATCTCCCACGATCTCTCGGTCGTCCGCCACGTCAGCCATCGCATCGCGGTGATGTACCTCGGCCGCATCGTCGAAGAGGGGCCGGCCGAGGCCGTCTACGAGCGGCCCCGTCACCCGTACACCCAGGCACTGCTCTCGGCGATCCCCGTCCCCAACCCCGAACGCCAACGGGCACGTCAGCGGATCGTGCTCGCCGGCGACGTGCCGTCGGCCAGCGATCCACCATCGGGCTGCCACTTCCACACGCGCTGCCCGTACGTGATGGACGTCTGTCGCGAGGTGGATCCGCCGGTGTTCGCAGCAGGTGACGGGACGCGCGTGTTCTGTCACCTCCACACGCACGGCCCGGTGCTGGCTGGAGCATCGGTGACGGAGCTTCCTCCACCACCACGCGCGGGAACCGAGCCGCGCTGAACGGCTACCGAACCAGGTCGCGTCGATTGAAGACCTCGCTGGTCGCGCAGAGCGCCACCCCGCAGAGCCCGAAGAGGATCAGGTAGTTGGCCGCGGGCAGCCCATGAAGCAAGGGCTGCGTGCCGTTTGCGTGGTAGAGGGGAGACGCGACGCGCAGCGGTTCCAGCCACGAGACGAGACCGGCCAGCCCGACGATCAGATAGCTCGCCGCGAAGACCGCCGTGGGCACGCCGATCGCGACGGCCCGGCTACCCGTGGCCGCACCCGCGAGCATGGCCAACGTGCCACTGAGCACCGCCACGAGGGTTGCGCCCAGGCATGCGATCGCGACTCGGTCGATCCCGACACCGAGATCGACGAACAGCCCGACGGCAAGCACCGCGGCACCGGCGACGGCCGCGAGCGGCACGACGACGGCCCACAGGCCCACGACCTTCTCGAGCACTACCCGCCGCCGGGTGATCGGGTTTGCCAGCAGGAAGTCGAGCGTGCCGTCAGCCTGCTCGCCGGCCAGCGCTCGTACGCCGTAGCTGATGGCCACGATCACGAGGAGCGCCGGGATGATCAGCGAGAACAGCTCCACGTTGAGGTATCCCGCGCCGGTGCTGAAGTCGAAGGACGCCGCGCCGCCGAAGAAGGCCTTCAGCTCCTTCGGATAGTTGCGGATCGCGCGCTGGAGCGCCGAGTCCTGCACCGCGGGATAGACGCTCGTCATGATCGAGACGTACGCGGCGATGCCGAGAGCCCAACCGATCGATCCGCGGCGTCGGTCGCGGACGGCTCGCTCAGTGACCAGCAGCGCCATCGCCAGCCTCCGCGTCGCGGTAGTAGTGCAGGAAAAGCGCCTCGAGGTCGGGCGGCGTGCTGGTGAAGTCGAGCACGTCGAATCGCGCCGCGAGCTTGACGAGGTGGTTGGCACTGCCGGTGAGATGACAGTGGAGGTTCGCGTCTCGAACCTCCACGTCGCGCACACCGGGTAGCACTCGAAAGGGAGCGGGATCGATCGGCGCGGCGAAGTGGATCGTGACCTCGCGCATCGCGCGGGCGCGGAGCGTCGCGACTTCCTCGACAGCAACGAGGCATCCTTCGCGAATGATCGCGACGTGATCACAGAGGTGCTGGACCTCGTCCAACATGTGCGAGGACAAGAACACGGTGCGGCCCTCGGCCGCGACCTCGCGCACGAGCTCCTCGAACTCGTGTTGGACGAGTGGGTCGAGACCCGCGGTCGGCTCATCCAGGACGAGGAGCTCGGGCTCATGCATGAACGCCTGGACGAGGGCGATCTTCTGGCGATTCCCCCTCGACAGCTCGTGGATCGGACGATCGGCTTGCACGCCGAACCGCGCGACGAGGCCTTCGAGCACTCGTTCGTCGATGCCGCCACGCAGGCCGCTCAGCCATGCGAACAGCTCACGCGCGGTGATGCGCTCGTAGAGCGCCGGGTCTCCGGGCACGTAGCCCACGCGCCGATGGATCGCGACGCTGTCGGCTCGGCTGTCGAGCCCGAGGACTCGGGCAGCACCCGACGTCGGACGCAGGAAGTCGAGCAGCACGCGGATCGTCGTCGTCTTGCCCGCGCCGTTCGGCCCGAGGAACCCGAACACGGTCCCGGAACCGACCCGGAGATCGAGGTCGACGATCCCCCGGGCCCGGCCGTACGACTTGGTGAGACGCTCGACCTCGATCGCGTCCATCGGCATCAACCACCAAGGCGCCGGCAGGTCGTGGGCTCAGCCGCCGTGCGGGAAGTGCTCGATCTCGGCGTCGGGACCGGGAAAGAAGAGCCCCTCGTGGCCGTCGTCGCTCCAGCGAACCACCCATGGAGGGCCACCGCTCTCACCGTGGACCTCGAGGATCTCAGCGTCCCGGTCGGGTTCGCCCACCGAGTGGCCCTTGATGACCAGTCGATCGCCTACTGCTGCCTGCATCATGCACGCTCCCTTCACTCACGGAGATGCTCGGCGAACCAGCCGCTCGCCAGCTTGGCAACCGACTCGAGCGCGCCGGGCTCCTCGAAGAGATGCGTCGCGCCGGGCACGACGACCACCTCGTGCTCGCAACGCATCATCGCGGCGGCCGCGCGATTCAGTCTGAGCACCTCGCCGTCCGAGCCGCCCACGATCATGAGCGTCGGGGCGCGAACGTCGGCCAGACGATCGGCCGCGAGATCGACGCGTCCGCCTCGCGACACCACGGCATCGACCTGGACGCTCGGATCTGCCGCCGCCCGCAGAGCGGCGGCGGCACCGGTGCTCGCGCCGAAGTATCCGAGCCTCCTGGGCTCACGCTCCCGCATCCACGTGGTCGCGCCGAGGAGGCGGCGGGTGAGGAGCACGATGTCGAAGACGTTCCCGCGATCGGCGGCCTCCCGCGGTGTGAGGAGATCGAAGAGCAAGGTGCCGATCCCCGCGTCGTGCAACCGGCAGGCGACGAGGCGGTTCCGCGGGCTCTGCGCGCTGCTGCCGCTGCCGTGCGCGAAGAGCACCACCCCCGATGCCCGACCAGGGACAGTGAGGTGTCCGGCGAGCTTGACGTCGTCGGATCGCACCTCGACGTCCTCGTCGACCGCGATCCCATCGGGAGCTCGGCTCGTACGTTCTCCGCCTGCGGGTGCAGAGAGCAGCGACGCAACATCGTCATCGGAGACCTGCGAGAAGTCTCGATAGAACTGGCCCACCGCGACGAAGTGCTCGGGAGTCGCGACACAGACCAGCTCGTCGACGAGCGACGCGAGCTCGCGGGCCGTCTCGGCGGCGGCGACCGGCGCGGCGAGCACGACGCGGGCCGCACCCCGGTCTCGAGCGATCTGGATCGCGGCTCTGGCGGTGCTCCCGGTCGCGATCCCGTCATCGACGATGACGACGACGCGACCGTCGAGGGGGACCGGGGAGCGGCCGTCGCGGTATCGAGCCGCCCGCCGCTGGATCTCGACGCGCTCTGCTGCTTCCACAGAGGCGAGCTGTTGCGTCGTGATGCCCGCGAGCCGGAGCACGTCGGGTTCGAGCACACGGGCACCCTCCTCGCCGATCGCACCCATCGCGAGCTCGGGGTGGAACGGGACGCCGAGCTTGCGGACCACGAGGATGTCGAGCGGTGCATGCAGGCGCGCCGCGACGTGCGCAGCCACCGGGACGCCGCCGCGTGGCAGGGCGAGCACGATTGGTTGCTGCGACGCGAGATGTTCCAGCCGCGCGGCAAGCTGCACACCGGCATCATCCCGATCTCGGAATGCCCCGTTCATCGAGCGCCTCCTGGGCTGGATGCCTGTGGCCAGTCTCGGCCTTGCGCCACGGACTGCGGGAGGGCCGAAGGTCCCCGCACACGAGTGCGAACGGTCCATTGTGCGAACCGACCGCGACGCGCACAGTGAGGGTATGACCCGAACGAAGGCGGAGCCTGCTGCTCGGGCGATCGCGGCCGACGCGCATGCCATCACCGGAGCTGTCGACGACTACGACGGGCTCCTCGACCTCATCGGATCGAGGAGCCTGGTTCTCATCGGCGAGGCGTCGCACGGGACCCATGACTTCTATCGCGAGCGCGCGCGGATCACTCGCCGGCTCGTCGACGAGCTCGGGTTCAACGCCGTGGCCGTCGAAGGCGACTTCCCCGACGCATACCGGGTCAACCGGTACGTGATGGGGTTGTCGGCTGACGTCGACGCGGAGCACGCCCTCCGCGACTTCCGCCGCTTCCCGGCCTGGATGTGGCGCAACACGGACGTGGTCGAGTTCGTCGAGTGGGCACGCGCGCGGAACGACGCGCACCGGCATCCCGCAACGCGCGTTCGCTTCGTCGGCCTCGATCTGTACAGCCTCCGAGCCTCGATGGAGGCGGTCGTGGCCTACCTGGATCGGATCGATCCGGCCGAGGCCCAGCGCGCCCGTCAGCGCTACTCCTGCTTCGACCACTTCGGCGTCGACGGGCAGGCCTACGGCTACGCCCTCGCGTTCGAGGCAGCCGTCCCGTGCGAGAACGAAGTGGTGGCACAGCTGATCGAGCTCCGCCGGCGGAGCGAGGCCTACCTCCGCCGAGACGGCTGGATCGCCGAGGACGAGCTGTTCTTCGCCGAGCAGAACGCGCTCCTCGTGCGTGACGCCGAGGAGTACTACCAGCAGATGTATCGCGCCGAGCTCTCCTCGTGGAACCTGCGCGACCGGCACATGACGAACACGCTCGATGCGCTCGCCGATCACCTCGAGCAGCAGTTCGGGCACGCGAAGGTCGTCGTCTGGGAGCACAACTCCCATGTCGGCGACGCACGAGCAACGGCGATGGGCGCGCGCGGCGAGCTCACGGTCGGACAGCTCACCCGGCAGCGCCACCGCGACGACGCGGTCCTGATCGGGTTCACCACCTTCGACGGCCGGGTCACCGCGGCATCGGACTGGGGGAGCCACCCCGAGCGCAAGCACGTGCGGCCCGCCCATCCCGCGAGCCACGAAGCCCTCCTCCACGAGGTCGACGTCCCGAGCTTCTGGATCGCGACACGCGACCCCGGAGCCGGCGACGCGCTCCGACCCCCGCGCCTCGAGCGCGCGATTGGCGTCATCTACCGCCCCGAGACCGAGCTCCAGAGCCACTACTTCGATGCGCGCCTCGCCGACCAGTTCGACGCGGTCATGCACATCGATCGCACGCGGGCGTTGCGACCGCTCGAGCGCACCGCCGCCTGGGATCGTGGCGAACCCCCCGAGACGTTCCCATCCGGGCTCTGAGTGCTGGGATGAACGACGGCTCGACGAGCGGGACGAGGACGACGACCACCAGACGTGACCGTCGGGATCGTCACCCTCGTCGCGGTGGCGGCGCGAGGAGCTCGCCCGGTCAGGGGCCTTCGGAGTGCCCCGCGCCCGCGCAATAGAACTGCTCGTACCAGCGGCGGTACTCCATGATCGGCTTCTCGCTCGGCGCGAGGGATGGTGTGGGCACGTACCGCTTGTGCTCCCAGATCGGGATGTCCTGGCCGATCTCACTGCTGACCGAGTCGACGAACGCGCGCGCGATGCGGGCCGTGTGCTCGTCGCGATCGGGGTTTCGAAGGGTGAACAGGAACGTCACCTGGGTGGTCTCGTCGTCGATCGGCGTCGAGCACCCGATCAGGCTCGCGTCGATGAGCCCCTGATACCGCGTGATCGCGAAGCCCGGACCGCGGCCGGTGACGTCGATGCGGCCGTCGACCGGGCCCTTCGACGAGGGGAACTGCTGCTTCGTGAGGACGACCCGGTCATATCCGTCGAACGTCACCCGCTCCGTGACACCGACCTTCGGGTGCGAGTGCACGAACTCGAAGTGGGCGGCATCGAAGCCGTTCTCACCGATCTCCTGCATGCACGTCCCGATCGTGTACTCGAAGACCTCGTACCCGCCGTACTCCGGATCGTCGAACTCGGGGATCTCCATCACGTCCCATTTCGGTGCGTCGCCCCGCGGGTGGTACCAGGCGAGGAGGATGCCGCCCCGCTCGACCGTCGGGAACGTTCGGAGCCTGGCCCTGGGGTTCGGCTTGTCCGCGTAGGGGATCTTCACGTTCACCCCGGCCGCGTCGTACCGCCACCCGTGGAACGGACACGCGATGCAGCCGTCGGCGACCGACCCGCCGATACCGAGGTGCGCGCCGAGGTGGGCGCAGTACGCCTCCTGACAGACAGCGGTGCCGTCGGCGTCGCGCCAGGCGACGAGCTCCGTGCCGAAGTACCGCCGGTTCACGATCGCGCCGGGCACGACCTCGCCGCTGAGGGCGACCTTGAACCAGCCGAACGGCATCGGAAACGGGAAGCGGTTCGAGCTCATCACCTCCATCGACCCCCGTTCACATCTTCGCTCGCGACGAACCCCCACGGCATCTCGGTCGCCGCACCGTTCATCGGAGAGGCTCCAGTGCCGCGGTGAGCACGTCGACGAGCGCCTCGCGCTCGGCCGCGAAGTCGTAGTCGCTGGGCGTGAACATCAACGTCATCGCGAAGCCACGGAGCGCAGCCCAGAGCAGCTGCTCGATCGCACCATGCGAGCGTCCGGGGCGACGGAGGCCGAGGAGCTGCTCGCCGATCCGGTTCCGACCGCGAGCACATTCGAGGAGCTCGGCCGCATGGTCGGGGTCGCTCGCCCGCGAGCTCCGGGTGTTGATGAGGATCTCGAGGCTCGCCCGGCCCAGGGGGCTCCCATAGGCGCGCCAGCCGGCATCCACCACCGCGGCGACACGCGCTCGCAGCGGCGTCTCGGGCATCGGCGCGTCGTCGAGGCACGCCTGGAACTGCTCGTACCCCGCGCGGGCGACCGCCGAGAACAAGCCGTTGCGATCGCCGAAGTGGTACTGGATCACCCCCCAGGTCACGCCGGCGCGCTCGGCGATGCGGCTGGCACTCGCGCCCGCGAATCCCTCCTCGACCACGCACGTCGCCGCCTCGGCGATCACCCGCTCGCGCGTCGTGTCACCACGCGGTCGTGCCCGGCGCTCGCCGCGGTCGCGCATCGGCTCGACCGCGGCGGCCAGCGTGACCCCACGCCTCGGTGGCTGCCGGGGCGTCGACCTGCGTTCTGGCACGTCGGGCTCCCTCGGACCAATGCCTCTTGCCAAACATAGATCAATCAATGATTATGGGGCGACCGCTCCCTCGAGGCGCGGTGGCGGAGGGGGGACCCATGAAGGTGTTGCGGACCGTGGCGCTCTGCGTCGCATTCGCGGTGGCGATCGGGCTGGCGACGGCGCCCGCCGTGGCGCAGGGCGCCAAGGAGAAGCCCGGGTCGACCGAGGTCGGCATCAGCCCCGACGAGATCCGCATCGCGGTCGTTGCCGACGACGAGAACCCGCTCGCGCCGGGTCTCTTCCACGGTTCGCCGGTGGCGGTCCAGGCGTTCGCGAAGTACATCAACTCCAAGGGCGGGCTCGCCAAGCGCAAGGTCGTGGTCGACTTCATCGACTCGCACCTCAGCGCCGACGACGCACGCAACGCGATCATCAAGGCCTGCAGCGAGGACTACGCGATCGTGGGCACCGCGGCGCTGTTCCTGAACAACGTCGACGACCTCGTCGCGTGCCAGGACAAGGCCGGCGCCGCGACCGGCATCCCTGACCTCGCGATCGTCACGACCGAGGTCTCCCAGCAGTGCTCACCGGTGACGTTCGGCATCAACGCGCCGCAGCTCGACTGCGCAACGAAGGACGACCACCCGCAGACCTTCCGGGCGGGCCAGGGAACGGTCAAGTACTACCAGCGCGAGCTCAAGAAGAAGCTCCACGGCGCGTTCATCTACTCGAACGACCTCAAGAGCGCGGCGGTCGGCGGCCTCACGCTGGCGCGTGGTGCCCAGGCCGGCGGCGTCAAGTCCGACGGCGAGACCGGTATCTCCGCCCGCGCGCCGCAGTCGGCATACACCCCGGTCGTGCAGCAGATGAAGGACGCGGGCTCGAACTACGCGCTGAACAGCGGTCCGTTCAGTGCCATGGTGGCGCTGCGCAAGGAAGCGAAGCTCCAGGGAGTCAACCTCGACGACATCGTGTGGGACTGCTTCTCCAACTGCTACGACAAGCGCTTCATCGAGCAAGGCGGCGCGGACGCCGAAGGCCAGTACGTCACCCTCACGCAACTCCCGTTCAACGAGAAGAAGAGCAACTTGGCGTTGGCGAACTACATCAAGTTCGCCGGCGCGGACAACGTCGACGGCTTCGGCACCTACGCCTGGCTCGCGGGCCTGCTCCTGCGCGACTCGGTCGACGCGATCGTGAAGCGAGACGGCGTCAACGGCCTCACCCGGGCCGCGCTGCTCGAGCAGCTGAAGAACACGCACGCCTTCAACGGTGACGGCATGTGGGGCACGACCGACATCGGCAACCACGTGCCCTCGTCCTGCTTCATGCTCACGCAGGTGAAGGGCGGCGACTTCAAGCGCGTCTACCCGAAGAAGCCGGGAACGTTCGACTGCAAGAGGAGCAACCGGATCGAGATCAAGGAAGACCTCTTCGGCGCCTAGCGACGGTCGTCAGCAGGCCGTGGCGAACGGATCCCAGGCAGGCGGTGCCGTGGCGAGCCATTTCGTGATCTCGTCCACGATCCGATCCTCGCCGAGGGTGCTCGCTTCCGCTTCACGCAGTTTCAGCACGGGCGTGAGCGCACCGGGAGGATCACCTTGCCAGCGCGCGGCGCCCTCCGCGCGGTCGAGCGCCGCGGCGAGCTCACGCAGGTCGGGGCGGCCGACGACCGGCCGCGACACGAACTGCACCCACGTCTCGTAGCGACACTCGAGACGGGCCCGGCCGCGATGGAGGACGAGCACGCGAAAGCACTGGGTCGCGCCGTTCACCGCCATCGGGTGCAGCGCTCCGGTCCAGGTCTGCGTGAAGCGGTGCGCCTGCCGGTCGGCCGACGCGTCGGGGATGCGAACGATCGCGAGATCGACCTCCGGCTTCTCCTCGATCGTCACGACCCCGCCGGTGATGGCCGCCTCGCTCTCCGCGAGATGCGCGTCCTCTGCCTCCCACCACGGACGCGTCGCCTCGATGTCGTCGAGGAGCGCCGGCAGCCTGCCGAGCAGCTCCTCGTACAGAGCACCGGTCGGATCGCCCTCGAAAGTCCTCGCGTCGAGCGGCGACATCTCGGGATCCGCGAGAACGGCGATCGCCATCGCGATGCGCGCCGCATCGCGCGATTCGTACCAACCGAAGTCGCCGGCGCGCGCGACGTCGATCACGCGGTCGCGGCGGCTGCTGGCGCCCTCGGGGTCGGTCAGCGCGTACACGCTCATCAAGCCGTCCTGATCGAAGTGGTTGTTCGACACCGCGTCGATGCCGTCGAACAGCTCCGGATGGTCGAGCGCCAGCAGGGCAATCTGAGCAGAGAGGTCGGCGCGCACCACATCGGGCGTGGGACTTCCGGGCCAGTGCGAGAGGACGACCCTCGTGTCGGGCCCCGCGGAGCCGTCGACGACGACGTTCGGCGTGCCTTCGAGATCCTCGTATCGGACGTAACGCAATGCCCGCACGCCGACGAACCTAGAGCAACAAGTCGAG
>Ga0334722_10005957_pt1 | contig 12180 bp, 5 predicted proteins | sample C3_bottom_MG_FD_207210 | JGI IMG/M metagenome (GOLD analysis project Ga0334722, IMG submission 207210) | Sediment microbial communities from Yellowstone Lake, YNP, Wyoming, USA - C3_bottom | ecosystem: Environmental > Aquatic > Freshwater > Lake > Sediment | place: USA: Wyoming | collected...
CGGATCGATTTCCACCACCTCAATCTCCGTCTCCGGGAAATGCTTGGCCATGAAGCGGGGCATCGAGCCTATGCCCATGCCCACAAACAGGGCGCTATTCGGCAGCTGCTCTTGGTAGGCAAGCCCGACGAAAGACATGCGGGTATATTCAAAGAGGAGCCGGTCCGGGGCATCGAGCTTGATGCCGCCCTGAATCAGGGGCGATTTCTCCAGATTCGCCATGTACCTTTCGTTCTTTTCAAGATTATCAGTGACAATGATGAATTGGTACAGGGAGTTTTCCCGGTGAATGACCTTCTCTCCCGGCGGATCGGTTGCCATGGCGCCTCCCGGAAAAAAGGCGATAAGAGAAAAAATGAGCAGGAGAAAAATGGGGCGCAGACAGACCGGCTTCGGCATTCCTGAAGGGAAACGGAAGATACCAGTTTGCCTGGGGCCAGGAGTTGCCGGATGGGGAGAAATGGTTCGTTTCATAAGCTGATAAGGGAGATAGGTGATAACGTGAGTGAGGTGATTGCTAAGCTTTTCAAGCAATAGCCGAACTCCTGAGAGAAATCAATCCCTATCCGATGCGCTTGGCGGGAATTCGGAGAAGTTTAGCCGAGATAGCGACTTGTGTCACCGCCGGAAAGAGACTCTCGGGACAGTCGAGTCCTTTGGCCATACGACAGAAAACCGATTGTCATGAAGGGGGATGCGGTGAGCAAGGGAGGCCGGGAGGAAGGTGGCGGAAACGGTACCGAAAATTTGGCGGGTGGCAGTGGCGGCGGCTTTTAGGTCTGCACAGGAAGAATCATTCCCTTGTGCCAACTTGTCCCAGGATTCCTCGCCCCTTTTCCGTCAGTCGGTAGCGTTGTCTCGGGCTGCGGGGGGAGGCGGGATTGGTCATCTCGATCCAGCCTGCCGCCAACGCTGGTTGGAGATAGGTGTAGAGAAAGGTTGGCCGATGCGATAAATTAAGCGTCGCCATCAACTCGCGGGCGGAATTGGCTCCCTGGCCCATGGCGCGCAACAGCAGCGTTACTTGTTCGGTAGCTTGTTCGGTTACTTGTTCGGCAGTCATAGTCATACCAAGCACGGCATCGCGGATTACCGTCAGCATGAACAGGATGAACGGGGTTGACTCTCCGCAAGTGTTGCTTTCGGTCAGGGCTTTGTAATAGCCGGTCTGGTACTCGCGGATGACGCTTTCAATCGGGATATGGGCAGCCGGGATTCCACGTTTCCATACGCTCGTAGGCCAGAAGCGCGTTGCGCACCTCCTGGAGCTCGCGTGGTGAGCCGAGCACCCGTTTGCCGGCGACAATGGCGGTTACCTGCTCCAGACTTAGTGTGTTCCCCTCAATGGCCAGCGATCCCTGGATGGTCCGGATACGATTGAGACGCCGCAATCGCGGTGCCAGCGCGGCTTCGGCGGTCACGGAGTAACGGCCGAGCCATTCGCTGATCTCGCCAACCAGCTTGAGGATGGCGGGCGTGATGGTGAAGGGTGGGGTGTACAGTTCAGGCATGCCGTAACTTGTTAGCTATTTGATGCACGGCACTTGTTGTGGATTCTCGAAGTCTGGTGGGGTTGAGGGGAGAAACCCAACATCCACTGGGGGGAAGCACGCAGAGACATGGCCTGCATAGTGGCACGAAATTGTCGGGTTTCGCGGGGCTCGTCCCAATCTACGGAATTGGTTTAACCGCATCCGGCGCAATACGCTCTGCTATTGCGCCCTACAGGCTGGAATGATATTGATATTGTTTATCCAGTCGTTTTTAGCCATCGGTGTTTCACACAGAACGCCAAGGTTATCCCTCGATAGTCCATGAACCAAGTAATGCCTGAGTAATAATCCGCCGAAGAGGTTCCATCTCTCCAGAATGTGCTTTTTGGAGTGCCTCAAAATAGGCAGCGGAATCTTCCAAAATGACCCGTCGTTCGATATTCAAGAGTTCCCTAGCTTGCTGTTCCATTATTAATCGTGCTAGTCGGCCATTCCCATCGAGGAATGGATGAATACGCAGAAACTCATGGTGAAAAAAAACGATCCGATCAATTTTTTTAGGTTGGTCAGCAAGTAAGGTAACGGCATAGTTTTCGCGCCAATTTTGGAGAAGCACATTAACGAGTGTGGGCACCTCCTCCGGGCTTGGCGGAATATATCTGGCGTGTTCTGGTGTAGAGCCAGGAGTGCCGATCCATACCCCGACACTTCGAAGTGTCCCTGATTGCTCACTTCTTGCATCATCGTCTAACATTGAACGGTGAAGGTAGCAAAGTAGTTCCAAATCAAGGTGCTGCGTTATAAATGTTGTTTTTGCCTGGATATCAGTTTTATCGGAAGCACCTATTAACTCAAAAGCCATCGCTCTAGTTGCCATTGTTGCGGCAAGCCGGGACGGAGAGAGTACCAAAGGCTGAACAGGTCTACCCACAACAATGGCGTGCATTTCATTGACTTTTTTGGATATAGAATCGAGAGCGCCGGAGTGTTTGTCCATCGCGGCGGATAAATCTGAACCAAATTGGGAGATGAAACTTGCCTGCTCTTCTGGTTTCATTGGTATGCGCAAATATTCGAGGCGCATACCATAACCACGGGGACTGTCAAGAATTGCCCGAATTGCCTCAACATGATAAATTCTTGCGGATGCAGAGGCATCCTTTGCAATCTTCTCTAAGGATTCCCTTTCGTTTGGCGTAAGATGCTGGTTTGTAAAGAATGCGATTCCCCGTGCGGAATTACGTGCAACTCCTTTGAAGTCATCCTCGAATTTTTCCCGGACGTCCTTAAACGCCTTCTCAGTAGTTGGAAAGTAACATGCTGCAATGTAACGCCACCCATTCAGCTCAAATAGCACATCCTTAATTCCATCGGGGCCACCAAGAGGGCACTGTGGATCGACTCGCTTAAAACCTTCACTGTGAAGTAGCGTCGCACAAAGCCTTTCGGACTGGGTGCCTCCGAATCTCCAGGCTTTGAGCGCAGTTTCTGTAGGTTGATCAATGAAATCCATTAGATACTCATTTTATATTTGGGATAATATAACTAATTATCTTGCTTACACATTTTTTAAGAAGCTACGTTGAAAACCTTGGGAAGTCAACAGCTTTTGACAAAATTAGCCAGCGAAACAACCTGGCGATTCGTTATGATCATGCCTGCCCATCGACCCGCTATGGCCCGCTAACAGCCGGGAAATAGGTCAAATAGAGCGGATTTATCAGCACATCGGTCAGGATCTGCTGCGAGACGCTGGGGGTGGCGCTGTAATTTTGGAGGACCACGATGTTGCCGTGGGCTTGTGTGTTAAAGGTGTTGGCGACGTAAGCGCGGTCGTCCGGGAAGTAGACGATGGTGTGCGGCTGTTGGGCCGAGTCCAGCGAGACGCTGGTGTCCTGCACTGGAGTGGTGACGGTCGGCGTGTTAAACATGAGCACCTCGTTGGTCGCCTGGCCCGAGACATAGAAGCGCGAGCCATTGGGCGTGAAGCTCCCACCGCTGGGCTGAGGGTTGTTGCCGGTCTTGTTTGATTGGATGGCGACGCTAGTCACTTCCTGCGGTGGATTGAGGTCAAGATTGATGATCTCGATTTTGTTCGTGCCGTGCAAGGTGACGTAGGCGATATTCTGTGTGGGGTGCAGATCCATGCCTTCCGGGTTCGAGTTTGCGGCCAGCGTGAGTTGGAGAGCGGTTTGATGAGTGACCAGATCCACCACCAGAATTTTGGAGTCGTCCCGGACACTGACCACGGCGTAGCGACCGTTGTGGTCGATGAGGGTGCGGATGGGCTGCGTGCCGACCGTGACCGAGAAGTTCAACGAGGCCGTCGGCGGCCAGACATCGGGGTTGAGGGTGACGATGTCCAGCCGGTCGTCAGCGCTGCGAGCACCGTCTGTTCCGTGGTTGATAACGGCAAGCGTTTTGCCGTCGGGGCTCAAGGCGGTAGAGGTTCCATCCATCCCCAAGCCTGATACCGTCAGGATCGAGTATTCCATCGTATCCGGTCTGAGGGCGATAATTTGGTTGTTTAGGGGCGCATAGGCCAGCCGGCGCGTCAGGTCGGCCGCCGGGCGTCCTGGGTTGGCGCTGAAGCTGAGCTGCGAGACGATCGCGTTGGTGATCGGGTCAAGCTTATAGAGGCCGTTGCCGGCAAACTGGGTCACCAGCACCAGGGCGGAGAGGCTGGCGATATTGACCGTGACGCTGACGCCGGCTGAAGTTGCCTGGTTGCCTGCGGCGTCATAGGCCTTGGCCTGCAGGGTGTGAGAGGCGTTGGTAAGCAGCGTGGTGTCGACTGAGAAGGTGTAAGGGCTGGTGGTCGCGCTCGATTGCAACGCACCGTCAACGTAGAGTTCGACATGTGTTACCCCGATATTGTCCGCAGCAGTTGCGGTGACCGATACCGTGCCGGACACCGTGGCGCCGCTTAGCGGGGAGGACACCGAGACCGTGGGCGGGGTGGTATCCGCCGTCACTGCGGCAGGGGTGATGAGGATGGGTTGAGCACCGGCGTTCAGCGTGATACTGCCAGAAACAGGGGTGATGTCCGATTCTTGAAATGTCCCGAAGCGATCCGGGATGAGGTTGGTAATGTGGTACGCCGCCCCCGGCACGCTTAACGTTACATCGCCGCTGCCGCCCTCCCGCCAAACGATATAGAGCGGGGCGGAGTCGCTTTTCCGCAGGTACTGGTAAGCAAAGACGGACGTGCCGTCATGGGTGCCGGTCACGGTGCCGTTAGGGGTGGCGACCAGGTTGTCGGTGTTGGCCGCAAGCTTCTGGTAGCTAAAGTAGCCGATGCGCGTGGTGTTGCGGCGGGAGATGTCCGAGCAGTTCTCTTCGCCGTCATCCACCAGGCCCATGGAGTTGAAGGGGCTGTCCGTCTTATTTTCGAAGTTGTAGAGGTCGAGCAGCTGTTGCCAGAACAGCTTGTCGATGCCGTTGGCCCGGCCCCAGACAAACCGTTTCACCAGGGTGAGGGCCTGCTCCTCCTCGGTGAGTGTGGTCAGGTTTGCCGGGCAACCGGACCAAGCGCCGTCCTCCATCGACCAGATCTGCACATCCTGCCAGCCGATGGAGTCGAGGTAGGCCCGGGCGTCCTGGACGACCGAGGACTGCCACGGCAAACCGTCCGTAATCCAGAACCACCAATGGAGATCGATGGCCATGGGCTTAACGCCGCGATTTTTCATCGCCTGAATGGCCTGCTTGTAGCGGTCTTCGAGTGTGACCTCCGTCCCGCCTCTTGAAAAGCCTCCCATCACGATAAGCTTGGCACTCGGGTTGGCGGCGAGCAGCGCCTCCATGGTGATCTGCGCCGCCTCGCCGTACTGATCCGCAGTCAGGCCCCGGTCGAACCAGTCCTGCACCTCGTTGGCGAGCTGGAAGTAATCCACCTTGATGTTGCCTGGGGCGTCACTGACGCCGTCCCCGTCATAGCGCTCGGCCAGCGCCTGGACAAAGGCCCGGTACTCCGTCTGATTGGTGAAGGGGGAGCGGGTCGGCGTGCCGGTGCCGAACGAGAGCGCCTGGATATTGAGCACCGTGTGGATATCGTTGCCCGGGGCATAGACTGCGCTGAGTATGGTGTCGGGTGCGCCGTTCGGGCCGTTGGCGCTCCAGTTGTAGCCGCCGCCGATGGTGGGCTCGATGAGTTGCCAGGCGGCGAGCAGGCTGTAGCGCGTCCAGTGCGCCCCCAAGGCCGCCATGTGCTGGTCGGTCCAGTCGTTCATGGCCTGACTGGTCAGCCCCTCGTCCTGCATGAATTTCGTGGGCAGGGTGTGCGACATATAAACGCCGAAGGCCGAGTCGGTGCTGGACTGGGAAGCGACGGCCTGGGTAATGGTCAGGTTGAAGACCGCCGACCGGCTCAGGCTGCCGTCGCTAGCGGTAAGCGTCAGCGGGTAGATTCCGGCAGTCACTGCCGATGGCACGGCAATAGAGAGCGTGCCGCTGCCATCGCCTGCGGTGATGGTGCCGCTCGCGGTGATCCCTTGGGCGTTGCCGGCCAAAGTTAAGGTGATCGCGGCGAGGTGGCCGTTGGCGCGGGTGGCGGATACCGTGGTGTCGCCGCTACTCCCGGCCTGGATGCTGGCCGGCGCAATGGCCGGCAGGCTGAAATCGGGTGCCGCTCCGGCAAAGGACAAAACCCGAATCTGGGATCCGGTTGCCCCCGCCTCCCACCAGGCGGCATACAGACGATTGCGGAACACGGTCAGCTGTTGATGGTTGCCGTCTCGCGTCGCATCAAAGTTGATGCCGGTGTCCGTGCCGCCGTCAAACCAGGTCCAGGCGCTGCCGTCGTACTGCCGGACGCGAACCTGCCGGGCGGTTGGTTTCGCCTCGCACCAGATGGCATACATGTTGTTCCCGGAAACGGTAAGTTGCGACTCGTGGCCATCTTGCGCCGTACTGTAATTAAGCCCGCTGGCGCTGCCGCCGTCCGCCCAGGTCCAGAGGCTGCCATCATATTTTTTCACCCGGATCTGGTATTTTGCCGAGGCGCTCCCTTCCCGCCAGGTGGCGTACAGCGCATGGCCGTACACGGTCAACTGGGCGCGGTCACCGTTGTTGCCGCTGGTAAAGTTGATGCCGGTAGCGATCCCGCCATCGACCCACTCCCACGAAGTCCCGTTGTAGCGCCGCACCCGGATCTGATCGACAGGACCACTCTTTTCCTGCCAGATCGCATACAGGCTGCCGTTGAACTCGGTAAGCTGGGGCGCGGTCGCCGCCATGGGCGGGCTAAAGTTGATCCCGGCGGGGCTACCGCCGTCCACCCATGCCCAGGTGCTGCCATCGTACTTTTTCACCCGGATCTGGCTGACGTTTCCGCCGTTTATAAGGCTCATCTCCTCCCAGATTGCATAGAGGTTGCCGCCGAAGGGTGTCAGCTGCGGGTTTTTCGCGTTTTTTGTCTGATTAGAATTAAGACCGTTCGCCGTGCCGCCATCGGCCCAGGTCCACGAGCTGCCATCATACTTTTTTACCCTGATCCTGGTGATCGTGCCATTCGACTCATACCAGGCGGCATAGAGGGCGGAGCCGAAGACAGTAAGTTGGGCGGATGACGCCGCCTTTGACGAGTCGAAGTTAAGGCCGTTGGCCGTGCCGCCATCGGCCCAGGCCCAGGCGTTTTCATCATATTTTTTCACCCGGACCTGATTGGCGGAGCCATTCGATTCATGCCAGGCCGCATACAGGGTGTCGGCAAAAACGGTGAGCTGCGGTTCCATGGCGGCCTTGGTCCCATCGTAGTTGATGCCATTGGCATCGCCGCCGTCGACAAAGTGCGGAGCGGTGGCGGTCACCGTAAGCGTCGTGTTTCCCGAAATGTCTCCCGACTCGGCCGTGATGGTGGTGGCGCCGGCGGAGACTGCCGTGGCCAGGCCTGCGTTGCTCAGCGTTGCAACCGCTTGATTCGAGGATGTCCAGATCACCGAGGCGCTGAGATTTTGAGTTGAGCTGTCCGCATAGGTTCCGGTGGCGGTGAACTGCTGCGTGCTTCCCTCCGTGATGCTCGGATTGGCCGGAGTGACGGCGATCGAGACCAGGGACGGAGAGGAGGCATTTTCGAGGCCCAGAATCGCATCGCAATTGGCGGATGTGCAGAGTACGACCGGTTCAGAGTCGAGGTTGACGGATGAGGCCGAGACGTCAGTAACGTTGCCATCGCTCAGTTTAATCCTCTTCAGAGTGCCGGCTCCTAGCGTTGCCGAGAGATCCACCGATGTTGGTGAGCTTGCCGCGCTTGCCAGGACAAAGGGGTAGGTGGTCGGGGTCGTGACCGAGTAGTCGCCCGCCTTCAGCAGGAAGACGTCCGCGCCGGAGGCGGTAAGCCGGGAATCAAGGCGGGCGAAACGCATGTAGTGGTTTGCCCAGGCAAGATAAGGATATTTTGTATAGTCCGTGGAGGTGGCCAGGCAGTTGAACGAGGAGATGCCGGGATGTGCCGCCTCCCAGGCAAGATACTCGTCCCGGATATCGAGGTAGGAAGCGAATTTGGCCGGAGGTTTTCCGGTGGCGTCGGCCTTGCTGACAAACTCGTCCCGCAGCCATGGGATCAGGTCGACGATGGCGGCGCGGGATTCGGAGCCGCTGTCCAGATCCTGGGTGTGGACGCCCCAACCGAAGGACCAGACCTTTGGCATGACGCCGGTCCGGTTGCGTTCTTTCCAGTTCGCGTAGATCTGGAGGAATTCCGCTTTTTTGCGCGCCGACGTCCCATCCTGCCACAGGCCGAGATGGGGGCCGGTGTGGCCGACGACCATGCCCTGAGGAACGGTCACGAATTGCGTGGCCAGATCTTCCGAAATCGCGGTTTGGCCCGGCCGGAAAGGATTCCAGGGGACATGGTTGAAGAAACTTGCCATGATCTGATCTGCCCCGCCCTCGCGGACGGTATATCCGTACTCTTCCATCAGCTGGTTGGGATCGGTTAATTGGGCATGAGATTCCGCCGCAGTATTGACCGCCGCGATGGCCGCGGGATCGGTAATTCCCAAGGTCAGGCGCACGGCCTGGTCGGTGAACTGCTTGCCGCTGTCCCACACCTTTCTGACGTCGGCCGGGTCGGGATTGGTGTAGGCGTTGGCGATTGTCGGCCAGTCATGGACACCGCGAGAGTAGTCGGCGTGCTGGTGAGTTCCCAGGATGCCGCCGCTTGCCTGGAGCCTGGTCAGGAGTGGCAGGCAGGCCGCCTGTTCGCTCTCTTCCGTGCAAAACTCGTAGCATTCGCCGACGGCAAGAAACGAGACCTTGACCCCGTAAGGCTCAAGCAGATCTAAAAGCCACTTGGTGTTGGCGAGTTGCCGATGAAAGAAGACGCGCCGTTGATCAAGGGGCAATTGCTGATTAAGCGGGTCGCAATGGAGGTCCATGCTGATATTGATGGTCGGCTGGGCAGCGACGGCGGCAGCGGTTACCGCAAGCGTTGTACTCCCCGAGATGATTCCTGAGGCCGCCGAGATGGTGGTCGAACCGATAGAGACTGATGTTGCCATGCCCGCAGGGCTGATGGTGGCAACCGCCGGATTCGTGGAGGTCCAGGTAGCCGATGCGGTCAAGTCCAGTACGCTGTTGTCCGAGTAGGTTCCGGTGGCGGTGAACGGCTCGGTAGCGCCCTGCAAAATGCTGGGGGTGGCCGGCGTAATGGCGATGGAAACCAGGACAGCCGGCGGTGGCGTGTTCAGGGTGACGCTGATCACGGTAGGCGCGCTCTCGTTCAACGCCGCATCTTTGGCCGTGATAGTGAGTGAGTTCACGCCTTCCAATAGTGTCACGGCGGCATTCCAGTTGCCGCTTGCGTCCACCGTGGTTGAGGCTAACACCTCGCTGCCCCTCTTGATGGCGAGCGTGGCGTTCGCTTCCGCGGTGCCGCTCAGTGCAAAATTCGCGATCGCGGTAGGGGAGGTGTAGGCGGCGACTATCGGCGCGTTAGGCGCGGTGTAGTCGCCGTTGGTTGACCGGAAGCCCAAGGCCATGGGATGGCAGGAGGTGCAAGAGAGGGTCGGGTTGTGAGCGGTAGCGGCAAGCCGGGGGCCGCTCGGATTGGTCCGATCAGGCTGTAGCCCGTCGGCGTTATAGTATGTGGTGTTGGTATGGCAGACCTGACATATTCCTTGCGACGGGTTGCCGACCGGATCGACACTCCCGCCGACAATCCCATCGTTATAGGTGGTGCCGGCATCAAAAAACTTGACATCGCGCCCCCCTGCGCTTGGGGTGGTGATGGATTTTTTCAGCAGTTGCCCGTAGATCAGGGCGAAGTTGGTATCCGCGGCATTGTAGGAGGCCGGGATGCTACCTTGCACGGTGATCGAGCCCGCGCCATTTGCCGTCCCGGCAACGATGGCGGTTGTTAGTGAGGCGCTATTGACCTCAAACGAATTTGCCGTGCTGTCTCTGATCACTAGGATCAGGCCACGTCCGGGGCCGCTCTTGGCCGACCACGAGGCGGGATCAAGCCAATGAGAATGGGCGTCGGCGTTTTTGTAGTTCAGGGTCGTGGTGTTTGCCGCGCTGTTACCCTGGATGGAGCCGGCGCTGATGACGCCGGTGACCAGGAAGAGGTTGGCGCTGAGGCTTGAGTCGGAACTCAGCCAGTTCAGTTGTTCCTGGTAGTGGGGGTTGTGACAATCGATGCACTTGGTGGTCGTCCACTCGCCAAGATAGCTGTCATGGCTAGTGCCGACCATGGATGTCCGGCTGTGTGGCATTTCATTAGTGTCCGAGTCGCCGGGGGCATGGCATTTATTGCAGACGCCATCGCTGATCTGGGAGTATGAAGTACCGCTGTTGTTGATTGCCGGCGAATACTGCCACCAAAGGGAGTAAGTGTGGCAAGCATTGCATTCGATGGCGTTGGTGTCGTTGTGGGGGGCGTCGATAACTGCGGCGAGGGACAAGGTGCAAAGGCACCAAACAAAGAGCAATGCCCCAGAGACAATGGATAACTTTTTTACTGCGTTGAGCCTATTAATCATTGTCTCCTCCAAAATTTAGTTGACGCTAAAAAATAGGTTAGCCCGATAGCAAGGGGATGTAAATCGCCCGACCAGGGTATTTTCGGGGTATCCAGCCTTTACCGGGTTAGATGATCCCCTTTCTCCGCGCAGCGACCAGCGCGGTCTTGCGGTTCTTGGCGTGCAGCTTTTCGTAGATGTTTTTGATATGCGTATGAACAGTGTGCGGGCTGATGCCGAATTTTCTGGCGATGTCCTTATAGGTGCTCCCGGTCTCTACTTCCTTGACAATATCGCGTTCCCGAGGGCTCAAGAGGAACTGCTCATCGCGGGGGGCATCCTGAAACTCGCGAATCACCTTGCGGGCGATTTTGGGGCTCATGGGCGACCCGCCCAGGGCCAGGGTGTGCAGGGCGTCGATAAGGTCGCGCGGAGAGCTGCCCTTCAGGATGTAGCCGGAGGCGCCGGCCTTGATCGCGGAAAACACCGTCTCCCGGTCGTCGAATACCGTATGGGCCATGATCTCGACATCCGGCAGCTCGTCCTTGATCTTGCGGATGAGTTCGACGCCGGACATGCCGGGAAGGCCGATATCCGTCAGCAGGATGTCGGGAGGGGCCTGCGGAAGCTTGACAAGCGCATCCTCTGCGGTGGCGTAGGCATCAAGCACTTCGATGCCGGTTTCACCCCCCAGCAGGAGTTTGAGGTTTTCGCGCAGCAGGGTGTCGTCTTCAACAATCGATATCTTCATGGCGGAAACGGTAACACAATCGGACCCACAAAGCCAACGTTGCGATGGGGTATTTTTGGGGTATATGGGTCGTTAACGTTATAGTAGAACGTGGCTCTAAACAATTCTCAGCTTTCAATTCTCGTCATTCCGGCGGAAGCCGGAATCCAGTTTCCTCGCCTGCACCACTGGACCCCGGCTTTCGCCGGGGTGACGCTTTTGGGAAGCCATTGGCCATGGCTGAGAATTGTTTAGAGCCACGTAGTAGAATTACTCTCGGAGGGTAACTCCCCAGTCGTTTAGCCCGTTAGCAGTGGCATCTCCAGGCGGATTAGCGTCCCCTCGTCGCAGGCGATCGTCAGCGTCCCCCGCAGCTCGTCAGCGCGGCTTTTCATGTTCAGAAGTCCCCGGCCGTGCCCTCTCTTTTCGCTGATCCCGGCGCCGTTGTCCCGGACCTCCAGCACCATCCGTCCGTTCGAGGCGGCGAGCGAGACATCGACTGAGGTGGCATGCGCGTGTTTGATGACGTTCGCCAGCGCCTCCTTGTAGATCCTGAACAGATTCATGGGGACAATGCTGTCGGGACTGCCGGGGACATCGTCTACGTGCGTATCGATGGCGAATTTGATGCCATGCGGTTGGATGATCGTGTTGCCCAGGTAGCGGAATTCGGAAGCGATTGTGGGCCAATCCATTTCCTTGTTGTCAAGGCTCTCGATGAAGCCGCGGATCTCGGACAGGCTCTCCCGCGAGAGGTCGGCGATGGTTGCCAGGGATTTTTTGATCTCGGGCAGATCGTTTTTCTTCTGTGCCAGTTCGGCCAGCAGGTTGATGTTCGTGGTCAAGCCGCCGACCCCGTCGTGCAGGTCTTTCAGGATCCTCTCTTTCTCCCTGGTATGCCGCTCTTCCTCCAGCACCCGTTCGCGATAGTGACGGGCGCTCTCCTCCAACAGACGGATCTTCTCATCTTCTGCGACCTTCAACTCGGTGACAT
>Ga0334722_10005958_pt1 | contig 12179 bp, 8 predicted proteins | sample C3_bottom_MG_FD_207210 | JGI IMG/M metagenome (GOLD analysis project Ga0334722, IMG submission 207210) | Sediment microbial communities from Yellowstone Lake, YNP, Wyoming, USA - C3_bottom | ecosystem: Environmental > Aquatic > Freshwater > Lake > Sediment | place: USA: Wyoming | collected...
CCTGCACGTTGAAGGCAATCCGGTCGCCGATGTTCAGCGCGACCATCTCGAGCACCTCCTCGAGGACGGAGACCTGCGGCCCGGCGATCCCCGCGTCGAAGAGCGCGCGGCCGCGGGTGATCTCCTCGTCGCCCAGCAGCGTCTCGCGGTAGGTCAGGTAGAAATCGCGGCCGAGGTTGTCCCGCGGCCGCTGGTGCTCCTTCTCGCGGTCGACCACGACACCGTTGACCGCGACCACCTGCGCGACGACCACCGGGAAGAACTCCGCCGGGGCCGCGAGCGTCATCGAAAAATCGCGCAGCTGCTCCGGCTGCAGGTCGAGGAAGAAGAGGCTGGGAGCGCAGGCGGGGTAGGATTGAACGAACTGGGCGTCGAGGGTCCGCTCCAGCAGCCCGATGGTGAGGATCACGGTCAGCGCCGCCGTGAGCGTGACCATCACCGAACGGGTGGCGTTGCCCGCCCGGAAGAGCCCCCGCAGCGCCTGCCGCAGCGGCAGGGTACGCACCGGTAGCCGGCGCGCGAGGCGCAACAGAACTTCCGCGCCCAGGGTAGCGAGCGCGATCAGCCCCGCCAGCCCACCGAGCAGCCAGAGGCCGAGCTTGACGTCGCGCACCTGCCAGAGAACCAGCGCGCCGAGCAAAACCGAAGCGGCGGCGCCCCCGACCCAGAATGGAAGCCGCCGGGGCAAGCGGGCGGGGTCGCGGCGAAAGATTGCAACCGGCGAGATCTCGCGCAGCCTCCAGAGCGGCAGGAAGGCGAAGAGGGCGGTGGCGACCGCGCCGAGGGCACCCCCCTCGAGGATGGTCGCGCCCGAGAAGGCGGGGCGGACTCCCCCCGGCAGGAGCCCGGAGAAGAGCGGGAAGAGCAGCGCCTGCAGCAGGAAACCGGCGGCGATACCCAGCAGCGTGCCGGCTGCCCCGAGGACGGCGACCACTGCCAGGTACTGCACGACGATGAAGCGTCCGGGCGCTCCGAGCGCCTTCATCACGGCGACCGTGTCGCGCTTCTCGCGCAGCAGCGCCGTGAGCGCGCTCTGGATGCCGATTCCCGAGAGCAGCAGCGTGAACGTACCGATCAGCGAGAGGAAGAAGAGAAAGTTGTCGAAGAAGCGCTTGGGGCCTGAGCTCGCGGTGAGGTAGGTCTGGACCCGCTCCGCGTCGGGGAGGGCCGCGGCGCTCAGCCCGGCCGCGACCGATTCCAGAGCGCCGGGGTCGCGCAGCTTCAGGAGCAGTCGACGATCGACACGGCTGCCCTTGCCTACCAGGTCCATCCCGGCGAGCTCCGCCGCGGCCACGAAAACCCGCGGGCCCAGCGAGAACATCGTCACCGGCCGGTCGCCCTCGCGCACCACGACGTCGACGACCCGCAGCGGGCGGCCCCCGAGCAGGAGCTGGTCGCCCACGCGTGCGCCGAGGCGCCCGAGGACCGCTTCCTCGACTACCGCCGACCCCGGTTGCAGCGTTGCGCCGAAGGGCCGCCCCGACGCGAGAACGACCTCCCCGTACCAGGGGTAGCCCGGACCGACGGCTTTCACGTTCACCAGCAGCGAGCCCTCGCGCCCCTGCGGCGTGACCATCGAGGAGAACTCCCACGTGGACGCCACTTCCACCCTCCCGTCGTGCGCCAGCGCGTCGACGGCGCCGCTCAGGCCGGGGGAGAAATCGCGGTGCGCGTGCACGATGACGTCGGCCGCGTGCAGCCCGCGCGCATCGCGCAGCAGCGCGGCGTTGACGCTGCGGCCGAACCCGCGCAGCGAGACCAGCGCGAGCATCGAGAGGGCGACGCAGAGCAGAAAGATGCCGGTCTGACTCCCGGCGCCCGCGAACTGGCGGCGGATGAAACCCGGGTGCAGGATCTTCACGGCGGGGCGCTGATCCGCCCGTCCACGAGCGTGACCACCCGGTCGGCTCGCGCGGCGATCGCGGCGCTGTGGGTCACCATGACCAGCGCCGCCCCCCGTTCGCGCTGCAAATCGAGCATCAGGCTCAGCACTGCCTCGCCGCTCGCCGTGTCGAGGTTCCCCGTCGGTTCGTCGGCGAAGACGATCGCCGGTTCGTTGACGAGCGCCCGGCAGATCGCGATGCGCTGCTGCTCGCCGCCCGAGAGCTGGTGCGGGAAATTCCCCGCTCGCCGATCGACGCCGGCCTTCGCCAGCAGCGCCGCGGCCTTGGCGCGCGCCTGCGGGTCCCCGCGCAGTTCGGCCGGGAACATCACGTTTTCGAGCGCCGTGAGCGAGGGGATGAGCTGGTAGGACTGGAAGACGAAGCCGATCGATCCGTTGCGCAGCGGCGCCAGCTGCTCCTCGGTGAGCGTCGTCAGCTCGCGGCCGTCCAGGCGCACGGAGCCCGTGTCCGGCCGGTCCAGCCCGGAGAGCAGGGTGATCAGCGTCGTCTTCCCGCTGCCGGAGGGGCCGGTGATCACGAGAAATTCCCCGCGACCGACGTCGAGCGACACCCCGTCGATGATCGCGAGGAGGCGCTCGCCGACGGGGTAGTTCCGGATCAGGCCGCGGGCCTCGAGAAGCACGTCCATGTGCTCCGGATGGTAGGCCACGCCGCGGCGCCGGTCAACACGGGCGGGCAAGGCACCGGGCACGCTTGCCATCCCCGCGCGGCGGCCGTACCCTCGGGGGGTGGACGCGCGTGAACACCGTCGCCAGACCTTGCACGTCGCCTGCGCCCTGATCGAGCGCGGGGGGCGGGTGCTCGGCGTCCAGCGTAGCGCGGCGATGAGCCTGCCGCTGAAGTGGGAGTTCCCGGGGGGCAAAATCGAACCCGGCGAGAGCGTGGCCGTCTGCCTGGTACGCGAGGTGCGCGAGGAGCTCGGGGTCGAGGTGGCGGTGGGGGAGGCCCTGCCGGATGCGGCGCACGATTACCCGGGATTCTCCGTCGTTCTCTATCCGCGGCGCTGCCGGATCATCGCCGGCGAGCCGGCGCTGATCGAGCATGCGGCGGCGCGCTGGCTCCTGCCTGAGGAGTTGCACGCGGTAGACTGGGCGGCCGCGGACCTGCCTGTGCTCGAGTCCTGGCGCGCATCCCAGCAGGGCAATCCAGGCACCGCGGACTGAAACCGGCGGCCCGCTACACGAAATAGTCGACGATGTGCCAGGTGCAGATCTCGCGCAGCAGCCCGACCACAGCCCGATGCGCGGGGTGGTCGCTGTAGCGCTGCAGCGCCTGCTGGTCTGCGAACGCGGAGTACAGCCCGAAGTCGAACGCGATGTCGCGCCCCGAGACGTTGTACCCCTGCTCCCAGGCCAGTACCTCGGGAATCTGCGCCGGCAGCTGCGCCAACGCAGCGAACGCCGCCGTCACGCGCGCGTCTTGTTTGTCGACGCCCTCCCGGCACTTGAAGATCACGATGTGCTTGAGCATGACCCGACCCTCCCCGTTGCCTCCCGCCCGCCGCCGCGGAACGCCGCCGGCGGCGGAATTTTTACCGATCCGCGAACTCACATCAGCGGTATCATAAGCGATGGCAACCGAAGAGGAGCATGCAATGATGATGAGACCGCGTTCATGGGCAACCCTGGCGCTCGGGGCGACTCTGCTGGGGGGATGCGCCGCGACCAGCGCTTGGGCGGACGGTAACGGGCTGACCCCCTACCCGCTCGAGAAGGCGCTGCACGCCGACAGCCTCATCCACCTCCCGACCGGGACCGTCATGAATTTCTGGCAGGCGATGGACATGATCGCGGCGGCGAAGGTGATCTACATCGGCGAAATGCACACCAATTTCCAGGCGCACGAGGCGCAGCGCCGCGTCATCGAAGAGCTGGAGCGGCGCTTCCCCGGCAAAGTCGCGATCGGGATGGAGATGTTCCGCGAGCCGCAGCAGCCGTCCCTCGAGCGCTGGAAGCGCGGCGAACTCTCGGAGAGGGCGTTTCTCAAAGAGTCGAAGTGGTTCGACAACTGGGGATCGGACTTCGGGCTCTACCGCGGCATCCTGGACTTCGCCCGCGACCGCAGGATGGACGTTATCGCGCTGAACCCGTCCAAGGAGGTCCAGAAGCAATTCGCCCAGGCTGGCGCCGGCGCACTCCCCCCTGAGATCGCAGCGAAAGTCCCGCAGACCGATTTTTCCGACCCCTTCCAGCGCGCCCTGCTCGAGTCGGTTTTCGCGGGCCACGACGCGGGAAAGAAGGATCCCGCTGCGGGGGCGAAGATGTTCGACAGCTTCTACCGCACGCAGGTCCTCTGGGAGGAGACGATGGCCTCGAGGATCGTCGACTACCTCAACAGTCCTGCGGGCGCAGGCAAGAGGATGGTCGTGATCGCAGGCGGGTTCCATGTGCGCTACGGCCTGGGGGTGCCGCGCAAGGCGCTGCGCCGCGCCGCCTGGCCGTACGTGATCGTGCTGCCGACGGAGCTCTCGATCCCAGAAGAGCTCAAAGCCGAGTTGACGATGAAGATCGATACCCCCGAGATCCCACTGCTGGCCGGCGACTTCGCCTGGATGGTCCCCTACGAGGACGTCCCGACGAAGAAGGTGCGCCTGGGGGTAGCGATGCGGATCGAGGCGGGGACTGTCCTGATCGACAAGGTTCTCCCCGGCTCCCCGGCGGAGCAGGTCGGACTGAAAGCCGGGGACGCCTTTATCTCCCTCGATGGCCTCCCCATCGAGGAGCAGGGGGACGTGGTCCTCGTGATCGCCGGCAAGCAGCCGGGCGACTGGGTGCAGGTCCGGGTGCGCCGCGCGGGCAAGGAGATGCTCTTCGCCCCGCTCCTCGCAATTCCCGAGCTGCCCGCCGATCGCGCTGCGCAGCATCCTGCGAAGCCCTAGGGGCGGCGTGCCGGCTCCTGAAGCACACCGCTCTCGCGGGTGCTCCTTGACCTGGGCGGGTACGCATGGGCACGAGCCGCGTGGGTGGCCGTACTACGACTAGCTACCGGCGTTGTCGAGTATTTCGACGGGCCGAAAGAACTCTTCCGGCGCCTCGCATGGAGAGTCGAGCCTGCAGCGATTCGCGCTCAGACGGCGAACCGCCGCATCGTCGCCACCCTCGGGCTGGCCGATCTGGCGCTCAGGACCGAGGCGCGCTCCACGCGGCACCCTTCCCAGATGGATTTCTTCAGCCCCTTCCAGGAACTCCCCTGCGGGCTGAAGCACTTCCCCCGCAGGGTCGCTTCTGGCGGGACTCGTCCCGGTGGCGGTCGCCACGCACGCCGGGGCCTCTACGCGCACGGAGGTGGACGACGCGATTCCGGACGTGACGCTGACGGACCAGGAGGGAAAGTCCGCCCGTTTGCGCAAGTACCTGACGGCGGACAAGCCGGTGCTGCTGCACATTATCTACGCCAGCTGCACGACCATCTGCCCCGTGCTCTCGGCGTGGTTCAGCGGCTTCCAGAAAAAGGCCGGGCTGCCGCCCAACCGGGGTGGGACTTCCCGACCGGCTCCCGTGCGAGCATCGAGTCGGTCATGCGGGCCTTGGACGCCTACGTTCCCGACAAAATGGCACACCTGCCGATCACCTTTCTCAAGGGACCCGGCACGGCGAGACGGATACGCAGCTCCGGGCTCATGGGCGCCGCGGCAGCAGCGTCACTCCCCTCGGATCCGATCCCCACATCCTCAGAGCACCATGGAAAAGGCGGGACCCCTTCCGGGACCCCGCCTCCCCACCAGGCCGGATCGAACCGGCCGCCGCTCTCCCCGCCGCAGGCGGTGCTGTTCAGCGGATCGTACTGCCGATCGGGATGGTTCCGCTGTAGCCAAAACTCGCCTGCCAGAACCCATCCGTGCTCTTGAGGAGATACCAGGACCCGTCGGGCGCATGGTAGACGCCAAAGTCGTCGCGACCGTCGCCGTCGAAATCGCCCACCACCGGATCCGTTCCGAGGTAACCGAACGTGGCCTGCCAAAATCCTTCGGTGCTCTTGAAGATGTACCAGTGGCCCCCGGCGGGCTCATAGACCCCGAAATCCGAGACGCCGTCGCCGTCGAAATCGCCGACGATCGGAACGGTGCCGGCGTAACCGAAGCTGGTATTCCAGAGCCCATCCTTGCTCTTGCGAATAGTCCACTGCCCGGTCGCCGCGGTGTAGACGCCGACGTCGGCTCGGCCGTCGCCGTCAAAGTCCCCGACGACGGGAACGGTCCCTGCTGAGCCGAGCGAGAGCTGGAGGAAGCCCTCGGTGCTCTTCATGAGGTACCACGTCCCCGAGGACGCGTCGTAGACGCCGATGTCGTCCCGCCCGTCGCCGTCGAAGTCCCCGACAACAGGAGAGGTGCCGGCGTACCCGAACGTCAACTGTTGGAACCCTGCGGTGCTCCTCATGAGGTACCAGGTACCGCTGGTGGCGTGGTAGACACCGAAGTCCGCCTTCAGATCGCCGTCGAAGTCACCGGTGACCGGGACGGTCCCCGCATACCCGAAGACGGTGCTCCAGAAGCCATCGGTACTCCGGGACTCGTACCAATTCCCGCCGGGCGGGAAGTAACAGCCGATGTCCGAGCGACGGTCGCCGTCGAAATCGTTCACCAGCGGCGTGGCCAGCGGCAGGATGTTGGAGAACGAGGATTCGGGCCCGGTCCCAGCCGCACTCGTGGCCTTCACCGTGAATGCGTAGGGCGTGCCGTTTTCCAGGCCAGGGACGACAATCGAGAGCACCGGTGCGAACGGCGGTGTGATCGTCGCGGTACTCCCGCCGGGGGTCGCCGTCGCCGTGTACGCGATGATCGATGAGGTTCCACTCGAAGCCGGGGCGCTGAAGTGCAATACCGCCAGAGGCGCGTGGCCGTGCGCAACCGTCACGGCCGTCGGCGGATCGGGGAGCGTCACGGGGCCATCCAGCACGAAGGTCATGCTGTCGGTCGCCTCCGGAAGGACGGCGGCGCCGCTGGTGCGCACCTGCACGATCACCGTGTAACTTCCCGCCGGCGTCGTCGGCAGCATCTTCCAGACGGCGCTGGCGCCGTACGGCTGGACCTCGACGCCGTTGACCACGAAACGGTACTGATAGGGGACTGATGCGCCCGCGCCAACCGCCGTAAACTCGACCGGGGTGCCGGCGAGCTGCGGAGTATCCAGGCTGGAGAAGAGCTTAACGCTCGCGGCCGGGGTCCACGTGAGGGCGATCGAACCCATCGCCGCCGGATTGGCGGAGTCGCCCGTGGCGTTGAAGGAGAAGACCCGGTAGTAGTAGGTGACCCCGGAGAGCACGGCGTCGTCGAGGTAGGTCTTGACGTCTGCGTAGACGGTCGCGATCGTCGAGAACGGCCCGGCCGCCGCCGGCCCGCGCTCGATGCGGAAACCGATCTCACGGTTCTTGACGAGGTTCGGGAAGACTTCGGAATTGTCCTTCCAAACCAGCTCCACCGCATTCGCCCCCGGCGCCGCCGCTGGAGAGGGAGTGAGCGTCAGCAGCGTCGGATCGGCAGGAGGCGCATCCGGCACCAGCAGCACGAAGGAGCGCATGAAATCGTTCTCCTCGTGACCGAGGATGTGGCAGTGCCAGACGTACTCCCAGCCGAAGCTCTGCGGCTCGTTGGAGACCGTGGTCACATTTCCGTCCACCGGGCTGGTGACGTCGATCGTCTTCCCCAGCCCGCCCGGTTGCGTCGGGTCTAAGCTGCGGAAACTCTCGGGGACGAGGAAGGGCAGACCCGTTTGATGCTTGGGCTGCAGCGCCACGACGATGTCTTCCAGCGGGCTCATGCGGACGGTTTCCTTCCAGCCCAGCTCGTTCGGGTCGGGTATCCGGATCGCCCCGTCCCACCCGACCCGGTTGATCACCTGCACGTTGTAGAGATGGAAGTGAACCGGGTGGGTGTCGACACCGTTGTGCGTGATCTTCCAGAGCTGGTTCTGGCCGGACGGCACGATCTCCGTCGGCGGGTCGATATACCCCAGCGGGATCGTCGTCTGGATGACATTGGTGGTGAAAGGCAACTCGACGCCGAGCGTCGCATTCATCCGGCCGTACGAATCCCACAGCTCCTGGATTGCCTTCGGCTGCAGGGGGATCTTGACCCGCCCGAGGTTGGCCACCGCAGTGGCACCGATGCCACTGCCGCCGCTGAGGTCGACGGTCGGCGCGAAGGTGCATCCGGTGCCCGGGTCGTTCAGCACAACCGCGGTGACGCCACCGCCAACCACCGGGACCAGCGCGGTCGCCGTGGGCGCGCTGGTGCAGCCGCCCCCGGTGAGGATGGCGGGGAAGTCCGTGCCATACCCCGACCCGCCCGCCGTCACGGTGATGCTCTGGATCGCCTGGGGGTAGGCCTGGGGTGCATCGGGGGTGAAGGTCAGCGATGTGGCCTGGATGGTCGAATAGGTATCCGGGTACGTCGTCCCGTAGGTCGGCCCGTACACCGACTCGGGCACGATCGGCGCATCCTGAGACGCCCTGAAGACCACGGGCAAAATCTTCTCCAGGTTCGCCAGGTTGAAGGGCACCGCGGGGGTTCCGGCCACCCTGAACTGCATGATGGTCCGGGTGTTGGGGCCGAACCCCGGCAGCGTCATCGGGGCGCCACCGCTACTGCTGAAATCCGGGTGGCCGGTATAGTAATCCTGGCGCGGGTCGCCTGCCGGAACGGGGGCCGGCGAATCGTTGTAGAGGATGACGTTCGACCCCGGCGGCACCGAGGAGAAGTCGATGATGACGTCCGCACGCTCCGCATTGCCCAGGAAGAGCGCGTGGTTGTTGACGTTGAGTACGACGATGTCCCGGCGGTTGTAGTTGTAACCGATCGGCGTGCTGTCGATCACGACGGGCGCGGGCAGAAAGCCACCCTCGGTGCCGATCTGGATCAGGGACGGACCAGCGGTTGCCGGGTCCGGGACACCCCCGTCCCGACCGTCGATCGGCCAGTTCGCTGGCAGCCCGGAAAACGGGTCCGCCGGTACCATCTTGATCTCAGTGCCGACCGCAGCCATGGCGGTCGCACCCGTTCCGCCGCCGCCCGAGAAAGCGACGGCCGGAGCCGAGATGTAGCCGATTCCCGGGTTGGTGATCGTGACCGCGGTGACGACTCCGCCGGCGATCGTGGCGGTCGCCGCGGCCCCCGTTCCCCCGCCGCCGGCAAAGAGCACCTTGGGCGCGGTGGTGTAACCCGAGCCGCCGTTCACTACCGTGACCGACAGGGGCTCGGCGATATAGAGCTGCAGATTCAGGAAACGGTCGTTGCAGGCATTCAGGATCCGGAACCGGTAGGCCTTCGGCGCGACGTCGAGGTAGGGGTAGGCCGTGCCGTTGACCATGGGCGTGTCCATGAACGCCTCCGGCGTCATGGAGGGCTCAGGCAGCGTCTCAAAGCCGGGCTTGACCTCGACCGCCGGCCAGAACCACGGGCCGTAGTCCCATCTTCCGAAGGGGTTCGCCCCATCGGCCCCCGGGGTGGGGTCCTGATTCGGCTCATAGACGTGCGGGAACCAGAGGTCTCCCGGCGCCCCCCAGCTCCGCGGGTTGCCGTTCTTGTCCGCCTGCCAGAGCGAATCCTGCGTGGCGATGTTCTTCGGGACGAACGTCTTGTCCTGGATGATCAGGGGAATCCCATAATGGTAAATGCCGCCGAGATCCGGAAGGATCCGCGTCGGCGTGATGCCCGCGCTGGTGAAGATCCCGGTGGTTTTGGGATCGGTCCCGGTGATCAGCGCGTCCTCGTACTTGTCGACCAGAAGGTACCCGGCGGCCTCACCGGCGTAGGCGTTCAGGCGCGTGAGCCCGTAGGCGTGATCGTGGTACCACATCAACCGGGCGCTCTGCTGGTTGGGATAGAAGAATGTGCCGATCCCGTCGCCGTCCGTCGGGGTGATGCACGGACTGGTGCCGGTGCACGTGCCTGTGGTGACCATGTCGGGCACGTTCTGGAAGCTCGCGCCCTTGAGGTAGGTGGTGGACGATTCGCCGGCCGGCGTGACCCACTGGTGCGGCGTGCCGTCGCTGATCCACGGCGTGTTGCCGCCGTGCAGGTGCAGCGTGGCGCGGTTCTGCGTGTAACTATTGACCCCGTCCGGACCCAACCCGGCGCCCATGGCCGTGGTGTCCACCGGGATCGGCAGGTTGCCCAGAACCCCTTTGCCGAGTTCGTTGACGAACTTGATGCGCACCGGCTTGTCCTTCGTGGCGAGGATCAGCGGCCCGAGGTAGTGCTGCGCCTTGCTCGAGGAACTCGTGGCGTTGATCTGGTAGTAGCCGCGAAGCGCGGTCGGCTTCGGCAGGTCAGAATGCATCTGTTCGGTGTAGTCCTTCAAGCCGATCTCGTAGTAATCCGACCCCGGGTATGCGTCGATGTCGGCCTGGGCGACCGGAATGTATTGACCGAGGTTGTTCGCGTTGCAGGTTGTCAGCGGTTCGCACCCCGGGGCCCCGAGACCAGGGAGAGAGTCGACGAACTTACGCAAAGGCGTCCCGGTGTCCTGTACGCCGAAGGCCGTCGTCTGGAGACCCGCCGGACTGTTGGCGTACCATGTCCCGCCTCCCGGCCCGGCCTGGGCCGCTCCGACTCCGATGAGAAGGATGGCCGCCGTCAGGAGTATTCTCTTGAAGAGTCGCCGCCCCATGGTGCATCCCTCCCTCTCCGCGATCGTCCGCTTCATTGCGCCATCACCTCGGCCCGCTTGAGGCGAGCGCCGTCACGGATCAGCATCCTGCCGGCCCGGACCATCCGATAGTTGCCAGAACTCGCTCCCTCAAGCGCCATTTGCTGACCCGCAGCGATGATCGCGTCGGCGTCCGGCAGCGCAGGCAATGGTGCGGGCGGTCCCTGCACCACACTGTTCGGCGCCGGGCCGGGACTCGTTGATCCGGCTACCCCGGGCGAGCCCGCTCCAACGCCAGCCGTCTGTTCGGCAGACTCGACAACCGCTCCCAGAAGCATGGCTCCCGCTACCACCGCGGCAACCACGGCCGCGCGCGCAAAGCTCTTCATCTTGTACCTCCCCTTCACGTGAACAGCACCACCATGGCTCCGTTCGGCCCAATCAGCATGAACAACCCGCACGCTTCCCATGTACCCTCCCGACGACCGCTCGCATCGCCATAAAATCCTAAATCATACACTAGCTATCTCGTAGCGAATGTAATGCCGGACACAAATCTTTGCAACCACTGGTTTCACCGAACGAAAAATATCGCGCGGCACCCAAAGAATGAAGTGTTATTTTTCACAATACCATGGCGCTGTTTCATGTCAAGCTCACTTCCTCCTGGAAAGTGCGTCGCCCTCTGGTACACTGACGCAGATGGCCGAGAGCGTAACCAGACCGAGCGCCTGACAAGGAGGAACTGCCGTGAATTCATCCGTGAGTTACCCGATCGACCGCGCCGTCGCGGTCCCCGCCGAGTTCGTCCGCCGCGTCTTCGCCTGGATGTTCGCCGGCCTCGCGCTCACCAGCGTGACTGCGCTGTACACGGCCGGCAGCCCCGCGCTGCTGCAGGCGATCTTCGGCAACAAGCTGGTGTTCTACGCGCTCGTCTTCGGCGAACTCGGCCTGGTGATCGCCATCAGCGGCGCGATCAACCGCCTGAGCGCCGGCGCCGCGACCGGCCTCTTCCTGCTCTACTCGGCGCTCAACGGGGTGACGCTGGCCTCGATCTTCCTCGTCTACACCGGCGGTTCGATCGCCGCGACGTTCTTCGTCTCGGCGGTGACCTTCGGCGCGATGAGCCTCTACGGGTACGTGACGAAGAAGGACCTCACCTCATGGGGGAGCTTCCTGTTCATGGGGCTGATCGGCGTGGTCATCGCCTCGCTGGTCAATATGTTCCTGCACAGCCCGATGGTCGCATGGGTCGCAAGCGTCTGCGGCGTGATCGTTTTCGTCGGGCTCACGGCCTACGACACGCAGAAGATCAAGGTGCTCGGGGCGGCCGGGTTCGGCGACGACTCGTCGCGGCGCAAGGCCTCGATCCTCGGCGCGCTGACGCTCTACCTGGATTTCATCAACATCTTCCTGATGCTGCTGAACCTGTTCGGGCGGCGGCGTTAAGCGTCAACGACAGGCCCCCGTCGGGGTCGACGAAGCGACGGGGGCGTCCCACCGGTCCTGCCGGAGCGACTCCTCAAAGCCCGGGAGCCGGCCAAACGAGGGACGCCAGCACCTTCAGCAAGAACCGGGTCGGCTGATTATCCGGCCGCCTGCTCACGACTGCCCTTGAGCACCGCTGCGATCCGTTCGGCCGCCTTTCCGTCTCCATAGGGATGGTGAACCCTGCTCATGGCCTTGTAGG
>Ga0334722_10005959_pt1 | contig 12177 bp, 11 predicted proteins | sample C3_bottom_MG_FD_207210 | JGI IMG/M metagenome (GOLD analysis project Ga0334722, IMG submission 207210) | Sediment microbial communities from Yellowstone Lake, YNP, Wyoming, USA - C3_bottom | ecosystem: Environmental > Aquatic > Freshwater > Lake > Sediment | place: USA: Wyoming | collected...
CCCGCGACTGGAACAAGCCGGCCGTGGTCGGCGCGTCCGACGTCATGCCCGACGCGGGCGCCGGCACCGTGACGATCGCCGGGCGCCGCTTCCCGGCCGGGACCCTGATCTCGATCGACGGGTCGACGGGCGAGGTGTTCGAGGGGCACGCCGACGGCGTCGAGGAGGTTGTCCCCGAGGCGCGGACGCTGCTGCGCTGGGCCAGGGAGCTCGGCATCGCCATCGGCGACCCGCCCGACGGGCCACTGGAGCCGGCCGCGGTGCCGGCAGCGAGCGAGCCGGGAGCCACCCGTGCCGTCGCCCGCGACGACGTCGTGCGCGTGCTGGCCGTCAAGGGCTACTGCGACGCCCAGGGCGTCGCGACGGCGCTGGCCTGCGGCGCCGACGAGGCGGCGGCGCTGCTCGCGGCCTTGGTTGCGGACGGCCTCGCGGAGCCGTCGGCCGGCTCCACACGGCTCACGGCGGCCGGCCGGGACGCGGGCACCGCCCTGCTCGCGGCCGACGCCGCCGCGTGGGGCGTCGACCGGGCGTCGGCCGCGCTCGACGCGTTCGTGGTGCTCGACAGGCGGATGAAGGCGGTCGTCACGGCGTGGCAGATGAAGGGCGAGGGCGTCGTCAACGACCACGCCGACGCCGCCTACGACGCTGCCGTCCTGGCGCGCCTCGCCGAGCTCCACGCGGACGTGCGCGCCTGGCTCGAGCCGCTGGTGGCGGGCCTGCCGAGACTGGGGCGGTACGGCGACCGGCTGGCCGCGGCCGCCGAAGCCGCCGCCGCGGGCAACGGCAAGTACGTCGCCTCGCCGCGCGTGGACTCGTACCACGGCGTGTGGTTCGAGCTGCACGAGGACCTGATCCTGCTGGCCGGCCGGAGCAGGGCGGACGAGGTGGCCGCCGGGCGGGCGTAAGGCCTCAGCCGTCGAACACCGACCAGCAGATCTCGTTGCGCAGCCGCTGGTCGTCGAGGACGAGCTCGCGGATCGCCTCCGGGAGCTGGCGGCGCTGCCAGCGGCACTCGCGCCGTCCCTTCCACCCGGTCCAGCGATCCGGGTGCGCCGGTAGTCTGCGCGTGCCCCCGCCCGTCCGATGGCGCCTCGGGCCTCAGGCCACCGCGAGCTTCTTGAACTCGGCCACCTGGTCGCGGATCGCCCGCTCGGTGGGCAGCCGCTCGATCGACGATGCGCCGAAGAAGCCGTGCACGCCGGGCATGCGCCGGAGCGCCTCGCCCACCTGCGACGGCTCGTCGAACGGGCCGCCGTGGCAGAGGACGATGATGTCCTTGCGGACGCTCCTGCCGGCCTCGGCCATGGCCATGACCCGCTCGATCGCCTGGTCGAGCGTGAACGCCACGCCCGCGCCGATCGTGCCGGCGGTCGTCAGCCCGACATGGGCGACCAGCTGGTCGGCGCCGGCCTTGACCATCTCCTTGGCCTGGTCGGGGTCGAAGACGTACGGGGAGCAGAACATGTCCTGGGCATGCGCCTCGGCGATGGCCTCGACCTCCTTGTCGTAGCCCATCCCGGTGGCCTCGAGGTTCTTGCGGAAGTCGCCGTCGATCAGGCCCACGGTGGGGAAGTTCTGGACGCCGTCGAAGCCGATCTCGCGGAGCTGGCGCATGAACACCTTCATGATCCGGAACGGATCGGTGCCGTTGACGCCGGCCAGGACGGCCATCCGCTTGACGACCGGGAGGACCTCGGCCGCCATCTCGACCACGATCCCGTTGGCGTCGCCGTAGGCCAAGAGGCCCGCCAGCGAGCCGCGACCGGCCATCCGGTAGCGGCCGCTGTTGTAGATGATCGCCATGTCGGCCCCGCCGGCCTCGGCCATCTTGGCGCTGATGCCGGTGCCGGCACCGGCCCCCACGATCGGGATTCCCGCCTCGATGTTCGTCCGGAGGCGGCGCTCGAGCTCGGCGCGCGGAATGAAGGGCATGGTGCGACTCCTCGAATGTGCCGGGGCTCAGGCCTTGCTGAGCATGCTCAGAAGGCGATCCGCCATCGCGTCGGCGAAGGCCGGGTCGTTGATGTTGTTGTCCAGCTCCACCAGCTCGACCTTGGACCGGTCGAGGTTCGAGCGGAGCGCGTCGAACAGGGCGGCGTCGGCGGCGGGATCATGGAACGGCATGCCCTCGGCGTCGATCATGCTCACGCCCCCCAGGGGGATGAACAGCGTCGTCGGGCCGGTTGCGGCGTTGAGCTTGGCGGCGATGATCTCGCCGAGCTGGCGGCACTCCTGCGGCGTCGTCCGCATCAGCGTCACCTGCGGGTTGTGGACGTACAGGTTCCGGTCGCGGAACTGCTCCGGGACCGTCTCCTTGGGCCCGAAGTTGACCATGTCGAGCGCGCCCAGCGAGACCACCTGGGGAACGCCGGCCTTGGCCGCCGCGTCCAGCCGGGTCGGGCCGGCGGACAGCACCCCGCCCACCAGCTCGTCGCACCACTCGGTGGTGGTGACGTCGGCGACGCCGGCGATGAACCCGTCGGCGACCAGCGATTCCATGGCGCGGCCGCCGCTGCCGGTCGCGTGGAAGACCAGCACCTCGAAGCCGTTCGACTCGATCCGCTCGCGGACGCGGTCCACGCATGGGGTGGTGACCCCGAACATCGTTGCCGCCACCAGCGGCTTCGCCTCAGCGGTCCCCGCCTCCTGCTCGGCCATGCCGCAGATGGCGCCGGCCGCATTGGCCAGGACGCGGCGCGAGACGCGGTTGAGCCCGGCGACGTCGACGACGGAGTACATCATCGTGATGTCCTTGACGTCGACGTACGGGGCGACATTGCCCGAGGCCATCGTCGAGACGATCAGCTTGGGCATCCCGACGGGGAGGGCCTGCATCGCGGTGGCGCCGATGGAGGTCCCGCCGGAGCCGCCCATCGCGTAGACGGCGTCGAACCTGCCCGCCGCCAGCATCTCGAGCGCGAGTTCGCGGGCGCCCTTGCCCATGATCTCGAGGGCATGCCCCCGGTCACGCTTCTCGCGCAGCTCGGCCAGGGTTCCTCCTCCAGCCTCCGCGGTGTCGGCCGCAGCGCCGTCGGGCTCGAACGTGGGCTCGCCCAGGACCCCGGCGTCGAGCATGAGCGTCCGGTGGCCGCGCGCCCGGATCAGGTCGCGGACGTATGCGTACTCACGACCCTTCGTGTCGAGCGTCCCGATCAGCAGGATGGTCTTCGCCGCCATGCGGCCTCCTTCCGTCCGGCCAGGGCCGGGCTTGACTCCGATGAGGACGCTCGCGATTGGCCGTGGCCCCGTGCCGTCACCGGCACGCGACGTCACGGCTTGACGATGATCTTGATCGCGCCGCTCGCGCGGTCGTTGAACGTGTCGATCGCCTGCTGGTACTGCTCGAGCGGGAAGCGGTGCGTCACGAGCTCCGAGACGCGGACGCGGCCCTGCTCCACGAGCGGCAGCACGCGGCGCATCTCGCCAGCCGACGCACGGGAGCCCACGAGCTCGACCTCGTCGAGCACCACGCGCTGGAGGTTGATCGTGACGCCCTCGGTGGGGATCCCGACCGCCGCGACCCGCCCGCCGCGGCGGGCGATGGCGAGCGCCGCGTTGACCGTCTCGGGCGCGCCGGCGCACTCGAGCACGACATCCGCGCCCAGGCCGCCGTTCCGCGACCGGGCCGCTGCCACCGGGTCGCCTGTCGTGCTGTCCACGGTGTCGAAGCCGAGCGCCGCCGCCTTCGCCAGACGGTGGCCGCGCCCGACCACCACGACCTGCGCCGCGCCCATGGCGAGCGCGCAGTCGGCGGCCAGCAGGCCGATCGTCCCCGCGCCCGTGATCGCGACCGTGTCGCCGGGCCGGATCCCGCCCCGGACCGCCACGTGGAGCGCGATCGAGGCCGGGTCGATGAGCGCGCCCTGGTCGAAGGAGAGGCCGTCCGGCAACCGGAAGATCGTCTTGATGCCCTGGACCACGTACGTCGCGTCGGCGCCCTGGCAGTTGTGGCCGTACTGGCAGTGGAGACCCGGCTTGCCGTAGTTCTCGCACAGGTTGTAGCGGCCCTCGACGCACTTCTGGCACACGCCGCAGGCGTCGTGGGAGGTGCCGGCCACGCGATCGCCGACTGACCATCCGTAGTCCTCGGCGCCCGGCCCCAGCGCCGCGATCTCGCCCGCCCACTCGTGCCCGGGGATGAACGGGAAGGCGGGCGGCCAGAAGCCCGGGTAGTCGCCGTGGATCAGGTGGGCGTCGGTGCCGCAGATGGAGACCGCGCGGACGCGGGCCAGGACCTCGTTGCGGCCCGGCGCCGGCACCGGGACCTCCTGGATCTCCAACATGCTCGGAGCTCGGACCACGAGGGCCTTCATCGACCTGGGCAGAGCGGTCACGGCATCGAACCTCCGGCGCTGGTGCGGGCGCCCTGGTCGGCGTCGCGTCCGAGCGATGATCGATTATCGACCAATCTGGGCCTTGATGCCAACCGAATCGGGGGCCCGACGCGGGCCGTTGACGCGAGCTCCTTCCGGTACACCGCTAGCGGCGGTGCCGTGTAGTGACCTCGGCATTCCCCGAGCGTGGGCCGTTCCGTCGCACCGCCAGCGGCGGTACCACGACCTGTTTCGGTTGGCAGCACCGCCAGGGGCGGTACGGCGGACCGAGCATTCGCCAACGGGGCGGCGACGCCCGGCGCGCCCGGTTCGTGCAGGCGTCGTGCGGAGGTCAGGCCCCGGGGACCGAGCCGAGAGCGCGCCTTCCCTCCGAGTCACAGCGCCCCCGAGCGACAGGACAGCGAGATCAATGGCCCCGGGTCCTCCCGTTGGCGCGCGTGTGACCTCGCCCGCTCGTCACCGGGTGCGCGGCGGGCCCTTCGCTCGCAGCCACCAGTCGTCCACCACCGGGGGCAGGGCGGCGTCGATCACCGCAACCTCCTCCGGCGTGATCGGCGCGTCGGCGATCGCGCGCGGCTGGACCGGCTCGGAGAACAGCACCGCGTCGTCGAGCCGGTCCCCGGCCAGGTGCGCCAGCGACACGGTCTGGCCGCGCCACGTGTCGAGGTTGAGGGCACGCACGCCGTGGAACAGCGTGGGCGCCGCGACCGGCGTGTGGCCGAAGACCACCCGCTCCATGCGCGCCCGGCGGTAGACGGACCAGGCGCCGCTGGACGGGAACGCCTCGTCGGCGGCGAAGAACCGCTGACGGATCCAGAGCCGCTGCGCGCTGCCCTCGAACGCGTCGAGGTCCTGGCCGGGCACCGGCCCGCCGTGCACGAACAGCACGTCGCGCCACCGCGCATACGGCGCGAAGGACCAGGCGGCAGCACGGACGTCGGGCGCCGCGGCGTCGAACCGGGCGGCGATCTCCGGCGCGCTCGCCCCGAGCCAGTCGGCCTCGGTCATCCCCGCCGAGAGCAGCGTGGCGCCCCCGCCGAAGGTCATGAACGCTCGGAAGATGTCGGGCACCCCGTCGAGCGCGCCCAGCAGCTGGATCTCGTGGTTGCCCTCGAGCAGGACCACCATGCCGCCGCGGGTCGGGGCCTGCCCGCGCAGCGACGCCATCCGGCGCACGAGCCCCACGCTGTCCGGCCCGCGATCGACGAGATCGCCGGTGACGACGAGCGCCGTCCGTGGAGGGGCGGTCCAGGTGGCGGCCCCGTCGGTCAGCCCCGCCCGCGCGAGGAGCCGGTCCACCGCGACGAGCTGGCCGTGCAGGTCCGATGCGGCGAAGACCGTGAAGTCGTCGGGGATGGCGATGGGGGCGACGCGTCCGCGCATGCCGCATGGATACGGCATCGCGCGCCGTTCGTCCACCGATCGCGTCCGGGCGCCGGCCGACCCGTCTATACTGGTGGGCGATCTCGCGGTCGCCCCGCCACGGCCCATCCTGGCCGCGCAGCCCGGGCATCGGGCGGCACCAGTCCACGGGAGCGGCATGACGCGTTCACTCGGGGCCCGGCCGTGACGGCCGAACGCCATGGCCGCGCGACAGCGCCCGGAGGCCGGCTGGCGTCGACCACGGCTGACGTGCCGCGCTGGCGCCGGATCGAGCAGGCGCTGCGGGCGCGGATCGATGCCCTCGGCCCGGGCGATCCTCTCCCCTCTGACGCGGAGCTGTGCCGCGAGTTCGGCGTGAGCCGGATGACCGCCCGCAACGCGATGACGCGGCTGGCCGATGAGGGCCTGGTCGTCCGCGTCTCGGGCCGGGGCACCTATGTCGCCGAGCCGCCGTCGCATCGTCGGGCCGACCGCCTGCTCACGTTCAGCCACGAGATGCGCCGACGCGGACGCCGACCCTGGTCGCGGCTGCTCGCGCGCGAGATCCGCCCGTCGACCTCGACGGAGGCGGCGGCGCTCGGCCTCCGACCCTCGGAGCCGGTGGCCGTGGTGCGACGCCTGCGCTGCGCGGACGACGAGGCGATCGCGCTCGAGACTGCCGTCCTCGTCCAGGCCGTGGCCGCGGCCGTGCTCGCGGCAGACGTCGAGGCGGGCTCGCTCCACGAGGCGCTGGCCAAGGCCGGCTGGCACCTCCGGCGCGGCAGCGCCACCATCTCGGCCGCCGCCGCGACGGCCGAGGACGCACGCCTGCTGGGCCTTCGACGGGGCGATCCGCTGCTGGTGGAACGGCGCGTGATCGCCGACGCGCACGGCCGGCGCATCGAGGCCACCGAGAGCCGCTACTCGGCCGAGCGGTACGCGCTCGACGTCCAGTTCGACGTCGAGGGCGAATCGACCCGCGAGAGCTCATGACCACCAGCCGCGACCGCGTCCGGGCCGCCCTCGAACATCGCGAGGCCGACCGCATCCCGTTCGACCTCGGCGGGACCCGCGTCACCGGCATCCATGTCGACGCATACCGCCGGCTCCGACCGGCGCTGGGTCTCGAGGCGCGCGAGCCGAAGGTGGGCGACCTCACGCAGCAGCTGGCCGAGGTGGAGCCCGATGTGCTCGACGCCCTCGGCTGCGATGTGCGCAACGTCGCTCCGCGCAGCGCCTCCACCTATCACCGCGAGTATCACGAGGACGGCGAGCACCGCTGGTTCGTCGACGAGTGGGGCGTCGGGCGGCGCATCCCGCTCAGGGACGGGCTCTACTACGACTCGTTCGCGCCGCCGCTCGGCGGCGAGCCCGACGACGCGGCCATCGACGGGTTCGCCTGGCCCGATCCGGCCGACCCCGCCCGGTACGAGGGCATGGCCGACGAGGCGCGCCGGTACGCCGACGAGGGCCGTGCGGTCCACGTCGGCTCGATCTGCGGCGGGCTCACCGAGGGCCTGTTCAAGATGCGCGGCTTCGAGGACGGCTACGTCGACCTCGCCGCCGAGCCCGCCCGGGCGCGACGGGTGATGGAGAAGATCCTCGAGATCAAGCTCGCCTATTGGGAGCGCCTGCTGCCGCAGCTGGGCGATGCGGTGGACGTGGTGGGCGAGGCCGACGACCTGGGCGGCCAGACCCGGACCCTCTTCTCGCCCGCCACGTACCGCGCACTCGTGAAGCCCCTGCACCGCGAGCTGTTCGAGTACCTGCACGCCCGGACCGACGCCAGGGTGTTCTTCCACACCTGCGGCTCGGTGCGCGAGCTCCTGCCGGACCTGGTCGAGATCGGCGTGGACATCCTCAACCCGGTCCAGGTCTCCGCGGCGGGCATGGACACGGCCGAGCTCAAGCGCGACTTCGGGCGCGACCTGGTCTTCTGGGGCGGCGGCGTGGACACGCAGCGGGTCCTGGGCAGCGGGACGCCCGACGAGGTCCGAGCCGAGGTCCGGCGCCGGATCGAGGACCTGGCGCCGGGCGGCGGCTTCGTCTTCGCGGCGGTCCACAACATCCAGCCCAACGTGCCGCCCGAGAACGTCCTCGCGATGCACGCGGAGCTGCGGGGGGCCGTCCATGCGTGAGGTCGTCGGCGGCCGGATGGTGCTCGGCGACGCGGTCGTCCCGGGACGCGTCGTCATCGATGACGGCCGGATCACCGAGGTCGTGCCTGACAGCGCGTACGCCGGGGGCCCGTTCGTGGCGCCCGGGTTCGTCGACGTCCACTGCCACGGCTGGGGCGGCCACGACGGCACCGGCGACGGCTCCGCGCTCACGGGCATGGCCCGGGCCCTGCTGCGGCGGGGCGTGACGTCGTTCCTGCCCACCGCTCCGACGCTCGCCGCGGACGAGCTTCCGCGCTTCGCGGACCGCGTGCGCGCCTGGATGCCGCACGCCCCGGCCGACGGCGCCGAGCCGCTCGGGTTCAACCTCGAGGGCCCGTTCCTCGCGCCCGCGCGCAAGGGCGCCCACGACCCGGCGCTGCTGCGGACACCCGCCGACCTGGACCCCCTGGTGATCGACCGCGTGCTCGACGGGCTGCGGGTCATCACGATCGCGCCGGAGCTCCCTGGGGCGCTCGCGCTCATCGGCCGCCTCGCCGCCCTCGGCATCGTGGTGTCGATCGGTCACTCGGCGGCGACGCTCGACGAGGCGCGGGCGGGCTACGCGGCTGCCGGCGGCACCGCCGTGACCACCACGCACCTGTTCAACGCCATGACCGGCGTCGACCATCGAAAACCGGGGCTGGCTGTTGCCGCGCTCGCCGACGACCGCGCCTATGCGGAGCTGATCGCGGACGGCTTCCACGTCCACCCGGCGCTGTGGCCGATCATCACCCGCACCAAGCCCGCCGACCGCCTGGTGCTGATCAGCGACGCCCTGCCGCTCGCGGGCATGGGCGACGGGCGGACACGGGTTGGCGGACTCGAGGTCGAGATCCGTGGCGGCCGGGCGACACTCGTCGGGACGGACACGCTCGCCGGCTCGACGATCGCCCTGGACACCGCGGTGCGCAACCTCGTCCGGGAGGGGCTCCCGCTGCCGCGCGCCGTCGCCGCCGCGTCGGCCAACCCGGCGGCCCTGCTGGGCGCCCACGACCGCGGGCGCCTCGAGCCCGGCCGTCTCGCCCACCTGGTCGTGCTCGACGAGGAGCTGCGCGTGCTGCGCGTGCTGCGCGGAACGGCCTGGGTCGACGCCGCCTGACCGGCCCGCCGGCCCGGACGCTCAGCCGGCGGACGACGCCCGGACGATCGCCACGGCCTCGGCCGCGGCGGCCGCGATCGCGTTCCAGCGGTGCTCGCGGATCGCGTCGGACGGGGCGATCCACGTTCCCCCGCAGGCCGCGACAGCCGGCTCCGCCAGGTACTCGGCGAGGTTGGCCGCTGTCACGCCGCCGGTGGGGACGAACCGGACGTCACGATACGGCGCCGCGACGGCCCGGAGGTAGCGGACGCCGCCCGACGCCTCGGCCGGGAAGAACTTGACGAGCCGCAGGCCCGCCGCGAGCGCCATCTCGATCTCGGTCGGCGTCACCGCGCCCGGGAGCATCGCCATGCCGCGGTGCGCGGCCCGCGCCACCACCGCGGACCCGAACCCGGGCGCCACGATGAACTCGGCGCCGGCGTCCACCGCACGGTCCACGGTCGCGGCATCGAGGACGGTCCCCGCGCCCACCAGCACGTCGGGACAGCCGGCCCGGATCCGGTCGATCGCGGCCGCGGCGGCTGCGGTCCGGAACGTGACCTCGACGATCGGCAGGCCGCCCTCCCGGAGCGCGTCGGCGAGCCCCACGGCGTCGGCCGCCTCGTCGATGCTCACGACCGGGATGACCCGGACGTCGGCGAGCCGAGCCGCGAAGGCTTCGATGTCCATCCTCAAGCTCCCAGCACGCGATCGAGGAAGGCGGCGTCCACGAGGCCGCGCTCGATGGCGCCACGATAGGCCTCGATGGTCCGGCGCACCCCCTCGATGAGCGGGGTGGCGGGCTGCGGCCCGAGGGCGGCCTCGAGCGGCGTGCCGTCGAAGGCCTCGGGGAACGGCAGGATCCGATCGCCGAAGGTGACGGCGCCGCGCGACGCGGGCTCGACCTCCGCGATCGCTGCCACCATCTCGTCCACGCCGATCCGCGGCCCGCCGATGCTGAACACCGCCGCCCCGGGCCGGTCGCTGCGCGCAGCGGCGATGAAAGCCGCCGCGACGTCCTCGACGTACTGGAACTGGCAGCCGCCGCCGAAGTCGATGTGGTACGGGCGGCCGGCCGCCGCGGCGATCATCGCGACCGTCGGCCTGGAGGTGACGCCCTGGTCCCGCCCGGGGCCGTAGGCGGAGTGCGGCCGGAGGCCGATGCTCGCGACGCCCCAGCTGTCCCAGTAGACGCGTGCCGCCTGCTCGTTCGCCATCTTGAACACGCCGTAGTGGGAGGTCGGGTGGAGCTCGGCGTCCATGCCCACGACCGGATCCGGGTAGAACGCCTTCGGCCCGAACACGGCCGCGCTGCTCGCGTAGACCAGCCGGCCGGTCCCGAGGCGGCGGGCGAGCTCGAACATGACCGCGGTGCCCTCGACGTTCACGCGGGCGCCGGCGATGGGGTCGGCGGCGCAGAACGGGAGCTGCAGGGCCGCGAGATGGACGATCCGGTTGACCGGCGACCGGCGGGCCGCGGCCTCGAGCGTCGTGAGGTCGGTGATGTCGGCGCGCACGAGGTCGACCCGCGCCAGCTCCGCCCCGGTCATGACCAGGCGGAGGCGCGCGTCCGATCCCCTCGATGAGACGACCGTGACCGGCACGCCCTCCCGGACGAGGCCGCGGACGACCCATGCACCGATGCAGCCGGTGCCGCCGGTGACCAGGAACCGCTCGTCGGGCATGTCGGCCTCCGAGACCGTCTGCTGCGCTGGGAGCCGGGGCGGGGCGGGGGAGAGCGCCCCGGGCCTAGACCTAGACGACCTTCACGTAGGCGACGATCTCCATCCCCGAGTGCAGCGCGTTCAGCGCCGGCTGCAGGGCCTGGTGGACCTCGCTGGCGCGCCAGGCGACGGCGTCCTCGGCCGTCGCCCAGCGGAACACCATCTGGTAGCGGTCGGCGTGCTCGGCCTCGCGCAGCAGGCTGCACTCGAGCAGGCCCGGCATCTCGAGCACCGGGGGCCGGTACTGCTCGGCGACGAACCGCTCGAACTCAGCGGTCCGCTCGGGCAGGACGGCGAAGCTGATATGGCGCTCGATCATGGCGGCGGCTCCCGCTTCTGAAATTGGTCTGACCAGTTGACGACTTTATCAGAACGGGCCTAGCATCGCCCCGGGGACGAACGGAGGCCGAGCGAGCGAGATGACGGACGTGCCGCCCTTCGGGCGGCCAGCCGGCGAGGACGCGCCGGCCTGGCCGCGGTTCGCGGTCGTCGATCGCAGCACCCTGCCCGAGGAGATCGCGGCGCGCCTCCTGGACCTGATCAGGGCGGAGCAGCTGCGGCCCGGCGACAAGCTGCCCCCCGAGCGTGAGCTGGCGGCGGAGATGCACGTCAGCCGGCCCGTCCTGCGCGAGGCGCTGCGCGCGCTCTCGATCATGAACGTCGTCGAGATCCGCCAGGGCGCCGGCACGTACATCACCGCGCTCGAGCCGCAGCAGCTCGTCTCGCACCTGGACTTCGTGTTCTCCAAGGACCCCGTCGCGCTGTCCCAGGTCATCGAGACGCGGCGGATCGTCGAGGTGGGCAACGTGCGCCTCGCCGCGCTGCGGATCACGCCCGACGAGGTGGCCGACCTCGAGGCGCTGCTCAAGCGTCTGCGCGCGGCGGTGGACGACGCCGAGCGCTTCGCCGAGCTGGACATCGCCTTCCACGACGCGGTCTGCGAGGCGGCGGGCAACTTCCTGCTCGTCCAGTTCATGCGGATCATCAACACGCTGGGCAAGGTGAGCCGCGAGCGGACGGGCGCCGCCGCCGCCACGCGCCGGCGGGCGCTCAAGGACCACGAGGCGATCCTGGCGGCGTTGCGCACCCGGGATCCCGCTGCGGCCGCCGCGGCCATGGAGGCGCACCTCGTCCACGTCGAGGCGGCCCTGGCCAGCGCGATGGCGCCGTCTGCAGGGCGATGAACGTCCACGGCAGCCACCACTTCACCGCCTCCCGCGAGGCGGTGTTCGCCGCCGTCCGCGACCCGCGAGCGCTGTTCGAGGTGATCCCCGGCTGCGATGCCCTGGAGCAGGTGGCCCCCGACGAGTACGAGGGCCGGATCACCCTGCGCCTGCCAGGCGTCGTGGGCAGCTACCGGACGCACGTCCGGCTCGTGGAGGTCGTGGAGCCCGAGCGGTGCCGCCTCGACGGCCGGCTCGAAGGCGCGATGGGGACCCTCGAGGGCCGTGCCCGATTCGAGCTCGCGGACGCCGGAACCGGGACGGCCATGCAGTACGACGGCTCGGGTGTGGTCGGCG
>Ga0334722_10005960_pt1 | contig 12176 bp, 18 predicted proteins | sample C3_bottom_MG_FD_207210 | JGI IMG/M metagenome (GOLD analysis project Ga0334722, IMG submission 207210) | Sediment microbial communities from Yellowstone Lake, YNP, Wyoming, USA - C3_bottom | ecosystem: Environmental > Aquatic > Freshwater > Lake > Sediment | place: USA: Wyoming | collected...
TGCTGACAAAACTGATGCCGTCGAAACTGCGCCAGACCGAACCACCGACATCTTCGTAAACGTAAGTGACGCCATTCAGCGACGCGACATTATTCGCCTGCCCCGACGTGCTTTCAGAAAATGCCGTAAATCCGTTCGGATCACCGTTTGCACGCAATACTTTAATGCCGGTGGCGGTGTAGCGCGTGACGGCCGGCCCGCGCCCCAACCGAATTGTCAACAACGCGCCCGCCGTCACCGGAATATACAGCCCGTGCAATTCACCGGCCTGTCCGATACCCATCGTGGCGGTGCCCTGAAGCAGTGCCTGATTGACGAACAGCTTCATACTCAATTGCGCCGGATCAATGGCCGAATTTTGCGGCGTGATGTACCACTCAATATCTTTGACCACCGCGATATAGCCGGGCGGAACCAGATAGCTCAACATGTCGCCCTCAACATTAAAGAAGGGCAGACCGCCCCCGGGCAGTGCGTTGTCAACAATAAAATCGAGCGAATCGGGCACACGTGCCGGATAAGCGACCTGAAACATATCCTGCCGCGCAGAATTCTTTTTCGCCGCGGCGCCACCCACGCCGGACGATGGCGCATATTCCGATAGCTGTTGACCTGGTGCCGGAAACTGCCCTACACGTTTGCCGAATTCATCCATGGGTTTGCGTCCTATGCCCCGCGGCGTTGCTGTGGAGCCATGCCCGGCAACGTGCGCGCTTGCTTCATGCCGGTCATGGTAATGCGCAGATTGTAGATATTGGCCGCGTCGAAATTAAACACGTTCAGCACGATGGTGCCGCCACCGGCGAACACATAGGGCACCGGCAAGATGAACGGGATTTCACCGATACCGAACAGCGACGGCAACGGCACCGGCGCATCGGACAGGTAATAGCTGGACGCCGTGTCCTGCACATAGGCAGTACACAGCGGAATGACCCGACTGCTATCGGTTTGGCCAGCAGATGCAATGTCCGCAAAATACTCGCCCTTGATCCACACGAAATCCGAATCGATTTGCACGTTCTTGGTTTGCGTCGAATTGGTGTTCGGAGCCAGTCCGGTGAAAGTAAACGAATACTGGTAACAGCTTTTTTTGCTCACGTTTTTTACTCCCTTTTCCTTTGGCGGAAAATCACGACCCGGCGCAAATTCAGCGCCGTCGCGAAAGATAAGTGCCGCTGTTCTCCCCGCACGAGCTGCGAAGCCATGCGAGAAAGGCCAGCGGCGTGCCTGCCGCTCGCTTTATTACTGCGCCAGCCGGTACAGATCGCCGTCGAGAATCACGCCAATGCGCCCGGCAACCGCGGAAGGCAGCGCGACCGCTGCCGGCCAGTTCAACGACACGTTGAAGTTCTGGTTCGGCTCCAGCATCACCGGCGTTAACTTGTAGGCCGGACCTGCAAACGTCGCGTAATCGATTTGCGAGTGCAGCGCAGCGGCCGCCGTGGTGGCATCGGCCATGGCTGCCGAGCCCGCCAAACGGAACTGAGGCGGAAAGCGTCCAATCGGCGCCTCATCGATATAGGGCGTACTACCGATGAAAAATTCGAGCCAGCCGCTTTTGAATACCTGCCATGTGTCCTGCCAGTTCAAACCGCTTGTGCCGATTGCACCACTGGCATTCACCGCGCTGCCGGGGAAAAACACCACGCTGATACCGCGAACCAGCATACGCTGCGGTTGTGGCAGGCTGCCCGCCAACGTGGCGTTGGTATCGGCGAAGGTTTTAGAGCTTTGACCCTTTGGAACCTGAAAGAACAGCAATTGCGTTTGACCAGCCGCCGCATACGCCTGAAAGTCATACAGGCTTTGGCCGTTGGCGTTGACCATTCCCGAACGGTTAAAGGAATAGTTTTTCAGCTTACTCGGACTGATAGGAACGTTTGGACGTGCCATGTGTTGAACTCCCTCGACGGCCTAAATGTGGGCCTTGATTAAGCAGCGCTTGCGGCGTTCAGCACTGCTTAGTCGTAGTCGATGGAACTCATCCCCTCTTCATCTTCACCGCTCAGGGATTGCGTGTAGTCTTCATTCACGCCGCCCATCGTCTCCTGATAGCCGAGCGATTCCTGATAGCCAAGATTACGGCTTCCGTCGTTCTCGAAGGCGATCGCCGCCATGTCGTCAGCATAAGCACCCAGCGCAACGCCAGGCGCGAATTGCGCCAGCGTGTCGCGCATCGCGCTATGCAGCGTGACCGTCAGACCGCCCATTGCGACGTTGTGGCCGAACCGCTTGTTGACCATGCCTACCACCATACCCAGCGCGACCGCGCCGACACCCTTGGCGAGATAGCGCACCGGACCGGACTTGATCGCGGGAGGCAGCGGCAAGTAGCCATACGCGACATCGAGCGCGAGCGCACCCACTGCCGACATCGCAGAGGGCATCACCAGACCGTCGAGAATACTTCTCATGCGCGGCATCGGATTCATCGACAGACCGCCGAGCACGTGGCGCCTGGCGTTGATGCCCCGGCGCTTGTAGCCGAGCACGGATGCTTTCGAGTGCCCCGGCGCATTTTTCGGCCAGTCACCAAAACCGGAACGGCGACCCTTGCGACGGTGCGATGTTTTGCGGCGCGCTTTGGCGGTTGCCTTGCGGCCTTTGGTGCCGCGTCTTTTCTTATTGACGAACATTAGTTGTGCCATGTCACGACCTCACAGTTATCAGCGGTCTTCTATTCCCGCTTCAGTAAACTGGTAGTGTCCACCGACAACTACCAACTGTTTCCCGTCGTGACTCACGCCTAAAAGTGGCCGGGACTTTTTCTTGAACTTGTGCAAATACCTTTCCGATTTTCCGTCGCGCACCGTGTTGTAAATCACGCCTTCCAGTTCGCCGAATTGCGCGGCAACATCCGGCACCGTCCACAGCACCTTGCGCGTGTGCCCGGCTTCATGGCCGGTGAAGTCTTCAAACAGGCGCGCGGCTTGCTGCACCTTTGCGCTTTGGCCGCGCGGCGAAGGATTGCTGCCGCGCCCACCCACGTCGAGATTCGGAAACTCAGACTCCGGCGAGAAGTCGGCGGCCGCGACCGCCAGACGCCAACCGCGCGGAAATTTCACGGTGGATTTTTTTGCCACCTGCAAGGCGTGCTCACGACTCTCGAACACGGCGGCTTTTTTCCGATCGGTATCGAACGTTGCCCCGGCGTAATATCCGGCACGGTGCTGCTCCTTATTGATCGCCAGAATCACATAGCCGCGCTTGTGAGTCGTAAACTTTTTTTTCTGCCCTGCCAGCTTTTGACCTGGTGCAGCGCGGCGCTTTTTAGCGGCCTTGCGTGGACGTCTCACGCCAGAAAGCCCCTTCGCTTTCTTCGCCGCGACCATGCGCGCGCGGAAGTCGGCACGCTCTTTAGCAGTCCACTTTTTTTTCATGACCGTTTCCGAAAGCGCCACATCAGGTATGCCAGTGCGCCGATACCGATGACGTACACCGGCATCGCGCCGCCGAGCTTGAAATTCAAAAGCCCCGCCGGCTCTTGCGCGGCCACCAGGTCGGCGGCTTGCTGCGGACTCATGCCGCCCGCCTCCAGTTTTTCAATCGCGCTCAAGCGGCGCGAAAATGTATAGGCGTCGCTCATCCACTTTGCGATTGCCGCCGTACTGGCCGCGATCACCGCCAGCGGTATCAGCGGCACGAATCCCAATTGATCGGCGCTCGCTGCGCCGAACGTGCTGCGAAACCAGCCCGTCAAAGCATCTACACCGCTGGTTACTTTTTCGATTGCCGCGCGCACCCAGTCGCCTTTATCCATCAGCGATGTATAGTCGCTCTTCAATTCAGGATGGCGCGCAATCACTGGTTCTTTGCCCTTCAGAAAATTGAAAGTCTGCATAAACTCAGCCGCGCGCGTCTTGAAGCTCTCGAGCGCGCCCTGATCCTGTACCGGCGTGGCCGGAACCCCTCCGCTACCGGCCACGACGCTTGCGCATCACAAAAAATAGCACCAGCGCACCGGCACCAATGGCCAGCGGCAACGCAATATTCGCTGCGCCCTGCCGCAGCTCGCGCAACAGCTCAGGCGACGCACCGGCCTGTATTTTCATCGTGGGCGTAATGTCTTCCGTTTTCAGCGGCGGCAATCCTTGCTGCGCACGCTTGAGCTGTAGCGCAAGAATCTTTTTTTGCGCCTGCGCCTGCACCAGCGCGGGAATGGATTCCTTCGCCGTGGTCAGAATTTGCGTGTACCACGGCACCGATTCATCGGCTGCCGCGCTCAACCCGTAACCCTCGAAGTTCATCGCCTTACCCCTTCATCGCTGCAATGGCCAGCGCGAACACTGGCAGAATAATCGGGATGTATTTGGTCCACGGCTTGACGGCATCCGGTGGCGGCTTGCCCGCATCGAGTGCGGCCTTGCTTTCGTTCGCTTGCGATACCACCAGCGCCTCAGCGTCCGCGTCGCTAATCGGCGTGCCCTTCTTCGCCATGTCCGCTTTCAGCAAGCCCGCCGCTTTTTTGAGCATGGCCGGATTTTTCAGCACATCGGTTGACATACTACCCGCCAGTTTTCCCGCCGCCGCGCCGCTGCCCTTCAGCGCGCTTACCACCAGCGGCGCAGCATAGACCGCCGCCGTAACCACCACCGCCGCCATCGCGGCTTTGCGCAAATTCTTGCGCACCTTTTTCCATTTAATTTTTCCCAGCCCTTGCAACGCCTGCCCTTCCTGATCCGGCGCCGACTCATCCGGCGGCTCTTGCTCTTCCGGCGCTTCCGGCGCTTCCACTTCTTCCGGCATCGGTGCCAACGCTACCGGCACGCGTTGCGCAGCGACCGCGCGACGCGCTGCACGCTGCCGCTTCCACTGCACATGTTGCGTCGCGGGCGGCATTGGCGCGCGCTCCACCTCTTCCGGCGCTTCCACCTCTTCCGGCGCTTCCACCTCTTCCGGCGCTTCCACTTCTTCCGGCATCGGTGCCAACGCTACCGGCACGCGTTGCGCAGCGACCACCGCGCGAGCGCGGCCTTTCTTTTTCTTGCCGAATAACATACGGCCAGCGGGGCCGGGCGGCGGACGCTTCTTTATCAGGTGGTAGCCCGGCCCTAATGCGACCTTGGTACTTAGTCGCGCGGTCATGAGCGCGTGCTTTTTTAATTTCTTACCCAGACCACCGCGTCCTAATCCGCTAAATTGCATTGTGTCACCTCAAACATTGAGTAACATGCGCGCCTTAACGCCTGGCGGTCCTTTTCCAGCTGGCCACGGTTCTGTCGTTTCGAGCGGTACCCAGTAGCGACCCACTTTTGTTTCAGGGTAAACGTGCGAATAACGACCGGGCGCAAAACCCACCGCCACCAATCGCGCCGGGTGTCCCAGCACTTCAAGCAACGTGGAAAGCAGAATCGCTTTGTCATCGCAATCGCCTTGACCGATTTCTAACGTCTTCACGGGCGTCTGTAACGTCTCTATCCCGCGGATGTCTTTTACGTAGCGGATTTTGTTCTGCACAAAAGCGTGCAGCGCCTTCACTTCACCCGCAAAGTCTTTCTGATTCAGCCCTTGCACCAGTTCCAAAGCGATCGCGCGTATTTTGTAATCCGTTTTCGCATCGCGAATAATGCCGCGCATAATTTTGAGCGTTGCTCGCACACCGGCTGCGCCTTCTGGTATTGCGAGCAACGCGGTTTTCGTTTCACTTTGCGCCCGGTCCACCTGCATGCTTTTTTGCCGCTCTAGCTTTTGATAATCCTAGACCACCGACCGTTGTCGATGTCAAGTTTTCAACCTTCGCAGCTTCAACGACCTTGTGCCCAGCTTGTTGCGGAGTTTTTTCAACAGCGTTTTTCGATTCGTTTTCTTCGTCGTCGAACTCATTCACGATACAGCGCGCCAATTCCGCGAACCATTCCCGATGCCCGGAAACAGCGCTACAAATTTTCACCATCTCATCGACTACGCCCGGATTGCTTGCAAATGAATGCAATTCGGCAAGTCGATTATCCGGCGTCTGATCGAGAATCAGGTTTGCATAGGTTTCCGGATTCTTGCCGGTTTTAGCAATCCCGACCAAGTACATTAATTGCGACCACATCGGATGCTCCTCATTTTCCTTTGTCTTATTCAGTACCGATTTTTCGGCACCGGCAACGGCGTTCACCTTCCCCGCATCAGGCACAGCATTCTGCCTACCAATTCCCAGCTCGCTCAATTTCGGCAACACATTATTGATCAACGAAATCAACACATCGTTTCCGTTCGCATCCTTGTCGCCAGCTCCTGCGATAACGCCCTGTATCTCAACCACGGTTTTCAAAAGCTCTATCGGAGAGGTTTGCTTGGGCGCGAGTTCGTTGCGCATATCCATAAACAGGCGCAACAATTCGGTAGGCGATTGCGGCGGCGGTAATGCCGCCATCGAACCGCCCATCAATTCCTTGACCATTACCAGTTGCTTCAAAAACTCGCCATGATCGGGCGGCGCGCGGCGCGCTTCCGACGCGGCCAGCATTCGTTCCATAAACGCGTCCTGCCTTTCGATCATCTTTTCCATCAACGAAGTTATTCCAGCATCGCGCGACGCCACCCTTTCTTCAGACGCTTGCTCGCGTCTTTTTTCAAGCGAAATACTTTTGTTGCCGCACAGCACCGTTCCACGCCGCATGTGCAATCTGTATTCACCAGTACCAAAATCATCACGGATTTTTGTTTGCAATTCCGTCCACGTGTAATCATCCGGCGCGCACGTGAACAAAAACGTTAATTTTTTACTACCGTGCGGCGCTTGCCGATGCACGTTGATAGAAACGCTATCGTCTTTTCCACGAAGCTCATCGAAGTATTTTTGAAACGAGTCGATTTCCACGTCCAGATTATCGAACGCGCTATCGGCGTACACCGTCTCACCGTCTTTTTGCTCTAGTATTCTCATCGCGCTATCTCCACTACAGTTTTGAATGCGGTTTCCGACATTGAATATTCAGCGCACCAATCAACACCGTGAACCACCGGCTGAATACAATGCACGCCCATACCTGTTGGCGTATTCATAGGAACAATTTGCGGATGAGGAGGAAATCGACGACAAACATAAACATCTAAATCACGTTCGGATTTCTTGACGTATTCGCAGAACTCACAACACACCGTTGCGGCGTCACTCATTTTCACACTCCTTTTTTCATAGGAGCGCCAAGAGTAGTTCAAACGCACAAATATACAAGGCCGCTTGCGCGGCCCATGTTTTAACACTCAATTTTATACTGCTACTCCATTGATGCCGTCGCGTGATCGTTTTCAGGAAGCTCCAATCGACCATCTCCCGCCATCTCTTTTTCAACCTTATGACTACTTGATTTATAATAAACCTTCTGTTCCTTCGTCGGCTTTTGCTTCTTGCGTTCCGGCTTCAATTTTCGCGCTGCGCCACCGGCCATCATATCGCCGTTCGCCACCTTATACTCCTCAGGGATCCCTTCGATTAAATGCGCGAGCGGATCACTCGTTCTCACGGCGATAATTGCTTCGGTCTGAAAATCGACACCGCCCATCGCGCGCGATTTTTGCGCGCTCACAATGTACGCGAATTCAACGGAACCGCTTTTGCTCTTCTCCAAAAACGATGCAACCGCGCGCGCCGCGCTATCGGGTAAAATCGCACGATGAGAAGTGAACTCTTTCGGCTTTGCCGAATTCAGCGACATCGCAAAGAAGTCACCAAGTAACATTGCGTAATTACCGTTATCGCCGGTGCGAACCTGCACCGCACTGGCAATACCCGCCACCAGCATCAACCTCACCGAGCCCTCTGGAATAGCGATTCTTCCGCACACCGACTTCAATGTTATTTTTACAATCTCTACAGATGCCATTTTTAATCACTCCTTTTTTGAAAAGATTTTTTATTGCTCAATATATTCAGGCCATACCGGCACCGAATCAAACAGCTCACTTATACCAGCTTCCCAACAGCGCCGCAATTCCGCCAACAAATTGCGCTGTTTTTCCTCGAAGCTTTTCGGGAAGCCGTTAACGTTGCGCAAAAAATCAAACGACTTTAAAGATTTCATTAAAGCGCCGATGTCATGGACCACTTCTACGGATTCAAAACTAAACTCATTATCAAAATTCGTCCGGTACGAACACAAAAAAACATATTCATTATTCCGCGTAATAAATAAAGATAATTTCCAGTAGCGCGAGCTACCTACTCCACGTTCTCGCCAAGTCGACGCATGCCCGATCAAACTACCGACGAACGATAGCGGTCTGTCACCTGTTCTCTTAAGCGTAATTTTATCCATCTTTTTTTACTCCTTTTTCAAGTCCTTTTCGAAACCCGATAAAATTACCGGAAAAGTAACAGCTCGCAGATCGCACGGAAACGTCATACGGAAAAATCGCAACCTCCATACCTGAGTCGTCTACGATACTAAAAACACCCGGCATTCCTTCTGCGCGCTCCGCGCGCAAGTCGTATTTCAGCAACAATTCATGCACGGCTTTATCCCTAAAAACGCACGGCTGATCATCAGTCGGTTTATTCTTCACTTTGAGCCTCCTGCTCACATTCCTGCACGCAAGATTCGCAACATTCCTGCACAATTTTTCCGCGAACTTTTGTTGCAAGATAACCGCTATTTTTTTTCGATTGACGATAAACACCGTCGTCACCGTCGAATTTTAATCCGCAAGTATTGCAGCGTTCTTCCAGCGCCAATTCTGTCGTCATAAGAAAAGTCTCCAGATTACTCCGAAAATCAAACCGTTTTTTCGGTACGAAAATATCTTACAACGAAAACACTTCAAAATTTATATCATATTTTCTGATATAAAAAAACAATCAACAAATACAACCGTTTTTTTCGATCAAAAAATACAAACGGCGCTGCGCGCGGAAAAAAACTTATTTTTGATGAACGTTTTTTGATGTTGCTTTTTATGCACCGCGCAGCGGTCTTTTTTTTCTTGTATTATCTAACTCCCGTTCTCTTCTATATTTTTCTCTTACATGCTTTGCCACATAAGCGCGTCTATGCTCTTTTTGTTCTGGCGTCATTCTTTCCCTTTTTTTTACATAAGCGGCTTTCTTTTGATCCGTCGTCATATTTTCACTTCGTCTTTTTTCCGCTGCTCTTTTATCGATTAACATTTTTTCTCTATTTTTAGGATTAGACATCCACCTGTCTCTAATTACTTTAATTTTGTCCTTGTTGTTTTTTACCCATTCCTTAAGGTATTTTTTTTTTGCTTCCTTTCTCTTCCGTTCCGCTTCTTCTGGATTTCTCTTAGCCAATTCACGCATTAATTTTCTTTTTTCTCTGTTTAGCTCTTTTTCAAACCTTAATTTCCTCTGTTTTGCTTCGCCCACAAACATTCTCCTTTATACCAGTGGATAACCGATTTTTTTATTATCCACCAATTTCCGAGAATTAATACCTAAAATGTCAAGCCGAAATTTTTCAGCGCCCGTTTTTCAGTTATGCACCCTTTGACCACCGTCTACGCGCCCTAAGAGGGGCGCTCGCCCGTGGACAAAGCGTGGATAACTGAAAAACTTGAATCACAAGGCATAGTTCACCCTACCCACGCTGTCAGCGACCTCGCTCGCGCCTTCTTTTATCTTCCAGCCAGCTCAGATAATCATCTTTATATCGTGGCGGACCCGTTTTTTGCAGTTCTGCCCTCATCGCCAGTAGTTCACGTTGAGATATTGCCTCTTTTGCACCCTCAGAATTTTTTGACTTGTAGACCGGTGTCAAGTATAGCCCTGCGCCTTTCGGCGCGGGCACGCCCATCAGCACCCATAGGTCGCGCCCATCTTTCGTTTTGATACGTTTACGGCGCTCGCGGCGTGTCTCCGAGTGGACGTAGTAATCGGTGCCAGCGAATTTCAAAACCGAAATTCCTTCAAGGCGGTCGAAGTCAATGGCAGCAACAGGAATTGCCTTGCTATCGACCAGCTTGGGTAAATCGAGCACGTAAGGGGTTAGCAGCGTGCATGTGTCTTTGTCGATGCACCCGGCTTTTGATCCACGGCCATTTTTCGGCCAAAGCAGCAAGGCGGTTTCAGCTGGCAATTCGTGCAGCTTGCATGCTTCGTTGCGCTGGCGCTCACCATAAAGCTCATTCCAGATAAAGCGTTGCGGCTGCGAAAAAACACCGCTTGAATTCGTGCGGCGAAAACCTTTGAATGCGTTCATCCATTCAAGCAACATGGGATTGCTCAAACCAAGCAAGCCGACTTCTTTGCGCTTGTCGCCGAACGGCTTGGCTACATATTTGAATGTCTCGGACAGCTCATAGTGCAGTAATTGCTTGGTAGTAAGTGCGCCAATCTTGCCGTTAAATTCTCCTGAGTCCTGGAGCGCATAAAGCTTTTTCAAAGCGCTGCGGTACATATCGCGTGGGGATTTGAACCGGACCTGCAAAACTCCATCGCTTTCCAGATCCCGATCTTCTTCGCCATCGCACGGTGCCGCGACTACAGGTGCGCCTTTGAAAATAAAGTCAACACCGTATTTTTTTCGGTACAGCTTTTTAAATCGACTGGTGTAGATTGCGCGGAATTCGTCGTAGTCGAACGGATTACCTTTGGCAGTGCGATAATGTGAAACGGTATCGACGGCAATAAAAAAATTCGTGTGAACATTGAAGGTGTCACCGCTTCCCGAGGGTGGCGCTTCCAGCGTGTCGATGTGGCCCTTAAAACAGCTCATCATTTTCACAGTTTGCTTCAATGAATGTTTTATCAGCTTTAGATACGTGCGCAATTCGCTAGGTGGCGCGTTCGGCACGGTGGCGACACCGCTGTATAGCGCAAGATTTTTGCGCTGGCCCAGATCGACAATTGCAGCGCAAACGCCCATGTAGCGGCGCTTCAGCCGATTGCCTTCCGCGCGCGCGCAGACCACGCACATGCGCGGATTTCCGCAACGACGGTTATCGCCGCGTATCAGCAAGCGCACATTGCGCGAGTTTAACGCCGTGGCCAGACTGTACGGCGTGGCCGTGCCGCTTTCTAAAGCCTCTTTTATTATTGACTGAAAAACTTCACCGGGATCACTCAAATAAAAAGTTGAGTGCGTTGAACACTCGCCGATTTTGACCCGGTTTTTTTCTACGAAAATCAGATCGGAACTTTCTAGGCCGGATATTTCCAGCGCGTGCAAACGCTGCGATGTTTTATGGTTGGTTTCCAAACCTTTGAAAAAACGCTTTTGCTTGGTTGCAAGTAGCAGTAGAAACGCTTGAACGATAAGGCTTTTATCGGACTCACCAAAATTGACAATTGCCGCCATGCTTTGCAGCGCTTCGGAAATGTCTATGCCGTTTAATTCTGTAAAGCGCGGATCAAGCCAATCGTTATGGGGGTCTAACGAATGCAACGGAACGGATTCAGGAAGGGATTTTTTGCCTACTAAGCTTGTAGAAACCTTATCAAATACCTTATCAAATACCTTATCAAATACCTTATGCGCGCAGCTTTCGGCTTGACCTTGCCGTTTTTTAGCTGCTAAGCTTTCCTCGAAGTCTGTTAACACGAAAAACGCGACCTTGGACACTCGTACTCGTTACTAGACGATGACAGTGGGCTTGTAAGGCCTTGGCCAAAGGAGTGGTTGAACAATGCGTTGTGTGGAGTCATGCAGGCTTTATCTCGTTCTACTCAGCCAGCAAGCTGATCGGGATACATTTTATAAAACAGCACGCCGTTATCGCGCAAGTGATAACGGCGTTTCTGTCTGCGAAACAAAAAAAAACGTTCAACACCTTGACCAACATCGATTCATCGACTACACCTGAGAACCATGAACCTTTTGAGAAATGATTCCGAATTTTTGGCGTGGTCGAAGACCAACGGCATCAGCGACGCTGAAGAACCGCTAAGCTATCCGGTGCTCGCATTCATGGAAGTGCAGAACTTCGGATCATCCGCTATTAATGTCACGCCCTGCTACATCACATTCGACCAATTAGGCGATCTGGTAGACGACATGCTTACGGCATCAAGTGAAGTAAACGAATAATGCACGCGGTCTACGCCACAAAAACTCTCTGGTAGACGACATGCTTACGGCCTTCAAATGAAGTCGCGACTACTCACCATAAAGGACGTAGCCGATTTTCTCAAAGTATCCCCTAAAGAAGCGAAAGATTTTTGCTTCTTTGACGCGACTTTCCCACGACCGCTACGAACGATGAGAGGCTTAAACTTCTGGGAAGAA
>Ga0334722_10005961_pt1 | contig 12172 bp, 7 predicted proteins | sample C3_bottom_MG_FD_207210 | JGI IMG/M metagenome (GOLD analysis project Ga0334722, IMG submission 207210) | Sediment microbial communities from Yellowstone Lake, YNP, Wyoming, USA - C3_bottom | ecosystem: Environmental > Aquatic > Freshwater > Lake > Sediment | place: USA: Wyoming | collected...
ATCTCTTCCGAAGAATTGGACAAAATGATCGAAGAAATGCCGCGCAGGCCGCTGTTGACGGCCGGGGATGGGGCGCGGTTGTCCCTTGCCGGCGCGCAAAATAAGCTACCCGTATATGTAAAGGACGGCGCTATCTATCTGCCGCTGGGGTCGTTTTCAAGCTCGCATATCCTTAAGCCAAAGATCCCGGAATTCAAGGATACTGTCGAGAACGAAGCGTTCTGCATGACGCTCGCTGAAAACTGCGGACTTCCCGTTCCTAAGGCCGGCATCCGCGCCGGGCTGCATCGTTCTTTTCTCGTAGAACGATATGATCGCGAGCCGGGCGCCGACGGCCTGCCGGCGCGGATCCACCAGGAGGATTTTTGCCAGGCGCTGGGTTATGGGTATGATCAGAAATACGAATCGGAGGGCGGCCCGGGCCTCAAGGCTTGTTTTGACCTGCTTGCCGAATACAGCGCCGAACCTATTACCGACAAGAGAAATATGCTGCGCTGGATCGTTTTCAATTATCTGATCGGAAACTGCGACGCTCACGCAAAGAATATCTCCATATTGTTCGCGAAAGGACGTGTAAGGCTTGCGCCGTTCTACGACCTGATGTCCACTATGATATACCCCGGACTGGCTGAAAAATCGGCAATGAAGATAGGCGGCGAAAACCGTCCCGAATGGGTCATGAGACGGCATTGGGAACGATTGGCCGGAGACGCGCATGTGGGAACAAAAGCCGTCATCGGTATTTGCCGGGAGATGTGCGGCAAGCTGCCGGTATTGTCCGGATCTTTGGCGGGAACTTTTGCGCAAAGCTATGGGGCCGGGGAAACCATCCCGCGGATCCATAGCCATATTTTAAAAATGTCGGACAAATTGAATGAAATTCTGAAGCGGGTAAATCGTGAAGAGGATAAAGAAGGGCCAGCGCCGGTCTAACAGTCTGCTGGAAAACCCCCTTTCGGGGTCTTTTGGCCGATTTTTGCCTGCGCCTTTGCGCTGCTCAACTCACAGTCCCTCGTCGAGAATGCTCGTTTCGCATCGCTTCGGCTCGGCTTCAAAATCGGCTCAAAATCCCTCCGAGTGGGGTTTTTCAGCAGACTGCTAAAAAGAATCGTTATGATTTCCAAACCTATTCTTGATAAGGACACGGATCTGAAGTTCCCGCACGCGCTCCTTATCAGCGCCTCGGCCGGCTCCGGCAAAACCTATACCCTGGCCCAGCGCTACGTCCAGTTCCTCCTGTCCGACAAAGTCCCCGGCAACAGTCTCCAGAACATCCTGGCCGTCACCTTCACCAATAACGCCGCCAAAGAGATGAAGGTCCGCATACTTAAGTGGCTTAAAGAATTGGCGCTGGACAAGAATTGCGGAAAAATGGACGAGACCCTTGAGCTGGTCTCGCTTTCGCGCGAAGAGATCCATGAGCGGGCCGCCGTCCTGGTGGAGCGCGTCATCGCCGATTATTCCGATTTCCACGTCCAGACCATAGACAGCTTCCTCGCCAGGGTCATGGCCGCCTCCGTGGACGAGCTCAAACTCCCGCTCAACCCGGAGATCACCATGGCCTATGATCTCCTGATAGACCTGGCTCTTTATTCCATGTTCGCCCGCATAGGCAAGCCTGATCTCCCGGCCGAAACTGTGGACAAGTTTCTGGCGGTGCTGCCCAAGACCGGCTCCTATCCCTGGAACCCGGCCGAACGCGTAAAAGAGAATTTCAACAGCTTCCTGAACCAGGAAGGCAGGACCGAGGGGGTGATAGCCTCCCCGCCGGGAGATTATGAGGCCCTCGTGAAGGCCAAGTTCGGCGAGGTGCTTAAGGAATGCGCGGCAGTCAGAGAGCGCTACGCCAGGCCGGAACTTTTCAAGGAAAGCTCCGTCGCGGCCATAGAGAGCAAAACCCTGACCGATTTCCTGGCCTCCTACAGCTTCACCTACGGCATACTGAACGGCGTCAAAAAGAAGAACTTTCCGGCCGGCTGGGAAGCCGATATAGAAGAGCTGAGCGGTATGGTCATAGAACTTACCGAGCTGAACGCCGCGGCTTATTATCACCCCTATATCGGTATGTACAGCCGCTTCAAGGCGGAGCTTGAGCGCGCCAAACACGGCAAGACCGATGTCATCCACATCAACGATATAGCTAAAAAACTTTCGGCCTACGTGAACGCAGGCAATGTGCCGGAGTTGTACCTGAAACTGGGCGAACGCATAAGCCATTTTCTGATAGACGAGTTCCAGGACACCAACCGCCTGCAGTGGGACGTCATCCGCCCGCTGGTGGAGGAATCCCTTTCAAAGACCGGCTCCCTTTTCGTGGTGGGGGACATAAAACAGGCTATTTACATGTTCCGCAACGCCGACTATAAGATAATGCGCGGTTTCCTTGATATGGCCGAAACCGGCGTCCCGGACGCCGAACATATTTCCCTGGATCCGCTGGGGGGGGAACTCAAACTCATAAACCTGCCGGTAAATTACCGTTCCGACGGAGAAATCCTGAATTACGTTAACGGCCTTTTCAAGGAAAAACTCAAAAACTTACCGGAGCTTATAGGCGAAGATATTACGGAACTTACGACATATTCACAGTCCGTCCGTCCGGAACGCCTGAAACACGGCTATGTCAAAACCGAGATCCTGGAGCTGGAAGACCTGTCCGCGCCGGACCGGCAGAAGGAATCGCTGCTCAGGGCCGTGCGCGGAGCGCTGGAGCGTTACCCGCTCAATGAGATAGCGATCCTGGTGGAAAAGAACAGACGCATAGAGCCTGTGGTGGAATGGCTTACCGAAGCCGGCATCCCCGCGGCCTCGCTGGGTTCGCTGGATATACGAAAGCGCAAGGTCGTGGCGGAGCTTCTCGCCTATCTCAGGTTCCTGGAAACACCGTCCGACGACCTTTCTTTCGCCGCTTTTATCACCGGCGACGTTTTTACAGCCCTGACCGGCCTTGCGCGCGGGGAGATGCGCGATTTTATTTTCCAATCGCGCCTCGGCCGCAAGTCACAAGACACAGGTTACAAAACACAAGACACAGGTTTGCTGTATGCGGAATTTAGGAATCACCCGAGATATCAGGAGTATTGGGATAAATATCTGGACGAACCATTCCGCAAGGTGGGCCATCTGCCGCTTTACGAACTGGTCTCGCTTATATACGGCAGCTTTAAACTGTTCGATAATTTCCCGTACGAGGCTGCCTTCCTGGCCCGTTTTCTGGACGCGGCCGCCTCGCTTGGGGCCGAAGGCGCCGCCAGCCCCCGCTCGTTCATCGAATACGCCTCCGGCACGGACGAAGATAAGGCCGCGGTTTTCGCCATCGCCCTGCCGGAATACCTGGACGCGGTGCGCGTGATGACTTTCCACAAGTCCAAGGGCCTGGGTTTTTCCGTGGTAATAAATTTGATATATGACGAACACGATCGGAACGATCCCATGTATTTCGAGGAAAAGTGCGGGGAAATACACGTCTATCATATCACCAAGTCCGCGGCCGAAGTGTCGGCCAGGCTCAGGCCGGTTTACGAAAACAAGAAAGCGGATGAGAAGATCCAGGACTTGAACGTACTGTATGTCATTTCCACGCGCGCCCGGCACGAGCTTTATAATCTGATAATCAAAAAAGCCCGTAAAACCGCCGCGAAAGAAGCCGGGCTTCCGGACCTTTTTGAAACTTCCGAGGCCGGCAAACCCGATGCCCGCGAACCCGGACACCGCAAACCTTCAAAGGCCGTGGAGATAGTCCCGGCCGGCGTACGCCCGGAGATCCGCTTTGAAGCGCTGAAGCCCACTTATACAAGTTTCTTTGAAACGGCAGAGGGGGAACTTTGCCACGACATACTGGCGCATGTCGCGCCGGCAGGTCACAAGACACAAGCAGAGAATCCGGGCTCCAGACTAAAGGAGTTATATTCGATCTTCGCTCCGAAATATCCTTTTAAGTTTAACGAGGCCAAAATACTTAAGACCCTGGCGGAGTTCCTGGATCATCCGGAAGTCCGGCCCTGGTTTGAGGATGAGAAAGGCAGAGAGATACTGACTGAGGCGGAATTTATCGACAAAACCGGCGCCCTGTTCCGCATGGACCGGGTGATAATAGACAAAGACCTGGTGACCGTGATCGACTTCAAGACCGGCGGCGAAGATACCGGAAAATACGCCGCCCAGATGAAGAATTACCTGGCCATAATCTCCGAAGTCTGCGCCAAACCCGCAAAAGGCGCGCTGGCCTATGTGGATCTCGGCAAAGTGACTGAGGTCAACCGATTACTGTGAAAGCGGAAAACAACTGTTGCAAATTCCGCGACAGTCGGGATTCGGAGCGGCAACTATCCGTAATCCCCGGATAATTGAGTATGTTCCGGCTACCGGGAAAAGCAATGTGCAAAAAATGCACATTGCTGTCAAAATCAACCCGACACTACGCTGTCGGGGTCGTCTGCTATAGTAACAACACTGGTGGTAAACCTTATAAACAAATGCAACTGACACCTGAAGAGATTTTAAAAAAGCGGTGGGGGTATGATACTTTCAAGCCGCTGCAGAAAGAGGCCATCGAAGCCGCGCTGGCCGGGCGGGACTGCCTTGTGGTGCTGCCCACCGGCGGCGGCAAGAGCTTGTGCTACCAGCTCCCCGCCGCTATGGGCAGGGGCCTTGTGCTTGTGGTTTCCCCGCTTATCGCCCTGATGGATGACCAGGTGGCGGCCGCACGCGAGGCCGGCATCGAAGCCGACGCGCTTCATTCAAATTTGAAAGCCGCCCACCGCGGCGCGGCCTGGCAGCGGCTGGCCGAAGGCAAAACCCAGCTTCTCTATGTGAGCCCAGAACGCCTGCTCGTCGGCGATATCCTGAACGACATTGCCGAACGGCTGATACTTGTGGCCGTGGATGAGGCGCACTGCGTCTCCCACTGGGGGCATGAATTCCGCCCTGAATACCGCCGCCTGACGGAAGCGCTGGATCGGTTTCCTAAGGCCGCACGCATGGCCCTTACCGCTACGGCTACGCCCGTGGTGCGGGACGACATCCGCGCCCAGCTTGGTCTGCGTTCTCCGGAAATACTCATCGGCCACCCGGACCGCCCCAACCTTATTTACCGCGCTTTCCCGCGCCGCGATCAGTCGAAGCAGGTGCTCGAAGTCGTGCGCCGCCACCCCGGCGAGGGCGGCATAGTCTACGCGCAAACCCGCAAAGATGTGGAGCGTCTGGCCGCGAAACTTAAGGAAGAAGGCGTCTCCAGCGCGCCTTACCATGCCGGCCTGAGTGCCGAAGATCGGCGGCGGGCGCAAGACGATTTCGTGAACGAGCGGCTTGATGTAATCGTAGCCACCATAGCTTTCGGCATGGGCATAGACCGTTCCAATGTCCGTTACGTGATCCATGCCAATACGCCGCGTTCGGTGGAACATTACCAGCAGGAGTCCGGACGCGCCGGACGTGACGGCCTTCCCGCCGAGTGCGCGCTTTTTTTCGCCGCGTCGGACCTGGCCACTCATAGGTACCTTGCAAAAAAAGACGCTAATCTTGCCCCCGAACGCGAGCACGCGATCGAACGGCAGCTGCGCGAAATAGGCCGTTACGCCGTGTCCCCGCTGTGCCGACACCGCCTGCTGACCGAACATTTCGGCGCGCCGTACCCCGCGGCCGGGGGGAACGGAGAAAACTGCTGTAACTGCGATGTCTGCCTGGGCGAGACGAAAGGTCTGCCGGACGATGAGGCCCTGCTGACCGCCAAAAAAGTTTTAAGCGCCGCCTGGCGGGCCGAAGGCCGCTACGGCACAGGCTATGTGGTGAATTTACTGCTAGGCCGCATAAACGACCGCATGACCGCCAACGGGCACGACCAGCTTAAAGTTTTCGGTCTGCTTAAAGAGGCCGGCGAAGCCTCCATCCGCTCCTGGATAGACCAGCTTGTGGTGCAGGAGTTCCTTGAAGTGACTGAAGACGGGGAATATCCCCTGTTGCGCATCACCGCCGCCGGCCGCGGTCTGTGTAACGGCCGTGGCACGGTGCGCCTCGGCTCCCCGGTCCCGCCGAAAGTAAAAGGCAGGAAAAAATCCAAAGCCCTCAAAAAGGCGGCGGCCGCTTTTTTGGAGGGGGACGAGGAATTATTTGAAAAATTGCGCGCTTTGCGCCGCGAGATGGCCGATAAAGCGGGCATACCGCCCTATGTCATCTTTCACGACAGCGTACTGATAGAAATGGCCGCCTCTAAGCCGCAGACCCCGGACGATCTGCGCCTCATAAAAGGCATAGGCGAGCATAAACTGGAAAAATACGGCCGGATCTTCCTGGACGCCATAAAGGAGCGTTTGCTTGAAAGTTAGACGAATATCTGGTCCGGTAGGGAAAGAAAAAATAAAGATCCATCTTTAAGGCCGATGGGAAAGTTGTATTTGCTTGCGGTGGCCTTATGTTATGGTAAAATAATACCATGAATATGGTAGAATAATACCATAATATGATCCGTAACGGTAAATATGCGGGCGGGCGGAGTAAGGAGTTTGGAATGGTCAGTTTTAGATCAAAAGTGGCGCGAAAAGTGCTCAATTATTTTTTTCTTAACGAAAGCGCGGAGCTTTATGTGAATGAGGCCGCGCGACTGCTACAGGAAGACCCTAAAAATGTTTACCGCATGTTGTTGCTTTTTGAGGGAGAAGGATTGCTTGCCAGCCGGTTTCAGGGTCGGGAGCGTTATTTCCGCGCGAATAAAACCTCGCCGGAGTATAAAAACTATAAAGCGGTTTTTCTGCGCAGCGCCGGCGTCGAACGGGTTTTAAGGGACGCGCTGAGCGGCCTGAAAGGCTTAAAGAGCGCGTATGTATTCGGTTCTTACGCCAACTCCGGTTTTGCCGCGCAAAGCGATATAGATATTCTCCTGGTTGGTTCGCATGAGCCGCTTGAAGCCGAAAGGGCGCTTTTTAAACCGCGCAAAAACCTCGGACGGGAGTTGAACATCGTGAATATGATCCAGGAGGAATTTGAGCGCAAATCGGGTAAAGACCAGTTTCTCAAAAGTGTTTTTGAAAAAAAGACGATAAGGCTGGTGTAGTCTGATATGGATAAAAATTTCTTTTCAAAACAATCTTTTACTGCGGATGGTCTGCGGCAACTTTACAGGTCCGCGGGAAAATATCTAGCCATTTCAAGGAAAAATCCGGAACCGGAAGTTAAATTTCATTTTACATACATGACCTTGATAAAGATCGGCATCTACCTTATAGCTAAAGAGGGCTATCGGATTAGAAGTCGTCCCGGACATCATCAGATGATAATAGAAGAATTGAGCGAAATACTCAAAAATGAGGATGTTATCCTTATCGGCGATAAAATGCGGCGCAGCCGGAATATGGATTTTTATAGCGCTGATGGAATGATAACTGAAACAGAGGCGAGTAAAGATCTGGAGTTTGTTGAGAAAATATATAAAAGCCTGTAAGTTCGCTGAAGTCAGAAAGGCCTTTTCCAAAGAGATTCCGGAGCCGTCCCATTGGTATAAAACCGATCTCCTGCGGGGAATATGAAAGGGAATTTGACGCTGATATCTTCGGAGGAAAATCTGGTTGAAAAAGCCGGGGATCTCCTGCTTTCCGCCAAGTCATTGGCGGACAATCTCGTGGTTTTCCCGGGGAAGAGGCCGGGGCATTTTTTACGGAAGTATCTGGCGGAGAAGCGCGGGGGGGCGCTGCGCGCGCCGGTTATTGTTTCGATGGACGGCTTTATAGATCTGGCGGCCGAAGAGCTGGGGGTAAAAGGCAATACGGCTTCCGCGCTGGACCTGGCCGAGGTGCTTTATGGACGGCTTAAAAAAGAGCTCTGCCGCGTGATCGCGCGCGATCCAGAACAACTCACGCTGGATTCATTTCTGCCCTGGGCGCTGAAACTTATCGGCGATTTTGAAGAATTGAAAATAGAGCTTAAAACCCAAAAAGACCTTTCCGGCTACGATTCTATGCTGCCCGAAGACCTGCGCTCCGCCTCTTTCATTAAGAAGCTGGAGAGTTTCAGCCGTCTTTACGGCGATTTCTACAAGGAACTGGAAAAGGAAAATCTGTTGACGCGCTCCATGAAATACTCCCGCGCGGCGGGGGAAATAGAGAAGTTCGACCATAAGCGGTACGAAAACATTATTTTCGCCGGTTTCTTCGCCCTGACCAATGCCGAGAAAGTCATATTAAAACACCTCTCCGCCCGCGGCGCGCATATTCTGCTGGAAGCGGGGCCGGGACTGGAAGAGCAATTCCAGTTCCTGGAATTACCGTTACCGGTATCCGGTAATCCGTATCCGGTAACCGGTAACAGTCAGGGAAATAAGCTGTATTTTTATAAAGCTTCCGATACGCACGGGGAAATTTTCAAGCTGAGCCAGGTTCTCAATACGAGCCGCCAGTCACCAGTCACGAGTCACGATGTGATAGTTCTGCCCGAATCCCGGACTTTATTTCCCCTGATAGAAAACGTCCTGCCGCGGGTGGGGGACTACAATATCTCCATGGGCTATCCGCTGACCGCCACGCCGGTTTATGCGCTGCTGGACGCTTTGGGCGACCTGCTGGATAAAAAAGGCGAGGCCGGCTACTTTGCGCCCAACTACCTCAATTTCGTGTTTCACCCGTATGTAAAAAACATCTATTTTAGAGGTCAGAAGTCAGAGGTCAGAGGTCAGAGATCCGCGGAGCCGGGCAGAATAATTTTCCAGACTATCGAGGAGCAGATCTCCGGCCGCGTGAATAAATATATTACGCTCAAAGAGATAGAGGACGACGCGGAGCTGCTGGCGGCCGCCAAATTGAAAGATTACGGCGAAGAGCTGGGCCCAGCCGATATCAAGGCGCATCTCGCCGCCATACACGAAACTCTTATAGCCCCTTTTGAAGATATTAAAAATATAGCCGGCTTCGCCGGCAAACTGCTGAATTTTATCTCCCATATTTCCGAAAACAGCACCGCGCCGCTGCATCCTTACTGGGCGCCATTCGTTGAAAAAGCCATAGAACATATCATAGAACTCAAGAACTCGCGTCTGGCCGGGGAAAGTTTTTCCGGCGCGGCCGGTTATTTCAGGTTTTTCAAGACTTTTATGAAAGGCGTCAATTACCCGTTCCCAGGCACTCCGCTCAAGGGCCTGCAGGTGCTGGGCTCGCTTGAGACCCGCGGCCTCAGGTTCGACCGGGTCTACTTTCTGGACGCCAACTCCGACATCCTGCCCTCCTCCCGCAAGGAGGACACCATACTTTCGCACTTCGTGCGCGAAAGTATGGGCCTGGCCACGTATAAGACGCGCGAGCGGCTTTCGCGCTATTATTTCAATGCGCTGATCTCCGGCGCTGCCGAGGCCCATATTTTCTACAAAGACAGCGCCGACAAAGAGCGCAGCCCTTTCGTGGAAAAATTGATCTGGGACCTGGAGCGGAAAAATAAAAAACCTAAGGAGAGCGAAGTCCATTTGCGGATCAATTTCTCCCAGGCCGAGCCTAAGCCCATAGCCAAAACCCCGGAGCTTGTAGCCGCGCTGAAAGAGCGGGAGTTTTCCCCGTCCGCTATAGATACATACCTGAATTGCGGTCTGCGGTTCTACTATCAATATGCTCTGCGCCTGCGTGAAAAGGACGAGCTCTCCGATGACATAGAGCAGCGCGATATCGGCGCCATTGTGCACGAGATCCTGGAAAATTTTTTCAGGCCCCGCGCCGGCAAGCCGTTGAAGATACAGGAGAAGGACTACGAACTTATACTTGAGACGGCGGGCCAGGTCTTCGACGCCGGCATGAAAGGCCATGGTTCCGGCTATGAGTATCTGATAAAGCGGCAGGTGGAAAAGCGCCTGGCCGATATCCTGGACTATCACCGGGATAATCTGAAAGACATGACCATTCTGGGTTGTGAGGTTCCTCTCTCGGCCGAACTGCCCACAAAATACGGTCTTATCAAGCTCAAAGGCCGGGCCGACCGTATAGATCAGCGGGGGAATTGCGTCCATATCCTGGATTATAAGACCGGCGCGCTGGCGCGCGTGCCTAACTGGCAGAGATTCGACTTCGGTCTGAGGGAAGACTGGACAAAAACATTAAAATCCACCCAGCTTCCTTTTTATATCCTGGCTTACCTGGGGGGAAATAAGGGCGTCGACATCCGCAACATGGACGCCTCGCTTATGCTTCTCGGCCAGGAACAGATAACGGAAGAAACTCTTTTCAAGGAAAGATACAAAAAGGTCCCCGATAAAGCCGCCGTTTTCGGGGTATATCAGCGGACCATTGTCGCCCTGCTGGAGGAGATCCTGGCGCCGGAACTGCCTTTCAGTCCCGCCCCGGACGAAGCGTCCTGCGCCAACTGCCCCTTCAAAACCCTCTGCGGCCGCCAGTGGATAGAATGAAACCAAAACCGGAGTTGCCGCGTATTAATGATAATGGGTGAAACCGACATAGAACTGGTCCGCCGCTGCCTTGGGGGGGATAATTCCGCTTTTGCGGGCATTCTGGAAATTTATCAGGACAGGATCTATAGTTTTGCCCTGCGCCTCCTGAAAGATCAGCACGCGGCGGAGGATGCGGCGCAGGAAACTTTTGTAAAGGCTTTCCGCGGTCTTTCCTCTTATAACTCCGCTTATCCTTTTTCTTCCTGGCTGTTCCGTATCGCCCATAACGTAGCCATGGACGTTCTGCGCGCCGGCAATAAGACCGTTTCCATGGACGAAGAAGATTTCCACGAGTTGCCGGATCCCGCGCGGAGCGTAGAGGACAGCGTCGCAGCTTCCATAGACGCGGCCCGTATAGAGGCCCTGCTCGGCTCGCTGCCGCCGCTATACAGCGAAGCGCTGCTGCTGGCTTACCGGGAAGACATGGGCCCGGCCGAAATAGCGCGCGTGATCGGCGCTCCGGAGGGCACGGTGAAGGCAAGATTATTCCGCGCCAGGGAACTTGTGAAAAAAGGCTTAAAGCTGAAGGTCGAGGGCGTGCAACCGTTTGGGGGATTTGACCGTATTAACTAGAGAGAACCGAAAATATGGACGCAGATAATACAGACAGACTTATAGTCCGCGCGATAGCGGCCATTCCTTATCGTAGGCCGTCGGCCGGATTCTCCGCCAAGGTCATGGCGGAGATAGCGGCGGTTGAGGTGCCGTTGCCTTGGTGGGAGAGTGTCCTGACGGCATCGGGTTTAATAGTCGCGGTCTGGGCGGCCGCGCTTGTGTTCGTTTCGGCCAGACTGGTTTATGTGAATCTGGCGGATATAGCGGCCCTGTTCATACAGCCGGGCGGTTTCTCGCAGACGCTTAATCTGCTGGCCGCCCGCACGGCGCTGGTCATGGTAAAAGCGGCGGCGGCACTGAAGTTCGCGTCCGGACTTCTGTCCGCGGCGGCGGCCGGCCTGCCGGCCTGGCATGAAACGGCGGCGGCGGCGCTGCTTTGTTCCGCGGCGATAGCGGCGCTTTCAAAGAGCGGCCGCGTATCCGTTCAAAAGACGGGAATTTGAAGAAAAACTTAATGGAGGAAAAATGAAAAATATAAGCAAGTATGTGTTGTTTGCGGCGGCCTTGGTCTGTTTCGGCTCTGCGGCGCACGCGCGCCGCGACGCACTCCGTCATGAGGACGTGGTGATAGAAAAAGGACAGACTATGAGCGGCGATGTGGCCACAGATAAATCCATCACTGTTAACGGGGTGCTTAATGGAGCCGCGGTTTCCGTGGGCGGCGCTTCGGTCACTGTCAACGGCGAGGTTACCGGGGATCTTGTGGCTATCGGCGGCTCGGTCTATATCCCGGGCCGGGTAGAGGGCGATGTCGCCAGTGTGGGCGGCCCGGTCGCGATAAGCGGCAAAGTCGGGGGAGATGTCTCCAGTGTGGGGGGAGGCGTAGAACTTTCCGGCGCGGGGGAGGTTGACGGCGACATCTCGGCGCTTGGCGGCCTGGTGGTTAAAGGTGAAAAGACCGTGCACAGGGGCGAAGTCAATAATTTCGATATGCGCATGGTGCGTAAGGTGCTGCCGCGCATCCTCAGGATGGCGCGCTATAACGGCGATCATGAGAGCGGCGCGGCGCCCTGGCTTATAGGCGGGCTTATAGGCCTCGGGCTACTGGTTTTCTTTTCCGTACTGGCCACAGGCGCGATACTTCTGCTGCTGCCCGCCGTCTTCTTCCCGAAAAACGTGGAGAACGCGGCGGCCGCCATTTCC
>Ga0334722_10005962_pt1 | contig 12171 bp, 10 predicted proteins | sample C3_bottom_MG_FD_207210 | JGI IMG/M metagenome (GOLD analysis project Ga0334722, IMG submission 207210) | Sediment microbial communities from Yellowstone Lake, YNP, Wyoming, USA - C3_bottom | ecosystem: Environmental > Aquatic > Freshwater > Lake > Sediment | place: USA: Wyoming | collected...
AGATCGAGGCAGGCTGTGTGGCGATCAATGACATGGTGAAGTCAGACCCGCGGATGCCTTTTGGCGGGGTAAAGAAATCGGGCGTCGGCAGGGAGCTGTCTCACTACGGGCTCAAGGAGTTTGTGAACATAAAATCCGTTGTGGTAAAGGAGTAACCCCGCATGAAGGCATCTGATCTGTTGGTGAAGTGCCTCGAAAATGAAGGAGTGGAGATCATCTTCGGAATCCCCGGCGAAGAGACCCTCGATATCATGGAGTCCCTGCGGACATCTTCCATCCGTTTTATCGTCACCCGCCATGAGCAGGCTGCAGCATTCATGGCAGACGCCTACGGCCGTCTTACGGGGAAGCCCGGGGTCTGTCTCGCCACCCTGGGCCCCGGTGCGGCCAACCTGCTGACAGGGGTTGCTGACGCCTATCTCGACAAGTCGCCCCTGGTGGCTATCACGGGGCAGGCAGACCTTAAACGGATACACCGGGAGTCGCACCAATACATCGATATCGTCGAGGTATTCAGGAACGTGACCAAGTGGAACGCGCGGATCGACTCGCCTGAAGTCATCCCCGAGCTGGTGCGCAAGGCCTTCAAGGTAGCCTTAACGGAGAAGCCCGGGGCCGTTCACCTGGAGCTGCCGGAGAATGTGGCTTCCATGGAGGTGGATGCTATCTACGAGACTATGATTCCACCCATCCGCCCGAGAAGGAGTTCTCCTGACAGGCAGTCCCTGGCCAGGGCGGCAGAGCTTGTTGCAGATGCCCGCGTCCCCGTCATTCTGGCGGGGAATGGCGTGGTCCGGAAGTCCGCGGGTGAGAGGCTCCAGCGCTTTGCTGAACTCTTCTGCATCCCGGTCGTGACGACCTTCATGGGCAAGGGGGGGATATCCGCTGAGAGCGATTGCTGCATCGGGACGCTCGGGCTCGCCAGGGACCGCCAGATCAGGGATGTTTTTCCCCGGGCGGACCTGATTATTGCTGTGGGTTACGACCTCGTCGAGTATGAGCCGAAGAACTGGAACCCCGGGCTCGACAAGAAGATCATCCATATCGATTTCACCTCGAGCGAGGTGGATCTCCACTATGTGCCTGAAGTCGAGATCATCTCTGACATACGGGAGACGCTCGAACTGCTGGAAGAGGTGCTGAGTGCGAAAAAGAAGAGCGAGTGTCATATCACGATGCGGAGCGATTTCAGCAGCGGACTCGATCTTATGTGCAGGGCAGACACGTGGCCGCCGCATCCGCCGCGAATCATATGCGGCATACGCAGCGTGCTCCGGCCTGACGATATCCTGATAGCGGATGTGGGCACGAGCAAGCTGTGGGTCGCCAAGTGCTATCCGGTTTACCGGAACAACACGTTTCTTATATCCAACGGCCTTGCCTCCATGGGTATAGCGCTGCCCGCAGCGATTACCGCAAAGCTTGTCTGTCCTGACCGCAATGTCGTTGCGGTATGCGGCGACGGCGGCTTTCTGATGAACCTGCAGGACCTGGAGACCGCCTGCAGACTGGGACTGAACATCGTTATCGTCATTTTTAAGGACAATGGGTATAACCTGATCAAGTGGAAGGCAGAACGGGAATTCGGCATTTCGCACGGTGTCAGTTTTTCGAACCCGGATTTTGTGAAGCTCGCCGAGAGCTTCGGCGCCATAGGCTTCAGGCTCGGGACATGCAGTGAATTTGACGGCATGCTCAGGGAGGCGCTGACGAAGACCGTGCCGGTGATCATCGATGTTCCGATAGACTACAGTGAAAACGACATGATCTTCGATCTGCTGTAGGAATCTGCGCAAGGGACCGTACCGGATGGACGGGAATTAAAGAAATACAAAATGGCAAAGAACCTTACGCATAAGATACTCGGTTCGCACCTCATCGAGGGTGATCTGCTTCCCAATACCGGAATTGCAGTGCGGGTGGATCATGCCCTTCTGCAGGACGCAACCGGTACGCTTGCGATGCTCGAATTCGAGTCTCTTGGAATCGATGCCGTGAGGGTGGAGCTGGCGGCCCAATACATTGATCACAATATCCTCCAGACCGACAATAAAAACGCGGACGACCACCGGTATCTCCAGACCTCGTCCGCGAAGTTCGGAATTCATTTCAGTATCCCGGGCAACGGGGTTTCCCACCAGGTCCATATGGAGCGCTTCGGGGCTCCGGGCAGGATACTCCTCGGCGCTGACAGCCATACACCCGGCGCTGCAGGGGTGTCGATGCTCGGCATCGGCACCGGAGGGCTTGACGTTGCGCTCGCGATGGCGGGCTACCCGTACTATTTAGTCTGTCCCGAGGTGCTGGGAGTAAGGCTGAGCGGAAAGCTGCCGGAGTGGGTGAGCGCAAAGGATGTGATCCTCGAGATGCTCCTCAGGTACGGGGTGCACGGCTGCATCGGCAAGATAGTCGAATATCATGGCCCGGGGGTTGCAAACCTGTCGGCCACGGACCGTGAGACAATCGGCAATATGGGCGCCGAACTGGGGGCAACGAGCTCGGTCTTCCCCTCGGACAGGAGGACGCGGCAATATCTTGCGGCCCAGGGACGGGACGGGGCCTGGGTGCCCCTGGCGGCGGACAAGGGGGCGAAATACGATCAGTACGATGAGATCGATCTCTCCTCGTTAGAGCCGCTCATCGCCTGCCCTTCGTCCCCCGGGAATGTGGTGAAGGTGAGCGAGGTCGCCGGCTTAAAAGTAGACCAGGTGATTGTCGGCAGCAGTGTGAACTCTTCCTTCAGGGACCTCATGGTTGTTGCAGATATCATGAAGGGACGCCACAGCCATCCGGATACGACGTTCCATATAAATCCGGGGAGCAGGCAGGTGCTCGAAAATGTTTCCTCAAAAGGGGGGGAGATCAGCCTGCTGATGGCGGGCTGCCGCATCCACGAACCGGGATGCCTTGGCTGCATAGGCATGGGGCAGGCCCCCGGCACGGGGCAGGTGAGTCTCAGGACATTTCCCCGGAATTTCCCGGGACGCTCCGGCACAAAGGATGACAAGGTCTATCTCTGTTCTCCCGAGACTGCAGCCGCAGCCGCTTTGAAAGGGGTTATCACCGACCCGCGCAGGCTGGGCGAAGACATGAAATGTCCGAAGATAAAGGACCCGGTGCACTACCTAGTGGATGAGCGCTCGATCATCTTTCCTTCTGCGGAGCTGAGGAAGACCGAGCCGGTGCGCGGCCCCAATATCAGGCCGCTGCCGCATATCGCAAAGCTCCCCGGACGGATAGAGGCCGAGGTCGTGCTGCGGGTCGGGGACAATATTTCTACTGATACGATCATGCCGGCCGGCAACAGGGTCCTGCCGCTCCGTTCGAATATCGAAGCGATAAGCGAGTTTGTATTTTCGCCGATAGCTCCGGACTTTGCGAGGCAGTGCAGGCATAAGGGAACGACAGTCGTGGTCGGCGGCGAAAATTACGGGCAGGGATCGAGCCGTGAGCACGCGGCCCTAGCACCGCGTTACCTCGGGGTCTGCGCCAAGATCGTCAAGAGCTTCGCGCGCATCCACAAGTCGAACCTCTGCAACTGGGGAATACTCCCGCTTACCTTTGCCGACCCGGCCGACTATGAGCTGCTTAATCAGGGCGTGAAAGTGGTTTTTCCCGACCTGAGGGCCCGCATAGAACGCGGCGACAGCGTGATTCCTATAGAAACGGCAGGCAGGACAGTCATCGTGGTGCTCGATGTCTCCGACCGTGAAAGAAAACACCTCCTTGCAGGGGGGACATTGAATTTCGTCAAGGAGGAGTTGGGGCAATGAGCTCATCTGCAGATATCAAGAATACCGGTCTTCGGGGGATCCGCGTTGCTGATACGAAGATAAGTTATGTCGACGGGACGCAGGGCGTACTCATTTATCGGGGCTACACGGTGGAGGATCTGGCCGCGCAATCAACCTTCATGGAAGTCGCCTTTCTCCTGCTGAACGGTGAACTGCCCGAGGCGGATGAACTCAGGCAATTCGAAGAGCGAATCGGGGAGGAGAGGGCCCTTCCCGCCTTTATTTATGAATGCTTCGGCAGGCTGCCGAAAGAGGCTCTTCCGATGGACGTGCTCCAGCTGGCTATCCCTCTTCTTGCCACGGCAGATCCTGAACTGCACGACGGGACAAGGGAGGGGAATCTGCGCAAGGCGATGAGGCTCATCGCCCGGGTGCCCGTGGTGACCGCAGCCTGGCACCGGATCAGGAACGGCCTGGAGCCGGTAGCAGCCGACGCATCGCTCGGCCATGCTGCCAATTTTCTGTGGCAGCTTACCGGACAGAAGCCCGACCCCGAAATAAGCCGGGACCTCGACGTCTGCCTGATCCTTCATGCAGATCATACCTTCAATGCCTCAACCTTTGCCTGCCGGGAGGTGGTTTCGACAAGGGCTCATATGTACGCTGGTGTCGCGGCCGGTGTGGGTGCACTCTCGGGAAGCCTGCATGGCGGCGCGAACGAGCGTGTCATGGAGATGCTGATCAGGCTGAAGGATGAGATAGACATCGCGGGATGGGTAAGAGGACAGCTCGATACAGGGCAGAAGATCATGGGTATGGGGCATGCTGTATATAAGACGACTGATCCCCGCGGCAGGATATTGAAGGAGATGTCGCGCAGACTCGGGGAGAAGCTCGGACAATCATGGTGGTATGAGCTGACTGCGCAGGTCGAAGAGGCTGCGCTGTCGGAATTCGCGAGGAGGGGCAAGACAATGCTCAAACCGAATGTCGATTTTTTCAGTGCCGCGGTCTACCATATGATCGGCATCCCCCGCGACCTTATGACCCCCGTGTTCGCGATCTCCCGGATAGCAGGGTGGTGCTCCCATATCATAGAGGAAATATTCGCTGAGGCCCAGGATAAACCGGTCCTGTACAGGCCTGATTCCGACTACATAGGACATTACTGCGGCCGGACGGGCTGCCGCTATCTGCCTCCCGAGGCCCGGAAAAAGGAGTCTCAGGTTTGATGAGACACTCCGAATGCTTTCGTGCGACAGGCAGCCGCCGGGTGATGCCCTCCCCGGTTGATGGAATGAGATGAGACGAAAGGTGACTATCATAGGCAGCGGGAATGTGGGCGCCTCGACAGCCCAGCTTGTGGCACTGGGCGGGGTTGCAGATGTCGTGCTGTACGACGTTGTTGTAGGGTTCCCCCAGGGCAAGGCCCTCGACCTTGCTCAGGCATGCCCGCTCTACGGATCCTCTGTCTCGGTCATCGGCACGAACAGCTTTGAAGAGACCGCAAATTCGGATATACTCGTGATTACCGCGGGGTTTGCGAGAAAGCCGGGCATGAGCCGGGATGACCTTGCTGCGACAAATGCGGGTATCGTAAAAAGCGTTGTTGCCGAGGCGGCAAAAAGATCTCCTGAAGCTGTTATCATTGTGGTGACGAATCCGATGGACACCATGGCACAGCTCACGCTCCGTGTATCAGGCTTCTCCCCCCGGAGGGTAGTCGGCATGGGGGGGATACTCGACTCTGCACGTTTCAGGGCCTTTGCTGCGCAGGAATTGTCAGTGTCTGCCACGGATGTCGAGGCCCTTGTCATGGGTGGACATGGCGACCAGATGGTCCCGATGCCGCGATTTACGACGGTGAAGGGAATATCCATAACAAAACTGCTTCCTGAAGACAGGGTCAGCAGACTCATCGAGAGAACAAGGCAGGGGGGTGCGGAGATCGTCTCGCTCCTGCAGACAGGCAGCGCCTTTTATGCACCTGCAGCCGCCGTTAACCAGATGATCATGTCGATCATCCTTGACCAGAAAAAGGTGCTCCCCTGTTCAGCATATCTCGACGGCGAGTACTATGCGCGCGATGTCTTTACGGGTGTGCCGGTAATCCTCGGCAGCGGCGGCATCGAGGCAATTGTGGAACTGGAACTGGAGGCGCAGGAGCGCGAGTTTTTTGAAAATTCCGTTGCTGCAATCAGGGCGCTCGGAAATATAATACTCAGGGAAGAGAGGATGACTAATGACAGAACCGGATGAGAGTCCTTTCACCACATCGAGGAGAAGATTTTTCAAGATCCTTATCGGTCTTTTTGCCTCGATCAACGTGGCTGCATTGGGCATCCCCTTTATCAGGACGCTCTTCAGTTCCCCGTACCGGGCTGAGGGGTCCCCGTGGACACGCATTGCTGACCTTGCAGCACTGCCTGAGAATGAGCCGCTTGAGATACGCTTCGAGATGCCGGTCGACGAGGCCTATCTGCACAAAACAGTTCTGAATTCCGCCTGGGTCATCAGACAGCCGGACTCGACCGTCAGGGTTTATTCCCCGGTCTGCACCCATCTCGGCTGCCACTATGCCTGGAACTCCGGAACCGGCCATTTCGAATGCCCCTGTCACGCCAGCGTATTCGGCATTGACGGGAAGGTTCTTTCCGGACCTGCTCCCCGGCCCCTTGACCTTCTGAGCTCAAAGGTCGACAATGGTGCAGTATTCATCAAATGGGAGCAGTTCAGGGTCGGAAACACGGGAAAAATTTCCATATAGGAGGACGTCATGCTCTCGCGACTGATGCAGTGGCTCGAATACAGATGGCCGGTCTCTTCGGTCACCAGACTGATGCTCGATGAAGAGATTCCCGGTGGAGCGCGGTTCGCCTATACCCTGGGAAGCTCGCTGCTGATAGTCTTTATGCTCCAGGCAATAACGGGCCTGATGCAGCTTCTTTTTTATACGCCGTCAACAGAGTTTGCCTATGACAGCATCAGCTACCTGAGGACAAAGGTGGCATTCGGCTGGCTGATTCATGGTCTCCATTACTGGGGCGCGAATATCATGGTCGTGCTGGTTGCCCTGCATATGGCAAGGGTTTTTGTCTGGGGGGCGTACAAGCGTCCGAGGGAGCTGACGTGGCTTGCGGGTGTCGCCCTTCTGATGACCGTTATGGCCTTCAGCTTTACCGGTGCACCGCTTCACTGGGACCAGCGCGGCTATTGGGCCGGCGAGGTCGGCACCAGCATCGCCGGAACGACCCCTGTCGTGGGCAGCATCATGAAGCGTCTCATGCGCGGGGGCGAAGAGATGGGCCAGCTCACCTTATCCCGGTTCTTCGTCGCCCATGTTGCGGCCCTGCCTGCGGCCCTCATGGCAATGTTCGTGGTCCATATCATAGCGATGCGGCGCTTCGGAGCTTCCGGGCCATGGCCCGAAGCCGGGCCCAAAGCCGGGCCCAAATCCGGGTCTGAAGCGAAGCGGCTGCCGAAAGGTTTGTTCTGGCCTGATCAGGTCTTCAAGGATTCGGTGACCGGATCTGCTGTTTTTATTCTCCTGGTCGGCCTCGCCGTCTTTCTGCCGCCCTCATATTCAGGCCAGGCGGATACGCTCGACACCTCGTATGTACCGAAGCCGGAGTGGAACTTCCTCTTTCTCTACCAGGCGCTTAAGTATTTTCAGGGCAGCCTCGAGCCGATCGGCACTGCGGGAGTCCCGACCGTGCTGATCCTGATCCTGGTACTCCTGCCGTTCATCGACAGGAATCCCGAGCGCAATCCCTTCCGGCGTCCGGTTGCGATGCTGGGGGCAGCCGGGCTTGCGGTCATAATCACCTGGCTCAGCATCGCCGGCTACCGCAGCGCCGGATTTGCGATCCCGGGGAGCGCAGGCGGGACGAAGTCCGCGCAAGCGAGCATGCCGGAAACGCCGCTGATGGGGTTCAGCCCGATAGCTACGGAAGCCGTTGCAGCCGAAATGCGGCTGTCTTCAAAAACAGCAGCACCGCGCAATGCCGGACAGCCTGACCTTTCGAAGGTAAAGGGGCTTCCGGGACGTGCGGCCTATATCATAGGAAGCGCCGGGACAGGCGCTGTATTATTCAAAAAGCACTGTATGCCGTGTCATGGACAGGAGGGAGTGAGCAGACTTCCCAATCCCGGGTCCCAGGATGGCAAAGTGCCTGACCTTAACCCGATCGATCGCGACCTGTTGGGCGCTGACGCCGACACGTCCGCACAAAACATTGACCGTTTCATCCAGCACGGGGCAGTTCCTGAGGGCAAGGCACCTGCGATAAAGATGCCGTCTTTCGGCGACACCCATACGCTTACGCAACAGCAGATAGCCAATATCGAGGCGTATGTCCTGAGATTAAATGGCATCGAACGGGCTGAAGTGAGGAATCCGGGCATGGAGCCGCGCAGTTTCTTTCTGACGCTCATATCCGTTTACGCGCTTGTGCTTTTATGGGTCGGCGGGTCCTGGAAAACGGGGCGGCCTTCGTGACGCCTTCCGGGAACACCGCTGCCCTTTGGCCTCTTGTCCTGTATGCCGGGGCTGTCCTCCTTCTCGTTTCGGTAACGCTGCTTTTGTCATACGTCCTCGGGCAGCGGCACCGGGAGAGGTATACCGACAGACCGTACGAGTCGGGAGTGGAACCCACCGGCTCTGCCCGCCTGCGCTTCGACGTCAAATTTTATATGGTCGCCATGTTTTTTGTGATCTTTGACATCGAGGCGGTCTTTGTTTTTTCGTGGGCCATAGTCCTCCGGAGGCTGGGATGGCAGGGGTATGCGGCAATTGCGGTTTTTATCGGTCTGCTATCAATAATCCTTGCCTACCTCTGGCGTATCGGCGGCCTTGACTGGGGACCGGCCAGGGGGAAATCCGATGCGGTCTGACAGCATGAGGTATCTATCTGTATGAAGTGGTCACTGAGTGCGCCATCAGATCCGCGCATCGAACAGGGCCCTGCGGGGACTGCCGAAGATGCGGTAAAAAAGAGTCTTATCTTTACACGACTGCAGGACCTGATGGCATGGAGCCGGAAGAATTCGGTCTGGCCTTTCAACTTTGGACTCTCCTGCTGCTATGTCGAGATGGCCACGAGCCTCACGTCGCGGTACGATCTCGCCCGCTTTGGCTCGGAGGTGATCCGCGGGACCCCGAGGGAGGCTGACCTGATGATTATCGCCGGGACCGTATTCATCAAGATGGCACCGATCATCAGGAGGCTCTACGAACAGATGATGGAGCCGCGATGGGTCATATCCATGGGCTCCTGCGCAAACTCCGGAGGGATGTACGATATCTACAGCGTTGTGCAGGGCGTTGATACCTTTCTCCCGGTAGACGTGTATGTCCCGGGCTGTCCGCCCAGACCAGAGGCCTTCATGGAAGGGCTCATGCTGCTTCAGGAATCGATCGGCAGGGAGCGTCGTCCTCTCAGTTGGGCTGCGGGACCTCAGGAGGTTACAATGCCCTCCAGACCCTGTCTGCGGGACCTGAAGCGGTCTGCAAGACAGAAGGTAAAAGACCTGCCTCCTCCGGACCGGGTGTAGCGGCCTTGGATATGAGCGGCGTCGGGACAGAGAAGCGGCCAGCAATACTCGATGAACTGATCACAAAGTTCGGGCCAGAGTCCGGACCTGAATCCGGTGGAAAGACGTTCACTGTTCAAGCGACCTGCGATGCCATCCCGACCCTCTGGATCGCGCCGGACAGGGCCAGCGAAATACTCCGATACCTCAAAGCTGACCTGCAGCGCCCCTACAGAATGCTTTATGATCTGACCGCTGTTGACGAGAGGGTGAGGGAGCAGCGTTCCGGGCAGCCTGCCAGTGATTTTTCGATGGTATATCACCTCATGTCCTATGAGAGGAACGAGGACATCCGCATCAAGGTCCCGCTTGCCGGCGACAACCCGTCACTGCGGTCGGTCACGGATATCTGGCCTTCAGCTGCGTGGTATGAGCGCGAGGCCTGGGACATGTTCGGCATATCTTTCGAAGGCCACCCGCACCTCACCCGGATCCTGATGCCGCAAGAATGGAAGGGGCACCCCCTCCGCAAGGAGCATCCTGCCCGTGCAACGGAAATGGAGCCGTTCCGTCTCACGGATGAAATCGAGGACGCCGGACAGAAGGCCCTGCAGTTCCGGCCGTCTGACTGGGGAATGAAACACCACCGCGAAGGGGCAGAACTGATGTTCCTGAACCTCGGGCCCCAGCATCCCGGTACCCATGGACTGCTGCGCATCATACTCCAGCTTGACGGTGAGGAGATCGTTGATTCAGTTCTTGATATAGGCTATCACCACCGCGGCGCAGAGAAAATGGCCGAGCGCCAGACCTGGCATACCTTCATCCCGTATACCGACCGCATCGATTATCTCGGCGGTGTGATGAACAACCTGGCCTATGTCCTTGGTGTCGAAAGACTTGCAGGCATCGAGGTGCCTTACCGGGCAAAGGTGATACGCGTGATGATGGCCGAACTCTTCAGGATAGCCAGCCATCTCGTATGGTACGGTACCTTTGCGCAGGATGTCGGCGCCCTTTCTCCGGTTTTCTTCACGTTCAGCGACCGGGAACGGATATTCGGGATCGTCGAGGCGCTCTGCGGCGGGAGGATGCATCCTGCCTGGTTCCGCATCGGCGGCGTTGCGCAGGACCTCCCGGAAGGGTGGGATGCACTGATCCGCGATTTTGTCGCCTACCTGCCGAAGAGGCTTGCTGAATATGATACGCTGATCATGCGGAACAGCCTGTTTAAAGCACGGACAAAGGGCATCGGACGCTATACCCGTGACGAGGCAATCGAGTGGGGAGTGACGGGACCGGGGCTGAGGGCCTGCGGGTACGAATGGGACCTGCGCAAGAAAAGGCCTTATTCAGGGTATGACCAGTTCGAGTTCGATATACCGACCGCGCAGCAAGGCGACTGCTATGACCGCGGCGTCGTGCGTGTCGAGGAGATGCGCCAGAGCCTGCGCATAGTCGACCAATGCCTGAAGAACATGCCTGCGGGGCCATACAAAGCCGACCACCCCCTGGCTGTGCCGCCCCCTAAGGAGCGCACCATGCATGACATAGAGACACTCATCCACCACTTTCTCGGCGTGAGCTGGGGGCCGGTCATCCCGGCCGGGGAGGCGTTCTCGGGCATAGAGGCGGCAAAGGGTGCCAACGGCTATTACCTGATCAGCGACGGGACTGCGAAGCCATATCGCGCGCGTATCCGCACTCCCTCCTTCACCCATCTCCAGATGGTTCCCGAGCTCAGCCGGGGATTGATGGTGGCCGACCTGCTCGCGATACTCGGGAGCATTGACTTTATCCTTGCGGACGTGGACCGATGAGCCTGACAGACCAGGAACGGTCCGAGATCGCAGAAGAGATACGGCGGCAGACCGCTATGGGGGCCCACAGCAGGGCGGCATGTGTCGAGGCATTGAAGATCGTCCAGCGCCGGCGCGGCTGGATCTCTGACGAGATATGCGATATTGCGGTGATGCTCGGCATGACTACTGATGAGGTGGACAGCATTGCGACGTTTTACAGCTTCATATTCAGGAGACCTGTCGGCAAACATGTCATCCTCATCTGCGACAGTGTCTGCTGCTGGACCGGGGGGTATGAGCAGATACGCGAACACTTACATACCCGGCTCGGCATTCGGCCGGGAGAGACGACGGCCGACGGCCAGTTTACGCTGCTGCCGGTCTCGTGCATCGGGGCGTGCGATCGTGCACCTGCGATGATGATAGATGAAGATCTGCACGGGGACCTGGACCCGGGGAAGGTCGACGAGATCCTGAGGAGATACGGGGAATAATGGCCCGGATAGAAAAAACAGAGAAGATCGAAAGACCTCTGACAGGAAGTTTCAGACCTGATGGGGCAGCGCTGAGCCTGCAGGAGTATGAAAAGGCCGGAGGTTATCGTGCCCTGCACAAGGCCCTCGGTTCGATGACGCCTCTCGAGGTCCGGACGGCGGTGAAGGATTCGAATCTCCGCGGCCGCGGAGGCGCCGGTTTCCCGACCGGACAGAAGTGGAGCTTTTTTCCGGGGGTCAGTGATGCAGCCGGGCCCCGGTACCTGATAGCGAATGCGGACGAGATGGAGCCGGGGACCTATAAGGACCGTGTGCTGATCGAGGGCAATCCGCATCAGCTGCTCGAAGGGATCATCGTGAGTGCCTATGCACTCGCGGTGAACCATGCCTATATCTTTCTCAGGTGGGAATACAAAGAGGCGGAGCGCAGGCTGGCAAGGGCGATTGAAGAGGCATACGCCGGCAACTATCTCGGCAGACGAATCCTCAACTCGGAATACGGACTGGAACTCAGGCTCCATGTGAGCGCGGGCCGTTACATCTGCGGGGAAGAGACTGCGATGCTGAACGCACTTGAAGGCAGGAGGCCGGTGCCGAGAGCAAAGCCGC
>Ga0334722_10005963_pt1 | contig 12171 bp, 25 predicted proteins | sample C3_bottom_MG_FD_207210 | JGI IMG/M metagenome (GOLD analysis project Ga0334722, IMG submission 207210) | Sediment microbial communities from Yellowstone Lake, YNP, Wyoming, USA - C3_bottom | ecosystem: Environmental > Aquatic > Freshwater > Lake > Sediment | place: USA: Wyoming | collected...
GTCAGGATTACCACCACTTTCTTTCCCCTGTTCTCTCTCAAGACGATTCAATTCAGTTATAATCTCCTCTGACCATGATTCACTCATGTTTTCCATGATCTTAAGAGCATTTTGTTCAGTTTCAGCAAAACCATTCTCAATGAGATGGTTGATGATTTCTGGTTCAAATGAATTAGCAAGTGGAAGAGAGGGGCCAGATAGTTTTCTCATTGCAGCATTTTTTTCATTTGCATTATTAGTACCAGATGCTAAGTTTCTGATTTTTTCAATTTTCTGTGCTGACTTGTGCGCTGCAGTGTCTATTTGGTAACTTTGTTCACCAAGTTCTCCCATTGCTTTTTGCTTGCGGAGTTTCTTTGGATTTTTAGTCTTATCCGAACTTTCTTCAGTATCACCAACTTGGTCTGGGTTCATAGCAACACTTTTTCTTACTGATCTTTCATAATCACTCATATTTGCTCTACCAGACTTTGCTTCATCAGGACTATATTTTCTTCCGTGAGTAACAATATTCTTACTTACGTGTCCTCTTTTTTCGGCATCAGCAGAAACTTCTCTACGTTTAATGTTTCTACGATTTGCCTTGAAATCTTTTAGACTCATTCCCTCTTCAATTTCAAACTCTTCCTTCTGATCCTCACGTTTCTTGCGTAGAGCAGCTGCCTTAGCAAGTGTTCTTTGCTTTGCTGCTTCTTGTTCATCCTTTGATATAGAAGTTACGGCACCAAGTTTTTCTGCAGGTTTTCCAACAACATGAGATTCTTTTTGAGTCTTATTATATGCCTTCCATGCAGTTGCATAAGCAATTGCTTTTTCTTTATCAGTCAAACCATCTTTAGAATATCCTGCTTTGATGTCTTTCACCATTCTTTCTGCCTTTGCAGTTGGTGGTGCTTTTTCTTGTAGTTGTTTTCTCGCTTGTTGCATCAATGATGCAGGATCGTGAAAAATTGACATAATTCTAATATGGATTTATTTTTATTTATGACTCCTCAATATTTGCAAGAGGGTATTTAACGTACATAAAATCTAGATTCTCACCCTTTTTTGTTACAAACCATTCATGCCATTCTTCAGCGATTGCAAGACAATTATGGTAATCTTCATCGTCATGATGATAAGCCATTCTTTCTTCTGCCCAATCCAATAGCATTTCAGAATATTTTGATGGATTCTCTGTGAATTTCATTATTCTAATCTCTTAACAGTTGGTTTTGGCATCCCAGTATAGGGTGTTGTCTTATGTATGTCAATGATCTTTCCAGGTTTCTTAAAATTTATTGGTGAATGGAATTTACCTGACTTTTTACTGTAAAATCCCCATACGGTTGATATTGGTTTGCCCAAATTAAAGTCATATTCCCGATGATGATGGAGAATAATGCGAACGAACTTACTATCAAACTCCTTTTCAAACTCATAATGATAACCTTCAGGGGATTTGTGAAAAAGAACTTCAAACATAATCAGGTAATAAAAGACTCAACAACACGGGAAGTTTGATCATTTGTAAGAGAAAATCTATGAGAACGAATGATATTTTCTTTCAAATTAGAATAATACTTCTCATAAAAGTTATCAACATCTTCATTAGTAATGAGATCAAAGCACTCATCATCATTCTGTGCAATCACATTCCATACACCACCATACTCAGAAGAAGGAAAGGGGATATAGTGATCTACAATATAAAGAAACTTGGTTGTCATTGTTGTGTGTAAATTACTCCAGTAGTGTAGGATAGTTTGGTGAATTTGTCAAGGGAGAAGTCTCCCAAAAAGAATAGATTTTATTATACAATGCACTCATAGACAAACCTTTTTGTTCATAGATTGCCTCATCTGAGTGACTCATATTATTCAATGCAAAGAGAAGAACATTGAGTTCATCTCTACTAAGTTTGACATCAATCATGGTATTTCTTTGATTACTTTGTTATTAACATGCAAGGGCACCAGAAGGAATTTCTACAACTTCAGGAAGTTTATAATTAAACTTATTCGTATTATAGCACACCCACTCACCATTACGGAAGACATAAGCATACTCTTCGCTGTTATCAGGGAGTAGAAACTCACACAGATCAGCATCAAGACGAGGAGGACAATCTTCACCACGAGCAGAATAATACTCGGGTTCGTTATTATCATTCCAACAGGTACTCATATCACCACCATCAATCAGTTCAGCAGCAAGTTCTTTGCTGTTATAGTGAGTGCGAAGAATGCGTCCCAACCAAGATTCATATCCATCCCAGTGATGATATGCAGAGAGAATAGAACCGTCAAGAAGTTCGATGCCAATGCGTGAGCGGGTTGCCATGGGGGCGTCTGTCGATTACCTTGTAATTATAGGGTATCTCAGGGCGCCTTCTTGCTTCTGGTGGACGGTTTCTTGACTGGCACACCCTTCTTATGTTGTTGAACATAAGTCCTCGCTTGTTTCTCTGTGTTGACTACATCCAACTGTTGCCCATTGTGGATAATCATTAGTTTTTTACCAAAAGGGATGACAGCATATGTACCATCCCCGATAATGAATCCTTCACGCATACAAAGCATTCTCAAGTGGATTAGATTCTGACATTGTAGTCACAGAATGTTCACGAATCCTACGATTGCAGACATCATAATATGTCTCATCAACCTCATAACCAATATAGTTACGATTGGTTTCGATGCAACATACAGCAGTTGTACCTGATCCCATAAAAGGATCAAGAACTAGATCACCTTCATCACTCCAGGTAAGAATGTGATCCTTTGCAAGAGCTTCAGGAAAGATCGCAGGATGTTCAAATGCAGTTGCATCTTTAGTGGAGTAATTCTTTCCAGTGTTATACTTCCAGATGTTATTCCTAGGACTAAACTCTGGAATTGGTTTGATGTTTCTCTCCACAAGAGTTCCATCCTTCTTACGAATAGTTCCTGATCCAAAGTGAGTATATCCAGCCCAACGATTTGGTTTGTCACACAACAGATGTGCAGTCTTCGGTTTTGTTTTCTTGGATAGGATGAACATATACTCAAACACCTGAGAATACCGATTGCCATCCCTTCTGGCAGGGAATGGGCTACCATTCTTCTCGTAGATCATAGTATCATGAAGAATGAAACCAAGTTCCATAAAGTGTAGAACTTGACGGAAACTACTTCCAGTTTCACTACCTTTTACAGTTGCATCTCCAACAACCCATACAACAACTCCACCAGTCTTTGTGACACGGTAGAGTTGTTCAGCGACAAGTTTGAAGGTGTCAAAGTTCCAGGATGAACTATCATTGTAGGAACGAAGATCATCATAAGGAGGAGAAGTGACACATAGATCGATCACTTCATCCTCCAGAGACTTCATTCCATCAACACAGTTGGAAAGAATAACTTGATTCATGATGCAGGTTCAAATTGAAGATATTTACCGTTGCGATTAGGAAGACGAAAGTTACCCCATGCAACTTGTTCCTTCACTGTATCATAGTCATGAATAGAAATCAACAGAGATGTACGAGAGTTTGATCCAGTGGCACTACCACGACGAATCAAATTCAAATCTTCAAATACACCAATGAAGATTTCATCAATTAGATCAACATTCCCATCAATGATTTCAAACACATTAACATTTTCATTGATACCGTACTTGACACCAATAAAATTCATAGTATCATCTTCCTTTTTGGAAGCATGAGTAGAACCAGTCCAAGAGTTTTTACCACTTGTACCTTTAATTTCCCAGATAATTTCCTCAATAGTTACATCACCAGAGGAAGTACGATCTTTCTTAACTTGGAAATTATCTGCAAGAATACAAGTCAAAACAGACTCAAGAATCCTACCCAAATATACATAAACTTCATTACGATCCTCAGAACCAAGTTCCGAGAACTTAATCACATCAGTATTAACAACTCCCTTCAATTTCTCTCTCTTAAGATTCCGAAGAATAGGACAATAAGAGATCTCATCATTTAGTTCTTTAAGAACTGATTTTGCAACATTTGGATTAGAGAAATAATCCCTAAGATTGACAGAAAGTTGAGTCATTTTAGTTTACGAATACCACAAACGTTTGGATAAGGAAGATCATTGAAATAAGAATCAAACCATTCATAATACTCACAAATGATTGCGTCTGCATTTCCCTTCAATTGTTTCTTTAGTTTTTTGTTCTTAGTCTTCTGAGCTTTCCTTAATAGTTTATCAGCTCTAGAATCCATTTGTTCAACAATTTCAGATAAAAGACTCATAGTTTTTTTCAACTAAACATAGTATAAAACCCCTGACAGATTTTGTCAAGGGTTTATTGATTAATAAAAATTATCTTTAGTTGGTGGATCTCCCTTGCCACCTAATGTTTGAACAAATAACCTAGTAAATTCTTCCATTTTATCTGGATGAACTTGAGCTGGACTATAATTAATTGCATTTTTGAGTGCAACCATTTCATCCCATTCTTCTTGCGTCATTTGTTCTTACTGAATTATGTGTAGTCTAACACATTATCTATAATATTACACTATTCTTAATCTTTTCTTCACTTTCATGTAACGTTACATGTCAGTAAAGAACCTACCAAACATATCACTATCACCTTTTTTACGGTTTTCCAACTTATCCAGAAGTTTATCTGTGTCCATTATATTTTCAATTCTATGAATCATATCTGAAATTACCGAACATACCACTGGTCGTTCAGTTCTTGCAGCAAATGCAAGAGCATTTCGCAAACTTGCTTCTGCTTCTTTCAGTGATTCTTCTACTTGTGTGCCCAATGCCATTTTAGTTACCTTTTTTAATCATTTTAAACGATCCATCTCCTTGATCAATCCACTGAAGAGTATCTCCTTCTTTCCATCCAGTTTGTTCTAGAAAATCTTCTGGGAATGTGATGTTATAGTCATCATCAACAGGAAGAATCCAACTCTTTACTTTATCCTTTTTTTCTGCAGCAACACACATTGCATTCAGTTCTTCTTCTGTGTATTGATTAGGTTCTTCCCAAAAATCACTCCAAGATTTCTTACATTCTTCTGAAGTATCATCCTTATCACAAGTCAGATGTCCTTCACCATTACCATTCAACAGAGCAAGAAGTTCATATGCTTCTGATGCACACTTCTTATAGGTATAATAGTTGTCTTCAACAACACCTTTAATCACATCGTAGATTTCTTGAGGAGAACTTTCTGTGCTCATCGCATCATATAGAAAGTTCTCAAGTTGTTTTAGTGAGTATTTCTTGTAGTCAGTCACGATTTTGAAGTTCCTCTTGAATTGCTTGTTTGATTATAATTTGAACTTGCTCGTTTGTCAAGGAATTCATAAAGCACCATTTGGGATCATTTTTGTCCCAAGTAATCTCATATGAACCATCAGGTTGTTCTACAATTTTGAGAGTATCAATCTCTTGGTTTTGGTTTGTTGCACTCATTACAATAATATGAAAAGTTTGATTTGAAGTATTTAACTATTTGATAATGTTCTTGGTCTAGTGGTTTCTCTTCACCACATTTAGAGCACTTTCGTAGTCCCGATTCCTGAGTTTCCCCAGATACGTCGTTCTTTCTTACGGAGTTTCTTAAGGTCTCTGTAAAGTTCCTTGATTTCCTGATATGCTTGTTCTGGAGTGATTTTATTCGTGATTTCAAGTCCTGCAATGAGGGCACATTTATCACCAAACCTTGCAAGTGCTCGTTCGTAAGCAGAAAGATTTTCATACATTATTTTTCAAGTCCATAGTCATTAAGATTATACACTACTGGATGAATTTTGTCAATCTGTGCTTGTAATCTGTTTTCAACTTCATACAAACAGTTTGTGAGTTCTACATTTTCAAATTCAAGTTTTGTGATGCGTTCTTCCAGTTTTACAACTTCTTTTGCAAGTGAAGCACATAGTCCAGCAAGACTATGCTTGTCTCCATTAGTATCAGTAACTAAAAGTTCATAAGTTTCAGGTTTTTGATAATCTTCAACAACTCTGTTAAACCATTTAAACATTACACTACTCCTATTTCTCTAAGGTATGCTTGGTATCTCATAAAACCACCAATACTTACTGGTCTATCTAGACTTGCACAACACCTACAATAGGAAACAAAATCAAACCAAGGTGCTGTAGGATCAGTGTCACTCATAATTAAACCCACTCAGGACGCCTTGACGGCATACGAAGATAATTAGATGCAACCCAAGGTTTGGAAGCAATATACATTTTGTAAGCAGTAAAAGTGTCAATGCTGTCGTCAAGTTTATATTCATCGGGCATAGCACGAACAAACTCTGTCACTTCAGTAATCTTTCCTTTGGGGAAAAGATAGTAGGCAGACACAAGAGTATTATAACACGAATGGATCTTACCATATCGAACTGCATACTCATCACATAGATTCATCCCGTGTTTAATCAACCAATAGGCATTGTGAATTGATTCAGCAGCCCACTTGGTGCAGGGATGATTGCGAAAAGCACCCTTCTCAGTGCTGTAGGAAGTTCCATCAGATTTGGGAAGAGTGCCGTAGTTATGATACCACTTGGATGCAACAATAGAAAGCATTTGGCAGCATTCTAGGGGCATCTTAACGATATGTTTGTCAGGAAGTACGATTGCACTTTCTGCGGGCCATGGGGAAGTTGTGAAAATATTCATCGGATTTGAATCATGATGTCTTTGCAACCTTGTGATTTTATCACACTTTCATACCAGATTGCATCAGCAATTGACAGAAAATCTCCTGCTGTCTGTTTGGAGAATCCTTTCTTTTTCGGTTTTTTGTAAATTACTTGGTACTTCATTTTGTTTGTCATTCCAGTGTCGTAGTACGCCCGATATAATAAAAATATTGGTGATTAGATATGTTAAAAATATAAAGGTGCGAACAATCGCAACATAATCTGCTTCATGGTTTTTGTGTGATGCTTTTTCACCTAAAGCTTTACACCAAAGTTTCCACATGTTCCTCCAAAGATAGTTGTCTTTTCAATTCTACTTTAAGTGGAATAAGTTTAAACATCATGTAATCTTCATAGTCCATTCCTTGAATCAACTTAGTAATTCCATCAACTTGTGAAAGAGCAAAAATTAATTTAGTTTTTTTATTCATATTTACTTTTTAACTATAAGATTGATAGTCATTTGATCTACAAGATTTGGGAACATTTTATCATATCCACCATTGGATATGACATCTTGAGTTAAATTTTTAGGAATTAAATTTCTTGAAATTAAATAATCTACAACTTGTGGATTGTAGACATAACTCACATTTGAGATCTCAAAATCAACATTACAAACATAAGCAAATGTAGTGTTTGACATCTTATTTTTAATTACAAGATCACAAAAATCCTTAGAAAACATATTCAAAGTTTCTGGAGTAACTCTCGTTACATGAGTAGGATCTACAATAAAATTATAACTTAATGGATGAGGAACTGTAATTTCAATTTCTCCAAATGGACGAGTGATTCTATACAATTCTTTCATCACATTCAGAAAATCATCTGGATCCTTACCAAGATGTTCCAATACATGAATCAAAACAACTTTATCAGCAGAACTTGTTTTAATGTCCCAAGGAAATACTTCTAGATCCATAATAAGATCTGGTTTATAAAAGTCTTCCTTATCTACATTAATAAAATCCTCAAGTTTGTTGTTTCCACAACCAAGATTATACTTCGTCATTTTTCTTTTTCATCAATTTTTCATACTTTTTCATCATCCACCATTGTCCTATAGGATTTGTAAACCAAAATGGATGAAATCTAATTTTCCAAATAAATCTTTCAAATTTTATCCTAATTAGTTTTAGTAAGATTACAATGTAATCTGATACATTTTGATCAACTATCATCATTGTCACAATGATAGAAAATAACAAGAACAATGAATAATAGTAGAATTCTATCATGAAGTTTGTTTTAAGGAGTTGAGATGAACCAAAAGTTGTTCTTTAATAAGATCCAATTCTTCTTCACATCCAAGTTTTTTTGCTGTTACACGAATATCAATATTTTTTGTATATAAATCTTCAATCATTAAATCAATGGCTTTAGAATACAATTTACTTTTCATTCCCAAAAATGATTCTTTGATTTATTTAGAGTTCTTTTGTTAGGGTATCATGGATTCTTTTGTTTGGCAACACTTGACAAAAATCTAGATTTGGGGTACTATATAGTTGTTAGATTCTTTCGGAGTTCACTCATGGCCCTGACTGTTATGAAAAAACGTTACCAAGTTGTTCTTGATTTAGAGCTTCTAGATGATCTTGATCCATATGATGTGGATTGGCAAGAAAAGATTAGTAAAGCTTTAGATTTACAACCAGACGAAACAGTTAATGTTGTGAAAATTAAGGAAGAAGATGACATCTGGTGAGTGGTGTTGAATACTAAGAACCCCCCTCGAAAGAGGGGGGTTTTTTATTACCTATTCTTTTTCAATTGACTCAAAAATCTTATCAAGATCAAAAAGTTGATCATTTTCATTATATGGATATTCATGTTCCATTCCATTAAAATCAAAGTCAAACAGATAACTTCCAGGTAGTTTGAAGTTTTGTGGTTTCACTGTTTCAATGTTGTCATGCATATCATATCCAAATACTTTAGGACTTGTTCCATTCCATAGAATAGTAGATGGTAATTTTAGTGCTGCAGCAGCATGTTGAAGACAACTATCAATTAGAATTCTTTTATCACTATGCATAATAATACTCAGAAACTCCATCACTGAAAGTTGCATATTCTGAGAATATTCAACAATGTTTGCATTGATGCACTTTGGTGAGTCCATCTTTGTGCATTGATAAATCGTATATTTTTTGTGATACCTATCTACAATTTGTTGTGCAACATCAAAAGGCATATCTCTTGCCCACATATAAGGTTTTGCATCATTCGTAATTAATCCACCATTGGTATGAATTATCATCACTGGTTTCTTATCTTTATTCCACACCTCTTTTGCAATCTTTTTCTGTAGAGGATTGAAATAAAGTTTAGGCATTTCACCTTTATACTCCAAATCATACATCTTACACCAAGTTTTAATTAGTGGAAGTTTCTTATGAATATGATCTGTAGTAAAATATGGTTCATTATGGAAAATCAATGAGTCTTGATTTTCAATATATGTTTGATAAAAATAACTTGTTTGTCCAATTCCATATACCCTATCCACAAAGGGAATGTTCATAAAAACATCAGGATATGCACAAACTACAATGAGTTTTCTATGTGGATGATTATTCTTAATGCACTTTGCAACTGCAATTGCTGCAATATGTTTACCCAATCCACCTTGACAATGAAAAATACTATATTTGTCTTTCATAAAAAGTAATATTTTATAATGTTATTATACCACAGATTCTTGTGATTGATTCCAAGGAAGAGTTTCCATAATAGTTTCTGGTATTGGTGGATTTTTTACTGATTCTATCCAAACTTCATTCTCATTCTCTGGATTTCTTGATTTTTCTGCAAGTTTAGACTTTACCCAACCAATTATGGTTTGTTCATCAAGTTGAGAATAAGGAACAAAATTTTCAACATTTTCAGTTTCTAACTCAATATTGCCACCATTTTCTGCAACTAAATCCCCATCTATAGATTTAAGCATATATTGAACTTTACAAATAGTTCCAGTTTCATTATTCAATTGAATTAATTTGGTTATTTTCCAGTTATGTGTGATTGCCATTGTTTCTTAGTTAATTTTTACAATTTGTGATGGTGTTTGTCTCCAGAAATCCATCCCTTTACACATATTTAGAATATCTTCTGATAGAATTTTTTTTGGATCTGGAGCAGTAACTTTAAGTTCTTTATGAACTTCATGCATATCTTCTAATCCATAAGTGATTAGATCTCTTTCTCTATTATTATTTTGTAAGTCATCAAAAGTATGTTCATAATACTCTTCACCCAGAAAATCATATAGTTTTTTTAGAGTTTTTTCTGGATAACTTACAAGTTTTTTATATTCAACAAAATGAATACGATCACCAAATCCTTGATTAAATCCTTCCATAATTGCATTCAAAGATTGTCCAAGAATACCTGAAGGGCCTGCAATATATTGACAACGATTAAAATCATCCAAAGGAATATTCAGTTTTACTAATTGTTCATCAATAAAATTAATTCTTGGATTTCCCTCTTTATAAGGATTTCTACGGATCATTGTAATCATTGATGTTAGAATCTCATCAATATCACGAACTGGACAGATAATCTTTGCTTGTTGTCCAATGTATCCTTCGATATAAGGAACTCTTGCAGTCCATGCACGATTCTTATCAAAAACTACTGGTTGATTGATATCACCATAGAATTGATTGATAATATTTTTAATAATTTTGTGAATTTGTTCTGGTTTTGGATAACCATGATACAACTCATCCTGTTCAATATGATGTTCAATCGAATACATCATCGGAATCACAGGACTGGATGGCCCAGAATAGAATCTAGGATTCTGATTTAGAATCGAAGATAACACAGTGCTGCCAGATCTTGGCAATCCAGCCATGAAATAATAAGTCTTTTGTTGGGGAATTTGTGAAAAGAATCCCCCTTTGATATCAGTCATATTGTTTTCAATACTCATAAGATATTATACCATAATTTAAGTTATTTACACACCTCCACTACTACTAATTCCAACAATGCTTTCAAGTTTTGCAATGCGAAGTTTGAGTTCGGTGTTTTCTGCATCTAATTCTTTAATTGCATTTATCATCACAGGAATTAAGTTTGTAGATGCAACTGTGTATTCATTTGGATCTGACTTATGGACAAGTCCAAGAGATCCTGCATTATATTTTTCACTAACTGCATCAAGTTCTTGTGCAATAAAACCAGAGCCAGGAGAATTATCAGATTTCCAATTAAACTGTCTAGGTTGAACTGAAGATAGGAATCCTCTTCCGAATGGAAGATCTTGAATGTTTGTTTTAAATCTTTCATCAGATGTAAAAGTCCAAGCAGAAGCATTTGCTACAAATCTTGCGTTTACGCAACCATTAAAGATGGTAACTTCTCTAAATGTTGTAGCAGCAGATACCTGAGCACTTGCACCAATCGCAACGTTGTTTGTTCCAGTTGTAGCGTTAGATCCAGCGCACTGTCCTAAGAATGTATTGTTAGATCCTGTATTTACAGAACAACCAGCACAAGCACCTATAAAAGTATTGCATCCAGCAGTAGTATTTTTACCACTACATGTTCCAAAGAATGAATTATTACATCCAGTCTGGAGGCTACATCCTGCACCTGCACCTAAAAAGAGATTATGGCATCCAGTTGTAATAGAACAACCTGCACACGAACCAATGATAATATTGCAACCCCCAGAGCTAATTGTTTTTCCTGCAGATGAACCTAAAAAGACATTATTGGCTCCACTAGCAATACATTGTCCAGCATTGAAACCCATAAAGATATTATTATCACCACCATTCATGCATAATCCAGCTTGTCTGCCGATTGCAATATTATCATTGCCGGCGTTGGTAGCACCACCAACAGGGCCTTGTGCAGCGTTGTATCCAATGTAAACATTACAACCACTTGATCCTGAAGTATTTCCAGCACCAGCAAAAGCTCCAATAAAAACTGATCCACTAGAATTACTACAACAACCAGCACCTACACCAATCGCAATGGAGTTGTTCTGAGTCATATTACCGTATCCTGCATAACATCCTAAGAAGACATTATTACCTCCAGTTGTGTTAGAACCACCAGAGTTAAACCCAGCAAAGAAATTATGACATCCTGTGGATAATTGGAATCCAGAGTTGCAACCAAAAGCTATGTTTGAACCACCACTAAAGAGGCTATTTTGAGCCCCTGAATAACCTCCTATAAAAGTATTACATTTTCCAGTGGTATTACAACGTCCTGCATAAGCACCTAAGAAGTTATTATAACACCCAGTGGTATTATTTTGCCCTGCACTCTCACCAAAGAAGTTATTATAACACCCAGTGGTGTTTTGTTGTCCTGCACGAATACCAAAGAAGTTATTATAACACCCAGTGGTGTTTGCAAATCCTGCATAAGCACCTAAGAAGTTATTGTTATTTCCAGTGGTGTTTGCAAATCCTGCATAAGTACCTAAGAAGTTATTGTTATTTCCAGTGGTGTTGCATCTTCCTGCA